>Ga0210386_10000409_pt1 | contig 39972 bp, 75 predicted proteins | sample IncBWH32OmetaG_FD_160091 | JGI IMG/M metagenome (GOLD analysis project Ga0210386, IMG submission 160091) | Forest soil microbial communities from Barre Woods Harvard Forest LTER site, Petersham, Massachusetts, United States - Inc-BW-H-32-O ...
AAAGCAAAATCGTAGCAGTAATAGTAAGTACAATGATAACATATGGTTTAGCAGCTATGGATGAGTGGGATTATATAAATTATAATCTTGCCGATGCTCAGCATCATTTTGAACTTATGGAATTCTACAATGATGTGCTTAACAAAGCATAGAAAATATACTTTGCTTAAAACGCACAAATACCCAAATCAACCCATATTTTGCACGTTCTGCGAACGTATGTTTAATCAGACAGGGATTTATTATGAAAATAGATAAAGTGTACTATGCTTAAAACAGGAAAATAAGCACGAAAATGAAAATAGACCTGACTAAAGAAGAGTGGGCGTATATTTTGCTTTTATTGCGATGGAGTACATACGATAAATATGCTTTAAAAGCATCTCCTTGGTTAATACCTAAAAAATTTGACAAACTTTTAGAAAAATTTAGTTCAAAATGGAAAAAAGATGAACATAAAATTGACAAGAGGTGAATGGGAGTATTTGAAAAAATGTTTAATAAAATATTTAAGTAATTTGCTTCCCCAAGAAACTCAATATGGCGATATTGTAAAAACTCAAGCTTTTCAAATTAATAAAAAACTCGGCAACGAATGGATAGAAGATGAACATAAAATTGACTAAAGAAGAGTGGGAGTTTTTAATCGAAACTATTGTTAAAATTTCAAATTTTTATCGGTTTTGTGATACTACACCATGTAATTATACAGAAAATTGTAATAAATTATTAGAAAAACTTGGCAGCGAATGGAGAGATGAATCTATTTTAAAATTATCAAAAATTAATAATGATATGAAGTTCTTTATCGATGATAAAGAGGTTTCAATAAATCAAATTAGAGGTAAATTTTTCTCAAAAGTAATTGTTGATGAAGAAATTGGCGGCGAATGGGGTGATGATGATAAAATTCATTAAAGAATATTTATTTTTATGGAAGCAATATAGAAAGCAAAAAAGAATATGCTCAGCTATTGATAATGCACAGAAACATGCTTTGCTTTCCCTTGCTTATTGGAAAGATTGCGAGAAAGAATGTGGCTTGCTTTTTCAAATAGAAAAATCGAACATTTATGTTAGATTAGGAAAAGGAAAAGTAATTGATGATCAATGAGGAAAATGAAGAATTAAAAAAAATATGTCGTCAAATGGCATATGGTGATGATTCAAAAGAAACTTTTCACAAATATGTAATATTGATGGGATTAAATTTGAGTCAAGAAGAAGAAGAGATTTTGAGGGAAGAAACGTTTGATTAATGATTGCAAAGGCCTTTTCGGAAAGTTATTCGGGCATAAGTTTGAGAAATATGAAATAGAAAGTAAAAGCTTGCTTCATAATATTTCAGGAAATTTTACTAATGAAGCAATGGAAACTCTTTTAAAAGGAACAAAAGAAATTAAGTTTGAAATCAGATGCAAGCGATGCGGGTGCAAGGCAAATGAATGATGAAATCACCAATCTCTCACCAAAATCTAACGAATTGGTATTTATACCTGAAATCAAGAATAAGCATATATAACTATAAATAAGTTATGAAAGAAAAGATTGACAAATTCATTCAATATTTCACAACAATAACGAAAGAACAAGCTGATTTTATGGAAGAAATCATTAAATGGGATGACGAAACAAGAGCAGCCTTTATGTTTGCTAAAAGAATTTTTGAGGAAAATGACGATGAGCGGTGAATGCAAATCTTGTGGCGAACATTGCCTAGATTGTAAATGCAAAAGGATTAATATGAAAAATATACCAGAAATGTCTAAAGAAATATTTGTTTCATCTTTAGAAATGCTACAAAAATATGAGGTTGGTACACCAGAATTTGAATTCGCTTTTCAAATGATCACAGTATATAAAATTTACATGGATTCCAAGGCTGGAAGAATTGTTAGAGTTAAAGATGATATTGACAATTTAAATAAATAGGTTATAAATAGTCTAAAAAGGATTATTATGACTTGCGCGCCTTCTCATTTTATGCCTGAAAGAGATCCACGTGGAAGACCAAAATCTGATATTGATTGGGCTTATGTCGATTCATTATTGGAAGCTGGTTGTTCAGGTACTGAAATTGCTGCGCGTATAGGAATTAAACCTACAAATCTATATGATAGATGCTGGACTGATAAACAAATACTTTTTTCTGAATATTCTCAAGAAAAACAATCAAAAGGCGATTCTTTATTAAAAGAAATACAATTTCAAAAGGCTTTATCTGGAGATAATACTCTTTTAATATGGTTAGGTAAAACTAGATTAAAACAAACTGATCCCTCGTTATCAAATGGCAACAATTCTCAAAAAATCATCGTAGAGGTAAAAGGAAATGGCCTTGCAAGTGGAATTGACGTTTCAACCTCGACCATATCAAATACCGATAATCAAGGCTCTAAATAGCGGCACAAAGCGTGCTGTATGGACAGTTCATCGTAGAGGGGGGAAAGACGTTACCGCATTCAATTGGGCAATATTCCAATTAATGTTAAATCCAGGATGGACTGCCTTTCACATTCTGCCAACATACTCACAAGCTAAAAAAGTTATCTGGGACTCTTCTACAAATGACGGTCAGCGCATTCTTGATTATATTCCTAAAGAATGCATCGAATCCAAAAACGGCCACGAAATGAAAATAAGGTTAACTAATGGTAGCTTATATCAGCTTATTGGTTCTGATAATATCGATAGTCTCGTTGGTAGCAATCCCAAAATTATCATTTTTTCAGAATATGCTATCCAATCTCCTGCTGCGTGGGATTATTTGCGTCCTATTCTTGATGTCAATCGCGGTTACGCTATTTTTATTAGTACTCCACGCGGTAAAAATCATTTTTATGATTTAATGACAATGGCTAAGCGTTCGCCTGGTTGGTTCTGCGAAGTATTGCCTATTAGCGCAACTGGCGTTCTAAATGAAGATGACATCCAAAAGATGCGCGACGAAGGGGTATCAGAAGAACATATTCAGCAAGAATTTTATTGTAGCTTTAATCGAGGTGTAGAAGGATCATATTATGGACGACTTATCGAAAGAGCGCGATCTGATTCAAGAATTTGTAACGTCCCATATGAAACAAGATCACCTGTACATACAGCATGGGATATTGGATATGGAGACTCTACGTCAATTACTTTTTGGCAAGAAATTGGCGGAGAGCTTAGAATCATTGACTTCTATGAAGCCCAAGGAGAAGGAATAGCGCATTATGCAAAGCTTATACAAAGCAAACCCTATGTATACGGCACTCATTATATGCCTCATGATGCCGGATCTGGTTCTATTCAAACTGGGCGTACATTACAAGACGTTGCGTATGAGCAGGGAATTAAGACAACTATTTTGGAAAGAGAAACTGACGTCTCGGTGGGTATTGAAGCCACAAGATCTATGCTTAGCACCGTATTTATCGACGAAAAAAAATGTAGCCATTTAATCAAATGTCTGGAAAACTATCACAAAAAATATAACGAAAAACTAAATGTATATTCCGAAAATCCCGTCCATGATATGTGGTCGCATGGGGCCGATAGTGTCCGTTACATGGCAAACGCTCGTATTCAATATGGACGTGGTCCAGGCTCTATGTCACCTGAAAAATTAATGCAACTAAAATCACAAGCTGGTTACGGTCCAAAAACATCACCTCAAAAAGGTATTCAAAAACAATTTTTTGGAAGATAATAGTTGTAGATTTACGTTTATGTATGTTATTATATCCCTAATCACGAGGATATGATGAAAATTTGTTGTGAATGTGGTATAGAATTTCATGAGAAAAAATCTTATCAAAAGTTTTGTGGAAAGAAATGTTGTGCTAGGTTTCATTCTATAAATCAAGATAAGGAAGTAAAAATAGGAACACATCAAAGAATAAAAGAATGTTCCTATTGTAAAAAATCATTTAACATAGATCGCAGAAGAAAATTTTGTTCATTTCAATGTAAAACAAAAGGAACAAATCAAAGAATTTTACATGAAAGATCTATTAATCCTGACAGAAGAAAAATTCTAGATGAAATTTGTATTAAGGAACGTAAGAGAAAAGGTATAGATTTAACAAAACCTATTCGTAATCCGAATCCTAAAGGTTCTGGACATATTAATAAAAGGGGATATAAGATCATCAAGCGACATGGGCATCCAAATGCGCATGTAAAAGGTTCTATAGGTGAACATATATGGGTTATGAGTGAATTTTTAGGACGCGCATTGTTTGAAAAGGAAAATGTTCATCATATTAATGGCATTCGACATGATAATCGCATAGAAAATCTCGAATTATGGACTACTCATCAACCTTCTGGGCAATGCGTAGAAGATAAAATAAATTGGTGCAAAGAATTTCTTACACAATATGGATACAAAATAGATAAATGAACATCTCAAAAGATCTGCTGCATGAAATCCAATCGTACTATATAATCTACAAAACTCTGTCGATCCCTTTCATGATGCGGAAGTGGAAACTAAGCTGGCAGATTGCAAGTGAGATTGCTAAATACTTAAAGATTAATTAAATTTTTATTTAACTGGGAAGGTTTTAAGTGCTTGCTCCTTTAAAAGCATTCCCGTGCTAATGGATTTAAATCCTATGCCGCTGAGTATAATTACGGGTATCATTAGCCCCAGTTAAATATTTGAAGGTAAAATGAAAGTCTTAATTGGATGCGAATTTTCTGGAATAGTTCGAGAGGCTTTCAAATATAGAGGCCATGATGCTTGGTCATGCGATTTATTACCAACTGAGATTCCAGGCCAGCATTTACAATGCGATTTGCTTGATATTTTAAATGATAATTGGGATTTGGCTATATTTCATCCTCCATGTACTCATTTAGCTGTAAGCGGTTCTAGATGGTTTATAAATAAAGCTAAAGAACAACAAGAAGCTCTAGGATTTGTTAAATTACTCATGGATTGTAATATCCCAAAAATAGCTCTAGAAAATCCAGTAAGCATTATAAGTACTCGAATTCGTAAACCCGACCAAATTATTCATCCGTGGATGTTTGGACATGGAGAAACTAAGAAAACATGTTTATGGTTGAAAGATTTGCCATTATTGCATCCTGAGAATATTGTTGAAGAAAGAGAGAATATCATTCATAGAATGCCTCCAAGTCCTGATAGATGGAAGAATAGATCAAGGACATATTTAGGAATCGCAGAAGCGATGGCGAATCAATGGGGATAAAATTATATAATCTCTCAAATACTAATTTGGTAAAAATGAAAAAATATATTCAATTATGTCTTTTTGTTTGGGTAATGTTTTATACTTATAGTGATAAAGAATTTATTGAAAAGATTAATTCATTACCCATAAAATCAGTAAGTGAAGGAAAAATAAGTTTTTCTACTGCTCATAGACCACATTATATTTTGTATTGGCAGGATTGAAATGATTGATTTACCAACACATTGCCAAGAATGCAAACAGCCTCATGATTTTTCTAAACAATGTTCAGGGGATTGCACAACTTGCGCAAAGAAATGGATGTGCGAGCAATGTTGTTATACGCATGAATGCATCCCGGGAAAGGCGAGACATCTTAGAATAATAACTAATCCAGCTTGGATATGCAATTTAGTGAATACAATCAAAGAGAATGAAACTATATAATCTTTCAACTATTAGCTTGGTAAAATTAAAATGCCCTATCTCAAACATAGTGACAGAGCAAACCAAGTCAACATAATTAACATTATCAGACGTAAATATGAAAAGACACGAATTAATCATAGCTCAAAGAGATCCTACACCAAAAGATATGATTCATTGTATTATTTGGTGGAATAAAGAAAAAAATAGATTTTTTCAAATTATTGATATTGGTAATGAATTTCACTGGGAACAAATAAAAGAAATAATATAATAAGCAGGCAAGCTGAGATAAAGCATGAAAACACGTTTGGAATTGCAAAAAGATGTATGGAATGCAAACCATGAGATAATGAAACATGATATTCCATATATTTTTTATGGATTATGTATTCTTTTCATTGTTTCATTTTTAGTATATTTAATTTATTTGAGGTTTAATGGACATAAGTAAAAGTGAATTCTTTCATTTCGGCATATTGCCACAAGTTTGCATTCATTCTCTTGATGAAGATGAATATTCTAAAATGTATATTCCTCAAGAGAAGTGCGATTGCGGTTGTAGTCAATGGGGTGAATCTACTATGAAAATGTTTAAAGATTCATTCGGCTATGAATTTCCTAAAAAACGCGTTCATAGATGCGTAGAATGCAACCAAGTCAGAATAGCGCATCATATAGGATACAAAGAAAATGAACTATCAAGCAACACTTAAACTCATGGCGCTTCTCGCCAAATGTCCTTGCAAGATATGTCAAGATGAATTGAAACGGCTAGAAGAGAAATATGGGATTAAATAGGATGATAAAGTTTAATCGGTGGGCCGTGTTTACAATTACAAGATTTAATTAATTCTCCTTGGCCTTCGGATCTAGCTCCGCAAATGTAGCATTCATATCTCCATTTTCTTTCTTTAGAAGATTCAATCAGTTCATCTTGCGTTTTTTTATATTGATCGAAGAATTCTCTAATCCAAATTTCTATATTATATATTGGAAAATCATCGGAATAACATTTATTGGCTCTTTCCATTACATATTTGATCAATTCTTCATTCATTTTCTTTATCTCTTCTTTCTCTTCTAAGAAATTCTAATCCATTTTCAAGAGATCTAATCATAAAAGCAAAACAATGATCATTTAAGTCAACATGGCTTAATCCATCAATAGAATATCGCATATTTTGAATTATTATTGATCTAATATGATTTTTCCATCCTTCTTGCGTCATTTCATCCATTTTTCTTTAATCCTCATTGCGTGTATGTTATATATAAAAGTTTTAATATAGGTACAACATGACGAGTGGTGCTTTGGAAAGAAGCCAAGTGGTTTCTAACATATATACACAATATTACACCGATGGCAAGCGTGATATTGTAGCTGAAGCCGATAGTCGATATCAACAAAATCTTAGCGCATGGCAGCTTTTCTTTTATGAGCAATTAATCGACAGAAAAGTTTATCTAGGCGACCAACGTTACTTAAATTTATATTCTGGTCTAAGTTACGATCATCAGAAATGGGTATTTAATAACTCAATGCCTGTAGTCAATATGGTATGCGGGCGTCAAAGACAGCATAGAAAAGCTACGCAGATGATCCCAGTGCATGGCTCTAGTAATAAAACAGCAACCCAAGCGACCAAATGCATTCAATCAGCTTATTACAATGATGATACATATCAAACCGTGAGCAATTGTTTCAAAGAAGCTGCTGGGATTACTGGACTTTCTTTAATGCATTCTTGGATAGACTATAGGCGAGATCCTATTTGTGGAGATCTCCGGACAGAATGTCTCAGCGCTGATATGATAATGATGGATGCATTCTGGCGAGAGATGGATCTAAGTGACTGCCAATTCATACGTACACGGAAATATCTATGGAAAGAGCAAGTCAAGCAGATGCTGCCAGGGCGCGAGCATGATATTGATATGCTTAATGATCAGGCTTATTTCGATACTAAGTTTACTTTTATGCCTCAACAATATAATATCAGGCGTAAAGGATTTCTTGCTTATGATGAATATTGGTATTTATGCGATCGTATGGCAACATTTATTGTTGATCCTGAAACATATGAAAGTACCGAGGTGGATTTTAATAAAGATGAAATGGAGAGGCTTAAATCACAATTTCCGCAAATTGTTGTCGTTAAAGAAAAAGTTCCCACTGTGCATCTTGCCATCATTGTTAATAATACTTGCTTCTACGATGGTCCTAATCCACTTTCCGTGGATTTCTACCCGTTCACCCCCTTCGTGGGATACCACGATTTGGCAAATAATAACTATGCGTTTCGCTATCAAGGAATAATTAGAAATATTAGGGATAGTCAATATCTTTATAATTATAGAAAGCAACTTGAATTAGATTTATTAGCTGCTCAATTTTCTGGTGTAGATGTCGAAGAAGACGCTCTAATTGATGATCAAGATGCTTTCAAGGTGGGACCAGGCAAAGTTAGATTCTTAAAGAAAGGACGTCTTAATGCGCTCGTTGACAAGCCAGGAGCAAACATTAATCCTGCTAACTATCAGGCGACCCAATTTCTTAAAGAGGATATACAAAGCAATGCCGGAGTTACACCAGAATTGCTGGGACAAGCGGAAGATTCGGATGTTGGAATCACTGAGCAACTTAGACAAGGAGCTGCTCTTACTACTTTGCAAGAACTTTTTGACAACCTCGACCTTTCACAGCGCAATGCAGGTCGTTTACATTGGGCCCTTATTCAGAAGAATTATACTCTCGGAAAAATCAAGCGAATGATTGAGGAAGATCCTACTAATGAATTCCGAGATAAATCATTCCAGAGATATGATGCCGTTGTCGCTAATGCTCCTCTCACTAATACTACAAAGCAACTTGCATTTATCCAGAAATACCAACTATGGAAAGATGGATTGCCAATACCAGTGGATCAATTGCTTGCTGATGTTGATATGCAGGATAAAGATAAGCTTATTGAATCTATTCAGCAGCAGCAACAACAGCAACAACAGCAACAAGAACAAATGGCACAATTGCAGATGGAAAATCAGCGTATTGTTAATGAGTCCTTGCAGTCAAAAGCCATGAGCGATCGCGCCCTTGCAGAAGAGCGCATTCAAAAAGGTCATCTTGAGCAATTCCAGATCGCTACAGCTCATAATAAATCAAAGCATGAGCTTGCAGCTGCCCATCTTGATCAAGTGAAGGCAGTCAAAGAAGTGGAAAGCATGGGAATTGAGGATTTTGTCAAGGTATTTTCGTTGATAGAAAATATTCAAAAAAGACAAGATGATAAAGAAATAGCAATGTCACAACAAAAAGAGGTTAAAAATGGGACACAGCCATAAAAACACATCTATGGGTGGTGGGCACAAGAAAGGAAATACTGGTGCAGACTACGTCGGAATAAAAGAAAATCATGATCCAAAGCCTCCAGCTGGGGCATCTAACTCATATGAAATGGTGAGAAAGAAAATTGATCATCATGATGATAGATCATTGGCGCATAAGCCTTATACACGCGAAAAGATGATGAATAAATAATGTTTTATGGGGAGTAAGGTGTTGGCATATCCTAGACGGTATGTTAAATAGAAACCCATATTTTTTAGATGAATAAATAATTTGTGTAATGGGTTGGCTTCGGATGTATAAGAAACCCGCAGGGTGGCCACCCATTCACTTTATTGTTTATAATGCCAATTATAGACAACTAACAATTAATTTAAGGAAAATTATATGGCCGGAATAAAGATAATCCCAGAGGCAGTTAAGCCAATGGTTCCAAAGAATAAAAACTTGAATCAGACAGAGCCGCGTTTCCGTGCGCCTGGGGGAAAGCCTCCATTGCAATTGGAAAAGAGCTATAATCGCCACGGCGGAAAAAATGAATTAGAACCTAAGACTAAAGGATAAAAAATGGCTGCTACTCCGAAACCAGTTAGAAAAGTTACAAAAGAAAAACAAGCTGAATTTAGACATAGAGAAAAAAAAGAATTGCCAAATAAAGCAGTTAGAAAAATGGCAACAAAAGTTATGTCAAAAACAATGGAAGGCTCCGCAAAAGGTAAGAAAATGAAATTATTTGGATAAATAATCATGGATTATGAAAAAGATCTTATAAATTATTTTAGTAATGACAAAAAAATAGAACTTGAATTTGATTTAAAGTGTTTGCTTTCTATTAAAGATTGGGAATTATTAAATAATTCACATAAAAAGGTAAATAAATTTAATTTAGTTTATGAAGAATTTTTAAATAAATGGTCATCTTATGACAATGATCCCCCCAAAGATAAAGAAACTTCCGAACCTGCATAAGCCAGTAGGCTATAAGAATAAGCCTGCTCAAAGCTCAGTGCATAGCAATAGATCGCTCTATATGGGTGGTGCGAAGATGAAGAATTCATAATGAAAGAAGCATATATTCTTATACATGTAATTCCTGATCATCCAGAACTAAATAGATTAGTTCATGGAATTTGGGAAACATATGAAGGCGCAAAAGAAGCATTTGATCATTTCAAGAAATTAAATCCAAAATTTAATTATGGAATTGCCAGTTATCCAATTTATAAAGATGGTGAAGGGATTATATATGGAATATGAGACAGAACCATGCATTACTCAATATTTTGAAATGAATGATGGTGAATATTTTATTATTCAGAATGTTCCTGATCAATTTTCTGAAGCAACGGATCAAATCTTTATGGATAGAGAAATGGCGATTGAAATGGCTAATTATATTTTAAAGGAATTTGATGTTTAGTACTCCCGAAGTCGGTGAAATTCTCCAAGCTGCTATGCCTAAGTTCAAGGCGCACATCGAGAGCATCGTTCAGCAGCAATATGATGTATGTATGAAGAAAGGCTTTCACCTTCCGAAATATTATATATGGATTCTTTACTACAAAAATAATCATACTGAAAAGCTTGTCTTTAGGCCGGCAATTGTCCGAGTAACACGTCCTAGTCCTTACCAAGATGAAGATATGTTCCTATGGTCAGTCACAAATTATGACCATGTTAATTTTGAATATGCCATTCCCAAAAAAGAAACTTTAAATTACATCCTAGCCAATCCAGACAAATTCGACAAAGATCACGTAAAAATGCTTCGAGATTATTGCAATGATAAGATCGAAAAAATTCAAGATTATGTCATCGATGGCAAGATTGCTTGAGTTTCTTTTTTTAATCTTTATATTTCTTTATCCACATGATCTGATAATTCTTTTTTTAAAATATCTACATTAATTCTCATTTGTTTAGAAACTTCTTCAAAAGTTGGTGTGTTTTGAGGGATTTTTGAATCAAAAATAGTCATATTAAATCTTTTTGTTGCATTAAATTTCAAATTTTAATAAATGTTATAGCAATATCACGTCATTATCATATTGACGCGATTTCGGCGCAATAGAGATTTCGCCAATCTCAAAGGAAAATGCATGAGTTCACCAGAACAGACCCAAATACCTGAAGTGGTCGATCAGGCGGTTGATACCCATGAGAAGGAAGGAAAGACCCCAAAAGAGTCTTTTGCCGAACTTCGCAAAGCTAAAGAAGACCTCGAACGGGAACTTTGGCAGGCTCGCAAAGAAAGGGAAATGTATGAGAAGCAAATGCAGATGCAAGCGCAGTATCAGCAAAAGCCTCAAGAACAACCCGAAGAAGATTTTGATTATAGGATGCTAGAGCAAGAAGAATTCCCCGACGGAAAGAAAATTGCTAAAGCTTTCAATACCTTCAACAAGCAATTGTCTAAAAAAGACAAGGAAATTGCTGAAGCTAAGCAACAGCTTCTTATTTTGCAGACTGCACAGGAGTTTACCGATTTCAAAGAGGTCGTCACGGCTGAAAATATTGAAAAATATATCAAAAGTGACGAAGACCATATTGAAGCGATGCAAACTGCGACTAATCCTTTGAGAAAGGCATATAATCTCATCAAAAAAGATTCTCGTTATCAAGCTGATAAAGCTGCAATAACGAAAAAAGATATTCCTATCTCTCAGGAGCAAAAGAGGGTCGAGGAAAAGCAAGGAAAGCCAATGACTGGAAGCTTAGGAGTTCGCTCTGAAGCTGTATCCACAGCGGCACATTTGTCTAATTCTCGTATGACTAAAGAGCAAAAGAATGCTCTTTGGAAAGAAACCGTCTCACTAAGCAGAAAGTAACTTATTTGGATTTACTAGATGAAAACTGAAATTGAAGATTCTATAGATATCACTGATGAAGTGGCTACTTTTTCAACTAAAGAATTAGCTAATCTTTTAATTTTCTTAGATAAGAATGATTTTAAGAAAATTTATTTTGATGGATATGGAGCATGGATTAAAGTTTATCGTATTAGAATAATCGAAACTAAGTAAAGCCGCTTTACATGTGACTTCGTCTTAACATGAGGTTAAGACTATGTCCGGCCCGACAACCACAAGCATTTTGCCTCCAGCTGTACAACAGCAATTGAGCATGAAATTGCTTGCACGTCCTATGCCAGACTTGATTCATACTACAATGGGTTGATTTTGTCTTGGGTAGCCCATTTAAAACCTTTGGTAATTGACTTGAAAGCCCGACAGGGTAACAAGGGGCAAGAAATATGTGGTCACTCGATGAATTAAAAGACATGAAATGTAAAATATTAATGGAACATATAGAAGGTGATCCCAATTTTCAGCCTGAGAGACTTAACCCAAAGGATATTAACAATCAAGTGGATGCTTTCTATCATGCACAAAAAATGATAGATGAAGATATCCGACAGAAGATTGATAATATATGCGAAAGTCCGATCCCTGAGAATAAATAAAGTCAGGGAGAGGGGAATAACAAGACCCTCCGCCTAGTTGTAAGCAATGTAGCACGATGTAACTAGGTCATAAAAGTAACAGGTGATGTACCCCATCACAATGGATCAACAAGCTGGCGATATTCTGAGACGACGACGTTATCAGAACTTGCTAACCGCTCCAGTGCCTTTAGGCAATGGAATTGTAGACCCCCCAGCGCAGCAACTTACTGCCTTGGATATTGATGCCCGCATAGATTGGTTCCAAGACCGTGCCAATCTTCTTGCAGCGTAAGTGACTGACGGTACTTACATTATTCTGCAAGAGCAGGTTTTCTTAGTATGGCCTGCTATAAATCCGCTCTGATTGACTTAGACTGCCGATGGGCAAATAAGGGGCAAGCAATGAATGAAACTATTATGAAATACTTTGAAATGAAACTTTTATGGGATTCACGAAGAATCATGAAAGGTAATAAAATAGTTGATATTTATATGCAGCCTGACAGACTAAGGCGAGTGGACACTAGAAATAGTGAAGCGATAGTCGGATCTGCAAATATAGATGAAATTGCAGAGCTTAACAGAAATGATTAAGCCTCACAAGTAATTGTGAAGTAACAAATTGCATGTTAATAAACGAAGATCCCGTGCTCAATTCGGCGGTATCGACTTTAGGCCAGTCTCTTCGTGAAACCGAAGACCAATTGGCTCGTAGCATGATGGAAGGGGGTAAAATGTGTGCTCCCTATAAATCTTCTCTGATTGACTTGGAGTTCCTAATCGCTGCATAATGCAGAGAAAGGATAACAAGGGGCAAGCTATGGATTGGGTATGTGCAAAATGTGGAACTAAAGAATTAATTGGTGGAGAATTTGTTTGTGGAAAAGAAAAAATATTTGATGCCATTTGCAAAGCATGCTTAATACAAATGCGGCCTGAACGACTAAGTGAGAAGAATCCAAAAGAATATTGTGGTGAACTTCCAGATTACCCTAGAAGTTTGAAAAGCACTCAATATCCTAATGGGTAAGCGATAGTCTGAACTCTATGGTAACATAGAGAGGGAGATTCGAAGAAATTTCCCCGCCATAAATATGGTCAGTAGGTTTGAGAACCGAAAGTAACAGAAATTGGCACCTCCGGTTAATTGTACAAATGGTACAAACGGGGACAACCCCACGAATATTTCGCCTTTGGATTGCTCTAAAGCGGTTCGATTACTAAGAACTGCTAATGCGCAATTCATCATGGACTTGATTGAAGGCGAAGATAAATTCGGTACAGCTCCCGTTCGTACCTGCTTCTTTGGATTAACTCACACTAATTTAAGTGCTGACTTAGACCAAATGGTAGGTTTCCAGAACGTAGCGCAGTACAGCAATACAGCTAATTTGCTGCAATCCGAGTGGGGAACAGTTAGGAACATTAGGTTCTTGCTTTCTTCAGTTGGTAGTATTACGCCTGCTGCTTCTGCCAATGGTCAGGACGTATATAACATATTCCTACCAGGGCAAGAAAGCTATGACATGGTTGACCTTGATGGATATTCAGCGCAGTTTATTTATGCACCGCCTGAAATCGCATCGCCACGTCTACGCCTTTACCAAACAGCCGGTTGGAAGATGGCGCAAGTATTCAACATCACTAACACATCTTGGATCGTCAACTTACGTTGCACGCTTCAAGTAGCACTATAGGAGGTTGAATATGAGTACACAAGTAGTAACAGGGCTATTTCAAAACGTAGCTTCTACACCATTTTTCATTCCATTACATAATTATATCAGCGAAATCAGGCTTAAAAACCTGACTATGAGCGGTGTAACTGTGGGTTCAGTAGCTGGGGCTTTGACATCTACTCGCATTACAGAAGCTTTCTGGTGTGATTATATGAATCAAGGTACAGCACAAATTACTCAAAACGGAACTGTTTCGGGTATTTTGGCGCCTTCGAATAATGGTTATGCTGCTATTAACGGTTTTACTGTTTATAATGCTGCTAATCCTCCAACGTATCCTGTTGTGGCTGTTGCTTCCTTCACACCTGGAACAACAACAGTTTGGACTACTTCAGCGCCTCATGGCTACCAAGTTGGGGATAATGTTCGTGTATTCAGTTTAACAAGTGCACCGCAATTTGGTGGACTTGTCATGACTGTAACTGCGGTTGGTTCTACAACTACATTTACAACATTGCTTGATTCTACTGGGGCAACAACTTCGGTAGGTTCTGTGCAAAAAGTTGGAAATGCTTACTTGCCAGGAAAGAGTCTTTACTATCCTCAAAATAGAGTGATTGCAAAGATTACTAATGCTAATCCAATGGTTGTTACCACATTAGTTCAACAGAATTATTATGTTGGCGATGTTGTTACATTTGACATTCCAACGCAATTTGGCGTTCCTCAGCTTTCTAACCCATATAGCGGTCTACCTTTCCAAGCGACTGTTATTGCGGCTAACAATGCTGTCGGAACACAAACGGTAACTTTAGCTGTAGATAGCACTAGCTTTGGTGTGTTTGCAACTAATAATACTGGTAGCGGATCTAACCCAGGTCACTGGCTTCTTTCTGCTGCTTATCCGTTTAGTTTTCCAATAATGGTTCCTCAAGGTGAAGGAAATATTAATAATTTCCAAAGCTTTGGTGTGGTTCCAGCTCCATTACCATATGCTAACCAAGACGTGCTTAGTTTTGCTCGTCAAAACCAAGCCGTTAATGGCATTTTGGTCGGTGCTGGGGATGGGACTAACAGCGCGACAACTGGCGGTATTATCGGAAGTACTATAGATGTTTGGGAGTTTAGAGTCATTACATCGGCTCAAGAGTATCCGCAGCCTTTGAATGTACAGTACGTATAAAAATAAAGTAAATTGGGAGGGGACAATTTGTCCTCTTCCTTTATTTAAAGGAAAAAATGGGAAGACAAAAAAAAATTAAAACTATACAACTAGATGAAACAACTGAGGTATGTATGACTGACGGAGCTGTATTAGAAAACATTCTAACTGAAATTGATCTTGCAAGAATTGAATTAGAAAAGACAAAACGCGAAATTGCCGAAAAAAAGGCAGAATCGGAGAAGTATCAATATACAGAAAGACCTAAACGAGAACTTAGTCCAGATGAAAAAGCTATTATGGATAAGCATTTAGGTTTATCAGTTGAAAAGAAAGCATTAGCAGCAAAGATTGAAGCTCAAAAAGCCCATGACAATCAAATGATCACAGGTAAATTTCTTAACTTGAGGGCAAAGGGACAAGCAGCTAAGTTGTGTTATGACAAACATCCTGGGGATATACCTCAATGGATTACTTTTCAGCATGGTCAAGTTTATACAATTAAGCGCGGGTTTGCTGATCAAATAAATGAATATTACCACACTCCTCGATTTGTGCAAAAAGAAGGTCCGGACGATGGATCTAGCCAAATTGATAGCGTTGATACTAGTGATAAAAAGTATGCATTCGTAGCAATTGGTTATTAACCATCTCCTGAAGAGGGATTCGAACCCCCGACCAATTCGTTAACAGCGAACTGCTCTACCACTGAGCTATTCAGGAATAATATTTACCTTATATTCTGAATATACATTCAGAGATATTTGACGACTCGATGTAATAACGTGTGAGGGTATAAAATACATATCTATTTCTGAAGTTACTATAAATATGTAATCACAGGTATTAGCATCAAATTTCTTTAATTTTGAATTTGGTTGATTACCTCCAGAAGTACGTATGCATGCTGAAAAAACACCATATTTAGATTTATATGAACAAGATATAACTTTTACTTTTAATAAAATCCCTGATGGCTCTTCAAAAATTAAATTATATTCACAAGGTTCCAAAGGTATACTAACCATTCCCCTTAAAGAGAAATAAGAAATTGCGATGCCAACTGCGCCTTTACCTTTAATTCTATTATTCATGGCAAAAGATTAACAGACCATTGCATAAAAAAAAACAAAAACAAATTTGTTGATACTATAAAAAAATATAATTATAAATAGGTTATGACAGTTACATATTATCCAGGATATAGTCAAGTTCAAGTCGAGGAAAATTTACGTTGTCAAACGATTGTTTCGGTGACAAAAGCAAATCCTTGCGTGGTGACGACAGTGAATAATCACGGATATCCGGCAGGAGTTAAAGTGCGTTTTTTAATTCCGACGCAATTTGGAATGGTGCAATTGAATCTAGTAAATACGCAGGTAATATCGGTCACATTAAATACGCTTACATTAAATTTGGATTCAACGAATTTTAATACCTTTTCTTATCCAAATCCTTTACCATCGGCTTATACACCTCCAAGTGTGATTCCTGATTCTAGTGGAATGTATTTACCTCCTTTACCTCTTCCATATGGTAATCAGGATTCATTTGAAGGTGTTATTTACAATAATGGCACGCCTAGCAATCCTATAAATGGAATGTGAGATTTATGGTTCAGCTTTTAGAGATGAGGAATACTGTAAGGCGCATGACGGCTCGTTATAGTCCTGCTCAGATGCCAGATACGCAAATTGATCGATATATTAATCTCGCTTATACATTGCATTTTCCAGAGCAATTCAAGAACTTAAAATTGACTAAGCCTTATGTCTTTTTAACTGTTCCCAATGTTGATACTTACCCTTTTTTATATGAAAATAATCCGGCAAATAATCAAGGGCAAGCTGTTGTCGCAACTCCCGGTAATATTACAATAAGCCCTCCAGTATATTGTCAAGGTTATATTTTAAGATATTTTCAAGATAAGACGACATTCTATAATAGATGGCCAAAATTAAGCGTTAATCAGCAAATCGGTGTCGGCGGTCAATTGGCAAATGTTCCATATACCGGAATAATCCCATCTACACCATTTTTAAGAGCACAATTAGATATTTTTGGAAATGTAACAGAATCCGGCGTTGTGATTTCTGCTTTTGATAATAATGGTTTTACATATGCATTAACTGATGAGCCATTTGCAGGAAGTAATTTTGGTAATCTTGTTGAAGTTGGTGGAACTACTGTTGGCGCTATAAATTATGTTACGGGTGTTTATACATTTACGCCTTCCGGTTCAGGTGTTATTCCTGCGAGTGCGACAATTTATGCCTCTGTAGTGCCTTATCAATCATCTAGGCCGACTGATGTTATTTTTTATAACCAACAAATTACATTTAGACCAGTTCCACAGCAAATTTATCAAGTCGAATTTCAAATAAGTCAGCAGCCGACAGATTTGATTGCTAATTCTGATGCACCCGAGCTTGATGAATGGTATTTATTTATTTGTGCTATAGCTGCAAAGCTTATCTATACTGATTTCCCTGATCCTGAAGGTCTAGCCTATTTGATGCCGATATATCAAGATCAATTGCAGATGGCACAACGTCGTAGTTTAAGGCAAATGAGCAGTCAGCGTGCTCAAACTATATTTAGTCAGCCAGGTAGACCGCTTGCATCATGGTTCTGGGGAACTGAGTACTCAGGAACAGGCTAGGAGGAATTTTGAGTTACAATCCTAACATACCTCAGGCATCATCCAAAAGGGTCATCTCTCAAAGGCAAATCCTTGCTAACTTTTCCGGCATTTTCGATGCATTTGCTAAGAATCATTCACCACTTGGCAATAATGATCTTCAGGGAATGCATGATATAATGATTTTAAGGGATCAAACAAATGTAGGAAATCCGACGACTACAGCCACACAAGTTGCAATATACAATAAGCTTGTTTCTAGTGTTCCTAATCTCTTCTACAGGCCAAATAACAGTCAAACGCCAATACAGATGACTTATCCATCTATTCAAACAGGATTGCAGCCATCACCACCTAATACATATTTCCCTCAGCAGTATAGCTTTGTAGCAGGCCCTTTCGTTTTTTATGCTGGAATAATAAAAAATCCTAGCAATGGTCAAACTATAACTTTAACTCCTATTGTATCTCAATTACGTTTTGTAGGCGTTGGGGTGACTAATTTTAATGGTGGAAATACTTTTGTAAATTCGGTTGTTGCAAGCAATATTCTTGCTAATACTTTTCAGATAGTTTATCAAACAGCCCCTCCAGGAATAAATAGAGATGTTTATTACATTGCGATAGGTAATTAATGATTCCAACCCCACAAGATCCTTATAACAATAAAATCCCAGGAGCTAACGACTTTCTAGCAGTATCTCAGGGGGATTTTTTAAGCGATTTTGGGCAGTTATATAATGCTTTTGTAAGAAATCATGTTGCTTTAGATGCTGCTTCATCTGCCGGAGATCATACAAATATTCAATTTGCTCTACAAGGACAAGGACCTAATACTAATGTAGGTGAAATTTCTCTTTATTCAAAATCAGTTGTTAAACCTTCTGAAACATTTGATAGTCTTTTTTTAAGATATCAAGGAGGTCAAGCAGCTGGTCAAGAAGTTCAAATGACAAATTATCAATTATATCAACCAGAAAATCAACCTGGACAAACCGGGACATTTACTTTTCTTCCTGGAGGACTAATTTTATATTTTGGATTTGTTAATTTTTCTAAAACAAATAGTAATTTAGATTTAAAACCTTTTATTACTACAAATTTGATAGCAGTAAATTTTTGCACTAAAGGGACTATTCCGCTTATTTCCCCTTGGGTAGAAATTTTATCAGAACAGCCGGGACTTATTAAGACTTTAATGGGACAAAGTTTTGTAGAGAATACTGAATATTTTTATATAGTTTTAGGTAATACATGACATATTCTCCGATAACACCGCAATCCCAGCCATCCCCAGCAGATACGCAATCACAAATTCAAACTAATTTCTCTACTTTTGCCTCGATTTTTGCTGCAAACCATACGGCATTAAATAAAAAAAATCAGGGCGATCATGAAGCAGTTATTCTTGAAAAACAATCTGCTGACCCTGGAGTATTTCTGGATTTAGTTTCGTTATATGCAAAAGATGCTATTTCTCAATCGGGAACTCAACCACAATTATTTGCTAGAATTAAACAATTCATTCCTTTAGTAACAAATAGTCCTATGCAATTAACGCAAAGCACTGTTAATACGGTAGGTCCTAATCAATTTCAAAGCTTCTTGCCTGGTAACTTTATGTTATATTTTGGGATTACAACATCTAACGGAACTATAACACTTTCTCCAGCACCTACCTCAATTAATACAGCTATTGCAATCCCAAATCAGTTAACAAACAATATTGCTAGTAAAGTTAGTACAAATATTACGAGTAACGCAACATTTGATATAATTTCAAATGCTACTGGAGTTTTTTCATTTACTTGGATAGCCATAGCCATAGCATGACAATACAACAATTTCTTATAGGCCCAATTAAGGACGGTGTACGCAAAGACATGCGTCCTTGGGCAACACCAGAAGATTCATTTGATACGTTGCTTAATGCTTATCAATTTCGAGGCAGGATCGTTAAAAAGAGCGGATATAGTCTATTAGGTCAGCTTGCTAATGGAACGCCTGTAATGGGTCTTAAAACGCGAGAACAGTTTGGTATTAATATTCAAAGCTTAGTTGCTTTCGATTTAACGACGGCATATGAATTTAATGGAACTTCTTTTGTAGTTTTGCCCTCCGTAATGCCTGTTGTTTGGAATGGAACAGATCACGATTTTTTCTATACTGCTAATTATGCCAATGCTTTTTGGGCAACAAATAATAAGCCTGGCTTGCATGGATGGAATTTAACAGCTATAGGCACATTTTCAGGATCGGCAGGCGTTGGAAATTCAGCCACGGTAAATGTGCTTGCAGCTGGTAACGGTGTTCAAGTCGGGGATCAGGTTTATTTTCTTAATCTTACAAGCAATGTACAAAATAATGCTGCTGTTCTAGCTGTTGTGACCGCTGCCGGAAACCCTTTCACAGTGCAGGCAGTCAATGTAAAAGCAACATTTACCTGGACAAATGGAAATTCCGCAACAGGGATTGTTTTAGATGCATCAAGAGCAATTAGTGGACAAGATGGGATAAGGTATTATGGTGTTCTCAGTAATGGGACTGGTTGGGCTAATTATAATCCTCCCGTTGATCTTAATAATGCTTTACTAGCATCCTTGTTAATATTTCCATATAGGGGATATCTTGTTTTTCTAAGTACAACTGAAGGTAACGAGAATCCTTTATCAGTTCAAACTTATACAAATAGAGCAAGGTGGACACAAATAGGAACACCGTACTATTCTGCTCCTCAGCCAGTATTTCCTAACGTGCAAGGGATTGATATCAATGCAGCAAGAGACGACCTTTTTGGGCGCGGTGGGGCAAATGATGCTCCTACTAACGAGGCTATTGTGGGTGCTGCTTTTATTCGTGATATACTCGTCGTTTATTTCACTCGCAGCACTTGGCGTTTGCGTTTCGTTAATAATGCACAAAATCCGTTTGTTTGGGAGAGAGTTAATGTCGAGCTTGGCAGCGACTGCACGGGAAGTGCGATCCCATTTGACAAAGGATTAATGGCTATTGGCAATCGTGGCATTGTTATCAGCGATGGCAATGATACGCAGCGTTTCGATGAAAAAATACCTGATGAGATATTCCAAATTAGGGCAACTAATTTTGGATTTCAGAGAGTTCAGGGAATTAGAACATTTAAAACTAGACTGAATTTTTGGACAATTCCAAGTGTTGAAAATCCGGATGGCACTTATCCAGATAAAGTGCTAGTTTTCAATTATGATACTAAGACATGGGCTTTTTTTGATGATAGTTTTACGTGTTTTGGATATTTTTATCCCTCAAGTTCAGGTGAAACATGGGCTGAATTAACAAAGCCTTGGTCTACATATAGCGAATTAGCATGGAATAGCGGTGTTTCCTCAGATGGTTTTGAAGAAATTGTTGCAGGTAATCAGCAAGGATATGTTTTTCTTTTAGAACAACCGACTAGTTCTAATGCGCCTTCATTGACCATTCTAGGCATTACAACTGCCGATCCGGCGGTGTTTACTGTAATAAATAACAATTTGCCCAATGGGACATGGATAACATTATCGGGAATTGTAGGAATCACTAGTGATGACGGTGTATCCTTAAATGGAAGAAATTTCAAGATATCAAAGGCTTTAACGACTGATGATCCATTTACTATCAGCGAATTCGAGGCAATAAATGGCGGCAATGCTATAGGTACTTCTTATACGACTACAATCGGATATACGCCAGTCATTCCGGGGTCAGTTCAAATCAATGTTGGCTCGCTTATTTTTAAAGACAAAAATCTTGACGGAACATTGTTTGAAGCATCTAGCTTAGGATCTGGTGCAATTAATTACACGACTGGTGCAATTGTATTATCTTTTAACCCGGCAATTGGTTCTTCGGCTGTTGCGATTAGAGTTGTTTCCTATAATCCGGATCAAGGACTTGCAATTGTAGCTACGTCGGGAGCCTATATACCGAGCAGCGGTCAGTTAGCGACTATTAGCAATATAGGAATTCAGACAAAATTCTTTAACTTTTTCCAAAATGCTCAAAGGTCACGTTTAAGCAAGATTGATTTTTATATGAATACAACGGCATCAGGTCAGTTAACTTGCGACGTATTGGCAGATTCAAGCGATGTTCCTGTTAACCCCCCTTTAAGCGATAATCCTCAATCTAATGTAATTTTGACAACGCAGAATCCATATCAAGTTGGAGGTGGACCTCAAACTATTTATAGGCTTTTCTGCGATGCACAAGCTCAGACGCTGCAATTAAGCTTATTCATGGCAGATGAACAAATGGCAGTCAACGCCATAAATGAGTCAGATTTCGAACTCTTGAGCATGGTTATGTATGTACGTCCTGGAGGTCGTCTCGTATGACAACTCCAACAAATCCACAGAATGACTTCAGCCCTTTTTTACCAACTACAGTTAATTTTCCTGAAGAGCAAGAGCGTCTAAAGACCTTTTTGGTTGATACTTTTGCCCAATATGCAGACGTTGTAAATGATAAAACTATTGGTGGATTCACACAGTCAGCCCAAGAATTTTCGGGAGAAAAATGGATTTACGATGACCCTAGAAGGACAAGAAACGGATTTAGGTGGATAGCACGAGTTAAGCAATATCCCAATGCTGGCATACTAGTTTTAGATTCTCCAAATGACATAAATCCGCAATTCCGTATTACTCATATTTGGGGATCAGCATCTAAGCCTAATTCAATAGTTGGCGCAGGAGATGGCGATTATTTTAGCTTTATGAACCGTGGAGATCCTAGAGTAACTTTCGATATGAATGATCTAGTCATTACGATAACTACCACTTTAGATTTAACTGCTTATGACGGATACATCATTGTCGAATATGTGCGTGATGGAAATTGATTATTCAGCCTTTTCTCTTAATCTAGAATCTTTTAACATGCAGCAATCTTTCATATGAAGCATCGTTTCCATTGCAAAAACTCTTTTATCAATATCGGTAACTTTTTGATCTATTTTATCAAGTTTATTTTCTATATTTTCAAATCTTTTATTCATAGTCATCCACATTCCACCTAATGCAGCCATAATGACGGTAGTTTGAATCCCAATGATCCACATCATAATTTGAGCAAATCTCCAAGTGTTTTCATCCATATGGTCCTCAATCGTTCAATGTTTTGAAATAGATTATCACATAAAAACCGATAAATGCTAGGATAAAGAAAAAAATACGAGGTATTTATGGCAGTAGATCCCGCAACAATGATGGCTGTATCCAGTGTTCTTTCTACTATTATTGGCGGTTTGACAGGGCAAAAAGGACAAAGTAGTTCTACTTTTAATAAAGGACAGCTTAAAGGTCTTGATGAAATACTGAATAGTATTAAAAGTGGAATTGGTGGACCTAATCAAGATATTACTCAGTCCCAGCCTTATCAGCAAGGTAATGAGTTTTTTAATTCATTGTTTAATAATCCTGAGTTTTTCAATAGATTTGAAGCTCCGGCTTTTAGGCAATTTGAGGAAGATATAGCTCCAGGATTGGCCAATAGATATGCTAGCATGGGTTCTGGTGGTTCCACAGGTTCCACGGGGTTTCGCAATCAAATGGTAAGAGAAGGCGGTAATCTTGCAACTAATCTGGCTGCTCAACGAGGTCAAATGCAGCAAAATGCAGTCCCACAAATGCTTGGTTATGCACAACAGCCTGTCTCAAATTGGATGACTCAATTGCAAACAGCTTTACAACCTACGCAGAACGTTTATCAACCTCCTTCAACGGGTGGTTTTGGTTCTCTGGCTGCACCATTTGCTCAAGGTGCTGCTTATCTTTACGGAAATCAAGCAGGGCAAAATCAGGCAAATCCTGGAGGAAATACAGGGTTTCAAAATCCCGCATCAATGCAGCGTGGTTATCCTGGGCAATATCCATCAACTACGTAATTAAAGGTTTAATTTATGGTTTCTATCTTACCAGCCGCTAGGACCCCTTGGGATGTAATAGGGGCAGATGTCGGGCAAGCATTGCAGGGAGTTTTACCTGGGGCAGTTAGACAAGGATATGAGCGCGGACAAATTCAAAATGGATTACAACAATTACAAAATATTTCTCCAGAAGAATTGAGAAATAGCAATCCCGTTCAATTACTTAGTAAAGTTTTAGGGCCATTTGCAGGAACTGAACAGGGGGCACAATATGCAAAAAGTATTATGCCATTTCTTTTAGAGCAAGCACGAATAAGTAAAGAACAGAATGCAAATTATCCAGGCGAAAGAGATCGTCAAAATATTCCTCAAATGAATCAAAGAGAGCAACTACCAACATTTTTAAATCAACCTGCTCAACAACAAAATCCTTTTTTTCCTAATAATATAGGCCCTCAAGGTGGTCCAGGTAACGCACCACAGGCGGCAACTACTGGACAAAAACAACCTTTATTAACAAGGGATCAAAAGATTGCAGATGCTAAAAATTTACAAAAGCAATTGAATATTCCCTTTTCGGAAGCATTGAAAATAGTTAATGAAGGTGAAGCTGATAAAAAATTAATGAATCAAGAAGTAGAAAATGAGCGTCAAGAAAGAATTGGATCACAACAGGATTACGGTAAAAGAGCTGTAGATGAGTTATTACGTTTAAATCCTGATGCTACTCCAGAGCAACAAGCTATTTTTAAGAAAAAAGGTGAAGAATTTTCTACTAAAGGAACGAGTGAAGGTCAAATCGATAGGGCAATTGCAGCAGAGGCAACTAAATTTAGAAATTTGATTAGAGGTATCGAAGATTCAATGTCCGCACCAAGAGCTTTGAATAAATTTCAAAGGGCTTTTCTTGGAAATGAAAAAAGTTTTAATCAAGCTGCATCTGATTTAAGGGTAAAATTAAAGCCTTTGTTAAACGAAGGACTTTATGATACAGCTAGAAACCTATTAAATAATCTTGGTTATTATCCAGAAGAAAGAGAAACAATAGTTAATCCTTTAAATGATCAATCTAAAACATTGATTCGTTTATCTCCTAAAGCTGTTATGCAAACAAAAATAGGTGATACAAATCCTCCTTCTTATGAAAAATCATATACAAATAATGATAAACAAAATTTATATGATAATTTAAAAGATTTGTTAAAGAAAGAGCCAAATTTAAGTTTAGTTTTAGGAAGAAAAGGTTTTGAGGATAGGAATTATGATTGGAGAATTTACAAGGATACTATTAATCAATTAATAGAAAATGGTGAATTTGTTCCCACTGATGATCAACGAAAGCAAATGGATTATTTGGATGAGCCTCCTTTGAATAGTCTTCAAAAAATACTTCATGGATTAAATTTAATAGGTAGATAATGACATCTCCAATTTTAAATGCTTTATCTTCTGGATATACTCAAAATCAGATAATTTCATATTTAATTAGAAAATTCCCGCAATATAAAAATCACATTAAAAATGCCCAAGCTGCTGGATTTAGTGCGGATAAAATATTGAAATATCTTGAAAAAGGACGAAAAGGAGTAACGGAAGAAAATTCTTCTAAAACAGAACATGAAAGAACTAGAGAAGCAGAAAGACGTACTCAATCAAATCAATTAAAAGGTGCAGGGGCTTTAGCAGCTACTGCGGCAGTTCCATTTGTGGCGCCAATGGCATCGGCTGCTTTATCTAGGGTAGCACCAGCTATTGCAAATAATTTACAAAATGTTATCCCAGCCGCAGGAAGTGTTTTGCAAAGGGCAGCTCCTCAATTATTTGGTCAAGGATCTATCCCTCAACATGCTCAAACATTACAAAATACAGCTAATGTCTCAGCGTCCACACAAGTTGGTATACCAACCAGCCATAACCAAATACCGAACACACAGCAAATCCAATCTGGTCAATCACAACAGCCTCCTATTATTAATCAAGTTACGCCAAATATAGCACAGCCTCAGCCAGTTGCGCAACCTGAAGGAATTTCTAATTCTAAAGAAGTATTTGAAGAGAAAATGAAAGATATCCATAAATCTCTTCAAGAAGGCTTGACAGATAAAGCTAAAGCAATTGAAGCAAAAAAATATTTGGAGAAACTGGGCATTAAAGACAAGGTTGACGATCTTCTAGCGCGTGGAAATAGTCCTGAGCAGGCAGCCGCGGCATTAGGCATGAAATCAGGTGATGGAAAGCTTAGAGGTACAATTGATCCTGAATTGCTGGCTAATATTGATGCTTATGCCAAAACAGCACAAGAGCAACCACAAGAACGCGCGCCAATGGAACAGCCACGCCAAAAATTGGATGAGGCCAAAGAAGCTGAAAGGAAGCCAATCGCAAAAAACGAAACTGTAGCCTCTCCGCATGGTGTTGGCGAAGTGATAACTTCGAGAAATGGAAAATCTATAATCGAAGTCGATGGCAAGAAACATCAAGTAGATGATAAGAGTTTGCTAAAACCTCCTAAAGAGGCCGCCATTGAAGCTTTGGAATTGATTAAAGGTTTCACCCCAGAAGAGATGCGATCTACTCACCACATGCTTAATGCTTATGATGAAGGGGAAAAGAAAGGATTTTTCGTATTTCATAACGGAAGTGCTTACGTTGTTGATGATATCAGTCCAGAAGAATATAAAGAACTTTCCGAAGAAGTTGAAAAAGCCAAGACGACAAGAGAAACAATTATTGGAAAATGGGCTTCCGGTGAAGGTTCTCGAGGTGCAGGATATAATAAAGTTGTCAAAGGCGTTCGCGAAAGAAAGGTAGTTCCTGAATTGAAAAAGAAATTCAGAAAACTTAAAGTAGGATACAATCTACTGGCTGAATGGCAAAGGCTTTTAAATGAAAAATAATCTATCTAAGTCAGAAATCAAACATCTCAATAAGCTATCATGGATGATGGAGCTTATTAAAAAGGCTAAGAAAAAAAAGAAGTGATTATTTTTTTCTCAATGGATGTTTTAAATATCTTTTCTTCATTAATTCTAAAGTTGAGTCAACAAAATCTTCATCATATCCTTTCATTGCCATAGTTCCAATTAAACATGTTGAAAGAAATCCACACATTTGAGCAGAAGTATACTCTTTTTTCATAGCCCAATCAGTGATTAATTGATGTAATTCTAGAATATCATCTTCATTCATTTCTTATTCCTTTCCTCGATAGCACATAATCTGCCATGAAAATCTCTTATTTCATCTTGAATTGCTTGAATTTGCGATGATGTATGTAAATATAGGGGGATTGTTGATCCAATTATCGTTACCATGACAATAGTCAATGAAATAATTAATTCAAGATTTAACTTTTGTCTTTCCATGATTTATCCTTTTGCTTTAGAAGCCAGAGATTTTATCAGTGATTCATGTATAAGATCAATCACTTTCTTGCTGATTCTATAGGGACTACGTTTTCCGTTTCCAACACGTACAGAATTGATAAAACCTTTTTTTAAAGCTCGACGAATAGTGATTTCATGAACTGCGAAAATGATCGCCACTTCCTTAATACTATAGAATTCTTGTTCCATATGCAACCTATTCACAGAGAGCAACCATGATCAAATGAGATACTTCAAACTTTAATTATATTTATACATAGTAGGGGAAATCAAACAAAGAGGTTTATATGACGTCGCCTATGATTCCTAGTTCATTCCAGTATAATGATCTTCCTTGGGGAGGTCAGTTAGTTCCGATGATTATCGCTAAAAGTGCGCCTTCTAATACGGTTAACAAGCTTCCAGATGGTTATCTATGGCTATCAGACTTAACTCTTGGTGGGACGGGGACTGTATATTGCCAACTAGGAACCACTTCAGGACAAGCCAACTGGGCATCTCTTTCATCCGGGGCAGCTGGAGCGTTGAACACCCTTTCTGATGGAACGACTTTAGTTAATCCTGTCACTGGTAATATTCAAATCTTGGGTACTGCAAGTGAAATTGTAGTCACAAGTAATCCAGCGAGCCATAACTTAACAATTTCTCTAGCTGGTAACGTTGTGTTTCCTGGGTCTATTTCAGCTGCTACCACGATTACGGCTAGTACAGGATTAACAGTCACCACAGGTAACGTTTTAGTTTCTGCCGGAAATGTAACGTTGACATCGGGTAATTTGACACTTTCTTCAGGTAATCTAGCTGTCACAGGTACATCAAGCTTACAGGGCACAGCAAATATTAATACCTCTACAGCAGCCGTGACAAATATTGGAACTGGCGGAACTGGAGCCGTTAATATTGGGAACACCACTGGTGGGGTGGCAATCACGGGTCTTGAGACTCTTGGATCATTGACAGCTAATGGAACTATTAACCTAAACACAACAGGTAACGGCGTCACAACTATAGGTAATGCCGCTGGTTCAGATTCTACAATAATTCAATCTGGAGCTACTGGAAACGGTATCGCAATCAATGGTAATGCTAACGCCACAGGTATTTTGATTGGTAATGATGCTAATGCAAACGTAATTGTTATAGGAAATTTAACAGGAGCGACAAGTCTTGCTTTACAAGTTGGAACTGGAAATTTTTCATTAAGCGGCGCAACAGCATCAACATATACCATTGGAACAGGTGCAACTACAGGAACAATTCTTATTGGTAGTACGGCACAAACAGGAACTATTACCCTTGGCAGTTCTTCGGGAACCAATATTGTTAATATTGCCGCCGGTGCAGGAGCTTCAACAGTTAATATTGCTAATGCGCAAGTTGCAGGAGCTGTAAATATTGGTGCAGGTATGACTACTGGCACAATTACCGTTGGGGGAACAGGTCTACAAACAGGAACAATTGCAATCGGTATAGGAACTGGCGCACAAACTATAAATTTGGGTACAGGTGGCACAGGAGTAAAGACTATAGCTATTGGTGGTACGGCTGCTAACGTAATCACTTTAGCCAATACTCAAACAGCAGGTTCTTTGTCTGTTGGGACTGCGATGACAACAGGAACTATATCTATCGGAGGAACAGCACAAACCGGAACAATGACTTTAGGAAGTTCTTCAGGGACTAATATTGTTAATATCGCTAATGGTTCTGGAGCAACTACCTTAAATATAGCAAATGTTCAAACTGCCGGATCAGTAAACGTGGGCGCTGGAATGACTTCAGGTACAATAACAATAGGTGGTACGGCTCAAACTGGTACTATGACTTTAGGTTCAAGTTCTGGAACAAATTCTTTAATAATTGCTGGTGGTTCGGGTGCAACAACGGTGACAATTGCTAACTCCCAAACCGGGGGATCTGTTGCAATCGGTACAGCAATGACAACTGGTACAATTAGCATCGGTGGCACTGGTCTTCAGACAGGGACTATTTCAATAGCTCCCGGAACAGGTGCGCAGATTGTTAATATTGCTACAGGTGGAACCGGAGTAAAAACAATTAATATCGGGACTGGTTCAGTTGCTGATGTAATTAACGTTGGCTCAAGCACAACGGGTAATATCACTAATTTAGCCTCTGCAATTACTTCACTTCCGGGTCCTGTTTATATTTATACTGGTGCAGGTGCTCCAGGTAATGGATTAGCCTTACATGTTGGAGATATCTATATAAATACAACTGCTGCCTCTGCAACTACTCGTATGTATATAGCTACAGCTGCAAGTACATGGACTAACGTGACATGTGCAGCATAATCAAATATATAATGGTAAAAAATTTAGGTTAATGGTAAATATTCGTCATCATTAACCTAATTTTAAAGAGGTATTTATGTTGTCAGTGAAATCAATAGTAAGTGTAGAAGTAAATGGCCGAAATTTTGAATTTTCTTGCCCTCCTGACTCACCATTGCCGGATGTTTTAGAAGCAAATAATCAAATAAATGCATTCCTTTTAGGAAGAGTACAGCAAGCACAGCAAGCTCAAAATAAAGCTGCTGAAGAACAAAAACAACCCGTGGAGTAACTGTGGCATCGAACATAGTCCGCTTTGATGCAGTAAGAACAGCCGCAATCGGCGTAATTACTGGATCATATACAAAATTCGGCATTCCTTTTGGGCACGCAATGCGCGTGCTTCATTTCATTAATGATAGTAATGGAACCTATATGTTCAGTTTTGATGGAACAACTGATAATTTTCCATTACTAGCAGAAAGTTTCACTTTATATGATTTGACTAGTGATGAAGATGATAATGAAATGTTTCGATACGAAAAAGGCTCTCAATTGTGGATTAAATATTTGATTGCTCCGACAGTTACAACGACATTTACCGATAGTGTTTATGCAGCAGCTGTCTACGGAAAAGGAGAATAACACATGAGTCAGTCAGGATCGTTGAGAAATGGTGGCGGAGGCGGAGGGGGCGGTGTAATTCAAACGATTGCAGGTGATATAGGTTCAATTACAGGAGCTAATGTCACTATTTATGCTAATAACGCCGCTAATAACTCAGGATCAAGTGTTAAATTTGTAAACAGTGGCACAATTTCAACGTTAAATTTATCTGATTCAAATAGAAATACGACACTGGGTTTCGGCGCAGGCTCTGCAACATTGACAGGGACCGGAAGCGTTGCTGTAGGGGCATTTGCATTAAATGTCGCAGGAAATTCAAGCTTAAATGTGGCTGTAGGGTATGGAACTCTTACTTCATTAACCACAGGTAGCTCAAACTGTTGCCTAGGCAGTCAATCGGGGACTTTTTTACTTACCGGCAATGATAATGTAATAATTAGTGGAAATTTTGGCGGGAATCAATATGTTGCAGCTGAGTCAAATAATATTCTTATTAGCTCTCGTGGAGTAGTTGGAGACAATAACACCATCAGAATTGGAAATGCTGTAATGGGTAGTGCTCATACTTCTGCTTTCTTGGCTGGAGTGACAGGAGTGACGGCAGTTGGATCACCAGTCGCAATATCAAGCACAGGACAGTTATCTAATTTAGGATTTGGAACTGCAACGCAAGTCTTGACAAGTAACGGACCTGGAGTAAGCCCTACTTGGCAAGCGGCTGGCGGTGGAGGGTCTACAACGGGGTTTTCAGCCTATGCAAGTTCGACTTTATCTAATGTGACAGGAAATAATGTTATATATGATGTAATTTTTGATTCAACTACTAGGAACGATGGTTCAGCATATAATCCAGCTACAGGCGTTTTTACTGCCCCATCAAATGGGCTTTATAGTTTTAATACTATTTTATTTCTGCAATCTGGTTCTACGTTTTCCGCAGGTAGTGAACTTTTAGTCAGTTCTCTGGGAAGTGTTTATTCACAAATTTTATGTCTCTATGGAGCAGCCGCTTCAGCTCAATCAAATGCGGCGATAATTGTAGCTGGTTCGTGGATTGTTCAAATGACCGCAGGGGATACAATGCAGGTACAGGCATTTAGTAATTCTGCTTTACAAGATGTATCTATATCGGGAGCTGCTAGAAGTCCAAATGCATTAAGCGCAGCAAGTACATTCTCAGGGTTTAAAATAGGAACTTAATTTATTATTTCCATATCCACTAAATCACATTGATAATTAGCTTTGTCATTCACTTCTTCCCAATGAATAATTTTCATAATTTTTCCTTCCCAAATCGTATAAATACATTCATTTTCCAACCAAATAAATGTCAGAGAAGATTCGGCATTTAACAAATTAGCGCTAAGTGTCAAAAAAAATAACATTCCGCTAGCAATAAATTTTTTCATATGTAAAATCCTGTTTAAAATTTCACAAGAGGTTAGCATGGCTAAGGGTAAAGAGCAACGAAAAGTTAAAAAAGTTATGAAGGAATTTGCTGAGGGTGAATTACATAGCGGAAGTAAGTCAGGTCCATTAGTTAAGAGTAAGGCTCAGGCTGCTGCTATAGGTTACTCAGAGGCAAAAAAAGAAAAAGGCAAAAAATGATCAACTGGAAAAAATATTCTCACGAAGAAATAAAAAATAAATGGAAAACTTTTCTTTTGGCACGAGTAAAAACTGCTAATTCCGTAAAAAGCGAAGATCGTCGACATATCACATGTCTAGAGCGTGAAGCACTGATAAGTTATTTAATTTCACGTTTAGATTTAGCAAACAGTGAGATTGATAGTTATTATAGTTAAAAACTTGTATAGAACAAGATAGGAAAAAAATGCATAAAAAAATTGAAATGAAGGCAGCAAAAGCACTTGATAAAGATGCTGATAAATATGCTAAGAAAGCAAAATCGGCTAAATTACCTGTGAAGAAAAAGCACGAGCATATTGAAGAAAAGGAAGCGAGATCAGCATCCAGAATGTTAAAGGCAAAAGCTAAATCGGCTCATGAATATTAAATATGGATGATCATTATGTATTATATATTGGTATCTCTGCTTGCATTTTTAGCTATTTATTCGGTTTCATGCTCGGTAATTTCAAAAGATAAAGCTGAAATCGAGAAAATTGCTGATGATGTTGTTGAAGAAATAATCGAAGATTCGGCAAAATTATAGTTTCGGCACAGTGCCGCCGCGAGGGTTCAGTTGCAGTTTTCTGGGACTCTCGCGCGTTATTATTTCTTAGGATTATGAATCCTTAAGTAAAAAATAAATTATCAATCCTGTAATTGCTGCCGTAACTAATGCAACTAAAATAAAAGCTAAAACTTCCATTAATGTCATACTTTAGCTCATTGTTTAAATGTCCAACTTTCTGCCGTTGGTTCCATGCAGCACATGGTTTCAAAGAAAAATTTCTTCTCTTTCTCGATCATGTTAGCGATATATTCTTTATCAGGCGTTATTTTTATGATCGTTAATGGATCTGGCGCATCAGGATGATAACTGGCATAGTAAACTTTTTCAGCATTGCTACATGCTAACTGGTGCTGCATTTGTGCGTAATGACATGGATCTAATGTTTCACTGGAAACTTGCAAATGTTTTTGCAACTTCATGCATTTAATTTCACAAATAGAACCTCCCAATTGAGATATGCCATCAAGAGAAGCTCCCATCCATGGATATTGACTACTTTCAATGACAATTGGCTCAAATTCAATTCCTAAGCGTGCATTTAATATTTCGCGTGCATATGGCTCAAGATTGCTGCCGCGCTTCATGGCATCTGAAGTAGGAGGCGATTCAATGAATTGCATCTTCTCTTGCCATAGATCATGAACACCTTTGAAATGATTTAGTCCAAGAATAACTCCGGCATCGGTAGCAGTTACATGTCGTTGCCTCCAGGAAAGCCATTCCGGGCTTCCCTGATCTAATCTAATTATTTTCATTCAGCCCCTTCAAATGATATATATATTTTTGAAAAATCTAAATCATCTTCTAAAATAATGTAAGAATTTCTTTTAACTAAAAAAAAATCTATAATTTTTCTTTTCGGTTTTTTGGGCTTGATAGAAAGTAAAATATCAAAATTTGAATGATTTATTATTTTACAAGTATGATCTTTTTTTAAAATTGTTAGAAATTCATCATTCATACTGAAACCTTCTGCGCTTCAATGTTCAATTCAAAACTATTAATAGTACCTTTATATTTATCGGCAGGGATTTTATGTAATTCTGTTTCGTCTTTTATTCCAAAAAAATTAAAAAAGTTATATTTACATTTCTGTGTTAATCTAGGCAGATAAAAGGCAAGAGTATCAATTTGCTCCTGATTTAATGCAACTTCTTTTTCAGAAGAATTACCTAAATATTCGTCAGATATTGGTAATTTTTTGGCATCATTATGATAGGTTCTTTTGGGCTGTTCTTGCTTTTTTTGCGCTTTGCCTCTACCGGCGGCTGTTTCCCCATCATCATCTTCAGCAGTTAAAGCTAGTAATGAGTTAATAGAATACCTACGCATATAAGTAATTGATGCACCTAATCCTTGGCTATCTGCTTTTGGATTAGGTAATGGTAGATAGGATTTAATCCATTGACCGCTTTCAACGTGATATAATGTAGCAATAAGAAGAGGCTTATCATGACTACCATTACCAGTATGAAGTAGAATTAGACCATGTTTATCTAATGTTTCTTCGCAAAGTTCTAGGTGAGCAGCTAAACTGGCATATCTAGATTTATGAAATGGATTAGTAGAATCTTTTTTTACCGATGATCCCATTTCTCTTTTTGCTAGTACTAAACTTTTGATAACCAGATCGGCTTTTTCGCTCATTTCTGGCATTAAATTTTCAGTATTCGTCATTTTTCTTGCCTTAATGTTAATTTTCCGTATTATAAAAATACCACGGATAGCGTTCACTACCGTGGCCTCCTTTTAGGAAGTCTTAGGTTTTGGGAGACGTCTAAAAAACGTCTCTCATTTTCAATTGTTCAACTAAATATTTCTCATGTCTATATTCTAAAAATATTGCGTAACAAATATTCTTCCAATCTTCACTTTTAATATGATTATGTTTTTCTAAAATTTCTTTAATTTTTTGTTCAAATTCTACAAATTCCTCAAGCATAAAATCCTCTTTTTTAAAAATCACTGTCGCTAAGTCCCAAGCTATCCATTGAAATAACTGCTTCAAAATTCTCTTCATACCATTCAATATACATAGCTTCAAGGTCATCATCATCTAAGACGTCGGCTAATGTTAGTTCTGAATCTTCAAACATTTTTAAATATCTCCGTATAACGATGCTAAATAAGTCAATTCATTGGAATTTCTATACATTTCATGTGCCATTTGTTCAAGATACATACCGTAATCAGTGGAAAACATTTTAGGTGTATTAGCTAATCGCTCAAGCTCTTGACTCATTACTTTCAAATTATCTATTGCTTCTTGTGCTGTTTCCATGAAATCCTCCGTTAAGTTTAAATTTAACCTTTGCATATATCAGCCTTTGTTTATCTTGTCAAAGCTAACTATTGACACAAATTCGCACAATTCGTTAACTTGTATGATGTAAATATACAAGATGTCTTGAATTAATGTCAACAGATATGAGGAAATAAATATGAAATTGTGTGAATTTTTATCAGAAACAGGAATGAAACCTAGCCACTTTTGCAACAAAGTAGGTATATCATCGACAACTCTTTACAATATATTGTCTGGTGATACTGCACCTAATTTAAGAACGGCTATCTCAATTTATAATTTTACTAATAAGCAAGTTAGGTATGAAGATATGCTAAACGATAACGTTCATCATAAAATTAAAAAGCGGAATACAAAAAAAAAGGAGAAAGAGGAGCAGCCAGCGGAATGATCTATCGTTTTTCCACGAGTACATAAATTCACGGTACAGCGTTTTCATGAAAAACCTTTACTTTATAGATATTAAAATTTAAACAACATTGGATGTAAAAATGAGTCTTATAACACACTTCAAAATTTATTTAGTGTTGCATAAAAAAGGGCACAACCACGCACTGGCTGTACCCTAAGAGGCTTGTTATGCGATGACAATTGTCGCATAACTTGATGATTTTTAGCAATAGGCAACACTGAAAACAAAGGAGTTGCCTATGCGTATTTACTGTGAAATAAATCTGAATGAATGTATAGTAGAAAAAAAAATGGCCCGGATTTGCCGTCCGAGCCTTTTTTACACGCATAGGTGTAAGAGGAACTGTAGTAGCTCTATCTTAGCACCTCATGCAATAAAATGCAATAGCCTTATGAGGTGCTATGTCTAATTTTTCTATTAAAGATGAAAGTTCGAATCATAAATATCGTACTGAATTACCAAATATTATTTTTGAATTAGGTTTAAGCCCATCTGCTTTTGCTTTATATGCTGCCATTAAACGTTGTGCGGGTGATTCAGGAGTTTGTACTAGATCAACTACAAATCTAGCTAAAATGGCTAATATGAGTCCTAGAACACTTCAAAGAACACTTCCAGAGCTTTTAGAAAAAAATAAATTTATAAAAAAATCATTAGTAAAATTAACTCCTAGAATTTCTGATTGTGGCGATCAAGATACCAATGAATTAACTATAAACGATATATGGCCAGAAAATGCTCAATATTTTCTAAATAATATTAAGGGTGGTGACAAATTGACGGTACCCCCCGTCAAAATGACACCTGGTGGTGTAAAAATGACGGGAGGGGTGGTGACAAATTGTCAGGGGGGTGGTGACAAATTGACGGACAAAGAAGAACCCATTAAGAAGAACCTATATGAAGAAGAACAACACACCCCCAAAGCCCCAATTAAGTTTGGTGTGTGTGTTTCTCTTTTTTCTTTAGATTATGAAAAATTTTGTCAAGAACATGGAAAAGTTAAAATCGACCTCTTGATCGAAGAGATGAATGATTATTGCCAAGCTCATGGGAAAACATATAAGGGAGCCGCTGGTTATGCTGCTGCAATGCGTAATTGGCTTCGCAGGAGAAAACAAGATCCCAAATCACAAAATTCAAATACCGATAGGCGTACTCAAAACAAAGATGGTTCTCCTATCGCTAGTCCTGCTGATGGGAGGTTTTAACATGTCACAAATAAGCGAAATTAATGGAAAAACTCCTGAGCAAATGGAGAAAATTCTTGAATATATAAAGAATCCAAAAGGTTTTTTCTTAATGGCTGGCACAAATGGCACAGGGAAAAGTTTTGTTGCTGAAGCTATTTATAATTCTATCCGTCTGCCCATTCATGAATGGGATTTAAAATTAATGATTTCTCAAACAGATTTAAATTTAAAATGGCAAAAACAAATCAAAGATTGGGGTGAAACTACATATTTATTAGATCAAATAATTGCAACAAAAATACTTGTTTTAGATGACATAGGAACAAGAATACCTACAGAAAGTTTCATGGATTTTTTGTATGCTATTGCAGATAAAAGATATAGCAATAAATTTAATTGTGGAACTATTATAACAACTAATTTAAATTCCCAAAATATGCGCTTGAAGTTTGGAGATGCTTTTGTAAGCAGAGTAGCTTCTGGGGTATGTTTAAGAATGGATGGAAAAGATCGAAGATTTATAGAATTTTAAGGAAAAAATATGAAGTTTTTACAGTTATTAAATGGTGATTTTTTAAATGTCGAAGAAATATTGTCAGTATATTTCATAACAGTTGAGGTTGGATTTAAAAAAAAACATGAATCTCTATTTTCTAAAATAAAAACAAAAAATGGAGACATTTTTGATTTTATAGATTTTCCTGATTCATACGGTGTAAAAGAAAAAAATTTTAAATTTGATACAGATGAAGCTATAGCTTTAAATCAATATGCTTTGCAGTATGTTATAGGAACTAATAGAAATTTGTTGACAAACGAAGAAATAGAAGAAGAAGCCTGGAAAGAATTCGACATAAATTATATATCAAAATTAGAAATTTAGGTAAATCATGAGCAACATAGAGCTAATCAAATTTGAAGAATTCCCACACGATCCATATACAAAAGCGGTCGCAGTGCTCTCCGTGGATGGCAAATATAATGTTTGCTATGGCAAGAAGCAGATGAAGGATGGTGGCTGCTATTGGGCATCTCCTAGCTTTGGCGTTGCTGATGGTAGCGGAAGCAAAGAATACTATGAAGGCTTCAGCATGGACTCAAAGAAAGAAGACCAAAAATTCAAAGACTTCATCAAGCAATGCGAAGACAAGCTTCGAGGTAAAGCTGCTCCGTTGCCAGGTTCGGATATCCCATTCATCCAAAGACAAGAGGCTGCGGAATCGCAAGAGCTTCCGTTTTGATAATGGCCTTAGAAATTCGTACAATAATCAAAGAAGTGATAAAATAGGTAGTCCTGTATGCGGCGATGTTAAGAAGAAAAAAAATCAACCTGAGCCATCTAATGTCGAATTCGGAACTTTCATCGAGAATAAGCAAATTACGCTTATTCTCGATATCAAAGCCGCAAACGAGGCTAATCATAGCGAACCATGGCGAAAAAGACACTCGCGCCACAAGGCACAAAAGAAAGCGATTTTCTTGGCATTGCTTAATTGCAAGCAACTAGTAAGCTTTCCTTGCGTGTTGCGATTTAGCAGATATGCTCCTAAAATGCTAGATTCCCATGATAATTTGCCTATGTCGTTCAAGTGGATATGCGATAGTGTTTGCGCTCAGGTGACCGGGGAGCTAAGACCGGGATTGGCCGATTCAAATAAATACTTTACAATGCAATACGACCAAGTAAAGTCCAAAAAGTATTATGTTAAAATTGAAATAAGTTGGTAAATATGTCACGTTGTCCACATTGCAATAAATTATCTCATAGTGAAGATCTCTATGTCTATGTCGACATGAGAGATGTGGAAAAAATTGATGAGTTGATGGGCGATATTGATTGGGTTCCTGCATATATGTATGCTAAACCTGGCAATCCTGATGAATGGGGTTATCTTAAAAAATGTGACATTAAGATCAGATTTTTACTTTTACCAAGTGAACAGATTGAAAAATTGAAATAAGTTGGTGATTGACTTCATAAATCAAAAATATGATACCATGTAGACAACTGCTCAGTCAGCCAAAAACTTTAGAGGAACTTCATCACAGTTGATTGCGTAGTAACGTATGTCAAAAATGTTTTAGGAGTTTTCCTATGTGTAAAGATGAAATACATCAAAAAGATTGTTGCTGCTGTCTTCAAGGCCCTCAAGGCTCAACAGGCTTGCAAGGCCCTCAAGGCGTTCAAGGGGTTCCCGGTGTTCAAGGAATGATGGGGCCATCAGGTGTCCAAGGCCCTCAAGGTTTACAAGGACCTAAAGGTGATCCAGGACAAAATTGTGATTGTACTGGTTTGCTTACCTCATTGCCATATGCAAACGTTTATGCATCTGTAGCCCAAGTTGTACAGCCATTTAATGTTGGTGCTTTAAAAGATCAAGTGTTATTCGATCAGCAAAATGCTGTCTCTCCTACTGATTTTGACCTAACACAAATGGCCGTTACAGGAGATATTAAATTCTTGAAACATGGTATCTACCATCTTGCTTGGCAATTGCAAGGGAGAATTACATCGCCTGTTCCAAATCCTGTTCCATCTTGGAGCTTTGGTTTTTGGTTAAATGGCGTTTTGGTTCCTGGCTCAATTTATTCTGGTTTTACCCAAGCTCCTGGAGATGATGCATGTCATAGTACGTCGGATATAATTATTGAAATTAAAGCTGGTGATATGCTGAGAGTGCGAAATACTTCAATATCAGCAGTTGCACTTAATCCTAGCATTACTGGATCAGTATTTCCAATTACAATTGCTAGCGTTAATATTGAAGGTTTAAAAGCCCTTCCGTAAGCAATAAAATTGCAGGCTGCTTCTAGGCAGCTTGCTTTTAACATTGCTTCGAATTTTTCATTTTTTCTTTCTGATCTTCAATCAGCATTTCAAATTCATTCAAGTCATCAATAGCCAACCCATGAGAATCAACCATAAAAATAACCATCCTGGCATCAATTCCATATGTGTTATATAAACTTAAAGCTTCTTTCGCAGTAATGAATTTGATTCCATTGCATTTCTTTTCATAAAACATATTATCAGCAAATGCACCTGCGCGCCTTATATGACGTAATCCGCCTTTAATCTGTTCTTCAGTTGTTTGCATGGCAAATATTCCTTTTTAATAATTCCATATCCGCTTTTAATTCCAAAATATCTTTAGTATTTGCGCCAATTTTTGCAAATTGAGATTTTCTTTGTCTGTCAAGCTTATCTTCTAATTCTTCGATTTTTTTCTTTAAAAGGCTAATCTCATCATTTTCAAATAGATCGAGTTGAAATATCGTTGCCATAATATATCCATTTTTCTTTTAAATTTACACATAAATTTAAATATGGTAACTTGTTGGAAATTAACAATCAAGGTTTTTTATGGATCAAAGAAAAATTAGTTATATCGTTGCTTTTATCCTTTTTATCATTGGCACATTTTTTGCTATTCGAGGCCATGCATATGAATATGAATCATTTAACAAACGCACAGTTTTACACCCTTCACAAGCTCGCGAATATAGGCAGAAAAAATCTTTTCATCAAGCTCAAGGAATCGAAGCTTATGAGCGAGCACATGAGAAATTTTGGTGGCTCCCTCGTATTAGTGATAGAGCCTTAGCTAGATCATGTTATACATCTGCGATGACTACAATAACAGCTACCACACCGCAAAGCAAAATCGTAGCAGTAATAGTAAGTACAATGATAACATATGGTTTAGCAGCTATGGATGAGTGGGATTATATAAATTATAATCTTGCCGATGCTCAGCATCATTTTGAACTTATGGAATTCTA
>Ga0210386_10000411_pt1 | contig 39927 bp, 43 predicted proteins | sample IncBWH32OmetaG_FD_160091 | JGI IMG/M metagenome (GOLD analysis project Ga0210386, IMG submission 160091) | Forest soil microbial communities from Barre Woods Harvard Forest LTER site, Petersham, Massachusetts, United States - Inc-BW-H-32-O ...
GTCTGGGGTTTCTCTTTCTCTGGGGGGCACGTGCTGCAGGTCGCCGCCTTCGACCGCCGTATTAAATGTGTCGTGGCCCAGGTTCCTGCGGTTAGTGGCTTCCTCGTAGCGCAGCGGTCTAACACCCCATCAGATCTCTATGGAGTGGGGATGATGCTTAGTCAGGATCGAATCCGACGCTATGAGACGGGCGAAGTGAATTACCTTCCTTTCGTGGCGTCCCCGGGACAGCCGTGTTTTTTTCCTTCTAGCGAAGAAGCACGCGAATTCTTTGAGGCTGCACAAGTCGCCAGTGAAGGACATTTCGAAAACCGAATTACCTTCGAGTCTCTGGAGCGTCTCTCCTATTTCGAACCTGCGGTCCGTATCGATGCGATATCCCCTACCCCGTTGCGCATGATCTTGGCAAAAAAAGATTTTCTGGTCCCGTCGGATATCGCCCTCGCTGCATATGCACGAGCCCATGAACCGAAATCGCTTGTTTTTCTGGAAGGCGGGCACTTAGGCAAGTCTGAGGGTGATGACTTTGAAACTGCTTCCACTGCGGCACGTGACTGGTTCGTTCAATGGCTGAAGCCATGCAATGTCGAAGCAGCCCATCGTCCGGTGGTCGACGGCATTCCGCAGCTCTCCGTGCAGGAGCTGAAACGGAAGCTGGATGCGAAGGAAGACGTCTTCGTCCTCGACGCCCGCGAGCCGCATGAGCATAAGATCGCGAATCTCGGTGCGCCGTTGATTCCGGTCGGTGACATTGAGCGCCGCGCCTTCGAGCTGGCAGACAAGAAGAACAACGAAATCATCGTCTACTGCAAAGCTGGCGTACGCAGCCAGAAGGCCGCTCTGGCCCTCAAGCAGGCTGGATTCACGAATGTTTCGAACCTCGCCGGCGGCATTCTGGCTTGGGCGGAAAAGATCGATCCGTCAATGCCAACGTACTGATGACCACGAACGGCGTTGCGATGAAAGTGTCCCTTCAGGGGCCTTGTTGCCCTCCCGCACGTAATCGGCGAACTCGGCGAACACGATCCGCAGTCGATTTGGGAAAGTGCCGTCCCACTTTGGGCGGTAACGCCGCAAAGTGAATAAATCGTGGTCGCTCGTGTCAGGAGATAAGATGGAACGATTTTCCGCAATCAAGTCCCCCGATGTGGGGGCTCACACATCTCATAGTCTCAACAATCGCCATCTACAGTTGATGGCGGTTGGAGGCGCAATCGGGGCTGGCTTTTTTCTGGGCTCCGGAGCGGCTATCAGACAAGCCGGCCCCGCCCTTTTAATAGCCTATCTTCTAGCTGGTTGCATGATCTATCTGATCCTGCGGGCGCTTGGCGAGTTGACGCTCGCATATCCTTCACCTGGATCGTTTGCCGCCTACACCACCCGCTTCATCGGCCCCCTCACGGGATTTGTCACCGGGTGGTCCTACTGGCTTGGATTTTTGCTGGGAGGTGTAGCGGAAATAACAGGTATCGGGCTGCTTTTACACCGTTACTACCCCAGCGTTCCGCAATGGGCTCCTGCGCTCGGCGCCACAGCGATGCTCTACGCCATCAACATGCGAACCGTGAAGTCTTTCGGCGAATCGGAATATTGGCTCTCAATGATCAAGGTCATAACGCTCATCGCTGTGCTTCTATGCGGTGTCGCCGTCCTAATCTTCAAGGTCGGCACGGTAGGCGCACATGCGCATATAGGGAATCTTTGGCAGCACGGAGGCATCTTGCCTACAGGTTTCCCGGGCCTACTTACTGCATTGCCGCTTGTCATTTTCTCTTTCGCTGGAACGGAGGTTATTGGTCTCGCAGCAGCAGAAACCGAACAACCGGAGCAAACTCTGCCTCGAGCCATCAACGGTGTCTTCCTTCGAATCATCTTGTGTTATGTCGGCTCTCTTGCCATTGTTATGATGCTGTATCCGTGGAACAGCATCGATCCGAAGGATAGCCCCTTTACGCTGGTTGTGTTATTGCCGGCGTCGCCGATCAAATTCCTGATCGAATTAGAGCGTTGGTTTTTTTGGATGCCTTTGTGCTCGAGAACGGAGAGTCTCTGATGGATATTCTGCCATCGGAGGTACCGCAAGCCGTACGCGAGTTTGCAAGAACTACCGGCGAAGGCTGGAAGCTGAATCCCATTCCAGCCGAGTTGTTTGGAGTTCGCGACCCGCACGACGCTGCCTGGGTTGATGCACAATGCACTCCACAGGCAATAGCAACATTTGAGGAGCGCATCAAGCTCGCAGGCAATCCCGGAGACATTCAAGATATCGCATACGTGTTTCCGGCAGAATGTCACCCAAATCTTCTGATCAGTCACGAACGCGCGAAAGCCAAGGGCTGGAAAATGCGTACCATCGATAATTCCGCTCACGAATTGATGATCACCCATCCCCGCGAATTGGCCGAGTGTCTGCTGGAATACGCTCCACCTGAGTGATCCGGAGTGCTTGAGGAGTTCTCCAAATGCCTCAAAGTAAGTAAAGCTTTCACAGGGAGCCTGAGGAGTTTCATGCAGGAGAAAAGATGATGTCATCTCACGGGCATGGCAATTGCCCAGTTCACGCCGAGTTCGATCCGCTGGCGACCGAGTTCCTCGCCGATCCGTTCGCGGTGATGGCTTCGCTGCCGCGCGACATTCCTGTGTTCTACGCGCCGGCAATAGACTACTACGTTGTTACACGCTACGCTGACATCAAGGCTGTGTTCCTCGATCCGGAAACGTACTCCGCAGCGGCAACCCAACTACCGCTAGTGCAACTCGTGCCTGCAGCGATGCAGATCTTGCAAGGGAGTGGTCACAGGCCTCAGCCATCAATGGTGAGCCTTGATCCACCGGCCCACACACGCCTGCGTTCACCAATTGCGCGGGCGTTTACGCCCGGACGTGTGACGCAAATGGAACCAAAAATCCGGCGCACGATCAACCAACTGTTGGACGTGATCGATCCTTCGGCGCCGTTCGATCTTGTTTCCGGGCTGACTTTTCCGTTGCCCGCGACGATAATCTTCAGCTTTGTGGGAATCCCCGAACGTGACTGGCCACAACTCAAGGAGTGGTGCGGCCACCGCGCCGCGCTTGGGTTTGGACGACCCACGCCAGACGAACAAGTGCAGCACGCCACGAACATGGCCGCCTATCGGCAGTATCTGACCACGTACGTCGCCACAAAGGCCACGATGCGCGACGACGATTTTACGAGCTCCCTGCTGGCAATCCACGACGAGAACCCCAGTGAGCTGACGCACGAAGAGATCAGTTCGATCCTGTACTCGCTCACATTCGCCGGCCATGAAACGACAAACTACCTGATCGGCAATTTGCTTTACCGATTGCTTGAGAAGCCCGAGCGCTGGGAAGCAGTGGTCGCGGATCCCGAACTGATTCCCCATGCGGTAGAGGAGACGCTGCGATACGATCCCCCTGTCCCAGTGTGGCGGCGCGCGACCAGGCGGCCCGTGACCCTTGGCGGCGTGGATGTGCCGGAAGGGGCCAAACTATTCCTTTGGCTCGCCTCATCTGGCCGTGATGGCTCAGTCTTTCCGGCACCCGAAACATTCACTCTTGGCCGCTCCGATACGTCTAAATCGCTCGCCTTCGGCCTCGGCATTCACTATTGCCCGGGCGCAGCGCTTGCGAAACTGGAGGCGGGTCTCGCGTTGGAGGTGTTAACGCGTCGTTTTCCTCGTCTACGGCTTGTTGATGGCCAGGAACTCTCGTTTGACCCGAATATCTCTTTCCGAGGTCCGCAGTTACTGTGGGTCAAAGCGACAGAAAACGCAGACGCCCTGAAAATGGAATCACCCCCCAACATTGGCTGCAGTAACGCTTTGTGCTTTTGAAGTGAGGACTGCTGGGACTCACGCTATTGCCTTGATCACCTGTCTATGACCGACACACTCCTAGCGGACCAATTATCCGCCGCGCACTCCGTAGTCGAACGTAAATAGGAGAAACTGAACGCATCTCCGCGACGCCATGAAAGTGTCGAAATCCTCTAAATCACTCAAAGCGAATGGGATGCGCACTGTACCCAAATTTGTATCCGAAATCGGCACGCGATCACTTTGCGGCGCATTCTAGGCGGACGTAAGTCACTAATAGAAATGGCTTATGGGGAAACTAGATGGTGCCGGGAGGGGGGAGTTGAACCCCCAGTAGTTCAAATCCATTGCTGCGTCCTCACGGAAATCATATTATTCGCATTCGAGGGCGCACCGAGGCATGGGGGGACCTGTACGCTGCCCGCGCAGCGGGAGACTTTGACGATACATCAGCCTCAAAATGGGAGCTGTAAGAAAACCGGGGAGCGCTCCGGCGTTACTTACGTCAACGCGCTCTAAATCAGCGACTTGGAAATCAGCGCATTCGTCCGGTGTTCAGCGTTTACGCGCGTAAACATACAGGACGCTCTTTGACGCAGGTCGTGTAAACGTGCTGATAGGCAAAAGATTCCAGATTCCAGCGCTTGACGGGCAAAATCGTCAGGCGCAAGCTGTTTCCGAGGCGGGTTTCCCCCCGTGAGTGCTCGCCGCATCCCGGCCCCATTATCGTCTCCAGCTTCATCGCCCGGCGAAGCGCGCCCGGTTCTTCGCGGCAAACCATCGCAACCAGGGTTACTCCGGAGTTGGCCGAGGTCGAAGCAGCCGCCGAAAGTGAGGGGAAGACGGTGGCCGAATGGCTGCGCGAGCTGGCCCTGCGGTCAGCCCGGCAGCGGCCTGCCGATCCCGTCGAATTGTTGCTGGCCGAGCTGATGGTAATCCGGTACGCGCTGCTGAATCTCTTTCACGCAACCGCCCTGGCGAACGCGGAAGGGAAACAACTGTTGCCCAAATCCGTGCTCAAAATTCGGGACCAGGCCGACGCCCAAAAGCTCGAAAAGGCCCGCAAGCAGCTCCAGAACTTTCTGTCCCAGGAGGGACTTGACGGAGCCAAGCAGTGATCCGCCCCATGCGACGTACTCGCTGTTTCCAGCAGATACGTCTATCGGAAGTGATAGCGTCCTTTATCATGCTGGAAAATCTCGATAGAGTCATCTGCATGAACCTGTACTTCGCCGCTGTGTTCTTGAGCGTTTTCCTGGCGTCGGAAGGTCTGAAGGTGAGCTGATTCCGGAACTGCAATGGAAAGGGCTGGCAGAGTCATCGGGTCAGCCTTTGTATGGTCTAATAGAGATGTTGGCGGGTTGGCGGAACTGGCAGACGCAGAGGTCTCAAAAACCTCCGAGAGCAATCTCATATCGGTTCGATTCCGATACCCGCCACCATCTAGCGTCTTCCCCAAAAATCATTGCAATAGATTCCCCATCGTGATCAGTCGGGGCCGAGGCTGATTCTTGTAAAAAAAGTCGAATTTACACATTTTCTTACACAGTTTCTAGAGCTTCGGAGTTATTCCATTTATACAGAGTGATTTACTGGCAGACGCAGCGGACTAAAAATCCGCCGATAGCAAGGTCGTGGGGGTTCGACCCCCCCCTCCAGGCACCAACTGATCTCTCCGTAAGCCGTTTATTATTAGTGATTTACGTCGGACTCGAATGCGCTGCAGAGTGATCGCGTGCCGATTTTGGGTACAGATTTAGGTACAGTGCGAATCCCCTTCACTTTGAATGATTTAGATGGCTGTGAGGGTTTTACGGCGTCACGGACATGCGCTCAGTTTCTCCTTTTTACGCTCGATTACGGAGTGCACAGCGGATAATCGGTCCGCCAGAGGCGACTATTCGTCCAGGTGGAATGTTGACCTCTGCCGTGACGGCGAAAGGAAGGTCGTAACTTACAGAAAACAAGCGTCACGGATGGCTCCTTTTGGCGCTGTAAGGTACGATCGGTAACCGTTATCGAACCCATATCAAACCCACGACCTCTGCCCTGTAGCCCTGTAGACCTCTGCCCAAAACTCGACTTTGGCTTAGGGAGCACATTGTCTCTCTGACGACAGTTGAAATTCGGACTCCGTGAGACCCCTGAACTTCAGCCCGCTGCTTCCTGCGCACTGACCCCGCGCTCACAATGTGAGAGGGTTGGATGCACGGGCGTGATCTGACCATCTTTATGGGGAAACAGATTCGGAGACGGAGGCAGTTCGGAGACAAAAAGCTACTTTGCTACGAGAACACCGTCAGCGGGCGCCTGCCGTAACTTGAGACGAGCAGCCATCTTAACCAACTCAGCCAGAGATTCGGCCTTCATCTTTCGCATCGCGTTGCCGCGATGTTTCTTCACCGTGACTTCACTGATGCCGAGGCGACTGCCAACCTGCTTATTCAGGAGACCGCCAACCACTAGAGCCAACACATCTCGTTCGCGAGAGGTGAGGTCAGCGTATCGCGCCTTCAATGTTTGAATCTCTTCTTCGCGGCCGAGTAGGGTCCTGCTCCTCTCTACCGCATTCCGGACAGATTGCAAAAGCACATCGCACTTGAAAGGCTTCGTCAAGAACTCGACAGCGCCTGCCTTCATCGCTTGCACCGACATGGGAATATCACCATGTCCCGTTACAAATATGATCGGCATTCCAGGGCGCTCGACGGCTACCCGCTTTTGTAAATCAAGTCCATTAAGCCCAGGAAGGGCAACGTCGAGGACGAGGCAGTTTGGAATGAAGACCGGAGGTCTCGCGAGGAATTCCTGCGCGGAAACGAATGTCTCTACGCACCATCCAGCTTTTCGAAGGAGCGCTTCGAGTGATTCGCGGATCGAAATGTCATCGTCGACGACGAACACCATCGTGGTGGCCTGCATCATAGATGTGACCTGCTCCGTAGGCACCTCGCCCTCGGTCAATCCATTCTAAGACCAAGTTCGATCTGACGTCCGGAAGCGATTAGCTGTTACCGAGAGCGGCATCAATTGCCGCACGTAAAGCCGTGCCACTGAATGGCTTGAAGAGACACGCGATTGCGCGTTGTTCAAGAACTTGTGATCGCAATTTCTCATCTTTTTGGGCAGTGATGAAGACTACCGGAGTCTGAACCCCAAGACGCTTCAGTTCTTCGAGAAGACCAGGTCCCGACATCCCTGGCATAGTGATATCGAGAATCAGGCACTTGCTTTGCGAAATCAGATCCGAGGCCAAATACTCCTCAGCTGAGGAGAAAGCCCGAACTGCAAAGCCAAATCCTTTCAGCAAATAAGGCAGTGATTCGCGTACAGACTCGTCATCGTCGATCACTGATACAAGGGGCCGCGTAATCATGATGGATCTCGTTTGCGGTCCCAATAGGGACCAACGTTCGCGCCAAAGATCAGTTCATCAAAGCGTCTGGTCGAGAATGCTCATACTCAGCAGGAAAATGCCACCTCTGCAAACCCTATTAAGAGACCTAAATCACCGCTGAACTCGTCTCTATCGGGCCAGTTCTGAAGACAACCCGAGAAACCATCATCCGACGGCTTAAGAAGATCGTCTAGTGTACTTTGGTATCTAGTGCCGCGATTCTCTTCGCCAAAGCCGAGCCGGGCAAATTGCCAATCGCAGTGGGTTCCGGTTGTCGGCATACGATCCTCTGGCTATCTCGCTAAGCGCAACTAGGACAACGAGGAATTGAAAATGCAAAAGTCGACCCCGGTCCCTGGTTGAATGACGCCCATATTTGCCCGCGATGTGCCTCGATGATGGAACGGCTGATCGCGAGTCCAATTCCCATGCCGTCATTTTTCGTACTGTAGAACGATTCGAAGAGCCGATCAGCGGTATCGGGAGCGAAGCCGACGCCCGAATCCTGCACGATGAGTCGAACGTTCTCGCTACCATCCATTTCCGTTTGGATCAGCAGTTGCCTCGGTCGATCTTCAACTTCCCTCATCGCGTCCATAGCATTGCGAACCAGATTTATGATCACTTGCTGAAGCTGCACACGGTCGCCGTTGACCGGTGGGAGATCATCCGCGAGCTCCGACTGCAAAATCACTCGGCTGCGGCGCAACTCACCCGACGAGAGCGCAATCACCTCGCGTGTTGCCTCATTCAGGTCGATGATTTCGGCGACAAATTCCTTCCTTTTAAAGAGAGATCGCAGGCGCGCGATCACATCGGAGGCTCGATTTCCGTCGCGAATTGAGCGAAGGGCCGTCTCGCGCGCCCCCGCGATATCCGGTGGATTGTCGTCCAACATCTGCAGGCACGTTTCCGCGTTGGTGATAATGCCCGCGAGCGGCTGGTTTACTTCATGTGCTATGGAAGCTGTCAAGATGCCCAGACTCATGACTCTCGTTATATGGGCGAGTTCGGATCTGGACTTTGTAAGAGCCTCTTCAGAGAGGATGCGCTGGGTCACATCCTGTACCGCTCCGATGTATTCCAACCGGCCCTCGAAGTCCCGAGTTGCACGAGCCATCACATGCAGGAATTTAATACGACCATCGGGCATCACGATCCTGTGGGTGTGCTCATAGTCGCTCCTGGTCTCCACTCCTCTTGCAGCCGCCTCGTATACCAAGGGTATGTCGTCGGGATGTACTCCAATCTGAGCAATATCGGCAGATATTGGGGTACCAGGTTCAATTTCATGGATGCGATACAGTTCCTCCGACCAAACAGACTTCGTCGTATCTGGCCGCCAGGCGAAAGTGCCGGTTCGACTGAGCCTCTGACCTTCGGCGAGGAAGGCCTCACTGCGCCGCAACTCTTCGTCTGCTCGCTTGCGATCTTCAATGTCGACGTTCGTCCCGTACCATTTGACGATTTTGCCGGACTCGTCGCGCAGGGGACTGGCACGAAACAGAAACCATCGATATTGCCCATCGAAACGGCGCATGCGCGCTTCCACGTCAACTTCCGCCCCGGAATCCAGAGCAGCTTGCCAGTAGTCGATTAGACCTTTAGCATCGTCGGGATGAATTGCGACCGACCAGCCAAGACCGCTCGCCTGCTCCGCAGAGAGCCCCGTGAATTCGAGCCAACGCTGGTTGAGAAACTCGACAGAGCCGGTCGGGTCGGTGGACCAGGCAAGCATGGGAATTGTATTAATAATTAGGTTAAGCGTGCGTTCGCTTGCGCGGAGGGCCTCTTCCGCCTGCTTCCGGTCGTCTATATCAACGTTCGCTCCGTACCATCTGACGATCTTGCCAGTTTCATCCCGTAACGGTTCGCTGCGGAACTGAAACCAGCGAAAGACCCCATCATGGCGCCGGAGACGCGCCTCAACCCCACCCACTTCGCCCGTAGCCACCAGCGCCAGCCATTTCTCCATTACCCTGGGCAAGTCCTCGGGATGATAGGCCGCCTGCCACCCCCAACCGCTGGATTCTTCAGAGGACAGACCCGTATATTCCTGCCAACGTTTGTTCGAGAACTCGTTTGTTCCGTCGGGCAGATTGCAGTGTGCCTGAGTGGGAATGGCATCGATGACTTTGCGAAGTGCCAGTACATTCGCGCGAACTGTATCTTCTGCCTGCTTTCTCTCTTCAATGTCAATGTTGATTCCGTACCATTTGATGACATTGCCCGAGTCATCGCGCAAAGGATTCGCGCGAACAAGAAACCATCGATAGACTCCATCGAAGCGGCGGAGCCTTGCCTCGTATTCTCCCGACACTCCGGTTGCCATGATGGTCTTCCAATACTCCGTGAGGCCGCCGATGTCGTCAGGGTGAATAGCACTTGCCCAATTCCAACCTTGTTCGGCAGTGAATCCTGTGTAATCAAGCCATCGCTGGTTGAGAAAGTCGACCGAGCCATCTGGGTCGGTCGACCACGCCAATTCTGGAATCGTGTTTATGATCAAATTTAGGCTGTGTTCGGTCTTCCGCAGTGCGTCTTCCGCCTGTCTTTTGTCCTCAATATCGATCAGAAGAACATACCAGCGTTCAATTTGTCCCTGCGCATTTCTCAAAGGAAGGCCGCGAGCTTGCAGCCATCGAAACGCGCCGTCATAGCGACGGCAGCGATTTTCAAAGTCGAAGGGTTCGCCGGTCTCGGCGGAGTGACGAATCTGGGCAATCACGGCCTCCAGATCGTTGGGATGAACCACGCCGATTGAAGTCCAGTTCTTCAGTTCGTCCAGCGTCTTCCCGAAATAGTCAAGTAGCGATTGCGATACGAATTCCACTTCTAGTTGGGCAGTCAGCGAACATGCCAGGACGGGATTCGCATCGACAATCTGGCGAACGTCACTATCGCTGGCGCGCAGATCTCCGGCCGATATCTCTGGATTCCCAACACTCATGCCGATCGACCTCCCGACTCCTAGTCAGCTGACGACTCAAGTCTGGTCGCTTAAGGGGGTCCCAATGGCGCACGATGATCTGCCGCGATCTGAACAACCTTGGACGTTTTGCAGCCAGGATCGGCTGAAATGAGCGGGGACGGTTGTTCGCTAGCGAGGCGAAAGCACGTACGCAATAAATGATACCAAAGGATCAATGGATACCATCGTCTCCTTGTTCCGCAGCAGGGCTTCTGGTGATATGGCACTTGTGCAGCATCTGAGTTGATGCCGCATGCTGGCGAAGATTCAGCAAGGCTTCATTGGCTGCCGAACACTACCGACGATTTTGCGTTGGAGAAGTTATGTTTGCCCCCGAACATTTAAAGTCTCTCGCTCCATCGTCTGCCTGCGCCGCTTCGGCACAGCGCCAGACCGATGCCGCCGAGCCGAGGATGCAATACGAGGATTTAGGCCAGGAACGGGAAGAAGATTGGCCGCGGAATCTGCACAGCTTACAAGAATGGATCTGCGAACTCCTGATCCGGAATCAAGAACTCAGAATGTCGTTGCTGGAGTCAGCCCACAACCGCAAATCTGCGGAGACTGATTAATGAATATCGCCACGATCACATCTGGTTGCGCTTTCTTGGGAGTTCCGCAATGCCCGTAGCCTCTGCCCACCTGTGCTTGTTCAGCTCTACAAACGCAGAAACCACTCAACCTGAGACCACCAAAAAGTAGGAACCTATGACCACAGCAGTTGCTTTACATCAAGAAGCCACCCATTCAGCTGATACCTCCGCAATTCGTCCGTTTAACGTCCATTTTCCGGAAGCAGAACTCACCGAATTGCGCAGGCGCATCAACAACACAAAATGGCCGGAACGGGAAACGGTCACAGATGCAACCCAAGGCGTGCAGCTCGCGACGACCCAAGCGCTCGCGCTCTATTGGGGCACGGAATACGATTGGCGCAAGTGCGAGGCCAGGTTGAACGCCTTACCGCAATTCATCACCGAGATCGATGGGCTGGATATCCATTTCCTTCACGTTCGTTCGAAACATGAAAATGCTTTGCCGATCATCGTCACGCACGGCTGGCCCGGTTGGAGGGGCGTTTAAGGACATGGAACTCCGACAGATCAAATCCTTTCTCTCGGTCGCTGAGACCCTGCACTTCGGCCGCTCGGCAGGGCTAATTCATCTCAGTCAACCTGCTCTGACCCTCCAAATTCAAGCACTTGAAGAGGAGGTCGGCGTGAAACTCTTAGAGCGAAACCGACGGGGAACAAAAGTTACCGCCGCCGGTTTGGCTTTTCGAGAGCATGCCATCGCTGCGGTCGCGCAGGTAGAACAGGCCGTACGTCACGCACGCTTAGCAGCGAACGGCAAAGTCGGTTTGCTGCGAGTAGGCTTCATCTCAACTGCCGGTAACGAAATCATGCCCAATCTCATTCGCCACTTCGGGGATTCGAATCCAGAGATAGAGTTCTCTCTCCACAATATCCCTACGCTGAGTCAGATTCAGATGCTGAACGAAGGTTCGCTGGACGTTGGATTTGTTCGCTTGCCAATTGGAGAGCATTCCGAACTTGAAGTCGTTCCAATTCATCGCGAACCATTTGTGTTCGTGGTGCCCGCATCCCATCGGCTGGCAGACAAGGAGAACGTGCAAATACGTGAGGTCGCCGCTGAGGAATTCGTAATGTACGAACGAACAGCTGCTCCTGATTGCCATGACCTGATCTTTGGAATGATGCGCGATGCCGGTGTTGTTCCCAACGTCCGTCAAACTACAGGACAGATGCAGACGCTGATCTCATTAGTCGCTTCAGGAATGGGCATTTCTATACTGCCCGCGTCGGCGGTCAAGCATAGTGGCGCAGCCGTTGCTGCTTGTGAGACTACCGACGTGATACCGCTGTCAGAGATCGGCCTCGCCGTAAGTAAGAGAAACCGACGACCCATCGTCGAGACCTTCAGATCCTTCGCTCTGACAGAGTCAGTCCGAATCAATAGAACATCGCGCGTCACTATGGTCCGGGTAAGACAGCCCCGCTAGGTGACGAGCATTCTTTGTGATCGTTGCCCAAACGATAGTTTTTACGAATCTGTAGAGGATTGCTGTCAACGACTTCCTACATGCCTTACGGCATTACTGCCGCCTTCTGCGCCAAAAGGTAAGACGCACGGCTTGTGGGTGCTTCCTCCGCAATAGAAACCGACTTTCTCAACGGTGTGCCGCTATACAAGGAGTACAAGTAATTCTGCCGACTATCAGCAGCGGTTTGCACTTCAAGGAACTCAACGGATCGGACACCTCCGGGTATCTTTCCACCGAACCATCGAGGGTCATCCTGCTGACCCCAAGTGACGACGGCCAGAACGGATCCTGCCGGATAGTTACTCGAAGCATGATGCCGCGCATATGCGATGGCCTGCTCATTGCCCGAGATGGTTGTCAATGTATGGTCAACAGGGTTGAGAGTGGATGATATGACTTCCCAGGTGAGAGGGTTGTATGGAAGCTCTCCCGATAACTCGGCGTCACGATTGAGTCTGGTTTGTATACGAGCACTTGGCTGCGAGCATCCAGTCAAGAATATCAACATGATCGCCCCAAGTAAGCGAACGGTAGTCACTTCGCACCTCCTTGCTGTGCATTTATGGGCATTGTAAAGACATAGTCATTGCGCCTGACCGCGTGATGACAGTTAACGCAGTGAGTGCTTGCGAAGTCTGCAGTATGACCATCGGGCTTCAGATCGGTACCGATCCATCTCCCCCAGCCCCAACCTGCCGTAGTTTGATACCTTTTGCTGTCGCGAATCATGAGCTCCACTTGGACGAACTGTCCGGGCCCGATCATTCCGCTTGGGTCCCGCTTTTCATGCCAGGTGACCTTTCCGATCATGGCTCCATCTGGCCACGGATTAATATGGTTGTCAGCGATCGCCTCTACCGCAAGATCGTTGCCCAGAACAACACGTATGGTGTGATTCTCGACGCGTTCGGTGCTGCCGATCTGCTTCCACGTCTTGTATTCGGGATGGAATGGAACGCCCTCAAGTGTGCTTTGCACGGTGTGAATTGCTTCACTTCCATTGACCCAACGAACATATTCGCGCTCCGCTGCGTCAACTTGAGATGACGTGGCTATTTGAGGATCCCCTGATAGAGTCGTCAAGTATTTGCGCAGAGTGTCCAGTTGCTCAGCAGTAACCGTAGAGTTTGGATGCACCGTTCGATAGGAAGGAAGTGGCATCGCGCCAAGTCGAATTTGATTAAAGGCATCGAATAGAGCTAATCGCTGCTGTTCTTCCGGGAGTGCCGCAATCTCGGAGAAGTTCAGATGCGCACGTGCCCGTTGGACATCGCTGGAAACAATCCAGTAGGCCGGCACCATTTGATCGAACCATGGGAGTTTTGTTTCGTTCGAGTGGCAGCTATAGCACGAGTGCTTAAATATCGCCTTAACCTCGGGTGGAGCTACGATCTCAGCTGTTACTGGAGGATCAGTTAGCTTAGGCCGTATAAACTGCAAGCAAACGAAGATCATCAGTGCAATCCCCAGGGCTGGCAATATTAGCTTACAAAACGAGGTCTGTTTCATGAGCGATCTCCGTATTTCATGAAGATGCCGAAAGCCGGTTGAGTAGATCAAACTATCGAAAGAGAATCTTGGCCATCATTCCCTTGTCTTCGTGTTTCAACAAGTGGCAATGAAAGACAGACATCCCGCGGATAAGCGGATCGGTAAAATCCATAATCAGATCAACAGAGCCCTCCGGCGTGACGTTTACTGTGTCTAGCCACTCCGGCTGTGCCGCCTTCTTGCCGTCCTCTTGGTAAACGAGAAAATGCACCTGATGGATATGAAACGGGTGAATTTCGTGGGAGTGATTGACGACACGCCAATGTACGTAATGCCCAACCTTCACAGTGAGCATGGGGCCATCATTCGGAGAGTACTTCTTGTCGTTCACGTAGAAACCGTGCACATCTTCGGTGAACGTCACCATGAACTCGGGTGTGCTGCTCTCCAGCTTCCGCACTAGGGGAGGAGAAAGCGTCTTATACACGGCCTTGCCTGTGTGGGGAGTTACCGACGGAAACTGAGTTGTTGTTGCGTCCGTTGCGCCGAGATCTGCGACGACCATCGCAGGATTTGGGTCACCATCGCTCCCTGTGTCGACGCAACGTGTCCGGAGCGAAGCGTGCACACCTGGCTTCGGTCCGGTAACAATCGCTTCAACGCGTCCCGCCGGCGCGAGTAGAACATGTTGCAATGACTCGGTTCGGCGATTGGGGTCGTGATAGCCGAGCGGCATTCCATCCAGCGCTACTACCGTCAGTTGTTCTGAGTCGATCTCTAGGTCGGCATAGAGATCGGGAGATGCATTGACAATACGCCAGAACTGCTTCTCTCCGGGTCCAATGCCTATCTGCGGTCGGACCACACCATTCACAGTGAAGATCCGTTGGGGCTCGCCAGCGGCCGCGCCACAGGCTGTCGGAGAGAGTTGTACCCGCTCCTTCAGATCGGAAGACGCTGCGTCGTTCTCACGCAATTCCGCATCACGAAGGATGAGAATGCGCTCCCTTATCGAGCGCACCTCGGGGACATATCGGTCGATGCCATCAATGACAATGGCTCCTGACATCCCATCGAGATCCTGCTGATAGCTCTCCCCATGGGGATGGGTGTGATACCAATACAATCCGGGAGGTTGATTCTGGGGGATGTCGACCACGTAGTGCAGCGATTGACCAGGCATGGCCATCATTGAAAGAACATCGTCCCCAGGAGAATCCGGTGAGACGTGAAGCCCATGGAAATGCAGGTTCGTCATGTTCATGCAGGGGCCGTCGACGCATAACTCAGTGGATTTCGTTGACATCTGATTGACGTACTCCACGCGGATGTTCCCGCCTGGCTCCGCCCGGATGACTGGAGGAATTTCGTGACCTTCAAAGGAAAATGCTCCCTTACCACTCCTCGGATCGTTCACCGCATCTAGAACAAAGGGTCCATGCACCTCGGGAAGTGTTGGAAGAGTGACACTGTCGTTGGACAGTCCCGACTGTTGTGCTTGGAGGCTAGGCTGTGCGGAGAGACAAAGCAGAACGGCAAAATGAATTGCCGCCTGTGACGTGTTGGGCCGCGTTGTCCACATACGAAATAATCTCCTTTGCGATTTGAGCCCTGAGATGTCTTCTCTCGCCTTAAGCCACGGGGTGGTGCTCGGCCCAGTACCGAGAGTTACGATCCGGTACTGCGGGCCTGGCGAACGAATTCGTCACTAGCTCCTAACATCCGCTTGAGTTGAGAAACCGATTGACGATGCAGGGACTCTCCATTAACGAACTGCGCTATATGTTGAAGAGCACGAATCCGTGTCTCCAAGATTTCTTGTGCCGAAGTATCTAAAAGAGCGGCGCATTTCTGGTCGGGGTATCTTTCGAGAACTGAGAGCACATATACGAAGCGTTCAAAGTCTTCAAGCGCGAGGATGCTCGCGAATGGAGACTCTTCCAAAGGCATCTTGGGAGGGTCTTCCTTTGCCGAATCGGACGGACTTGCTGTCGATCTAGCGGCACTGATATGAGGCGCTATTATCCGAATCGCATTGCGGACTATGACGCGCCGAGCCCAGGAACGAGCCCATTTTTTGAAGACGAGGTTTCCATCCACGCAATCGGCGAGACCGGCCACGAAGGATCGCTCCGCGTCCCCCTGATTTCCAGTTAGCAAAAAGGAAAGCAAGTAAAGACTGTTCATATCTTCCGTGAACAGCTTGCGAACATCATCGATTGTTATGTACTCGCTCTTCATGTTTGCCCCGACTAAATGTGGCACTGACGTCATACAAGGTTTGGTGCTCGGCACAGTACCGAGAGTTACGATCCGGTACTGCGCCAAAGCAGGAGTTTAAAGACGGATGGCTACTGTGCGTGCGCTGCAGCTTCTTCGATGACCGCGGCGACTTCCTTCGGACGAGAGGCATATACCGAATGGCTCGCACCTACAATCTCTGTGGTGTGACTCTTGGCGCGCGCAGCATACCATCGCTCCAACTCGGGATTGATCGTCCTATCCTTGGTCGCTACGATCATCCAACTCGGCTTGCTGCGCCATGCAGGTACTGTGATGATTGCCTTAAAGTTGTCAGCAAAGTTAAGGACCTGCGAATGTGCCATGAACTCGGCCTGCTGTGCAGGCAAGTCCTTAGCAAAGTATTCATGAAATTGTGCGGGATCCAGATATGTAAAGCCATCAGCTGTCTTCTTGATTGCTGTCGACTTGCTTAGGTCGCTCGGAAAGCGCTTGCCATCATCAGCTTCGTCTTCGCCAGCATCAGGCATGTGCGCGGCAACATATACCAAACCAGCAACGGAGGGTTCAGTGCCCGCCTCTGTAATGACAGCACCTCCATAGCTGTGGGCAACAAGAATGCTCGGGCCGTCTTGAAGCGCGAGGATACGTTTCGTGGCCGCCACGTCATCTTTGAAAGAGGTCTCTGGCTCCTGAACAATGCTCACCTTGTAACCATCCTTTGTGAGAATGTCGTAGACGCCGTTCCAGCCAGAGCCATCTGCCCATGCGCCGTGAACTAAGACAATATTCCGAACACGATGCGCTTCGCCTTGTGCGTTCAAGCGAGCCGGAGTAGTTACGAGGACGCCTGCCAATGCGGCGGCCAACAAGAGGGTTTTAGTGGGGTTGTTCATGTGTATAGACCTTTCTGTGAGTGGCCGCCAATTCATTCCGCTTGCCACACTTCTGATTAGAGGCGCCCATTAGTCATAAGTATCATTGGACATTTTCTGCTCTGTAATAAGTTGAGCAAATAGAGATAGCGTCGGCGTTGCCACGTTCTACTCCAACTAAGGTGATCTGGAGCGAGACGATGCGTCAGAATGATCTTTTGCTAATAAGTAGAACTCACCTGCAGATGACTCGATCTCTCGGATGAGATGTCGGGTTCGGGCGATCTCCCGTGCTCGATGTCGACCACCTTCAAAATAGACCCCGAACTCTAGCTGTTGGACGTTTGCCAACTCCGACGACACAGACTCTCGAAGAGCATTGAAGTCGATTCTGTCCGAGGTGCCGACACAATGTCCACGGATCCGTCTAAGTTGGTTTGTAGCGCTATTAATGAATACTAGGCATTGGCGTAACGCGTCGCTTGTACGAGAAGGCAACAGTTGATCAAAGATGAACCACATGACCAAAATACCAAGCACGACACCGATCACACGATCTCGCGCCGGCAATATATTCGAGGTGGCACTGAAGCCGGGCAATGCTGTCAAAAAGAAGCCGAACCCTATCTGCACGCCAACATAGCTCATTCGCGGGCTGCGTAGAATCCATCCTGAGAGAAATGAGACTACTGCGACTACTATGACCAAAGAAGTGATGGAATCCATGTTGGGGTACAGCAATGAGACCGTTGCAATGCCAAGCACACCTCCCAGAATGGCGCCCGCTAAGCGGTACAGTTGTTTTTGTCTCATTGCTCCTGTTGAGCTGAGGCCAGTGAAAAGAACCGTGACCACGCAAGTAAGTATCCCCTGCCAAGCGACTGCGTTATATAGGACGTAACAGACAGTCGCCGCTAAAGTAAGCTTGAGCGCGTAGAGTGCCGCAGCCGGAGTGTTGAGCGCCCCGGCTCGGAACAGGCGAAATGACCTACTAGATGGCCATTGCGTTTGGACTGCCGGCGGGAGTAGACTCAGCAATTGGTTTTCATTCTGCCTGATACTGGTTGCATACTGCTGCAATTCAACAAAGATGTCGCGGAGCGAAGCGGGTACGCTCGATGGAATGTCGTATCGCGCGACTGGAGCACCGGGCTGCGACAGGGATTCGCAAAGATCGGCGAGCGCAAGATAGGCATCGCGGTGAGCTGCATCAATTTTGTGGACGGAAGAGAACCCCAATAAAGCACTTCGTTCCATCGCGCGACTCAGCAGTCCTATACGATAGTTGATTCCAAGAGGCAGGCTCGACGATCCGGGTGCCCCGTCTCGGAGGCGATCGTACAGTTCGTTGAGGTAACGATCTCCCGCGTGTGCGTACTGAACAACCTTGTTATGTATGGTCCGAAACTGTTCCGTGCTTGGCTGCGGTTCCCGGACTGCCATCACTCGAAAAAAACGGCACAGACACAGTGTCCGTTTTTCAATTTCCCGCCGAAGCTCGTCTAAAGGATGTCGCGTGGCGAAGAGATAAGTCACGACGACAGTGCTCAGTACGACAATTGCAAGAGAGGCCACGGTGTGCAAACAAAAGGCCACGATTGTCGCGCTGCTTCTACTCGTATCCCAAGCTGAGAGATCAACGAACCAATAAAAGGCGAATATCGTCCAAAACAAAGGAATTCTTGTGGCGGACATAAGGAATGATGCGATCAAGATGCCGAGCACGATACCAAAGAAGCGAGCTACATCATTGCCGTCAGTGACATGAACCCAGGCGAGCGAGGTTGCGCAGGCCACTGCGGACCCAGTAAAGATCTCAAGTCCCACACGAAAAGAGAGGCTGGGGCGTTCCCGCTGCATCAGGAACAGCAGTGCGAGCGCAAATGAAATCCCTTGTACTCGCAGAGTCATGGCGAGTACAACTGCGACAACTATGCTCAGCGTATCGCGGAAGCTTCCAGCCAGCCGACCCGGCGATGGCGCCAGTTCCTGCCACAGCGACGCAATGACTGCGTTCTTCCGAAGATAAGACCGGTCGGATAACATTTAGCGAACCACACTGATAGCGGTCGCGCCAATCCGAAACAAGTCAGGGTCGGGATCCGTTACGCGGACACGGACGGGGAAGCGAGCCGAAAGATGAACCCAATTGAGCGTCCGATCGACGTCCGGCAATCCATTGATCGAACCTCCGTCTTCCGGAAAGATGCCGCGGCCTACGCTATCCACGACACCATTGAAACGCCGGTCGAGGTGTTCCATTAAATAGACCTCCACGTGCATGCCTGGATGAATGTGCTTGAGTTTCGATTCTCGGTAGTTTGCAAGAACCCACCATGTACTTGTATTGATCAAAGTGAATACGGGCGTTCCGGGATGAGCGTAAGCGCCTTGAGAGATGTTCATATTGGTTACATAGCCATCAAAAGGAGCGCGTACCTGGCACCAGTCCAGATTGAGTTGAGCCTGCAATACTTTGGCTGCACGGTGTGGCCGTTGTGCCTCCAGAGTTTCGAGAGTATCGACTGTGTGTTGTGCTTCACCGAGTTTCGATTGAGAAGCCTGGAGCCCAGCTTCTGCTGCCTGCTTTGCCGCGAGCGCTATAGACTGCTGTGCCTGAGCCTGAAGAAGTTGAGACGCAGCTTCGTGTGACGCCTCCTCAGCTACACGAAGGGCGGTTTGCGTCTGATCAACCTGTTGGGTCGTTACATAGTGTTTGGCGAGCAAGGGCGCGATGCGCTTGTAATCATTTTGGGCAAATGCTAATTGAGCTTCTGCCGAAGTCTGAGCGGCACCAGCACGTTCTACCGCTGCCTTTGCCGCCAAATACCCGGCTTGGGCAGCACTGATGCCGCTTTGGGAGCCGAGCACTCCGGCGTGAGCCGATCCTACTGCGCTCTTTTCCGTAGCGATACGTCGCCGCTCGTCATCAATCTGACCCTCGAGCGTCGCCTGGTCTGCTTTTGCCTGCACCAGGGCATACTCATATGGCCTGGGATCGATCTCGAAGAGCAAATCTCCTTTGCGGACGCTCTGGTTGTCTTTTACGAGAAGGTTGACGAGGCGGCCTTCAACTTCCGGGGCAAAGCCGATTGCATTGGCACGGACGGTGGCGTCATCGGTGCGAGGGTGGCTATCAACTTGTAAGACAGCAATGGATAAGAGAACGATAGCCAAAATGACAATGCCCATCCCAACGACGCGTCCAACTTTTCTATTGCCGTATAAGTTCATAAAGTCCTTTCAAGCGAAGAAGACCAGCCAAAGCAAACACGTGAACATGGTCACCAACGCCGGATAGATCACTGCGGGATGGCCCACGATATCGAGCAGACCTAACCGGCGAAAGATCACATGAGCCATTCCCGTAAGCCCAGTACCAATAAATAGAGAGATCATCCAGCCGGGAAAATAAGAACCTACGATTTCAATATTTGGGTTCCGACTACATCCCTGAACCAATAGGCAAAGAACAAAAAGACTGGAAAAGGAAAGTGCAGATCTCATGGGTGAACTCTCGTAGGCTGGGTGTTTTGCAAAAGGGATCCCGTTGCGTAAATTACCCCGACCTCGCTCTGTTGCCGGTGCGCCAAGGCATCGACTACCGCAAGTCTTGCCTGCGCAAGTTGTCGCTCTGCCTGGACAACGTCCACAAGGGACCGCACACCGTAGTTGAACGCGTCCAAAGACGATTCGTATGAGGTTTGCGCGGCTGTGAGAAAGCTCTGCGAAGCCCGCTCTTGTTCGAGTGCGGTGCGATAGTCGACATACGCATCCCATACCTGTTTCGTTACTTCGTCCTGTGAGGCTCTTTGCCGCTCAGTCGCCGCCTGTTGTGCCGCCAATGCAGAGCTGATTTCATGCTGGCGAGCGCCGTTGAAAATGTCCCACCGGAGATTTGCCGAGACGGACCATGTTGGAACATTCGCTGGTCCGAGTTGGCTCCAGTCAGCTGTAGCCCAGATAGCGGTCTGCCCCCCGGAAGCCTTTAAGGAGACACTCGGCATGTACGAGGCATGCGCGGTTGTGTAAGCTTCCCTTGCGCTCCGGACTTCTTGGGCTTTTGCCAGAAGATCCGGTCTAGATCGCCATGCTATGTGAATTAGCTCCTCAACGGAATGTTCGAACTGTTCAGCTGGTGCGGCCGTGGACTGTGAAGCAATCTCAATGTTCACTGTCGGTTCGATTCCAATCGCCCCAGTGAGAGCCAACTTGGATTTTTCTACCTCGGCCTTGGCGATTGTCAGGTTATATCGAGCTTCGGCGGTGTCAGCCGCGGCATTCTGAACATCTGGAAGCGTAGCGAGTCCATGGTCTAACTGAGATTCGGTACTTTGTTGAACCGTCTCGGCAGTTTGAAGAGTTGTCATTGCCGCGTCAAGTTGCCCCGCTGCCTGCTGTACGCGATAAAACTGAATGGCCGTGTTGTAAGCGACTGCCTGATGAACTCGTGAAAGTTGCAAAGTCGACGCAATTTCTAACGCCTTACTTCCCTCAAGGCGCGATTTACGACTGAAATCGAGGAGAGAGTACTGCAATTCCAGTTGAGCCTGAGCGAGGGGCTCCTCAACGGTGACATATCCGCGCGGGGCAATCGGCATCGGAAATGGGAGGATAAGACGTGTGTCGCCTCCTTGTGCCGCAAACGTAAGAAGAGGGAGATAAAGAGCCTGATCGACACCCACCCTTTCCAAAGAACGTTTGGCTTCAATCCACGCGATCCGTCCCTCGGTACTTGAAGTTTCTGCGATGTCGATCAACTCTGCTAAGCCATAAATGTGGCCGATAAGAAGACGAGGGATTGGAACTGCAGTGCGTGTCGCTCCGATGCAACGACTTGCGTCTTTTGTTGTCAAATTGATCCCGCAGTTCGACCGAGACCTTTCAAGATCACCTGGATGCGACTGCATAGAAGAGGAGCCCCAGTTGTCCCAGTCCCCGCTTTGCGCAAGTAAGGGTAGCGCGCCGGCGTAAATCATGAGTCCTAGATCGACCAGAAGTATTCTTGCGAATCGGAATTGTGTTTTGATGTTCAAGTCCTTGCCGCTAATCTCGCTCGTCTCTCTGGAAACCTAAAATGTTGAATTAACTCAGGGCAAGATGCAGCAGCTTGTCGAAGTTGTCCGGCGTGATCACATTGGCTTTGATATTCGAGAGATTCTCCTGTGCCAAGTCCCTCAAGGTGTGGCCGGGAGGTAACTGGAGAAGTAGCTCGCAACCGAGTTCCTGCGCGATGCTTGTAGCGTCGTGCCAACGCACTCCGTGGGCGATGTTGTCGGCCAGATCTTTTGCTATGCCCTTCGCAGTGCGCACAGCTCGTGCGTTCACATTAGTGATATAGATGACCTTTGGGTCTTGAACCGAAATCGCTTCCAACTGTTTCCGAAGCGAGTCTGCAATGGGCTGTAAGAGCGGGCAGTGGGATGGTACGGGCACATCGAGTAGCTCTGCCTTCTTCGCCCCTTGCAGTAGGGCCTTCGCTAACACCGCTTTCATCCCTTCGATGGAACCGGCAACTACAATCTGTCGCGGTGCATTGATGTTCCCAACAAAGACGGGATGCTCCGTCGTGTTCACCGCTGCAACCAACCTGATTACATGTGCCTCGCTGAGCCCGACTATGGCCGCCAACCCATATCCGGTAGGGTACAAATGTTCCATCTGTTCGGCCCGCGAGCGCACTAGCCGTACTGCATCCGAAAGCTCAATCGCTTCAGCTACGACGGCTGCTGAGAAGGCACCTATCGAAAGCCCTGCTACAGCGAGTGGTCGCACACCGCTCCGCTGCAGGGCTCGCGCAGTAGATACACCTACCGCAAAAAGAGCAAGTTGAACTGAAACGGGTGAGCGCAAAGCGTCCGTGGAATCTAAAGTCCGGACGTCGATCCCCAGGGCCTCACTTATTTCGGCTAATGTTTCATCAACGGCTGGATGCTGGACGAGATCGTGAAGCATCTGTGGTCTTTGCGATCCCTGTCCTGGAAAGAGTAAGCCTGCATTCATTTCAAGCGACCTTCATCTGCCACGTCCCAAGGATCCTCAACGAGCTGCCGCCCATCGGGAGTGCGAATCATAATCTCTGTCGATCGTCGAAGAGCGTACTCCTCAAGCGAAAATCCGCAACATCGAGTTTCGACACGTACATCGACCTTCGCTGGCAAGGAACTCAGGGTGTCCCATAGATCGCGAGCGATTGGACGAGTTATTCTCTGCGGAGCGAAGAGCGCAAGGTCGAGGTCACTTGCTTCGGTAGTCACGCAATCGCCGGTAGCGAGTTCAAAGCCGACACTTCCGACTGGTCCCCAACTCAAATCGATTTCCGCCAGTTCCATCTCAACTAAAGCAAGAGCCTTGAGTGCCGGAACGGCCTTGCGAGAGTTATGGGCGAAGGTGACGCGCAGTTGGAAAGGCCGCTTAATCAGGGCTACATCCGTCACATCCACCAAACCGCCCCAACGCTGATTCCTGTCAGTTCCTCGAACTCCGACAGCAACCTTGCCAGACGGCGCATTCACCCGTCGCACAACAACCCACGGGCTGCTCCTCATTGCCATCTGTACCCACGGGGGTTCAGCTATGCATGCGGAATGGATTCTTCCCGATCTCAGGTGGAGAAGATCGTGTACTCGCGGTGCTTCATAGATAGCGCCAACCATAAAGCCTCAGAAGTACTTCGCCATCACCAGCATCCATAACGCCAGCGTAAGCCATCCAGCGCCGTAGGAGGCGATCAATCCGGAACTGGCTGTCTCAGGCGTCGCGTCAAAGCTTTTCCCGAAGACCAGCCCAAAGAAGCCGCCTGGAATTGCGCTGATAATCGTGATGTCTCGAACATGATCGCGGCTCATATGGAAAAGGAGAGTCATGCTGAGAGCGAAGATTGGTTGGATTAGGAGAATGGCCGCGGTTGTCCAGAAGATGACACGATTGAAGCGAAATCGTTGCGCTGAGACGACCACTCCCGTGAGGATCAGAGCAGAACCCGTTGCCGCGCTGCCGAGGGTCATCAGGGTGCGGTCCGCGTAGCCCGGTAGATGCACACCGAAGTAGGCCGCGATCAATGCAAAGGTTGGAGCCCACACGACCGGACGGGCAAGGGCTCGAACAAAGCTGCGAAGCACATTTTGAATGCTAATCCCGGTTCCCTGCGACTGCTTATCTGCTTCGAGAAGCGCCACTGTAAGTGGAGAGATGGTAATGGCGCCCACAGCAATGGACAGCGCTGCTGTGACGGTGGATGCTGAACCGTACGATGTCGCGAACAGAGGCAACGCGACAGCAGCCGAGTTCGGAAATCCGACCGTAAGGGCGAGCACCGAAGCATCGGACACCGACATCTTGAGAGATCGCCGCGCCCACAGGTAACTCGCTGCATAGAACACAGTGAATACTAGTGTGATCATCAGAACCGTTGGGACCTGTTGCTCCAGATCTTCTCTTGAGGTTCGTATGAGGGTTGAAAACAAGGCACAGGGGATCGCAAAGTTCATGACCAGCACGATCAGGTCACGGACATGCACGTTATCGTTATCCATGAGGCCTCGTCGGCCTGCAATGTAACCCAACAGCAGACCGACGAAGATCGGCACGAGTGCGTCAAGAAGAACGGTGGTCACTGTTGCTCCTTAGGATTTCTGCCACTGTGCTTCGAGCACAGTGCGGACCGCAATACTGGCCTTGCGCGTCTGCTTTGCGGCGTCGGATTCGAGACGATTGCTGAGATCGGTCGATCCGGCTCGTGCGTCCTGAATCGCTTCAATCAGCGCCTGTTTCACGGTTTCGACTTCGGGCGCTGTGGGCTGCAAAGGATTCTCTACATGGAGCAGCTTGTAGAGCAAGCCAAGTTTGGCGTAGTCCTTGACGTCATATGACATGGGAGCAATCTCATGGCCGAGTCGCTCGAGTTCCGCCACGGACCGTCGTGTGATTCTCGCTGCTGCCTCTTTGTGCATGGCATGGATGACGATGCCTGCATCGTCGAAGGCGAGAATACGGTTCGCTTGATAGCCATGGGTGAGGAAGCCGCCAGAGAAGGCGTGCCCCGCAACCAGGCTGATTACCGGATGACCTGCCATCCTCGCGGAGGCATACGCATCTGCCGAGGTCGCGGCTGCCAGAAAGATACCTGCCGTCTCTTCGCGGCGACCGTAAGCTTGGCTTTTAACGTCGACTATCGCAATGATCGGACGTTTTTCTGCCTTAGGTTTGTCGCGGTCTTCGTCGATCACTTCACGCACTCGCGTGGCCAGCGTATAAGCCTCTTCCAAGCCCACTTGCCCGTCCCGCACACAAGGGAACCGGCTCTCAGGGTTCGGCACAACGCACAGAAACAAGCTGGCCTCGTTGCCAAGTAAGCTGCTCGAGGCGAGCACAGAGCCGGGATCACCTGTCAGCGGCTCGTTCTTTCCGGTCAAAGCTTGAAACCAGGCTCTTCCGCGTAATCCCACATGTTCGTTCATCGCGCACCTCCTGAGTTTTTGTTACTGCTCCACTCTTGACGCAAGCTCATCGGATCGATCTGTTGGGATGTGTCCAGTGCAGCGATGCGATCCCTGTACAACTTGACCTGTTGGCTCCGGTGTTCGAATGCAGGTCCTGCTTTGACGTACTCGCGAATCGTCGAGGCGATCTTCTCGGCATCGTCTTCCACGAGCGCATCCGCCTCTCCCATACCGACTCGTTGTTCGCCACCATGGATTGCCCAGATCAGAGCGCGGTCTGACGCATCGAACTCGTCGATGCCGGACTCCTGCTCGATGACTTCAGGCCCGTTTAGGCCGAGACGAGCCTCTTTGGTCATGACGACATAGCTTGATACGCCAGCGGCAAGTGACATACCGCCGAAACAGCCAACGGTGCCGGCTACAACAGTGATCACCGGAGCATGCTGACGCAGGGCGAGGATCGACGAGATCACTTCAGCTATGGCGGCTAGCCCAAGGTTCGCCTCCTGGAGCCGAACCCCACCTGTCTCAAGGAGGAGGACGGCGGCAGTTTTCTTTCCGGCCTCCGAGTCCTTCGTTGCAAGATCCAGAGCCGCTGTCATCTTGGCGCCCGACACTTCCCCGATGCTGCCTCCTTGAAAGGCTCCTTCGAGCGAGACAACGACTGCGGAAAGGCCGCCGATCTTACCTTTGATCACAATGCAGCCGTCGTCGGCTTGCGGAGCAATCCCCTGCATGGGGAGCCAGGGGGACTCGGCTCGATCAAACGGGCCGACCAACTCTGTCCAGGCATTTTGGTCAAACAGACTCTGGGCACGTTCTCTGCCGTCAAGCTCGATAAAGCTCTTGCGGCTCACGAATGCGGGAAAGACCTCTGCTGTGCTCATTGCTCAATCACCTCCACTGCTTGTTCCAACCGCAACAGCACGCTTCCTGGGGTTGCGCCTGCGTCGTTAATCTGGATTTTTACGGCTCCATCGAACTTCGAGAAGAAGCGATCAAAGACGGCCTTCCACGAGTCCTGAAAGCCATTCACACTAGTAGTGATCGTGACGCGTGCCCCGTCCCCGTCGGCCGGCTCCATGAGGACTTCCATATCTCCAGACCCCACCACGCCGACATGAGCCTTCTTCGTGATGTGACGGTTCGCCGCCGGATAATCAAACTCAATCTGTTCCATATGATTCCTCCAAAAGACTGTTGTCCCTTTCCACGTCGTACAGACGTCGTTCAATTGCGTCCAGAAAGAGAGTAGCGGCAAGCAGATCCGCGCTTCCTCCCGGCGAGATGTTTCTGGCAAAAAGTGCGCGATCGAAGCGACGCAGCATCTCGTCTCCGGCCGCACAGCCAGGCCCTCCTGAAGCGAGCACCTCTCTCGCACCCTGTTTTACCGTCTGCAGCCCCTCGTCTCCGCCACGATAGAGAACACATGTGTCCTCTAAGCTCGCCATGATGGCAAGGAGCGATGAGAGCCTACTGTTTGTCTCCGATAGTCCGCACTCGTGAGCAGCGCGAAGAACAGGAAGACCAACCTTTACTACGTGGGGAAAGCCGGCACATGCCTCTCCCCGAGCCCCCTTTGCTCCATACCGGCTCCGAACCAGATCGCCGTGGGATACAAGTTGAGGGCGCGCGGAGTCAGGAAGTTGGGCGAGGAGACCCGCGTCTTCCGCGATGGCTCCAGGATCGAGACTGCCACTCTGTGCCGTAGCCGTGACTAGGAGCCCTAACACCCAGATAGCGCCTTTGTGAGCATTACTACCCCCGGTTTCTCGCAACATCGCAGCCTCTGCTTCTCGTCCGATGGCAGCGACCTCTGCTCGCAATGACTGATCCATCGGAGCGATGCACGATGCGGCAGCCATGGCTGTGAAGTACGGAGCGATGGCCGACGCGGATCGTCGCATGATGTCCAGCGACAAATCCGAATGCGCCCCAGATCCTCGCCGGTCCACCAGACCCGGCTTTGGGGTTAGCTCCGCTTCAGCGACCAGCGCTTGAAGGGCCAACTCTGCCAACTGGTCCGCATCCAGCAGGGGGTGAAACGGTGCGGCCGCTTTGGTCATTGGAGTCATGTTTGCCATTACCAGTTCCTGAACTTCGCGGGAGCTTGGTAGAGGCCGCCGGACCACGCAACCAGGTCTTCCATACTTCGTGCGGCAAGCAGAGAACGGTTGGCCTGAAGGCGATGAACTCCGATGTCTTCGGGATACGCCACGATTTCCTTGCGCCGAAGTTCGGCGGTTTCCTCAGGTTTTGCTTTCAGGCCGACAGGGCTTACGCCCGCGACTGCCGCCAGTGCGCGGCGGCGTTCTTCGATACCCTCAGTCTTATACAAATAGGCGATGCCTTCTTCCGTCACGACGTGACTCACGTCGTCCCCGTAAATCATGATTGGCGCGATGGGCATTCCGGCCTGCTTCCCGACCTCGACCGCGTCAAGCGTTTCAACGAAGGCAGGAACCCCACCACTGGCGAAGGTTTCCAGCGTCTGAACCACGAGCTTGCGTCCTCGAGCTGTCGGACTAGGATCTGTTTTGAGATCGAGCCACGCAGAGCTAGAGTGCCTCCGTCCATGGGGGTCACTTCCCATGTTCGGCGCTCCGCCGAAACCAGCCAGGCGTCCAGTCGTTACTGTGGAAGAGTTAGCATCGCCGTCCATCTGAAGGGTCGCTCCGATGAATGCATCCACCGCGTACTGTCCTGCCAGTTGGCAAAGAACACGGTTAGAGCGAAGGCTACCGTCGCGGCCGGTGAAGAAGATGTCAGGACGAGCCCGAATGTATTGATCCATTCCAACTTCGCTGCCGAAAGAGTGTACGCTCTCCACCCAGCCACTCTCGATGGCCGGAATTAGGGTCGGATGCGGGTTGAGAGCCCAGTATTTGCAGATCTTCCCGCGTAGCCCCAACGACTCAGCGTAGGTAGGCAGTAGAAGCTCAATAGCTGCTGTATCAAAACCGATGCCATGGTTCAGCGACTGAACCTGGTGCCTCTCGTAGATGCCTCGAATGACCATCATTCCAGTGAGGATCTGGAGATCGTTGATGTGCCGCGGGTCACGTGTGAAGAGAGGCTCCACAGCGAATGGTTTATCCGCCTCAATCACAATGTCGACCCAGGATGCCGGGATATCTACCCGAGGAAGTTTATCGACGATCTTGTTGACCTGCACGATCACGATCGCATCGTGAAAGGCGGCCGCCTCAACGATGACCGGAGTATCTTCGGTGTTCGGCCCCGTAAAGAGATTGCCCTCTTGGTCGGCCTGTTCGGCGCACACGAGAACCACATTCGGAACGAGGTCGACCAGCAACCGCGCGTATAGCTCGACATAGGTGTGAATAGCCCCGATCTCAAGCACACCATCTTCGAGAAGTTGCGCCACGCGAAGGCTCTGGGGACCTGCGAATGCGAAGTCCACCTTCTTTGCGATACCTAGTTCGAAGAGTGTGAGGTGCTCAGGGCGGCTAATGCTGGAGATGATGAGATGTAGATCGTGAATCTTCTTCGCATCAACCTTGACTAGAGAGCGCGAGAGGAAGTCCGCTTGCTTCTGATTATCTCCCTCCATCACGATGCGATCGCCACTCACAATGACAGACTCAAGGGCATCGACGGTCTTCTCTCGAGGCAGGATTGGACCGCTCATCCAGGCTTGCACGGCTCGCATCCGCCGCACCTTCTCATCACGCCGGGTCGTCCAGGACGTTCTCTGCTGCAGTGTGTGTTCACTCATTCGGCTGCTCCTTTGCCTTTCACTAGCGATTAGAGTCTAAGGTTGGTGATTGGGATATTTGTAATTTTGTATAACTGTGATGAGTTCGATAAATCAGTGACTTTCAGCGAAAGTTTGGCACATCCGTGGATTTTTCATCCATGCTGGAACTGATAAACAGCGTTCTACCCGCCAGCACCGTCTACGCCATTACGCTTCCGAGCTCTTTGATCCAACCTCCAGCGCGTCACAGATAGCATCCGTCATCTCAGTGGTCGAGTCGTTTCCGTCAAGGCTTTGACCCAACATCGTGTCGCCATGCGGCCAAGTAGCCAAGCAAGAAAGTGACGATCATCGGAAGAAGTGCGCCCAAGATCGTGTTAAGCATTTTCATTCAGCCTCGTTTCCCGACCAGAACACGATCGACCATTGCTTCAAGTGCTGCCGCCGCTATGAGCCGTCTTGGACCGCGCCGGGAAGTGGAAACCCTCGTCTTTCTCCGTCTCTCTTCCCAATTGCTCTAGCGCTCCGTCTGTTTATCCCCAATCGGGAACTTTAAGGTGACGCCGCTGTAAATCTGCCATCTGGGCGCCGTAGAACCGGTTTCGTAAACGGAGTACTGTGGCTCGAAGTAGAGGTTTATCGAGTCACCATTGCGCCGTCTCCACACCTTGCCAACGCCTAACCCGACGGGGATATAGTCTACATGGTAGTAAGTGTCGAAGTTCCAGACTCCCGTAGATCGGAAGTAGAGACCACGAGGGAAGTTGTCGAAAATAAGTGGCTGCACCGTCAGATTCTGACCGGCTGGGCTTGAACTGTTTCCAGAGAAGGAGTGCGCATAGGTTGGAAGAACACCCAATAGCCCCCAAGAAAGCGGTGTGAGCAGAATTCCGGCAGCGCCAGCCTGCCATTTCCCAGGACCGTAGTCGAACCCTCTGGCCGTCGGTGCCTCGATAAGCGGGCCAACTCCGATCGAGGTCCCTCTGAACTGATTCAGCAGAAAGTCATAGACGGTCAGGTCTCCGGCTCCAGTATCTGGGCCGCCTTGCACAATTGGAGTTGTGACGATAGGCAGGATTGTACGAATGTATTGATGAAGACCGAATTTATCTACCGGTACTGAAACCCGCAGGTATCCAAGATCTCCAGTTCTGCCGGAATACCCCGCCGGCGAAGGCATGAAGTAATTCTGCAGATCGACAGTGATCATCGGATTAGCCGGGTTATTTGACGCGTTCGTTGTATTCGATGAGCCCGTACCAGTGGCGGCCTGCGGCGTATCGGGTTTCTTTATTTCTTCCGGCCATGCATTCCCAGCAAGAAGAGTTATAACCAAAATTGTCGTAAGCCTTGAACTCACTTCTTTGATCTCCCTACGTGGGTTATTCTCGCGACCTTACCGCTTCCCTGCGCTTCGCACACTTGCGTAAACCATGAGCAGACTATCCTCCTTTGTTATTGGGGCAATTCTCACGCGCCACTGTGCTCCAGGCTCGAACTCAGACCCAAGCCGAGGCTGATCCATGAGGCTGCGATGCCGACCAAAATCCCGGCAGCGGTGTCGACGAGGCGCAAAAGTGGCAGTATCCAGGCATTGTCCGGGCTAATGCCGGCGTTGCTTAAGACGACAGCGGTTGTAATGGCTGCCGTGACGATGTCTTCGGATCGGCGAAGAAGGGCCAAAATAATTGCGATGATCCCGATCAACGTGACCATTCCTACGACGTGAAACGGGAAGACTAGCAGGTAAGCGAAACAGGCGATAAAGCTTATTAGCGTTGCAACTGTACGCGCCACCGCGGCGCGAGTGCTCTTTTGGTAGCTTGTGCGGTACACAAAGATGGTGGCAACCACCGCCCACATGCCACCAAGCAAATCGTCCTCTCGTGAAACGCTGTATTCACGAGTCAGGACCGTAGCGATTAACCAATAACTGAGCAGGCAGGCAATCGCCAGAATCGTGGCTGAGCCAACTGCATGGCTCATGCGGAATAATAGGCCCCGTTGCGATGCGCCGCTCTCTATTTGTCCAGTCGCCATAACTTCACTCCTTGCCATGCACAGGCAGAAACAGTTAAGGTTGCTCTTTCGAAGTTCAAGTAAGGACGCTGCGAGTCAGCGCACAGCGTCAATGCGACGGCTTAGAACATCTTCTCCATCTATCTCATTCCTCGCCGCAGCGGTGCGCGTGCACAACACCTCTGTAATGTAACCATACGTAAGGTCTGTTTAGTCCGACTCTACGCGGCAGATCTAGTCAGATCCCTTTCGCATGCGTCGGAAGGGGGCAAGGGATAGCAGATACACCTGCAATGAGTGGTCTTGCGGTCCAGTGACCCCGTTAGCTGCAGGACTCTTGCGAAACTGATAGCCGATCTCAACCGCCCAATGTTCTCCCAGCCGAGAACCGAAAGCGCTATACGTGACGACGTCGTTGTTGAACGACGACGACGCCTTGCGGGTACCCGTACCAGAGAACGCGAGAGGAAGTCCGCTTGTTTCTGATTATCTCCCTCCGTCACGATGCGATCGCGACTCACAATGACAGACTCAAGGGCATCGATCGTCTTCTCTCGAGGCAGGATTGGACCACTCATCCAGGCTTGTACGGCTTGCATACGCCGCGTCCTTCTCATCACGCCGGGTTGTCCAGGACGTTCTCTGATGCAGTGTGTGTGTGCGCTCATTCGGCTGCTCCTTTTGCCTTTCACTAGATTGGACTCTAAAGCCGGCGATTGGGATATTTGTAAGTTCTTATTACCTTGATGAGTTCTATAAATCAGTGACTCTCAGCGAACTTTTGTTACATCCGTGCGTGTTTCCTCCCATGCTAGAACTGATAAAACAGAGAAGGAGGAACTAGTCAGCGCATCCTGTCAGCGGGATGTGTGAGCACTCGCCATGAATCTGCAATTACCGATATCGCTGGAGAACGCCGACCTACATTTGGAGCTACAACGCACCGTAACTTTCCTGTCTATCGCACAGAGCCTAACTGGGACTGGCTGCTTCGGCTGGAGTGTCGCTAGTGGAGAAGTCTACTGGTCCGAGCACACCTACAATATCTTTGAACATGATCGAGTGCCAAACCTCACGTTGGAGATGGCTGCGACGAATTCATCCCGATGATAGAGATCGTGTGCAACAGGCTCTCACCCGGGCATCTGAGGCAAGAGCCGACTTTCATCTTGAATACCGTCGGCTGATGCCGGACGGCCCAATCAAGCACCTCTACGTTGCCGCTCGCGCGTTGACAACTTCATCGGGCAGCCTTGAATTTTTGGGCGCCGCAATAGATGTCACCGCGGCAAAAGAAACAGAGGAGAAACGCCGGCAAGATGAAGACGAGCTTCGCCGCATTACCACATGCTGACTTATTCTGCAGAAGAGTCGCCTATTGAAAGTACAACTGACATCTGCGATCTGTATTTGGTTGCCGCTGCCAAAGACGGAGATGACCAGGCATTTGCAGAGTTGTGCCGCCGGCATTCAAAACAAATTCTTCGAACAGTTCTACGGATTACACGCGATGTTGCGGATGCTGAAGACACCTTACAGGATGCGTTGCTGAAGGCATACGTTCACATCCGAGGATTCGAAGGAAGGAGCGCCTTCTCCTCGTGGCTAACTCGAATCGCGATTAATTCCGCGCTGATGTTATCGCGAAAGAAGCGATCTCAACCTGTGTACAGCTTTGAAAGCGGTTCCGACGTGGACGATCTCAAGTTGCCTGAGCCGATGGAGACCTCCTATAACCCCGAGGAGTCCTGCATTCAAAACGCTTTGCAAGATCAACTCGACCATGCCATTCGATATTGATCCCCTACTCTTCGGGCTGTAATGCAGATTCGGTATCGAGAAAACGCCTCAATATCGGAGATCGCGAAGATGTTGGGCATCTCCGAATCAGCCGTGAAATCGCGTCTCACAAAGGCCAGATTGCAGATTCGGAGACATCTTGGCAAAAATTAGTGTCTGCGTTGCGAAACTGACTCGAGGACGCCGATTGCTTTACGGCTACTGGCGGCGTCGCAATAACCAAAAGTCGACTTACAAGAGAACGATAGAACACAGATGATTTCGAATCAGCCGCCTCAGCCGCTCCCAAAATACTGCATTCTCTGTGTCGACGATGACCACATCGGCCTTGGACTGCGCGCCGCTTTGCTCGAAAACGAGGGATACTCTGTAACCGCCGTTAGCTGTCCGTTCATAGCTCTGGAGTATGACGTGTCACAGTTCCACTTGGCGATACTAGATTTTGACATGCCCGCTCTTAACGGATTTCATTTCTTATTGCGTCTACGCACCGCACACGCATCTTTCCCGATCGTGTTGCTCAGCGGTATGAGTCGGGAGTTACCGAACGACATGCGCATTATGTTCTCAAGCTGTTTCGACAAAGGAGAACCGATACATGTTTTTTCTGAATACAATACGTTCCTATCTGGCGCCGATCCCGGACCCACCGGAGTGCTAGGGAACCTCTGCGCAAGGCAATGTTCTTTTGACGATGGTGAGCGGCATCGACATTGCTGCTGAGGGACGGTTCCTTCGCATCCTGTCTGGTCGACGGCCAGTTGTACGCTGGTCATTACCAATGTGCCGGGTAGCCCAAATTAAGGAGCCTCATGGAGGCCAGGAGCAGGCCACCCGCCCGCGTTCTATATCCGTCGTGGAACCGTGTCGTAAGTCTGAATGCAATATATGTGGTCACCAATCATCGGATCACCAAGGCTCGGCACTCTTGGTTTCAGCGACGGAAAGAGCGCTCCCATCCCGGCAGGAGACGGACTATCGTTATCGCCGTAGTAAAACGCAAAGTTTGTAATCAGAACTACGTTCTCAGGCGTAGGCTCAGTGGCAGCGTTCTGAGTCTCCACGAGACGATCACGAATCTCCTTCATCCAAGGAACAGTATCGACAGGAATATCCGAGTATGACGGAAGTCCCTTCTGTGGACTGTCGGGAACATTGAGGTCAATGAAGATCAGGAAAGATATGTCGCCATTTGGTGCTTGTTGAATCTCCTTGTCATACAGGTCATCAATGTTGCCTTTGAGATGTGTTTCAGGCGAGACCGTACCGATGTAGTTCATTGCTCCGGGGCGTTGCCTGGCCCTTCGTTTTCACACCAACTTTCCTACCCGTAACTGTGTGGGGTGCGATAAATTCTGGGTGCTTGCCGGACGCCTTGTTGTCATCGATCCATTCAATCTCAAAACCAGCACGCGCGAAAATGGCAGCGATTAGAACCGCATAGCGCGCGCCCTGAAAGGCTCGAAAATCCTTCAACCTTTCGATGACGGACTCAGGCAGCTTATGGACCCATTGCAACCAATACAGGTCGTATCCAAACACTGGTAGGCTTTCGTCGGGCCAGTGAGAGTATGGCCAGCGCTAACACCATCGTTCGCGTCTCCCGGCCTGCGAAGAAGCTCAACCATCGCCGCGCCATGGGACGGAGGTTCACGCGTGAATTCAAGGGCGCCGCGGTAGGACGGCTGGAGCTGGGGTAATCGGTGGCCGAGGTGCCCCGGACCTGCGAGGCTAACCCCAATCATCGGGGCAGGACCGGTAGTGGAAAAGCGTGCGTCCAGCCCGCTTGCCGGTGAACGCCATGGCCCAAACTGGCGCAACTCACGCCGCCGGAAGTGAAGAACATCGTGCATGGATGGAACTATTTATCCGAGCTTCGTCTTTTCGGAAACGTGATTGCGAACCCAGCTCTGGTGTCTATGTTGTTGCCAACATTTCCGTTGGCAGTATTGATGACATATTCGACTGGTATGGCCTCAAACGATAGCCGCTGCGTTAAGCGGATCATCAAGCCACCGCCCCCACACCACCCCAACGAATGGCTTCTGGTTCCGGCGCTCGAGGCTCGGATGTAACCAGGGCCAGTAAAGATGAAGGGCGTCAACCTCGTTTTGTTGCCGAATCCGTGAAAAACGCCGTAGAACTCTACGTGGACATTTTCATCCTTGCTGTAAAGGTTCGCGAAGTCGGCAAACACGCCAACTTGTCTGTTGATGTTGAAGGTGGGCAACACGTACCAGCCGTGCGTACTTGTCCAGTCACCGGTGGTCCCTTCTGTGAGCTGGGAGAGGTAACCGCCTCCTACAGATCCCCACTCAATTTGCCTCTCTTGCGCAGGTGCAACCGCACTGCAAAAGACAGCTAGAGCAATGAAGGACACTACAAGTTTGAACGTCACAAACTCTCCGTAAAATAGTGTTGTTCTGGGCGCTGACACACAAGTGCGGACTCTACCTCCGCACAACATTTGAGCTTGTATAACGGCACGCCGGTCAGGGTCGAACGTCGTTCTCTTGGAATTCGTAACGCGATTCGTGTTGATCTTTCACGATTTGATCCTCCATTCGAGAGGTCGATCTCAGGTACTCGGCGGCAAGAGCTAGTGGTGGCCCGCGAAGGAATGCCCACACTCATTGCGACTGCTGACTCTGGCCGGGAAGGCACTCGCTGTTCAAACTAAAGATGGTCGTCGGTTGTGCATTGCCCTCGATGCCCATACCGGAAAGCAATGGGGTCTGCGATGGCGATTCGGTCATTTCAGAGTTGCTATCGAGAGACGACCGAAAGATTCCATGTCTCTGCATTTTGTAGATCAGCGTGGTGCGTTTCAAGCCGAGCCTTGCGGCTGCGCCATCCCGTCCTCCAATGACCCAGCCGACTGCTTCAAGCGTGCGTAGAATGAGGGAACGTTCGGAACCCATCAGAGTAGTTTCAGCCGGAAAGACGCTGACGCGCTGTGTTGCGGCGGTCACCAGAGGATTCGGCAGCACGCCATCGACGGATAGGATCATGGCACGCTCAATCAGGTTTTGCAACTCACGGACGTTGCCGGGCCAGTCGTAGGAACTGAGTGCCAACATCGTTTCCATCGGAATACGGTAAATCTGCCGGCCTACTAGCGGGCCGAGGCTCTCGACAAAATGTGTCACCAAGGCCGGAATGTCCTCGCGACGTTCTCGCAACGGCGGCAAAATCACTGGAAATACATTCAGGCGAAAGTACAGGTCGCTGCGGAACTGTCCATTTCTTACCATTGTCGCCAAGTCCTGATGCGTCGCAGCTACAAGCCGGACATTGACTCGATGGGTCCGACTGCTCCCCAGGCGTTCAAACTCCTGCTCTTGCAATATGCGCAACAGTTTCGGCTGCAGTGCCGGTGGAATATCGCCGACCTCGTCCAGAAAGAGAGTACTTTTGTCCGCAAGCTCAAAACGGCCGAGCTTCTGGGCAATTGCACCGGTAAAGGCACCTTTCTCGTGGCCAAAAAGCTCGGTCTCCAGCAGATCTAGTGGAATGGCAGCGCAGTTTAGCTTGATGAACGGCCGCACGCAGCGCGGACTAGCGTTGTGAATGGCGCGCGCGATCAGCTCTTTGCCGGTGCCGGTCTCCCCTTGAATGAATACAGTGGAACTGGTTGGAGCCACTCGCCCGACCAGTTCGAGCACTTCTTTCAAGGCGCGGCTATTCCCAATGAGTTGCTCGAATTTTCGCGGGCGAAAATTCGGATCACTGCTGCTGTGAAAACATTCGGATCGTTTCACGGCAAACCTCCCGCTACCTTTCTTCTCGGCTCAACGGTTGAGAGCTGTTCGCACACTTTCGACCAGAAGATCACCGTCGAAAGGCTGCGGTCGAAGCTCAACGAAACTTGCCCTTGGCGATTGAAATCGCATTACTTCATTGCCGTGTGATGCGATAGAGCTGGTCCCCTCTGCAGACGAACTGCCAGAACGGGATAAAGAGACACTGCGTTGAGATTAGAGATTGAACTGACATAGCTGTGCGCAACAAGGATGCTCGGTCCGTCTTGCAGTGCGAGGATACGCTTGACGGCGGTCACATCATCATGGAAGGCCGTCTCCGGCTCTTGGACGATACTGACTTGAAGCCATTTCTGAAAAGGTTGTCGTAAACACCCCTCCAGCCCGAACCGTTCGCCCAGGCGCCGTGAACAAGGACTATATTTTTCAGGTCGGACTTCTGAGCTTGTAAGCTTGGCGTGCTCGACACGGCGGCAGCACACAACACCGTGGTACATATGGCGAATCGATTGAACATACTTAGCTCCTGTCTCCTTTTTTGAGTTCTGACCAAGAACCATCACTGCTGGTGCGGGCCTCATCTAGCGGGTGCCTCTCACGCTTTATACGTTGCGACGCTCACTTTCCCTTGGGTCAAGCTTCTCCATTTCAATAAGCGTCCATCTCGGTTGTTGATTATTTATGAGCTGTCCGCAGATTCATTGCCGCAGATCCCGACGCCGGCTCTACCATTCCTTGGGTCTCCTGAAGCCAAAGATCTGTTCCTCGGTAGGCTCAGCGTGAATACGGTCTTCCCTGGATTCGATTCGACGAGGTGAACGCCACCACCGTGATCTTCAGCTATCCGGCGAGCCAGGGTGAGCCCCAAGCCTGTTCCGTTTGGTTTTCCTGCGGTCACGAACGGATCGAATAAGGTTCTCCGAACAGAGGCAGGTATACCGGGACCATTGTCCAAGATCGTGACGTAGATCCGTTCATCGACTTCGGCAAGGCAGACCTTCACCTCAGGCACCTCTGTCGAGTGCGTCGCAGCCTGGCAGGCATTGAGCAGCAAGTTATATATGGCACTTTGAAGATTCATCGCGTCGATATTTGCTTCTGCTGGTGGTAACCCGTCGACTGTGATGGATACGTTCCGTCCGTCTGGATGAAACCTCACTGCCGCAACGGCCTTTTCAGCAACCAGAGAAACGCACATACGGACAAGCGGACTATTCCGTCCGCTACAACCGAATTGCAGTAATGAATCAAGGCGCTCTGTCATCGCCAGCACTGCTTCGTGAATTTCGAGCACCAGATCAGCGCGTGCGCTTGCCCACATATCGTGGCGCTCGAGGAACTCGGCGTTCGCATAGATCGCTGTGAGCGAGTGGCGCATATCGTGGGATGTCGAGCATGCCATCCTGCCGATTGCCGACATCCTCTCTGCCTCTATCAGTTGGCTTGGTGTAGGCCGCTGAGGTTCGTTTCGCAGATCCAGACCAAGGCCCTTATCAAAGGTGAGAGTATTGCAGCAGTCGGAAATCTTTGGTTTCCTAGGGTGTGTTCTCACTGTTCCCCCTTGTGATCCCTTTTCTTGTTGCTCGCGGCAAGCTACCTCGAAGCTAATCAGCGGTGGTGAAGACAGCTGGCGAAAGGCGTCTTCGTTCGGCTCTCATCCAGCGGATGTGTTTTTGTGCCTCACGCTACGTTGGACTCTTCACAGGTAATTCGTGATTGTTGTTTGTTCTTATGACCGTGATATGGGCAACTAATCATGGGTCCCAAGCAGTTCGCCGAACTGGATTGGCGCGAATAAAATCTTCCGATTGGCAAGGCCCGGTTGCGGAAGACTCGCCGACACCGCTCGGCAATTCTGCTCAACTGGGGAGACAGTCAAATTGCAAGAGAAAGGAATTCGGTCCTAAGAGTCGAATCGAGGACAGGGGAGTTAGCCGCGAGTCACGAGCCGAGTTATCAGCTCACGAAGCGGCGTCGTTCCATCCACATGCTCTGTTCCGGGTACGCGAAAGTGAATCCAACCGGAATTGAATCCATCGACCATTTCCGCTCGAGGCGCCGTTCGCCCCTCCGGCATCCCCTGTGAGACCCACAGCGCCTCCCATTCCGCCCTGGGAACGGCGATCGCCTCGACGGGGCGCCCAACGGCATCTGCGAAAATATCTGCTATGTCGAGGGGACTGTAACCCTCCGGGCCCGCAACTTCGATATGGCGGATTCCGGTCCAGCCCTGAGTCAGCGTCTCTGCACCCACCTTGCCAATGTCCGCGGTCGCAACCAGAGGAAGTTTCCGGTCAAGCGGATGGAGCTGAAACCGGGATCTTGCCTTCATTCCGCGCGCTCGCTGCGTCACCGGCTGAGTTCTCAAAGAACCAGCCGGCGCGAAGAAACGCATGAGAGAACGGAAGATCGCCCAACGTCTCGTCTAGGAGATGTAAGCTTGTGATCAAACCCAATCGACTGGCCTGTTCCGCTCCTATGGATGACAGATAAACCGCCTTCGAGGCAGAGCTCTTGATAGTGCCTCATGCAGAACCTTCAAAGTTGCCTTGGTCTCAGCGAAGCTCGGTGCCGGCGCGAAATTTGGAGGAACCATTACGAACACGCCAGCAACACCCGGTGAACGCTGCCGTAAGTGCTTCCACGTCGTCATAGTCTGCTTTGAAGAGCTCCGCACCTTGCTTCTGCCACTCTGCCGCTTTCTCGAGATTCTTTACGATCCCTCGAACCTTCTCGCCCTTTGCAAGAAGCGTGCGCGCAACGGTACCTTCCTTCGGTAAGGCATTGAGCCAAACATCGAAGGTCTACTGGCAATCCCAGGAGAAGAGCGGCTGTCACGTTAAACACGCGGGTAACGAGCGGGATTGTTCGCAGTCCGGAAGCAATCCAGCGTTCTCACGGCTGACTATGTCATCGTTCATGACCGGTTCTCTGTATCGGATTCACCGGTGAACTAAATACCAGCTGACGTCGCTCGCTTGAGGATGGGATTCTCATCGAACACTGGGATGTCATTCAGGACGAGGCGACCGAGCAACAGTCCAGAAACAAGAGCAGAACACTACGCTAACAACAAACTCGGCTAAATGCTCCGGCCAGATGGGAAATATCCGCAGATGGTCGGCTCCAGATCGATGATGTGCTCGAATTCGGTGCCGCTTTCCGGCCCCATAGTAGTGAACCCACCAGATGCCGCTTTCAGCAATGCTTCACGTGCCCATTCGCTTGGCGTTTTGCCCGCGCGCGTCGCGGCGTCTTCGATGACCCTCGCCTCGACAGCTGTGAGCTTCGTACTCAAATTGAGCGAGCGGCGATCACGCC
>Ga0210386_10000412_pt1 | contig 39816 bp, 27 predicted proteins | sample IncBWH32OmetaG_FD_160091 | JGI IMG/M metagenome (GOLD analysis project Ga0210386, IMG submission 160091) | Forest soil microbial communities from Barre Woods Harvard Forest LTER site, Petersham, Massachusetts, United States - Inc-BW-H-32-O ...
TTCATCGTTCTCAGCGATCATCGCCCCTCGCCGCATTTGCTTGACGCCCAAAACCTTGCCCAGCGTTTCAAACCAAAGGCGGCTCAACTCGGGTTTGGGTTCTAGATGAACACCATCGTCCTCAAACACCAAACCGATTTCGACGGCTGGCGGCAGACCGCGCGCACGCTCGTGCTCGATGGCGTTAGTCCGGCGGACGTGATGTGGAGCGTCGAGGGCGATGAAGACGAACTATTCGCATCCACCGGGACGACACCGCAACCGCCCTCATCGATTGAGACATTCAACGTTCCAGCCAAATTCCCGGAGCTGGCCCGGATTGCGATCCTTCACCGTGACCGAGAGCGGTTTGCAATCCTTTACCGCCTGCTGTGGCGATTGCGCAGCCATCACGACCTTCTGGAGGTTGCGACCGATTCCGACGTTTCGTGCGTCGCGGCGATGGCAAAGGCGGTGCGGCGCGACGAACACAAGATGCACGCCTTTGTCCGCTTCCGCGAGATCGGCCGCGAACGCGACGCCCACTATGTCGCCTGGTTCGAGCCGGAGCACCACATCGTCGAATTGGCCGCGCCGTTCTTTGCGCGCCGTTTCGCCGACATGCCCTGGTCGATCCTGACGCCCGACCTCTGTGCGCATTGGGACGGCGTCGCGATTTCATTCTCGCCCGGCGTCAACAAGGCTGAAGCGCCGACCTCGGACCGTCTGGAAGAGACGTGGCGGCGTTATTACGCCGCGATCTTCAATCCGGCCCGGCTCAAGGTGAAGGCGATGCAAACCGAAATGCCAAGGAAGTACTGGAGGAACCTGCCGGAGGCTTCGATGATTAAACCTCTGATCGCTGACGCCGCGCGCGTCACCGACGCGATGATCGCCAAAACCGCGACCGAACCGCACAAGGTGCAGAAACGGCTGGAGGAGCCGGTGAGACGAAAATCAGTGGCCGCAGCCGACGAGCTTGAGACCTTGCGCGAGGAAGCCGCCGGCTGCCGCGCCTGCCCGCTGTGGAAGGATGCGACCCAGACCGTGTTTGGCGAGGGCCCGCCGGACGCGCGCATCATGCTGGTTGGCGAGCAACCCGGCGACAAGGAAGACCTCGCCGGCAAGCCGTTCGTCGGTCCGGCGGGGCATATGCTCGACCGCGCCTTGGTCGAGGCCGGCATCGATCGCAAGCAGGTCTATGTCACGGGCGCGGTCAAACATTTCAAATTCGTGCCGCGCGGCAAAATTCGCCTGCATCAGAAACCGTCCACATCGCAAATCAAGGCGTGCCGGCCATGGTACGAGCGCGAATTGGCGACCATCAAACCGGTGCTTGTCGTCGCCATGGGTGCCACCGCGGCGCACGCGGTGTTCGGCAAAGTGACGCCGGTCAACAAAAGCCGCGGCCGCCTCATTGATCTCGATGATGAGACCAAGGCGCTGGTGACGGTGCACCCCTCTTATCTATTGCGGCTACCGGATGCGGATGCCAAGGCGCTGGAATACGAGCGCTTTATCAGTGACCTGAAAATGGCCGCGGCACTGCTTCGAAAAACGGCCCATGCAGCGTGATCGCACTGCTGCATGATCCGACATTCGGCTGCCGCCCTGCTAGGTACACCAAGCGAGAATTAACCCATCGTCCGCCATTTATTCCCGCGAAAAATTTTCGTGGATCGATGGGTTAGTTTGAGGTTCTCTAAAAAGTTTTTCTTTCAGTAATTTCAATCGGATCGGCCGGGTTGACAGCCATGAGCAGGGATAACCCCGGTGCTGTCATCTAACCTTCAAATCCATGCGGCAATGATGAAGGCTCACCGTATTAGGGGCGTCGATAATGACCGATTTTGCACTTAACCAAAACGTTAGCGGGACGGATGACGGCGGACCGATTCAACCTGCCTCACGCCCCAATCTCGACAAGGGCTTTAACCCTCTGACGATGATTATCTTTTTCGGAATTCTCGCGGCCGGCTTGGCGTTTGTCGCCTACAGCATTTATGCCGACGTGGACGCCACGGGCACCAAGGTTACATCGTACCTGCCCTACCTCCTGTTGTTGGTGGCGCTGCTGATCGCGCTGGGCTTCGAGTTCGTCAACGGCTTTCATGACACCGCCAACGCGGTCGCGACGGTGATCTACACCCACTCGCTTCCGGCCGAGTTCGCCGTGATGTGGTCCGGCTTCTTCAACTTCCTCGGCGTGCTGGTGTCGTCCGGCGCGGTGGCTTTCGGCATCGTGTCGCTGCTGCCGGTTGAGCTCATCCTCCAGGTCGGAAGCAGCGCAGGCTTTGCGATGGTCTTCGCCCTGCTGATCGCCGCGATCATCTGGAACCTCGGAACCTGGTATTTCGGCCTGCCGGCTTCCAGCTCCCACACCCTGATCGGATCGATCATCGGTGTCGGTGTTGCCAATGCGCTGATGCGCGGCCGCGACGGCACCTCGGGTGTCGACTGGAGCAAGGCTACCGAAATCGGCTACGCGCTGTTGTTGTCGCCGCTGGTCGGCTTCATCCTGGCCGCGCTGCTACTGATGCTGATGAAGGTGATCGTCCGCAGTCCGGCGCTGTATTCCGCGCCGGAACCCGGCAAGACCCCGCCGCTCTGGATCCGCGGCCTTTTGATCCTGACCTGCACAGGCGTCAGCTTCGCGCACGGCTCGAACGACGGCCAGAAGGGCATGGGCCTGATCATGCTGATCCTGATCGGCACGGTCCCTACCGCCTACGCCCTCAACCGTTCGATGCCGGATTCGCAGGTCGCTGTGTTCCAGCAGGCCTCTGAGGCCGCCTCCAAGGTGATTGCGGCCAAAGGCGCCGGTCATAGCATCATCGGCGACCCGCGCCCGGCCGTGACTCAATATGTGTCGCAGCGTCGCATTAGCGAAGGCACCTTTCCTTCGCTCGCCGCTCTGGTGAAGGACATCGGCGATCAGGTCCAGAAGTACGGTTCGTTCAACAAGGTTCCGTCGGAAGTCGTCGGCAACACCCGTAACGACATGTACCTGACCTCGGAAGCGATCCGCTTCCTGATGAAGGACAAGGAAAGCGACCTCAGCAAGGATGATGTCGCGATCCTGAACACCTATAAGGGCACGCTGGACGCCGCCACCAAGTTCATCCCGAACTGGGTGAAGATCGCGGTCGCGCTGGCGCTTGGCCTCGGCACCATGATCGGGTGGAAGCGCATCGTGGTCACGGTGGGCGAGAAGATCGGCAAGACGCACCTCACTTACGCCCAGGGCGCGTCGGCAGAACTCGTCGCCGCCGCGACGATCTTCGCAGCCGACAACTTCGGCCTTCCGGTCTCTACCACCCACGTGCTGTCGTCCGGCGTTGCCGGTGCCATGGCTGCCAACGGGTCGGGCCTGCAGATGTCAACCATCCGCAACATGGCGATGGCTTGGGTGCTGACGCTGCCGGTGGCGATCCTGCTTTCGGGTGGGCTGTACTTTATCTTTGCCCACCTGTTCTGATCCGGCCGATCGTACGTAAAACAAAGAGGCCCGCACAACGCGGGCCTCTTTTTTATCTTGATACGCGACGGCGCTTCCCTGGCGGGACTACGCCGCGAGCGTACCTTCGACCAGCTTGATCCAGTACGAGGTGCCAAACACGATCGCCTTGTCGTCGAAATTATAGGCCGGGTGATGCAAGCCCGCGCTGTCGCCATTGCCGCAGAAAATAAACGCGCCCGGTCGCTTCTCCAGCATATAGGCGAAGTCCTCGCCGCCCATCAGCGGCGGCATCTCCTGCACATTGCCGCTGCCCGCGACATCCTCGGCCACCTTGATCGCAAAATCCGTTTGCGCGGCATGGTTGACCACGACCGGATAGCCACGCAGATATTCGAGATCGATCTTGGCGCCGGTCATCTGCGCCACGCCGTTCACGACCTCGCGCACGCGCTTCTCAACCAGCACACGTACTTCCGCCGTCAAGGTCCTGACGGTGCCCCTGATTTCGGCGGTTTGCGGAATCACATTGCGCGCATTGCCGGCGTGGAACTCGCACATCGAGACGACGGCGGCCTCGAGCGGATCGACGCTGCGCGAGACGATCGACTGCAAGGCCGTGATCAGCTGGGCGCCGACCATGACGGAATCGATCGACAAATGCGGACGCGCCGCGTGGCCGCCGCGCCCCTCGATGTGGATGTTGACGGCATCGGTCGAGGCCATGATCGGGCCCGGCCGAATGGCAAAGCTGCCGACCGGAATCCCCGGGCCATTGTGCATGCCGTAGACCTGATCGATGGCGAAGCGTTCGAACAGCCCGTCCTTGATCATGGCGGCGGCGCCGAAACCGCCCTCTTCCGCTGGCTGAAAGATCACGACCGCTTGCCCCGCGAAATTCCTGGTCTCGGCCAGATAGCGCGCCGCGCCAAGCAGCATTGCGGTGTGCCCGTCATGACCGCAGGCGTGCATCTTGCCGGAGGTTTTGGAGGCGTAAGGCAATCCGGTCGCCTCCTCGATCGGAAGCGCGTCCATGTCGGCGCGAAGCCCAATCACTTTGACGTCGGCGTTGCCGGCGGGTTTACGTCCCTTGATGACGCCGACCACGCCGGTGCCGCCAAGCCCGGTCGCGACCTCATCGCAGCCAAATTCCCGCAGCCGGTCGGCCACGAAAGCCGAGGTGCGGCGTTCCTCGTAGCCGAGTTCAGGATGTTCATGGATATCGCGGCGCCAGGCTTGTATTTCGGGTTGCAGGTCGGCCGCGCGGTTGACGATGGGCATGGGAAACTCGGGGCTAAATCATTGATGGTGCCCCTGTTTAGCATGGAGCGCGTCATCGGCCCAATACCCGTTAGGCGAGAACCGAGACACCATGCATTGACAAAAGTGCAATGGCCGGACTTTGGTCCGGCCTATTAACGTCTGACAAACCAGATGCGCAGACGAACGGCGGAAACAGGAAAATGACGACACGGCTCGAGGGAGATTTCGACTACATCGTCGTCGGTGCCGGCACCGCCGGATGCATCGTCGCCAACCGCCTGTCTGCGAATCCGAAAAACCGGGTGCTGATCCTGGAAGCCGGCGGCAGCGACAACTGGATCTGGTTTCACATCCCGGTCGGATACCTGTTCGCGATCGGCAATCCACGCTCGGACTGGATGTTTCGGACCGAACCCGAAGCCGGTCTCAACGGCCGTTCGCTGGCCTATCCCCGTGGCAAGGTGATCGGCGGCTCGTCGGCGATCAACGCCATGATCTCGATGCGCGGACAGGCCGCCGACTATGACCATTGGCGTCAGCTCGGCCTGACCGGTTGGGGATATGGCGACGTCTTGCCGGCCTTTCGCCGGCTGGAGGATCACTTCCTGGGCGAGAGCGAGCATCACGGCATCGGCGGCGGCTGGCGCATCGAGGCGCCGCGGCTGTCCTGGGCCGTCCTCGACGCCGTCGGCGAAGCGGCCGAGCAAATGGGAATTCGCAAAACTGCGGATTTCAACACCGGCGACAACGAGGGCGTCGGCTATTTCCACGTCAACCAGAAGCGCGGGCGCCGCTGGTCGTCGGCCCGCGGCTTCCTCAAGCCCGCCTTGACCCGGCCCAATCTGCGCCTTGAGAAGAACGTCCTGGTCGACCGCCTCCTCATCGAGAACGGCCGCGCCGTGGGCGTTCTGTTCGCCCGGAACGGTGAGATCTTCGAGGCCCGCACCAAGGGCGAAGTAATCTTGTGCGCCGGCTCGATCGGGTCGACGCAAGTGCTGCACCGCTCAGGTATCGGGCCGGCGGAATGGTTGACCCCGCTCGGCATCGCCAGCGTCATCGACCGGCCGGGCGTCGGGCGAAACCTGCAAGACCATTTACAGCAGCGCGCGATCTACAAGGTCTCTGGCGTGCGCACGCTCAACGAAACCTATTACTCCTACGTGCGGCGCGGCCTGATGGGCCTCGATTACGTTTTTCGCCGACGCGGTCCCCTGACCATGGCGCCTTCCCAGCTCGGCATTTTCACCCGCTCCGATTCCCACCGCGACCGGGCCAATATCCAGTTCCACGTGCAGCCGCTATCGCTCGACAAGTTCGGCGATCCCTTGCATCGATTTCCGGCCATCACCGTCAGCGCCTGCAACCTGCAACCGACCTCGCGCGGCACCGTGCGGATCAAGTCTTCCGCCGCCGGTCAGGCGCCGTCGATCGCACCGAACTATCTGTCGACCGATGAAGACCGACAGGTCGCCGCCGACGCGATCCGCACCACGCGGCGGCTGATGAAGCAGCCGGCGCTCGCTCCCTATCATCCGGAAGAGTTTTTGCCGGGACCTTCGGTCGGCGATGACGAAGCATCGCTGGCAAAAGCCGCCGGCGACATCGGGACGACCATTTTTCATCCCGTAGGGACCGCCAAGATGGGAACGGAAAACGATTCCTTCGCCGTGGTCGACGAGCGCCTGCGCTTTCGCGGGCTACAGGGTTTGCGGATCGCGGACGCATCCGTGATGCCGACGATCACCTCTGGCAATACCAACACGCCGACGGCGATGATTGCCGAGAAGGGTGCTGCGATGATCCTGGAGGATAGGCGCTGATCTCAGCGAAAGCGCGAAACTTCGCGCTTAGGCGGATTTGCGAACCGCGTTGTCGACCAGCGTTTTGCCGAGCGACCAGATCGCGCCCGGGACCTTGTGGCTGGATGCGATTACAGAATCGAACGCTCGCTCGATCCAGTTGCAGTCTTCCTCGGTGATGGTCAGCGGCGGCAACAGCTTGATGGTGTGGCTGCCATGGCCGGACACTTGCGTCAGGATCTTGTGGTCCTTGAACAAGGGAACGGTGATGAGCTGACAGAACAGGCCCTTGTTCGCGGTCTCCAGCACGTTCCATGACGCCTTCAGCCGCAGTGATTTCGGCGAGCCGAACTCAAGGCCGATCATCAATCCCTTGCCGCGCACTTCCTTCAGGAGCTCGTAGCCGGGGACCATCCGGTTGAGCGCAAGCCGAAGTTCGGCGCCGCGCTTGGCGGCCGCCTCGACCAGCTTTTCCGACTTCATCACTTCAAGCGTGGCAATGCCGGCCGCCATCGCCAAGTCGTTTTTCGCAAAGGTCGAACCGTGCACGACCGCGCGGTCCATTTGATTGAAGATCTTGTCGAAGATGTTCTTGCGCGTGAGCACCGCACCGACCGGCACGTGACCGCCGGAGAGCGCCTTCGACAAGAGAACCATGTCGGGCTCGACGTTCCAGTGCTCGACGGCAAGGAAGCGCCCCGTCCGACCCATGCCGGTCTGGATTTCGTCCGCGATCATCAGGGTGCCGTACTTCCGGCACAGCGCAGCCGCGCCGGGCAGGAATTCGTCGGTGGGCATGTTGACGCCCTTGCCCTGGATCGGCTCGAACATGAAAGCGGCGACTTCACGCGAAGACAGCGCCTGCTCCAGCGCGGCAAGATCGTTGAATGGGATCGAGGTGCAGCCGGGAAGCAGCGGCTGGAAGCCACCGCGGAAGTTCGGATCGTCCGTCAGCGACAGCGCGCCATAAGTCAGGCCGTGATAAGCGTGTGCGCAATAGACGATGCCGGGCCGGCCGGTGGCGGCGCGGGCGAACTTGATGGCGGCCTCGACGCACTCCGCGCCGGAATTGGCAAAAAACACCTTGTCCAAATACGGGACATATTTCAGCAGTCGCTCGGCCAGCACGCCGGCGAGCGTCGAAACATCGAGCTGGACGAGGTTTGGAAGATCGCTATCGAGAACGCTCTTGAGCGCCTCACGCAAGGCCGGATGGTTCCGGCCAATCGCAAAAACGCCAAAACCGCTCAGTAGATCGAGATAACGGACACCGTCACGATCAAAGAGGTACTGGCCTTGGCCCTTCTGGAAGCCAACATCGTAGCCGATAGTCTTGAGGACCCGAACGAGTTGTTCGTTCAAATGGCGCGCATGCATGGAGCTCCGCTGCCCCTGCCGGTCCATAAACATCGCAGAAACATCTAGATTAGAATCCGTCATCAGCTACATACTTCGCTTAGTGCCCGTTCCGTCAACTGAAAACGCTCAATGCGGCGTTTTGCCATCCTCAGGATCATCCATTTGAGCATAGGTTACACAATGTTGCACCGCCCGCGAGACATCATGCGCACATTTATACTTTTTACTACATTATCCGGGCTGACCACAGTTTCAGCATTAGCTGCCGATCCCACGGGAGACTGGCTCGTGGCAGATGCGGTTGCCCATATTCGCGTCGCCGAGTGCAGCGGCAACATGTGGGGCGCGGTCGTTTGGGAGAAGGAGCCCGGCGGCGTCGACGAGCACAACCCCGACGTCTCAAAACGGAGCAGACCAACTCTCGGCATACCGGTCCTCATTAATATGAAAAAGAAGCCCGGAGTCGATCAGTGGGAAGGCGAGGTCTACAACGCTAACGATGGCAAGACGTATAGCTCGACGATCAAACCAGTCGGCTCCGACAAGCTGGAAATTCAAGGCTGCGTACTCGGCTTCCTGTGCGGCGGGGAAACCTGGACTCGAATCGCCGGCCCCATCCCGTCGAGTCCCGCCAGCACTGTAGCAAAGGGCGCGAAGACTCCGGTAGCCCCGAAAACTACGGGCACGATGACAGCGGCTACTACGAAGATGCCGGCGGGTCAGAAACAGGCGGCGACGACGACACCGCCCGAAGTCGGCGATATCTGCCTACTTCCCGACATCGCGCGGTTTGCCCATTAGCGCAGGCTGAAATAGCAACACCGCGGCGAGTGTCGTAACCAGCGACAGCGCCAGCAGCTTGCCCATGCTTGCGGTTCCCGGATGGCTTGACAGCCACAGGCTGCCGAACGCCGTAGCCGTCGTCAAGGCGCTGAAAAATATTGCGCGCGTCAGGCTCGATTGCAGCAGATTTGTTCTCCCCGAGCGCCACGCCGTCACATAATAAATCTTGAAGGCGACGCCGACGCCGAGCAACAACGGCAGCGCTACGATGTTGGCGAAGTTGAGCGGCAGGTCGATCAGGACGCAAATCTCGAGCGTCACCGCGCCCGCGACCAACAGCGGCACCAGCGTCAGCAGCACGTCGGTGATGCGTCGGAGCGCTAGCCAGAGCAACAGGCTGATCACGAGCAGCGCCCAGAAGCCGGCGTGAATAAACGCCTTCACGACCGTGTCGCCGGACTTGAGAATGGATACGGGACCGCCGATCGCGGTCGGCTCGGCGGCAAGCACGGCTGCGGCGAACTTGCGCAAGGTCTCGTTGTCGTTGGGGTCGCCGCGCGGCTCGGCCTCGACACGCATCAGGCCGTCCTTGGTCTTCCAGCCGCTCACCAGATCGGCCGGCAAGTTATTCAGGCTGACCGGCTTGGCCTGCATCGCGTTCTTGAGTTGATCGAACACGATCTTCAGCGGGGTGACGAAGATGCCTTGGGTTTTTTCACGCGTGGCCTGATTGGAATCGGCAAGCCGCTGCAGGTCATCAGCCAGCCGCCGCGACGCTACCGCGCCCGGTCCTTTGGCATCGCCCGCGGCCCTGCGCAGACTGTCCGCCGATCCCTTCAAGGCATCGACATTTTCCGCATCCGACGGCGGCTCATCAACGGATTCAGGATTAAGCGCCGGATTGAGAACCTTGGCTCCCTGCGCGATCAGCTTCAGCTTTTCCGGCTGATCTTCCGGCACGAAACTGTCCAGCGAGATCACGTTGAGCACTTCCGGCAGTTGCGAAAGCTTGGCCTCGATCTTCTTCGCATCGGCTTCCGAATTCGTCATCACGTTGATGGCGTTGGCGCCGGTGTTCGGATCTTTTCTCAGGTCGAGGAACGTGGCGATCGATTCAACGTTGGGATTGCGCAAATGCATCGGGTTGAAGTCGAAGTGCAGGAAGTAAAGCAGCGGCAAACCGGCGACCGCGATCAGCAAGGTTCCGACGATGATGATCACGCGGTGCTTTTCCAGGAAGTGATCGACCGGGGCCAAAAAGGCATAGCCGACCGGATCGTCTTCTCCCGGCGGGTTAAGCAGGCAGAGCAAGGCCGGCAAGACGGTGATGCTCGTTAAAAAAGCCACCAGCATGCCTACGCCGGCGATTTCGCCGAGTTCTGAGACGCCTTTGTAGTCAGTCGGCAGAAACGACATGAATCCCGCCGCTGTCGCCATCGCCGCGAGCGAGAGCGGGATGGCGGAACGTTCGGCGGCTTTCGCCAGCGCCGCCTTGAGATCGTTGCCTTTGAAGCGCTCCGAACGGTAGCGGACACTGAACTGGATGCCGAAGTCCACCCCCAGTCCAACGAACAAAACCGCAAACGCAATCGAAAGCAGATTGAGCGAGCCGACCATTTTCAGGCCGATCGCCGTGGTGATCGAAAGTCCGATGAACAGATTGGCGAACACCGCCGAGATGATCTTCGCCGAATGCAGCGCCAGCCAGAGAATGAAAAGCACCACCAAAACGGTGCCGACCCCGTTGACGACGGCGCCGTCGGCGACGGTTGCGAACTCCTCGTTGGCGATCGGCACCGGTCCGGTCAGGCGGACCCGCGCGCCATATTCGCTTTCGAGCTTCAGCTCGCTGGCGGCCTGCCTGATTGCATCGGTTGCGTCCTTGCCGGGCTCGAGCGCGTTGAAATCGAGGATCGGCTTGAACTCGATGAAGGAGCGACGGTCGGCGTCGGTCAGAGGCTTGTCGCTGACCAGTTCGCGCCACGAGAAGGTAGCGTTGCCGTTCTTCAGCACGTCCTCGATCGTTTGGGATATCTGGTTGAACGGCCGCTCGGTGCTGTCGAGCTTGATCTGGCCGCGCTTGACGCCCGCGAGTGCCGTTTCCAGCGCCCCGGTCAGTCCACGCAGCGACGGATCGCCGGCCATGATCTCGATGAGCGGCGCGGCCTGCTCAAACTGGCGGGTAAAACCGGCGACCTGATCCTTGGGTAGAAACAACAGCGCGTTCTTTTCAAAGAACTCGCCCGAACCCAGCGGCTGGACCGACTCGAAATGCTGCTTGTCATTGACGAGCTTCTGGTAGAGCGCCGCGCTGGCCGAGTTGGTCAGCTCGGGGGTCGGCGCCTCAACCACCGCCAGAATCGTGCGGTCCCGGTCGAAAGCCGTGTCGAACTGAATGTCGCGCTTGCGCCAGTCGAGATCGGGAGAAATCAGCGTGTTGATGTCGGTATTGATCTCGAAATGTTGGGCCGTATAGAAGCCCGCCCCGACCGCAAGGCCGAGGGCAATCAGAACAGTTATGGCGGCAAACCGGGTACAGGTCTGGACAATCGAAATAACTAGCTTGGTCAGCACGTCTACTCTTTCTGCTGTTAACGCTGATGTTAACGGCCTGCCGGAAACGCCCGCTATCTAACTGAGTTCCCCGGGCCGATCTAATGTTGTTTTTGCGCTTTTTTGGCGTTGGCAGCCTAAAAGGCCATGAAGCCGCCGAATTCAGGCCATCACTCGCTCTGCCGCCGTTTAGTCGGGCGTTATGACGCAGCTGTGAGGAGGTCCAGGCAACCTTAGTCAGAAAACTGTATTATATTACCTAAATTAATGCTGAAGACGACATATACCTGCCCCCTGACAATCCTGCCTGGAACCGTCTTTTCTATCCGGTCTTTTTTTGACACAAAGCCCTTCGCCATCTCCGGCAAAGGTTGGTGCGGATATTGCAAACATCTGCGCCAGGATCGAGCGCCAAACTTGAGGGTAGTTCAACTTGCGTAACGGCCGTCCAATGGAAGTTTATCTGGCACAACCCCGCGGGTTTTGCGCAGGTGTGGTGCGCGCGATTGAGATCGTCGAGCGTGCGCTCGAGAAGTACGGCCCCCCGGTCTACGTCCGGCACGAGATCGTGCACAACAAATACGTGGTCGAAAGCCTGAAAAACAAAGGGGCGATCTTCGTTGAGGACCTTTCTGAGGTTCCCCCGCAGGCCGTCACGGTGTTCAGCGCCCACGGCGTGGCGCGAAGCGTGGAGGAAGAGGCCGCGACACGCGGCCTGCCGGTGCTCAATGCCACCTGCCCGCTGGTGACCAAGGTCCACAACCAGGGCAAGCGGTACATGTCGAAGGGCCGGTCCCTCATCCTGATCGGCCATGCCGGCCATCCCGAGGTCGAGGGCACCATGGGCCAGGTTCCAGGCCCGGTGCTGCTGGTCCAGAACGTCGATGACGTCGCGGCGCTGACGCTGCCGGGCGACGCGCCGGTGGCCTATATCACCCAGACCACGCTCAGCGTGGACGACACCAAGGACATTATCGCGGCCCTGCACCAGCGATTTACAGATATTCAAGGCCCCGACATCCGGGATATCTGCTATGCGACACAGAACCGCCAATCTGCGGTAAGGGACCTGAGTAAGCTCGTAGACGTTATCTTGGTGGTCGGGGCCAATAACAGTTCCAATTCGAACAGGCTGCGCGAAATCGGCACCGAGGTCGGTGTTGCGAGTTACTTGATTGCCGATGGCAGCGAATTGAATCCGGAATGGCTGAAGGATGCCAAGGCGGTCGGAATTACCGCCGGCGCTTCGGCGCCGGAAGTGCTTGTGGACGACGTGATCGAGGCCTTGAGGCGCATCGGACCGGTTGAGGTTTCGGTGCTTCCGGGCCGCGAAGAAAATATCGAATTTCGGCTTCCGGCTGAGTTGGCGGCGGGCTGATAAACTCCTCTTCCTGGGTGGTAGAAAGATTCGTAATGGCAATACCGTTCTTCAAGGAAATTCGCATCGGTGGCTATCTGATGAAGCAGAAGCTGATGGGCCGGAAACGGTACCCGCTGGTGCTGATGCTCGAGCCGCTGTTCCGCTGCAACCTCGCCTGTGTGGGCTGCGGCAAGATCGACTATCCGGATGCGATCCTCAATCGCCGGATGACCCCGCAGGAGTGCTGGGACGCGGCCGACGAATGCGGCGCACCGATGGTGGCGATCCCCGGCGGCGAGCCGCTGATTCACAAGGACATCGGCGAAATCGTTCGCGGTCTCGTGGCGCGCAAGAAATTCGTCTCGTTGTGCACCAATGCCTTGCTGCTCGAGAAGAAACTCCATCTATTCGAGCCCTCGCCCTATCTGTTTTTCTCGGTCCATCTGGATGGTCTGAAGGACCACCACGACAAGGCCGTGTCCCAGGAAGGCGTGTTCGATCGCGCGGTCTCGGCGATCAAGGCCGCCAAGGCCAAGGGTTTTGCGGTCAACGTCAACGCCACGATCTTCGACGGACATTCGGCGGAAGACATCGCCAAGTTCCTCGACTTCACGACCGAACTCGGGGTCGGCGTTTCGATGTCACCGGGCTATGCGTATGAGCGCGCCCCCGACCAGGCGCACTTCCTCAACCGCACCAAGACCAAGAACCTGTTCCGCGACGTGTTTGCGCGCGGCAAGGGCAAGAAGTGGAATTTCATGCATTCCAGCCTGTTCCTGGACTTCCTGGCCGGCAACCAGAGCTACGAATGCACCCCGTGGGGAATGCCCGCCCGCAACATTTTCGGCTGGCAGAAGCCCTGCTATCTGCTCGGTGAAGGCTATGCCAAGACCTTCAAGGAGCTGATGGACACGACGGACTGGGAAACCTACGGCACCGGCAAGTACGAGAAGTGCGCCGACTGTATGGCCCATTGCGGCTACGAGCCGACCGCGGCAAGCGCAGCATTCAGCAATCCGTTGAAGGCAATGGCAGTGGCCATCCGCGGTGTCCGGACGACCGGCCCAATGGCGCCGGAAATCGATCTCACCAAGCAGCGGCCGGCACAGTACATCTTCTCTTCGGAAGTGCAGAAGCGGCTGTCAGAGATCCGCCGCGACGAGGCCCTCGCTGCCCAGCAGAAAGCCTCGACAGCCGCGTAGGCTCTTCAGCGCGCGGTTGAAATCGATCCCGGTCGTGACCAGATCGCGTAGCGTGCGCGGATTACGCGCCACGCTACGCAGGACCTTGCGCAGATCGATATCGCCGTTCGGCTTGATGGCGGCCATTGCCAGCGGCGGCAAAGCCCGGTGGGCGGGATCGCTGACGACCCGTAGCGCCGCGAACGGAAGCCCGGCGTTGGCCGCGTATTCTGCCGCAATATGGCTTTCCATGTCGACCGCGGCAGCCCCGGTTTCCAGGTGCAGCGCCTCCTTGACGTGACGGGCAGCGACCACCTGCTCGGCGCCTGCCAAGCGTCCCCTGACGATGCGCCGGCGTCCGAGCCCCATACTCGCGATCAGATCCTCGTTCAGGGAAAGGCCAGCCAGCCAACGGGCGTCGCCCGCCAGCACTTCGGTCGCCACCACGACATCGCCTGATTTCAGGGTAGGATCGAGTCCTCCGGCCACGCCGAAGCTGATCACTCCCTTGATCGTGGTGGGATCGAAAACGGTGAGCAGCGCGCGCAACTGCTGCGGATCGCTACTGCTGCAGATAACGGTCATCCCGGGCCCGGATGCGATCCGGGCCTCCTGTATCAGACCAGTCACAATAAGCACCGGCCGTGGGTCCACCTTGCCCACGGACGCGCCAACCCCTGCCCCCAATTTCACATCCCGACCCCTACCACCCTGCTGTTGGTCTTTCGCAAATTCCGGAACCGCGCCAACGCCCAGAGCGGGAAGAATTTCGAATAACCATGATAGCGCAGATAAAACACCCGAGGAAAGCCCGTAGCGGTATAGCGCTGCTCGTCCCACAAGCCCTTTTCGGTCTGTGTGGTCATAAGGTACTCGACACCGCGTGCAACGGCCGGATTTTCAACCTCGCCCGCCGCCATCAGGCCAAGCAAGGCCCATGCCGTTTGCGAGGCCGTCGTCGGGCCGCCGTCAAATCCCTTGTCGAATCCCTTGTAATCGAGTCGGTAGCTGGCCGCATCCTCGCCCCAGCCGCCATCGGCATTCTGGACCGACAGCAGCCAGTCGGCGGCCTTGCGCACCATCGGGTCCCGGTGGCCGACGCCAGCGGCATTGAGCGCGCAGAGCACCGACCAGGTGCCGTAAATGTAGTTAAGCCCCCAGCGGCCGTACCAGGACCCTTCCGCCAACTGGGTCTTCCTCAGGTAGGCAATCCCGGCGGCGACCGCCGGGCTCGTATCGGCGGTCTCCCCAAGCTGGGCCAGCATGGAAATGCAGCGGGCCGTGACGTCCTCGGTCGGGGGGTCCAGCAACGCGCCGTGGTCGGAGAACGGGATGTTGTTGAGGTAATATTCGAGATTATTGACGTCGAAGGCGGCCCACCCCCCGTCCTTGCTCTGCATGCCCTCGATCCATTCGCGGCCACGGTCGATCGCGGCGTCGTAGGCCGGGTTCGGCACCTCGCGCCGGGCTCGATCCATGGCCATGACGACCACGGCGGTGTCGTCGAGGTCGGGGTAGTAAGCGTTGTTATACTGGAAGGCCCATCCGCCCGGGCGGGTCTGCGGGCTTTTGACCGCCCAATCCCCTTTCACGTCCAGCACCTGTTTGGGCACCAGCCAATCCAGCCCTTGCCTCGCCGGCTGCAGCGCGGCCTCACTTCCGGCCTCAAGCATGGCATGGCAGGCCAGCGCCGTGTCCCACACCGGTGAGACGCAGGGCTGGCAATAGGCCTCGTCCTCGCTGATCACCAGGAGCCTGGCGAGCCCCCGCCGCGTGACGGCGCGGGGCGGATAGTCCGCGCCCTTGCCGAGCGCCTCATACATCATCACGGCGTTGGCCATTGGCGGGAAGATCGCGCCCAGCCCGTCTTCGCCGTTCAACCGTTCTTCGATGAAGGCGACGGCAGCATCAATTGCCCGGGCGCGAAGCCTTTTCGGAAACAGCGGCTCGATCACCCGCAGCACGCTGTCCAGCGAACGAAACAGATAAAACCAGCCCCAACTTTGATGCGGCGCCTTGGCGGTCATGCCGATCGAGCGCGGATCCTCCAGAAACAGCTCGTCGATGCCCACGCCCTTCGGATTTTTTGCACGCGGCTTCAGCGCGGCCAGCACCAGAAGCGGCACCAGTGTCGTGCGGGCCCAATAGGAAATCTTGTTCAGGTGAAACGGCGACCACATCGGCAGCAGCATGATCTCGACCGGCAATACCGGCACGCTGCGCCAGGTCGTCACGCCGAACATAGCCAACATGAAGCGCGTGAACACGTTGCTCTTGACCGCACCGCCGCGCGCATGGATCGCTTCGCGCGCCCGCGCCATGTGCGGCGCGTCGATCGGATCGCCGATCATCTTCAAGGCGAAATAGGCCTTGACGCTCGCACTCATGTCGAACTCGCCGTCATGGACGAGCGGCCAGCCGCCATGGGCGGCCTGAACCCGCCGCAGGTAATTGGCGATCTTGGCTTCCAGAACCGTATCGGCCGGCTCCCCGAGATAGTGAGCCAGCAGCACATATTCTGCCGGAATGGTACAGTCGGCCTCAAGCTCGAACACCCAGTGCCCGTCGGCCTGGCGATAGCCCAGCAGCCCTTGCGTCGCTGAAGCGATGCTCGCTTCGAGGCCGTCGGAGCTCCCAAGCTGGCTGGTTGCAGAATGCATTTCGCCCGAAATCCTAAATCCTTACCGGTCCGGTCTCACAGACAACCTCAATTCTGCCGTCCGTTCATCCGCCCTGGCGCATGGCGAGGACGAGATCGGCCGCGCGGTCGCCCGACCGCACCGAACCCTCGATGGTTGCCGGCAACCCCGTATCAGTCCAGTCGCCGGCAAGAAACAGGTTTTTGAAGGCCGTCACGGCGCCCGGCCGCAGCGCATTCTGTTCCGGCGTGGCCTCAAATGTGGCACGGCGCTCCCGCACGATCTGCCAGGGCGGTAGTTCGGCCGAAATCCCCGCGGCCTGGCAAATATCCCGCCAAATGGCCTGGGCGAGTTCCTCGCGCGGCATATCCACCAGCCGGTCGGCGCCGCTAATCGTGATCGACAGGCGCTGAGGGAACGTGAAAAGCCATTCCACCAGCCCTCCGACGACACCCAGGATGGGGGGCAGGTCTTTCGGCGGCTCAAAACGAAAATGCGCGTTCACGATGGCGCGGAACTTCGACGGTGTTTTCAGCCCCGGCAGCAACGAGGCCGCAGGCCGCGGCGGCACCGCCAGCACGACGACATCGGACGGTGCAACCGAGATGGCCTCCTCCCCGAACTTCAACTCGCTCACCCGATCCGCCGCGCTGCCAAATCCGCGCAGCTCGTGCCCAAACCGGATATCGGCGCCGTTGCCCTCCAACAGCTTGATCGCAGGCTCGACCAGAACCGCACTCAGGCCCTCGCGCGCAATCAACGGTCGGCAGGCCTGGCCACCGGCGAGCAGCGTCTCCCGCACGATGGCGCCGGCAAGGCCGGCCGATCCCCCCGGCGGATCGACATTGAGCGCAGCCAAAAGCAGCGGCTGCACCAGGCGCTGGTACAGCACGCCCTCGCAGGGGATGGCGTCGCCGACCAGTTTTGCGGGCGACGACCAGATCAAAGGCATCAACGCCAGATAGTCGCGCAAGCTCGTGTCCGGCACCCGTCGCGTCGAATCGAACACCCATAGCGGCAGGCGGCCGTCGCCGAGATCGAGTTGCCAGCGTTTGCCCGTCGTCAGATCGACAAAGGGAAACTGGGCGCGCTTGGGTCCTACCAGCCCCGCTTCGGTACCGATCGACCTTGCATAGGCCAAAGCGTGGCGGTTGCCCGACAGCAGCAGGTGGTTGCCGTTATCGATAGTCAGGTTGGTGGCGGCATCGAAATAAGAGCGGCAGCGCCCGCCCGCCTGTTGCGTGGCCTCATAGAGGCGCACCTTGAAATTCGCATTCGCCAGCCGGACGGCGGCTGACAGGCCCGAAATTCCCGCGCCAACGATGTGGGCAACTTTTTGCATGAGATGGTTGTGTGAAAGATTTGGGACTTCAGAAAAAGCCGTAGCGAAGCAGAATGGCGATGCGGGCCGCCTTGTTCAGGCGAACCGGCGTTCGCGGGTTAGCGAACCCGCGCGCAACAAGCAATGCCAGAATGGAACCGTAATACTTCGACATGATGCGTGGCGCGCGCACTGCACGGCGCGAATTGCGGGCCATGATCGCATCGGATTCCGCAAAGTGATCTCTAGCCCGCTCCACCAGCGGCGCGCAGACCTTCGGGACAGCCGGATCGGCGGCCACGACAAGGGGATCGGTCGAACTGATGCCCGCCTGCGCCAATCCCTCCTTCGGCAAGTACAGCCTGCCGATCGCGGCATCTTCGTCGATGTCGCGCAGAATATTGGTCAACTGCAACGCGCGGCCGAGATGATGCGCGAGCAGGATGCCGTCCTCTCTCGGCAAACCGAACACCTTGACCGAAAGGCGCCCGACCGCGCTTGCGACGCGGTCACAATAGAGATCGAGGGTGGCAAGGTCCGGCGCCCTGATGTCCTGCGGAACATCCATTTCCATGCCATCGACGATCGCCAGGAAATCCTCGCGTTCAAGTCCGAACTCTTTGACCGAGGCAACGTAATCGCGTAGCCGCGCCGGCGGATGGCCTTGATAGAGAGCATCGATATCTTCGCGCCACTGTTGCAACGCGGCCAGCCGTTGTTCGCGCGGACCGTCGGAATCGGCGATATCATCGACCTGGCGGCAAAAACTGTAGATCTGAAACATCGCCTCCCGCTGCTCCTGCGGAAGGATGCGCATCGCGGCATAGAACGAACTGCCCGATGCCGTCGTCCCATAGTTCGGATTGGCTGCCGCCGCCTCCCCCGTCATGCGCCAGCCGCCGATTTCGATACCGGGCGGCGCCCGGAGAGACGGTGGATCGATTCCGTGGCCATACCGCCGAGGCTGAAGGCGAGCAATTCGATCGGATTGAGGTGCACCCGCTCGCGCAAGGGATCGCGGACCTTCAGGAGACGAACGATCTTATCCGCGAACGATTGAATGACGGATATCTCAAGCCCAAGCCGGAAATCCTTGACTTCCGCGGCTAGCGACTTGCTCTCGTCGAGCAGGACTTCGTTACGTACCGCGAGCGACTGCAGGCATTGCAGCAACCCCGGCGCAGCTCGCGCCGCGCCCAACTGTTCGACGGAAGCGCCGCTGGCTGCCAGCGCATCGCGTGGAAGATAGACCCGGTTGAGATTTCTGAAGTCCTTGCCGCAGTCCTGAAGGTGATTGTTGATCTGCAAGCCGGCGCAAAGCGCATCGGAGGCTACCCAGGTGGACGTGCTTTCGCCGTGAACGTCGAGCATGAATCTGCCGACCGGCATCGCCGAATACCGGCAATAATGGATCACTTCGTCCCACGTCTCATAGCGGAGCTTGGTCACGTCCATACGGAAAGCGATCAGGACATCGAGCGCGTGGCGCGGCGGCATCCCACGCTCCGCCAATGCACGGCGCAGATTGACGGCCTCCATTTGGCTGTCACCCTTGCCGAGCAATTCGGCCTCCAACAGATCGAGAAGCGCGAGCTTTTCGTCGCCGCCCAATGTTTCATGGTCGGCAATGTCGTCGGCGGTTCTAACGAAGTTATAGAACGCCAGGATCAATGCCCGATGCCGCGGGTGGATGATCCACGACGCGACCGGGAAATTCTCGTCGCGGTGGCCCTTGCCGGATCGCCATTCGCTCGCGTTGGTCATCTCAAAGGCTGGCTATGTCTTGGGTTGCGCATGCTTCGGATATACCGGCATGCTCTTCCGAATTACGTCAGCCCCATATAGGCGAATACGTTACCAAAACCAATGCCATCCGGGCACCCAAACGAACGCCTGCCGCATCCCGGGACCGGGCGGCGGCAGGCGTTTGAAGGCGATTTTTTGAGGCTTTTACTGGCCGTGATTGGTCAAGACCTGATCACAAGCCTTGGTGAGCTTGGCGCGATTCTGCTGCAAGCAGTTCAAAACGATGAGGTCGGCGTCGTCCATCACCGCACGGCAGAATTTCTGGACGTCGTGAGCGCAGGCCTTTTGCTCCTCAGGCGTTCCGCTGCGTTGTTGTTGCTGGGCGATGGCCCCGCCGGAGACCGACAGCGACAGCAGAGCGGCTACCAAGAAAGTTTTACGCATTGTGTTCCTTTGATTCTTACGGCGAAGATTCTTGCGGCGGAGATTTTCTAACCCGAATAGCACGTGGCATCAGCGGGGCAGACTAATTCAGATGGCGAAGGCCGCCGATTGCGCCAAGCAGAAGCGCTGGTAAATGCGGCCAAATTTACGGCGATCATCTTCCTAAATTGCGGCCCTCGGACACAGATTTCGAGGAGCACGTAACCAATTGGCGTTACACAGCATTTTGTGGGTTAAAGCGCAGGCGGTTACCGCGCGGCGAGAAGTCCACGATATCCGAAGTCACATCCGCTTCGCGAGTAAAAAAATACGGATGCCTCAATTTGTCCCGGAGTGTAGAAAATTTGTCGCACAGAGAAGAAAACTCCTCAGCGGACGGCGTCGATCGAATGATCCTTTGAACCAAACCCCGTGCTGAAACACCAAAGCACATGCGCGTGAACAACGCCGTGCGCGAAAACGTCACAGTCGAATGGGGCAATTCAACATGAAACACATCAATTCGGGACTGATCCGGCAAACGGTCAAAGCGAGCGCCATTGTCGCGGCGCTGGTGCTCTCGACGTCGTCCGGTCACGCGCAAACTCGTCCGTTTGCCGGCTTTGATGGCGCATGGTCCGGCAACGGAACGGTTTCGCTCTCGGACGGCTCGACCGAGCGGCTGCGCTGCCGAGCGGTCTACCAGGTCGACGACACCGGGCTCGTGTTGAAGCAAACCCTTCGCTGTGCGAGCGACAGCTATAAGTTCGATCTTGCCAGCGACGTCACCAGCCACGGCGATCATATTACCGGCAGCTGGTCGGAGACGAACCGCAATATTTCTGGCAGCCTGTTAGGAACGGCCGGCAGCGGCAAGATCGACGTCACGGTCGAATCCCCCGGCTTTACCGCAAGCCTGACGTTGCGGACGAGCGGCAACAAGCAGACGGTTCAAATCACTTCGAAGGGTGACATCCGGGGCGTGTCGATTACGATGGTGAAGAGCTAACGCTCTTCACTTCTCGAGCGCGGTCACACAGCGGGTCCTGCGGGACGAGCCGTTCCGCGCAGCTTCATCGAGAGATTGATCAGGAACATCGCCGTCGGGCGCAGGATGAAGAGGTCGGCCACCAGCGCCGACACCATCGAGAATGCGCTGAGCCAGCCGAACAGGCGCAGCGAAGGCAGATCGGAAAATACGGTCACGACCAGGCCGCAGGCGAGCACCACCGTGGTCAGGATCAGCGCCGGCCCGACCAGAACGGTGGCCCGCTCGACCGCAAGCTCCGGCGTGATGTCAGGCTTTGACTCGAGCCTCAAGCGATTGAGGAAATGGATGGTGGCGCTGAGCCCCAGCCCAAACGACACTGTCAGCGCGACGACGCTGGCGAATTGCAGCCCCTCGCCTAGCAACCAAAGCACCGTGCCGGACATAACGACCGGAAAAATGCCGGGCAGGATGCAGGAGAACATCACGACCACCGAACGGAAAGCCAGTCCGATGAAAATCGCAACGAGCGCGAATTCGATGGTCAGACCGCGATTGAGCTTTTCAATCATGTTGGCGGAATTGCGTGCGGCGATCGCAGACAGGCCGGTGACCGCGATCTCGTAGCCGGGATGCGCCTTGCGCACGGCGTCCAGCCCACTATCGAGCTTGTCGACCACGGGAAGGATTTGACTGGAATCCAGGTCCGGCACCCTGCCCGACACCACCACCGCATCTTGATTGGCCGAGATGAAACGGCGCACCAGATATTCAGGAATGACGCTGACATATTCCTTCAAGGTCGCAACGTCCGAGCTGCCCGCCTTCTCCGCAAGCCAGCGCCGCAGCGTCTCAAGCGACCAGACATTGCCAACGCCCGCCTGTTTTTCGACCTGTGAATGAACATCGGCAATGGTCTGCAGCGTTTCGGGAGAATAGAGCGAGGCGCCCTTCGGGAATTCGATCAAGACGTCGATTGCATTGGCGCCGGTCAATTTGGCGTCGAGACGGCTACTTGCGGCGACCGCCTGCTGCTTGTCCGGTACCTGGTCTGCCAGACGATAGCGCGGTTCGAGATTGGCGTAAATCACAGCCAGGCCGCCGACGAACAACACTGCAATAAGGCTGAACAGGCCGGGACGGCCGACCATCCGCACCGCAATCCAGTAGCAGAAATTCCGCAGCATCTGGACGCCGGCATCGGCGCCCTGGAATTTGACGGCAAAGACCTTTTCGTTGCGCACGAACAGCACGCCGAATACCGGCACCAGCGACAATACCGCGATCAGCGCGATGATCGTTGCCGCGAGCCCCGCTTCGCCGAATTTTCGGATCAGGTCCGAATCCGAAAACTGAAGCGCAATGAAAGAGATTCCGGCCGTGCCGTGCGTCAGCACGCAGGCAGGCCCCACGACCAGCACGGCATTGCGGAAAGCCGTGTACTTGTCCTGCCCCGCAATCAGGCGGTCACGCGCCGCAAAGGTAAGCTGCATCGAGTCCGAAAAGCTGATCACCATGATCAGCGGCGTCATCACGTTCAAAAACATATTGAGATTGAAATTCGCCCAGCCGAGACCGCCGAGCGCCAGCAGGATCGCGATAATCGGCGGGAACGCGGCCACCACCATGAACGATATCTTGCGGAAGAAAATGATGGCGATGATGCAGCCGGCCAGAATGCCGAGGACATTGTAGGTCAAACCGTCACGTTCGACGGCGTTGCGGATCTCGAGCTGCATCACGGGCACGCCCGACAATTCGGCGTTGAGCCCGGTGTCGCCGAGGTCATCCTTCATCAGCTTGCGGATCTCGCCGATGGTGCTGCCGAGCTTGTTGCTCGCAACCACGTCCGGCTCAAGCGACAGCACGACCAGCGCCAGCGTGCCGTCTTCCGACAACAGTTTGCCGCGAATGAGCTCGTTCGATTTCACCGTTTCGATAAACTTGCCGTAGTCGGCTCCTTGCGGCAATTCGGAAGGAAATAGCGCCGCTGGGAATTTACCCGGCGCCGGCGCCTGACGCGCCGAGAACAGGGAGATCAGGCCGCGGGTGCCCTCCACAAGCTGCAAGTCGGTGATAAAATCACGGAGCTTTTCGAGATTGTCGCGCGCAAGCAGATTTTTGCCCTCGACCACGACGAGCACGTCGAATTCCGTCGCCGGGAAGCGTTTGATTTCCGATTCATATTGCCGGTATTCGCGGGAGTTGGAGCGAAAGAGCTGGCTCAAGGAATCGTCGATCTTGATGCGCTCGATTCCGAAAATCGCACCGATGACGAGCGCCACGAGAATGATGCAGGACCAGATCGGCGCCTGAACCGCAATGAGTCCGATCCTTTCGAGCCCGAAGGCAATACTGCCCATCGGCCGCTGCTCGATTTTCTCGACGTGGACTTCACTCTCGCTGTTCTTTTCGAGCATGCCCTATCCAATTCTCACATCAGCTCAACTAGCAAAGTGCGGCAAAACAATCGAGCCCGGAAAGCTCCGACCGGTCGGCGGAGTGCCATAATAGCCTTTGAAAATATACGATAATTTTGTCAGGTTGGTGTAGCAGGTCTGCCTAGCTTTTCGCAAGCTGCGCGCTTAGATGGCACACCTCGAGGGGGTAGCAGTCTCGCGGGATTTTCAAGTTAGCTTGAATTAGCGGCAATAGCGTGGCCCAGCCGGATGCCGCTTTCGTCCTTCAGCCCAACGCCGGTCAATTGCCGCGCAAGGCCCTCGCGAATCAACCAGCCGATCTTTGCAGCCGCATCCTCGTAGCTGAGCCCGGCGCCGTGGATATTGGAAACGCAATTGCGCTTTTCATCCGTCGTCCCGACCGAGGGTGCAAAGGTCAGATAAACCCCGAGGCTGTCCGCGGCGGACAGACCTGGTCGTTCGCCGATCAGCATCACGGTCATGCACGCGCCAAGAACGTCACCGATCTCATCGCCCAATGCCACCCGCGCGCCGGTTGCGACAACGGCGTGCCCGATGGCGACGGCATCGTCCGCCAGCAATGGAAGCAGCTTGCGCAAGAGCGCGACCGCATGCGCGTTGACGGCGGCTGGCGATAGCCCGTCGCCGATGATGATCGCAATTGCACCCGCCCCGCCGCCAGAGCCCGCGAGCCTCTGCCGCGAAGCCGGGTCGAGTTTGCGCCCGAGGTCCGGGCGTCCGAGATAGTCCTTGCGGGTCGGCGCCAGGCTCGAAACGAGTGTCGCTTCAAGACCGAGATAGGCCAGGCCCTGCGCCAAGCCTTCGGCGTCGAAAGCTGCGTGAACGGCGTCGCGCGCCCGCGCATGGTCGAGGGTAAATTCAAGCAAGGCCTTGGTCGGCAAGCTCGCACCGGCGAGGCCGAGCGCGACGCGCGCCGGCGTCAACTCACGCAGGCGCGCGAGCGACAGCGGGGACACCTCGGTCGTTGTGGGATTATTCGGCAGGGACGGAAGCCTCGCGCAACCGCATGGAATAGTTCGACGCATTTTGCCGCCCACGCGAAGCTCCACGAGCGAACATGATGAGGTGATGCGCAACCATCATCGAAGCGATGAGGTACTCGATCTCGCCGCGGGCCAGACGCCGCAGTGCGAATTTCCAGAATTCAAGCTTGTAGTCACCGAGAACCCCGATCTTCCAGAAGATATTGCGTAGCATGGTCAGGCCGAGCTTGATGTTCGGCCAGGTCAATTGCTGAAGCGACGACGGCCGCTTGATCTGATGCGGATAGGTTTCGCGGATCTGATATTCGTAACGCTGCAACAATTTGGCGGGTTCGTACGCTACGCCCATGCACTTGCGCCATGTGTCGACGACGTCATCGTAGGGCTGGCGAAAGACGACATTGGACTCCAGCCCTTCGTCCTCGATCAGACGGTTCTCCCGCACCAGGCGGTCCCAGAGCGGGGTCTTGGGCAGCGCCTGAAGCAGATTGATGGTCAGAAGCGGGATTTGCGAGGCCTCGATAAACTCGAGCAGATGCGCTCCGGTTTCCGGCTTGTCGGTATCCAGCCCGAGAATGATCCCGGAGACGACCTCCATGCCGTAGCTGTTGATCGTCTGGATGCCTTCCATGATGGGGACCATCATGTTGTGATCCTTGTGCATCGCCTTCAGCGCCACCGGATCCGGCGTTTCGATGCCGCAGAACACCGTGCTGAAGAACGCCTCTCGCATCCCCGCCAGAATTTCCGGCCGCTTGGCGATGTTCAGTGTCGCCTCGCAGGAGAAGCGAAGGATAAAACCGGTCTTTTTCTGCCATTCGACGAGGTGCGGTAACAGGTCGAGCGCAGCCTTGCGGTTGCCGATGAAGTTGTCATCGACAAAATAAACCGAGCCACGGATGCCGCACTCAAGCAGCTTGTCGAGTTCGGCCGTGATCTGTTGCGGCGTTTTCAGGCGCGGATTACGGCCATAGAGGCCCGGAATGTCGCAAAATTCGCACTGATAAGGACATCCGCTCGAATACTGGATACTGCCCAGGAAGTAGCGATTGAGTTCGGCCAACTCGTAAGCGGGAAGCGGGAAGCACGTCATGTCGAGACGGTTGGCCGTTTTGAGCACCACCTGTTGCTCCGGGCGCGACGGATCTCGCGCCAGACGCGCGATCAAGTCATCGGTCGCATCGCCCAATTCACCGACATGCAAATAATCGAACGAAGGATAATAGTCGGGACAGGCGCTGACCGAAGGCCCACCGATCGCAACCGGCAGGTCGAAGGCATGCGCGCGGCGGCAAATGTCGTTCATCTGCTGGCGCTGAATGTGCATGCCGCTGACAAAGACGGCTTCCGCCCATTCGAAATCCTCAGCCGTTGCGGGCCGAATGTTTTCGTCGACGAACCGGACCGGCCAGTTTTCGGGCATATAGGCCGCTATCAGCAACAGCCCCTGCGGGGGCATGAAGGCCTGAACGCCGTCGGTCAGCGGATAGGAATACTCGAACGTGCCAAAGGACGACGTGTAGCGCGGAAAGACGCACAAGATACGGCGCACGACGCCAGCGCTTTCAGCTCTCATAGCTCCCTCTGCGCCTTCGACTTCGACAAGTTAATCATGCAAACCCCAAGCTGGGCCACAAATTTTTCAGGATTGTGGCAGTGGCATAACCCCGCACGGGCCGCATGGTTGCTAAGCCCGGCCAGATGGCGGGCTTGCAAAGCCCTCAGGCGATCAGGCGCCGGGCAAAATCAGGCAATAGCTCGCCATTGGTGGCAAGACGAAAGCTTGCGTCGGCAAGACCTACGCGAAGCAGCCAGTCGTCAAATTCGGGGGCTCGCTTCAGTCCAAAAAGGTCCCTGACATAGAGCGCGTCATGAAATGACGTCGACTGATAGTTCAGCATCACGTCATCGGCCCCCGGGACGCCCATGATGAAGTTCACGCCGGCCGCGGCAAGCAGTGTCAACAGATTGTCCATGTCGTCCTGGTCGGCCTCGGCGTGATTGGTATAACAAACGTCTATCCCGAGCGGCAGACCGAGCAGCTTTCCGCAGAAATGATCCTCCAGCCCGGCGCGAATGATCTGTTTGCCGTCGTAAAGGTATTCCGGGCCGATAAAGCCCACCACGCTGTTGACCAGCAACGGGTCGAACGCGCGTGCAACGGCGTAGGCGCGCGCTTCGCACGTCTGCTGGTCGACGCCATGGTGGGCATTGGCTGACAGTGCCGACCCCTGCCCGGTTTCGAAATACATCACATTGTTGCCGACGGTGCCACGCTGAAGCGACCGTCCGGCGTCGTGCGCTTCGCGCAACAGCGCAAGATCGACACCGAAGCTGCGGTTGGCAGCTTCCGTGCCCGCGATCGACTGAAAGACCAGGTCGACAGGCGCGCGCTCGGCGATCAACCGAAGCGTCGTCGTGACGTGCGACAATATGCAAGCCTGGGTCGGAATTTGCAGCCGGCCGATGATCTCGTCGAGCAGATGCGACAGCCTGCCGATGACGGCGGGATCGTCGCTTGCCGGGTTGATGCCGATGCAGGCATCGCCAGCGCCAAGAAGGATGCCATCCAGGATCGAGGCGGTAATGCCCTTTGCATCATCGAAAGGATGGTTGGGCTGCAGCCGCACGCTCATCCGTCCGTTCAAACCGATGGTGTTGCGAAAGGCGGTGACGACTTCGCATTTTTTGGCGACCAGTATCAGATCCTGATTGCGCATCAGTTTTGAGACCGCCGCCGCCATTTCCGGCGTGATCCCGCGCGCGATCGTCTTGAGAACCTCCCGGCTCGCCCTCCCCGAAAGCAGCCAGTCGCGGAACGATCCCACTGTCAACGAAGCGATCGCCGCAAAGGCCGCGGGATCGTGGCTATCGACGATCAGGCGGGTCACCTCATCGGCTTCGTAGGGAATGACCGTCTCGTGCAGGAACTGCTTGAGCGGCACGTCCGCAAGCGCGATCCGCGCAGCGACCATCTGTTCGGCGCTCTCTGCTGCGATACCGGCGAGACGATCGCCGGAACGCGGAGGACTTGCCTTGGCCAGGAGATCGCGAAGGTCGTTGAATACGTAAGCGGTATTACCGATGACGTGCCGATAGGCCATGGTTGCTCCGGACCGGTCAGCGCTGCCCGCCAAAACCTTATCGCAAGCGTAGCATTTTGCATGCCAGCCTGCGACAGACTGCCCGCGCTATGAGGGTTGTATGCTAGGCCGTCTCGCAGGCTGAATACGCCGACAAGACATTGATTTAATTTGTGTATTTTACACAGCCCCGCCGCAATCCGACCCATCTAAAGGCTTCGAATCTCACCAATATCGGCCCCGGCGGCAGCAAAGTTTAAGATTTAATACAGGAAGATTACACATAGTTGTTATGACGGCCGTCACATTTTGATTGGCCTCCTGAGTGAGGCCAAGGATGCCAGCCATCATGAAATCTGTTGCGCAACCGGGCTCCAGGAAAGCCTCAAGCTTTTCGCTTGCCGTCAAACTTTATTCGATCTTCGCCCTGTTTGCGCTTCTAACGGCAGCCATTACTGCGCTGTCCGACTACAACACCCGTCGCGGCACCGAACTCACTCAATCCATCGAAACCGCAAGCCAGGCTGCGCTCAATGTCGAGCGGGTCAATTCGCTGGTCTATGCCGTGGTGATGGAGTCCCGCGGAATCTACATGTCGACCGAGCTACCCGTCATCAAGAAGTACGGCGATGGGCTGCACAAATTCAGCGACCAACTCGTTGGCGTCGTCAAGAACTGGGAATCGATCACCCAGGCAGACGACGCCCAGCAATTTGCCGTCTTCAAAAAGCGGATCGACCAATTCGTCGAATTCCGAAAAGAACTGGTTCGCCGTGCAGTCGAAATCAGCCACGATGCGGGTCGGGAATGGGGCGACAACGACGCCAATCGCGAGGTGCGCATCGCTCTCAACAACGACCTTGGAGAGCTCTCGAAGGTCTATGCGGAGCGCAGCCGGCGAATTGCGCTGGATACCGCCGTGAACCGTCAGCTCGCCTTCCTCCTGACTTGCCTCGGCGGAATTGCGCTGGTGCTGGTCGGCGCCGGTGTCTTCATCATCTCCCGCTCGGTCGCGCGTCCGCTTTCGGCGATCACGACCACCATCAAGCGGGTCGCCGAGGGCACCGAGGGTGTCGAGGTTCCGCATATCGACCGGCAAGACGAAATCGGCGCATTGGCCCGCGCGATCCAGATCTTTCAAGAAGCGATGGATCACAATCGCAACCTCAACGCGCAGGTGCTTCTGGATTCCAGGGCGCGCGAAGAACGAACCCGGCAAATCGAAGCTTCGGTGGAGTCCTTCCGCGGCGCGATCGGAAGCGTGCTGGGCGCAGTGAACGATAATGCCTCCGCCATGCGCGATACAGCGCAGTCCATTTCGGGCGTTGCCGCCGAAGCCAGCGGCCGGGCAAGCGCCGCGGCGCGCGCGACCGAACAGGCCTCCAGCAACGTTTTCGCGGTGGCAGGCGCCGCCGAGGAACTCTCCGCATCGATCGAGGAGATCGGCCGGCAGGTGCGTCAATCGGCCGAGGTGGTCGAGCAGGCCGGACAGCGGACCGAAAAATCGGTCTCCGAAATCGAAAGCCTCGCTGCGGCGACCCAGCGCATCGACGGCGTGCTCACCCTCATTCAGGCAATCGCCGAACAGACCAACCTTCTGGCGCTGAACGCCACGATTGAAGCGGCACGCGCTGGCGAAGCTGGCCGCGGCTTTGCCGTGGTGGCCCACGAAGTCAAGGCGCTCGCCGGGCAAACCGCCAAGGCCACTTCCGAAATCGGCCAGAATGTCAGCCTGATCCAGGCCTCGACACGAAACGCAGTCGAAGCGGTGCGCGAAATCGGCACCGCCGTCCGCGAAATCAACGATGTCACGTCCAACATCGCGAGCGCGGTCGGACAGCAGGATGCGGCAACCCGCGAAATCTCGCAAAACGCGCAACTCGCCGCCGACGGCAACTCGACCCTCGTCTCCAATATCGGATCGCTCAGCGAAGCCATCGAGAACACCAACAAGGGTGCCTCGTCGGTGCTTTCGGCATCGACCGATCTGGCCTCGACGGCAGAACGCCTATCGCGTGAAGTCGAGAAATTCTTCCGCGACCTGCGCGCCGAAGGCGAGACCGCGCCGCGAACCGCGACCGCCAGCTAGCCTGCGCGTCATCCGCGAAGGGCGATCACGAAAGAAATTTGAACGTGTTGTGGTGCCCGAGACGACAAACGTCTCAGAACCAGGGATACAGGATCCGAAGGTCGCCCACGAAGATAAATGCCATCGACATGGCCAGCCCGCTGACGCTGAACAGGGCGATCTGGTTGAAAAGGCCGCCTTCGATCGAAGACAAGCCTTTGGTTGCGTTTGACGTATCCGGCATTCTTTCCCCCGTCATTGCACTTTACTGGTGCCTGTTGCCGGTAAATCTACGGGTTGAGAGCTAAGCAGGTCTTACGCGGCGCCTCCAAATACGACAATTAGTAAAGGCCTCGTTAAGAAACGATGGCGCGCGCGATCAACGCCACGCGATCGGCTTGCCGGTCACTCGACCAGCAGCACATCGACAGCCACGTTAAGCTTCTGCTTCCGCGATCCCACGATGATGCCGTCGACAGGCGATACATCGGAGAAATCACGACCGACGGCCAGAACGATATGATCGTTCTCAACCAGGATATCGTTGGTCGGATCGAAGCCGATCCAGCCCAAACCTTCGCCGCACCACAGCGATACCCAGGCGTGCGTTGCGTCGGCGCCTTGTAGTCGTTCTTTTCCCGGCGGCGGTATCGTCCGCAGGTAGCCGCTGACATAGGCCGCCGGCAGGCCAAGGCCGCGCAGGCCGGCAATCATGACATGGGCGAAGTCCTGGCAAACGCCGTGGCGTTTTTCGAACACCTCGTTGAGCGGCGTCGAGATGACGGTCGCCTTCGGGTCGTATTTGAAATCGGTCCTGATCCGGTGCATCAGGTCGACCGCGCCCGCCAGGATGCCGCCGCCTGCCGGAAAGCTCGCCGACGCATAGGCGGTCACCGGCCGCTGCACCGGCACAAGCGGGCTTGCGAAGACATATCCGATCGGGGAAGCCGGACCGAGGCTTTTGGCTTCGATGGCGACATCACGAACGCTTTCCCAGGGCCGGCTTTGCGCGCGGCGATCCGGCGCACTACGCGACACGGATACGCGCGACCGGGAATCGATCCGCAGGTGGCGATGCGCCGCCTCGATGAGGATGCTTTCGGTTTGCGTGCCGAAAAAATCCCGCCTGACCGTGCGATCCGCCGGACGCGGCCTGATGTCGACGCTGTGAGAGATCAACTCCTGCCCGTCGCCGCTTCTTGGTTGCAGCCGCAGCGAACATCGCGCGAAGCTGACCGGACTTTCATAACTGTATGAGGTGACGTGACGGATGTCGTAGATCACGCAAGGCCCGTCAGTTTCTCGGGCCTCGAGGCATTCGGCCCGTGCGGGAAATAGTGCTGCCCAATCGCATCGGCGAGATGGAGCAGGTCTTGTTCAAGGCCAAAGAGCGCTTGAGTAGAAAGGCTCGCGGCTTCGGCCGTCGTCAGCACCGCCTGCGCCGCAACGGCCAGACGTTGCGGCCGCTCGATCAATCCGCCTTCCTTCAAGGTCGGCAGATTGGCGATGTGGTCGTTCAGTGCGGAAACCTGAAACGCCACCGATCGCGGATTGTAGGGATCGAGAACCACAAGGTCGCGCACCGGCGCGAGAAGCGGCCCGACGAGATAGCGCGAGCGGTAGGTGATCTGGCAATCCACCAGCGTCAACAGAACGTCGAGGTCTTCGCCGGTGGCCTCATCGTAGGCGAACTGGCGGGCGAAGCGCACCGTGTTGATCGAGCGTTCGACGCGGCGGCCCATTTCAAGGAAACGCCAGCCGGCCGCGCGATTCATATTTTCCTGAGCGAGGCCCGCGAAGCTTGCCAATTCCTGCAAGGACAGTTCGGCCGCCCTGATGACGCCGTCATCGTCCTCGACTTCCTGCGCCAGGCGCTCCGCCATTTCGGTGATGACCTGCCAGGCATCCGGCGACAGACGCTCGCGCAGCGACGTCGCGGTGCGCTGGGCCGAGCGCACCAGCGACAACGCCGAACCAAAGCGTTCCTCGTTCTGCAGCGCTTCGGCAACCACCCTGGCAGGCTGGGTCCGCGCGGTTTGTGACGTCGCGCCCCAGGCGAGCAGAAGCCGCTGAATCCGTTCCACCGTATGAAGCGCGGTCGACGATCCCTTGACGGCGTCGCGCGGCGAGCTTGCCAACGCCCGGATCAATCGTAGCGTCGCCTCGGCACGTTCGAGGTAGCGGCCAAGCCAGAACAGATTATCGGCGGCGCGGCTCGGCACCCAGCCCGCGATGCGCCTGATGCGCACCGTATCGGTGGCCGGCAACAGCGTCGTCGCCGGCACCGCCCGATCGGAAATTACCCACACGTCCGCCGCGCGGGCGCCGTCTCCCATCGATACGGCACGCGCGTCAGCCTGCTCGGCGATCCGGCAGAAGCCGCCCGGCATGATCGTCCAGCCTTGAGCAGTTGCAGCGGCAAAAACCCTTAAGACGAACGGCCGCGGCGTGATGCGCCCCTGGTCCCACACCGGCATGGTCGATAGCCGAACCAGCTCCTGGCCGACGAAGTCGATGCCGCGATCGCTGATGGCCGTTCTCAGCCGTTCGCGATCGGCCGACGGCAACCCGCTGGGCAGCACCGGGCTTTGGCCCGGAAAGCCCGGCACATCCCGGCGATAGGCGCCTTCGATCGCGATCTCGTCGAGCCGCGACAGCACCTCCTCGCGGGCGGAAGCCTGTCCGCACCACCAGGTCGCGATATGCGGCATCTTCAAGTCTTCAGCCAACAGGCGCCGGCAAAGACTTGGCAGGAAGCCGAGCAAGGCGCGAGCCTCCATCACGCCGGAGCCCGGCATGTTGGCGACAACGACGCCGTTCTTACGAAGCACATCGATCAGCCCGGGCACACCGAGCTGCGAGGAGGCGTCGAGTTCGAGCGGATCGAGAAAATTGGAATCGACCCGGCGCAACAACACATCCAGTCGCTTCAGGCCGGCGACGGTGCGGATGTGAATGCGATCGCCGCTGACCGCGAGGTCATCGCCCTCGACCAGAAGGAAGCCGAGATAGCGCGCCAGCGTCGCGTGCTCGAAATAGGTCTCGTTGAACTGCCCGGGCGTCAACAGTCCAATGCGCGGCTCGTCCCGATCGGCACCGGCCCGTAGTGAGTCGCGGAACGCCTCGAAGAACGGCGCGACGCGCTCGACATTCATCGACTTGTAGAGGCTCGCAAAGGCGCGCGACAGCACCAGACGATTTTCGAGCGCATAGCCGGCGCCAGACGGCGCCTGCGTCCGGTCACTCAATATCCACCAGCGTCCGTCCGGTCCTCGGCCCACGTCGGCGGCATACAGGCTGAGATATCGCCCGCCCGGCGGCTTGATCCCGCACACGGGGCGCAGAAATTCTGGGCTGCCGGCGATCGCGGCTGCCGGTATCGCGCCTTCAGCGATCAGCTTGCCCTCGCCATAGAGATCACCAAGCACAAGCTCGAGCAATTGGGCGCGCTGCACGATGCCCGCGGTCAGTTGCCGCCAGTCGGCCTCATCGATCAAAAGCGGCAGGTGGCTCAAAGGCCACATCCGGTCGGAGGTTTCGCCGGGTGCGCGATAGCTGACGCCGGCTTCCCGCAGATGCCGGTCGGCGGTGCCGAAACGCCGTTCGATCTCGGCAGGTGTCAGGGTGGCGAAGGCTTCGAAAAAACGGCTCCAGACCGCACGCGGCGTGCCGTCCTGCGCGATATATTCATCGGGAATTCCGGGCAGCGGCACATAGTCGCGCATCCACTGCGCTACACGGCGGCTGCCGGGACGGGCCTTGTTTCCTTGTCCGATTCCCTGGTCGGCCATCGCTACTGTCCCCGACTCTCTTCCACGCCTACACTGCAGTGTTCAATGCAAGAGCGGCGTCCGCAAGTCGAGAGTCAGGGGGAATTCAATTGTTCGTTCTTCGGGCGGTGGGTCGATCTTGCCCGGCGTGTGGCCATGATCCTGAAACCGGGCGAGCCGGCGCGCCTCAGCCTCGTAGGAATTGACAGGTTTGGTGTCATAGGTACGCCCGCCGGGATGGGCGACATGGTAGACGCAGCCGCCCAGCGAGCGGTTGTTCCAGCTGTCGATCAAATCGAACGTCAGCGGCGCATGGACGGGAATGGTCGGGTGCAGCCCGGACGCCGGCTGCCAGGCCTTGAAGCGGACGGCCGCGACCGCCTCGCCCGAGCGCCCCGTCGGCGTCATCGGCATCCGCCGGCCGTTGCAGGTGACGACGTGGCGGCCTTCGACGAAACCTTCGGCCTTGATCTGCAACCGTTCGATCGAGCTATCGACATAGCGCACGGTGCCGCCCGCGGTCCCCTCCTCGCCGAGAACATGCCAGGGTTCGAGCGCCTGACGGACTTCGAGCGAGACACCGCCGTGATGCACCCGGCCGAACATCGGAAAGCGAAATTCGAGCTGCGCTGCGTACCACTCCGGAGAGAACTCGTAGCCGGATTGTCCGAGTTCGCCGAGCACACCGAGAAAATCTTCCCACAGGAAGTGCGGCAGCATGAAGCGGTCGTGAAGGGTGGTGCCCCAGCGCACGAACTTCCCCTGCTGCGGCTCGCGCCATAACTTGGCGATCAGCGCGCGGATCAGCAATTGCTGGGCGAGCGACATCCGCGGATCGGGCGGCATCTCAAGTGCGCGAAATTCGACGAGGCCAAGCCGCCCGGTCGGGCTATCCGGTGAATAAAGCTTGTCGATGCAGATTTCGGCGCGATGGGTATTGCCGGTCATGTCGACCAGAATGTGCCGGAACAGGCGGTCGACCAGCCACAGCGGAATCTTTTCTCCCGGCGGCGGCACGTGGGCGAGCGCGATCTCCAGTTCGTAGAGGCCGTCATGCCGGGCCTCGTCGATGCGCGGCGCCTGGCTGGTCGGGCCGATGAACATGCCGGAGAAAAAATATGACAGCGATGGATGACGCTGCCAGTACAACACGAGGCTCTTCAACAAATCCGGCCGGCGCAGAAACGGCGAGTCCTTTGGCGTGCCGCCGCCGATCACCACATGATTGCCACCGCCGGTGCCGGTGTGCCGGCCATCGACCAGAAACTTGTTGGCTCCGAGTTTGATCTTTGCAGCGTCTTCATAGAGACCGAAGGTGATATCGACGGCCGAACGCCAGTTCGTCGACGGCTGGATGTTGACCTCGATGACGCCGGGATCGGGCGTCACCTTGATCACCTCGATGCGGGGATCGAACGGCGGCGGGTAGCCCTCGACATGCACCTTGACCTGCATGTCTTCGGCGGTCGCTTCGACTGCTGCGATCAATTCCAGATAGTCGTCGATCTTCTCCACCGGCGGCATGAACGCGCACAACACGCCGTCGCGGATTTCGATCGACATCGCGGTACGAACGCCGCCGCTCTTAAGTTGCTGTTCCTGCACCTGCTGATGCGGCCCGCTCCCCGCCGGCGCGCCGTCAAAGACCGGCAATTGCTCCCGCGGCTCCAGTGGATCCTGCGCGACGATGTAGGGATATTCGTCGGCAGGAATATGCGGCAGCGAAGCGATCGGCAGCCGAAGCCCCAACGGCGAGTCGCCCGGGGTCAGGAACAGGTTGCTCCGGCGCAATTGCCAGCGCTCGCTCTTCCACTTGCCGGCATCCGCATTCCAGCGCTGGATCGGCAGGACGAATCCACGAGGCTCGGTCAACCCCTTGTCGAATACCCGCGCCATCCGCGCCCGCTCCTCGGGGTCGGACAGCTTGGAGTCGCTGGGGTCGACATTCGGTGGCAGGCCTGCTTCCTTCTGTAACCAATGACCGGGATCTTCGAAGGCGGGCATGACGAATTCGGTGTCAACGCCCAGGCGCTCCGCGGTCTTTTCCGCAAAGTGCTGGGCTTCCTCAACGTTTGCCTTGTGCGGACCTTCGATGTCCGCGATCAGGTGGGAGTTCTTCCAGATCGGAACGCCGTCCTTGCGCCAGTAAAGCCCGAATGCCCAGCGCGGCAGGCTTTCGCCGGGGTACCATTTGCCCTGTCCGTAATGCAGCAGGCCGCCTGGCGCAAAGCGCGTCCGTAATTTGCGAATGAGCTCATCGGCGAAGCGGCGCTTGGTGGGACCGACTGCGGCGATGTTCCATTCCGGCGACTCCATATCGTCGACCGAGACGAAGGTCGGCTCGCCGCCCATCGTCAGGCGGACGTCGCCGGCCACAAGATCCGCATCGACCTGCTCGCCGAGTTTGTCGAGGCGTGCCCAGGATTCATCGGAGAACGGCCGGGTGATCCGTGGCGCTTCGCGGATTCGTTTGACGCTCATCTCGAAGCCGAACTCGACATTGGCGAAGCCGACCGCTCCGCTAATCGGCGCCGCCGTCCGGTAATGCGGCGTGGCGGCGACGGGAATATGTCCCTCGCCCGTCAGCATGCCCGAGGTGACATCGAATCCGATCCAGCCCGCGCCTGGCAGGTAGACCTCGGCCCAGGCGTGCAAATCGGTGAAATCGTTTTCGACCTCGCGCGGGCCTTCGACCGGGTCGATATCCGGACGCAGCTGGATCAGGTAACCGGAGACGAACCGCGCCGCGAAGCCGAGATGCCGCAAGATCTGGATCAGCAGCCACGCGGAGTCGCGGCAGGAGCCAGCGCCTGAGCCAAGCGTTTCCTCCGGGGTCTGAACGCCCGGTTCCATCCTGATGATGTAACGAGTCTTTTTCTGAAGCTCGGCGTTCAGATCGACGAGAAAATTGACGGTGCTGCTCGCCTCCCGCTTGATACCGGCGACGTAAGCGGCCAATAGCGGACCGGGCTCGGTGGTTGCAAGGTACGGCGCCAATTCGGTCTTGAGATCGGCGGTATACTCGAACGGAAAACTGTCGGCATAAGGCTCGACAAAGAAATCGAACGGGTTGATCACGGTCATCTGCGCCGAGAAATCAACTTCGATCTTTAGCTCATTGGCTTTCTCAGGAAATACGAAGCGCGCAAGCCAGTTGCCTTGCGGGTCCTGCTGCCAGTTCACGAAATGATTGGATGGAGTCACCTTGAGCGAATAGCTCAGGATCGGAACCCGTGTATGGGGCGCCGGCCGCAGCCGGATCGTCTGGGGACCGAGGTCGATCGGACGGTCATACGTGTAGTGCGTGACGTGATGCAGTGCGACGAAGATCGACACGAGAGGGGTGCTCCAGCAGCTTTTTTAAGCAGAACACCTGATCTGACCGACATCAAGCACTAACAACGGGCAAGGACTGCCTATGGGCGTGGCGAAAGACACCCCATTTCCTGGGGTCGTCCCCGCGAACGCGGGGACCCATACGCCGCGGCCTCGCGTTTGGGCAGGGTGGCTAACGGCTTCTGCCAAACAACACCTGTGGTTATGGGTCCCTGCGTTCGCAGGGACGACATCTACCGCACTCATTCGCAGCTTCAGTTTTCAATCAACGGTCCTCGCAAACACAGCTTCCCGATCTCGCCGCTTGTTTCGCGCGAGGTTTGCTGTCGAGTTCCCGCCCTCTGCCGTCAGAGGGCGCAGGGAATGCCGGGCGCCTGGTGCGCCCGCAGCCGCGCGTGGTGGTAGAAAACACGCGCGTTAGTCACCACGGTCACACCGGAAACACCCGGCATTCCCCGCGCAATGGTTTTAACGGCTTCCTTCGTGCTCTCCCCGGCGACCGGGCTTGTTTGCCACCGTCCCCGCGCAATGCAAAGCATTGTCGCGAGTTGATGCCAGCGTCGGGGCATCAGGACCACACGACTTCGCCGTCCGCGATAGCCCCGTTCGTCATAGGCTCTATCCGCGTCCACCGCATCCCGCCCCGCGTCCGTGACGATCGCGAAACGCCCCTATTGTCGAGGCGGGACGGGGCGAGTTGGTAAAGATGATTTGCCCGACGGGCAAAGCGGAAAATTTTTCGTGCGGGAGCTGGACAAACGACAAACAGAACGCTGGCTGATTTGCCCGTCGGGCAAATCACAGAGGTTCGCAGGGCGCGTTGAAGCCGAGTTGTCCGCCGTAGTTCGAACGAAGGCGGAAGGCGTGACTCGACCGTCTCCCGAGACGATGGGTCATGTTTGCCGATAGATCGTCGCCCTCGCTTCTAAATTGGCGGGTTTGCGGCGTCGCCTCTCACAAGACCAATCAAACTGGCTTCGTCTTCAGCCTGCTTTTCAGATAAATCCGGGTCATCTCGCGCAATTCTTCGATGGCCCCCGGACGAACGCTCTGGTCGGCGGCGTCCGAGAAGGCGGCCATCGTCTTCATGTTGCCGAGGATCACGACGGCCATGTCTTGCGCCTTGTTGGCGGTCAGTCCCGGGCTGCGCAGCGTCAATGTCCGGACGATGTGCCTGTGAATGGATCTGCTGAATTCACCACGCTTCACCGACAGAACTTCGGGAATTTCCAACAATCGTTTCATCGTCGGCCCGGCCCCCTTGTGGAGATCGACCATCAGGTCCAGCAAAAAATCAGCGAGCGCGGAGATGGATAGCGAATGAATTCTGGAATCAAGTTCATCGAAGGCGTTGTGAACGCCTTCGTGGTAATGCGCGATCAACGCATTCGCCAAGATTTCCTTGTTGGGAAAGAAACGATAGAGCGAACCTATCTTGGTGCTCGACCTTGCGGCGATCTCGGCCATTGTCGCCGCCTCATAACCCTTCTCGGCGATGACGGCGGCACCTGCCTTCAATATTGCGGCGACACGCAGCTTCCCGTTGCGCCGTTGCGGCATCCTCGCTTGGGGAACTTCGTTGGGTCTTGACATAGTTGAGGTCATGCTCAATTATCGCATTATGTGAGTATGGACTCAATTAACGCAGTGAAACATCGAACGTCAATCCGACAGGCGAAAAAGCATGCTTGAACTTGATCCCAAGACGACCGCTCTGGTCCTCATCGATCTCCAAAAAGGTATCATGGGGCACGAACTGAAGCCTTACCCGGCAGACCGGGTCACGAAGGCCGGCAGCACGCTCGCGGACAACTTCCGCAAAGCAGGGGCGTCGGTCGTTCTCGTGAATGTCGGCTTCGCCAAGGATTTCAAAGACGCCTTGAGGCAGCCTGTCGATCAGCCCTTCGCCGCACCGCCGGGCGGCTTTCCCGAAAATTTCAGCGAGTTGATCGATGGATTGGCAAAGCCTGGCGACATTCTTGTCACCAAGCGCCAATGGGGCGCCTTCCATGGAACGGAACTGGATTTGCAGTTGCGCCGCCGCGGTATCCAGACAATCGTTCTGGGTGGCGTCGCAACGAACATCGGCGTCGAGTCAACGGCACGACAGGCATGGGAACACGGCTATGCCGTCGTTCTTGCCGAAGATGCGACGAGCGGCATGTCCGCCGAAATGCACGACTTTGCCATCGACAATATTTTTCCAAGGATCAGCAGGGTTGTCAAAAGCGCGGAACTGAATCTTTCTCGGGCCTGACGATGCAGCAGTCCGTGTCCTTATCCACACTGCCCGTATTCGCTCGCTGGGCCGTTCTAATCGCTCTTTCGGTTCTGTTCGCTGCCTTGCTAACATGGGCCCGGTTGCCGGCAGCCCTTCTGCTTGGTTCGATGTTGGCCGGCATCCTCGTCGAAAATGGGGGCGCGGGCATCCTTGTGCCGCAACTGCCTTTCGGCTTCGCCCTGGCGATCATCGGCTGCATGATAGCGCGCGTTCTTACGTCCACAATTATTCATTCCTTTCTGCATCAGTGGCCGCTGTTTCTAGGCATCAGCTTTTTGGTCATCGTTGCCAGTTGTTTGCTGGGCTGGCTCATCAGCAAGTTCCGCATTTTGCCGGAAACAACGGCCATCTGGGGATTATTGCCTGGCGCGGCGCCAACCATGATGGTGATGGCCGATGCCTACGGCGCCGACGCCCGGCTGGTTGCCTTGATGCAATATGTGCGCGTTCTCATGGTCGCTCTCGTAGCTTCCGTCATTGCCCGTTTCTGGGTTCACGCACCGGCGGTTGCGGCCGCAGCGCCCGCGGTCTGGTTTGCGCCGATCCACGCACTGCCTTTTCTTGAAACGCTGGTCCTCGTTGTTGGAGGAGTCACTCTAGGGCCTGTTTCCCGCATTCCGGCAGGAATATTGCTGATACCCATGTTCCTCGGTGCGGTTCTACAATCCAACGGTCTTGTCGAAATCGAATTGCCAAGCTGGCTGTTGGCGGTCAGCTATTTGCTTCTTGGCTGGACGATCGGCTTGCGGTTTACCCGGGAAATTCTTGTGTATGCCATCCGGGCTTTACCCAAAATGATAGTATCAATTCTGATGCTGATCGCATTTTGTGGCGGCTTGGCCTTCGCTCTCGTCGAAGTTTTCGATATCGATCCTATGACGGCCTATCTTGCCACCAGCCCGGGCGGGGCAGACTCGGTCGCCATTATTGCGGCATCCACCAATGTCGATGTCGGGTTTGTTATGGCGCAGCAGATCGCTCGTTTTATGCTCGTCCTTATCGT
>Ga0210386_10000413_pt1 | contig 39739 bp, 41 predicted proteins | sample IncBWH32OmetaG_FD_160091 | JGI IMG/M metagenome (GOLD analysis project Ga0210386, IMG submission 160091) | Forest soil microbial communities from Barre Woods Harvard Forest LTER site, Petersham, Massachusetts, United States - Inc-BW-H-32-O ...
GACCCGTTGCCGAACAGGCGTCCCAGCGTCACGTCGCCAAACCGTGTGGTGGCGCCGACACCGATCAGCCAGCGCAGCGGATCGGTTCTCAGATAATCCCAGGCGGTGGCGACGGAGGCTTCGCGCGTGGTTAATGATCCGCCCAAGGATTGATTCAGATAGGCTGACTGCTGGGCGTGCTCAACGGCATAGAGCGCGATCGCGACAGCGGCGACCCCGAGCAGTGAGAGCATCACCATGCCCCGCCCGCGCGCGCTCAGGACTGCACCGATCACGACGGTTACGCCGGCGGCCGCGATGGCCGCGCGCTGTTTGTAGATCGTCAGTAACAGGACGAACGCCACGGCAATTACCGCCACCTTCCACCATGCTTTGCGCTGCCAGAAGGACCGGTTGGTGTAGAAGATCAGCAGGGTGCCGAAGAACATCGGCATGTAGATGCGGTAGCCGCGTTCCGGGTCCAGCATGAACAGCTTGCTGATAGCATCGCCGCCGCCATAGGCGCGGGCGGGTACGGTAACCCATAGCAGGGCCATCAGTACGTAGGTGCCAATACCAAGGCCCAGAATAACGCGGCGCAGCGTGCCCGGGGGAACACGTAGCAGCACCAACATTCCCGCGGCCGAGAACACCGAGCTGAACGCCCACACTTTCGCGGTGGTTGCCAATGCGGAAAACGTGTCGTTACCGAGCTGAATGATACCCACATAGGGCGTGACACCGATTACCCAGAACAGCGTCGCGATATAAAGCAGCTTGTATGGGATCTCGAGGGACGTGATCGCCCAGACAGACAAAGGCAACATCAGTATCGGCCAGGCTTTGGAGAGAAAATACAGCGGCGGGATATCGACCATGTATTGAAAGCACTCCGCGAACATCGGCAGTGCCAGGAGAATCGCCAGCAGCCGCAGGTGTCCGTCCGGTGGCACGCGGCGCGACGCCATACCAGGTACGGAAGAAACGGAGCCGACCGGAAGCCGGAGGATTATGCCTCGCCTGGGCCCGCGCAGCCGGGGAGGATCCCTCATCATGGCAGATCTGATCGTTTGTGGGAGCGATGCCGCGCTGGCGTTAGGCGGATTTTCAGGGCAATCCACAAGACTGGCAGCGATTCAATGAGCACGCGCCGCGCATGGCGCCGGGGGTTCTGCATCAGGCGATAGATCGATTCGGCATGGAGCCGCTGAAAGATCGCAGGTGCACGCTGTACGATGCCGGTGACGAAGAGTATGGAGCTGCCGACGCAGAGCGCGGTGCCAACGGCGTCCGGGCGTTGCAGAAGCCGACAGGCGATCATTTCCGACTGTGGGGCGCCGACGGCGAGAAAGACATATCGCGCGGGGTGTTGAACAACGAAGTCGACACAGCGCTCGATTTCCGCGGGATCATTGTAGAAGCCCATGGGCGGATTGAAGTGGGACAGCGTTCGCAGCCCGAATATTTCACGCAACCTGCGTTCCATTTCCTCGGTGCCGCCGATAACGGTGATAGCATCTTCCGGCTTGATGTGGCCGTTGAACAGGTATGCGGTCAGGTCGCTGCCAGCGGCGACCGGCAAATCCAATCCGAACAGCTTCCGCGCCAGCAGACCCACAACTCGGCTGTCGTTCAGCGCCAGCCATGCGGTATCGTGAGCACGTGAGTACCGTCGATCACCTTTGCTAGCCGCGACGACGTGCTGTGCGTTCGGCGTGCTGACAAACGCGAAGGGCGCGCCCGGCTGGCGGGCGATGATGCGCGCAGCGGCTTCCGTCAGCGTGAGTGGATCAAATGCAACCCCCAGAAACCAGTGCCGCGCTCGCTTTTTCATCTCCGGAATATCACCCGAGATGCCGTGATTGTCCTCAGACACAGCCGTTCAAATCCACCGGTAGAGCCAGGCTGGAACGTAATATTTCCGATCGAGGAAAATGAAGCCAAGGATATTTCCGCCGCCGGCCAGAATCATATCTCGAAGGTGCATCACCACCGGGCTGCGTGAATGCTCGGCGCGCAGCACGACGACATTGGCATCCACCAAGGCGCCCATCTTGCGCGCGACCTGCGCGGAGGTTTCGGAGGCCGAGATCACCAGCAGCGTGGAAAACTGAAGCTGAACCGATTTGATAGCCTGGCGAAGGTGCGTGATCGACATACGGGGATCGGCAAAGATGCTGTGGGTTCCTTCGGGGCCAACCCAGAGGCCAGTCACTTTGGTGCTAGCCAACCGCAGCGGGCCAGCCAGGGAGATCAGCTCGCCACCGTTGCCCAGAGCCGCCAAATGGCTCTCGCTACCGCCCTTGAGGTCCAGGAGCAATGTCTTCTGTTCGTATCTCGTTGCGAGCTCGACAGCCAGCGCACGAATTCTGTCGGCGCTGCCATCACCCTCGGACAGGCCGACAAATTGCAGGGATGCCAATGGCCGGCCGCTAACGGTCACATCTTGCAACAGCGCGGCCAGGTTGGCGATCTCCACCTCGCCCCCGATCGGGACGGCGGCACCAATATCGGCCAGCGCGGGCATGCGCAGTTTCCGCTCGGCTTCGGCGGGAGCGATGAAGACGTCACGCAACAATGTCGCGAGCAGCGTGACGGAAATGCCGAGCAATAACCCCAGAAACAGACCACCGGCGATATAAGACACCATCATGTTCCGTGGGACGGTCGGCGCTGTCGGCGGCTGCACCACACGCAGGTTCGCATTGCGTTCGTCGACAATGTTGTCCTGGAACAGCGCGCCTGGCTGCTTTAAGGACAGCTCCCGAAACACGCTTTCCGCCACGCCGCGGGCCAGCTGCAGTCCGTGTAGCTTACCATCGGCCTCGCGCAACGATTTGACCCGCAGATCGGCTTGCTGCAACTGCACAGCCAGCTCGTTCAATTGTTCGCCGAGCGCCTGGTTCTCCACCTCGAGCGAGGCCAGGCGGTTGTTGAGCAGCTCGAGGGCCGGGTTGCGAATGTTGCGCTCACTGAAATACAGATTCTGGTTCCTGGGACCCATCTGAGCCTGGACGTTGGCGATCTTTTTTTCGACTTCCTTCACTTCCGGCCAATCCGGACGATATTGGCTCAGTAGATAGGTGTGTTGCTGCTCCAGGCGAACCAGCGTGTTTCGTGCCTCATCATTGCCTGTGTTATTGGTCGTTTCACGAAAATCAAGGACCGTGTCGGGCTGGCTGGCGAGATTGCCCTTCACTGCGACGATTTCCGTTGCGACGGCGACACGTCGCTCCCGGACCTGGTTCTGGCGCTGCACGATGCCGTCGAGACGATTGGTCGCAAGGACGATGTCCTGCGCCAAGTCGAGCACGTCGTAATGGGCGCGCAGCGCCTGGATCTGCGTGTCGAGCTGATTCATCCGTTGTGCGGCGCGCGCGATCTCCTGATCCAGAAAGGATGAGTTCGTGTTCGCGTAGATCGTGCGGCGCTGTTCGAGATAGGCGTCCAGCACCGCCTGCACGCATCGGATAGCAATGTCCCGGTTGGGATGGGTGAAGCTGATACTGATCACATTACTGCCGGGCTCGGTTTCGACGCGCAGGTCGCCGCGGAATTTCTCGATGGCGGCCCCGTGAACAGCCGCCGCATCGAGGCGCGGCAGCAAACCAAACAGCCGGCGCTCGACCAACGCCGGGTAAATCGCACCGGGGCCGACACGGTCGACGGCACTGGTGATCACCTGCGTGGTCTGGATGATCTGGATTTCCGACTGCACCACCTTCAGCCCGTCGATTGAGACCACCGTCGGACCGGTGACGGACGCATCCTGGACCGCGGCTGATTCAGCACCCACGAAAACGAGCATCAGTGTATCGGCTGTGTAACGTACTGGCGTGACGACCGCGGCGATCACCCCAATGACGAGGCCTAGCAGGACGCAGTTGCGCGTCAATTTCGCGTAGTAGAAGAACTGCACCAAAAGATCGCGCGCCGACATGCGGTAGGCTGCGGCATCCGTGTCGGTGCCCAGGGACGTGGGTCCCGATACGGGATCACCGGCGCGTTGTGGATTCAACTCGATATCGTTCATCGTATGACAGTTTGGGGCGTTAGTGGTCGAACCGTCCAGTCAGGCTTCACGCGCATCGGGTTCATGGCCGGCATTCGTAGGGTGGCCAATCGCGCTGATGGTACCGCATCACCAGGCGAATGATCCTGGTGGTGTCCCAGATCCCATCGTCAGACTCAGGGCAGAGGCTGATGGCGGCGGCGATCGGGTTGCCGCGCCATTCGTCCTGAATGAACACCCGAACATAGGAAATCCGGAGATAGATATAGGGCTGGCTCAGGTGCCAGTTTGCGGGCAACTGCGGTCGCAGAGAGTCAAGCAGGCTTTGCTGGTCGGGCGGTGGCTGCGAGGCCGGGAGCTCATCCAGAGGTGCGCCACTCGCTGCAAAGCGGCCAGCCAGCAACACAGCGCCGAACACTGCAGCAGCCAGAACGGTAGTTCGGCTCCTCAATTCCAAGACCCTACCAACTATTTGGGGACATAACAAGAAACAGCGGGTACTCCAAGCGGGAAGTACGGGAGTGTCGCTAGCTAATCAACCTGTCCGGTTTTGGTAGCTCGTGATCTGTCCGCTTCGTTCATGTTCCGTGCCGAGGGGCACCCCCCGGCACGGAACGTCGCGCTGGAAGCGCGTCATGCGGCTTGTCGGGTTTGGTTGATGAGGGTGCCTGCCGCGTCATAGTCGGCCAACCGGTGGGGCTCCCAGAACACCGCCAATTGGCCATCCGGATACTGATGCACCCGAACGGTTGTTTTGACGAAGTGCGTTCGCAGCCGGCTCGACGGCAGTTGCAGGCGCAGGCCTTCCCACTTCACCGTGTTGTCGTTGCCCACTATGCGATCCTCCTGGATGCACAAGATCTCCCGCCAGGCACCCAAGGCGTCGGCCACGAACGCCGTATCCGTCTGCTCGGCGATCACCGCGAACCGCTTGTTGTGGTCGGCGATGTGGCACTCGGAGGGCCAGCGATTGGCCGCCTCGAGGCTGTCGATCCCGGCCAGCTTCAGCTCTTTCGGCAGACGATCCTGCAGCGTTGCGAACACCCGCTCCGATCGCCCACGGGCTTGCGGCGAGTAGGCCGCGATGCTCAATGCCAAGCTGCTTCAGGCCGCGTCCGACCTGTGTCAGCACCGTCTTCGACACCTTGCCGCCGCCTTCCGGCGTGAAGAAATAATGGCTGCCCCGGTCGGTGTAGAGCGAGCAGAACAGACCGTGCCTCGCCACCACCTCACCCAGGCCGCGAAAACTCGACGCGGTGCCCTCCTGATCCACCAGGAAGGCCGAATAGAGCTCGCTGGTGGCGTCCTCCATCGTCACCACCAGGTCGTGGCGGCGCGCCACGCCGGGCAGCCAGGCGTGCGTCGAGGCATCCTGATGCAGCATCATTCCCACCATCGGACGGCGCGGCCGCTTCTTGCGATGCGCCGAGCGCGTCGTCGCCCGCTGCAGCAGGCCGGCGCGATGCAGGTGCAGCTTGGTCACCGTGTAACCCAACGTATAGTTGTGCCGCTTGCCCAACTGCTCGTGGAAGTGTTTGACCGTGAAGCCGCGGTAGACATCACGATACAGGCCCAGCATCCGCTCAATCTCCAACACCGAGGCCCGCCGCAGCGACGGACCCAGGCGACGGTCCGCCAAACCCTCCAGCCCCGCATCGCGGTGACGGTCGCGCCAGCGCCGAAACGTCCGCTCGCTGATCCCAAGCAACGCAGCCGCCTCCAGCGGGCTCAGCTCAGACCGCTCCGAGCGGCCAACAACATCCGCAAACCGCATCCGACGTATCCCTTCGTGAATGCGTGCCCGCTCCATGCAAACCGCCAATTCTGGAGGCCAATGGCACCGGACACTTCACAAGCTACAAACACCGGACAGATCACGAGCTAGCCACACTATCCCCATATTCAGTTGACGATTTATTAAGCGTGAATTAGGCTGATTTTAAGACTCGGGAGCGGCTTGTCATGGGGAATGACATCGGGGGGGTGGCATCATCATCACGGCGGCCATTGCGAGCCTTTTGGATTCTTTCAACATCTTGAGGTACCCCCAAGCCCGCAGAGTATTGGCCATGATGACATTCCGGGCGGCGGGTTCTATTGGCTTCTGGGCAAGACGCCTCACACGATTTCGGCGGCGATATGTCGGACCAGGGACAAAAGGCAACATCACTCGCGAACATAGGCCGCCAGCGGGTAACCCGCTTGTACAATGTGCGTGATGCCGGACATCGCATATCAACGGCACTCGGATTGAAAAATGTCGAGCGAAGGGTTCGTCGATATGGATGATGAACGGGATTACCACGCATTTGTTTCAAGTCTGATGGTGGACAAAGAAACGCATTTTCCCGATGCGGTCAGATGCCTACGAATCGTTCGAAGTGTGCTTCCATTCGATCATGTCGTCGATTTTGGTTGCAGGATAAGCGCAGGGATGGCCGCCGCTTGGAAGTCTGGAAATATTCACAACCGACTTAGTACTCGCCGTTTTGTCGAGGCTGATGTCCGCCGACAGTTACTGCACTTGGAAGGATCGAATTGATGCCGTCCGTCGACGAGAACCTGAAAGTTTGGGATTCTTACCCCTGGTCTGACCGTGGAGAGGAATGGTCGCAGCCTTGGGGCAATGCGGCCCTGCAGTGGGCAATCACAATTTACCCGCGCATCATGCGCGCGATTCCCACGGACACCATACTCGAGATTGCGCCCGGTTTCGGCCGTTGGGTTCCGTTCTTACTTGCATATAGTCGTTCTTATATTGGTATTGATATATCGCCACGATGTATTAGCTATTGCCAGGATGTTTACGGCAGGCTCCGTCAGCGCCCGCGATTTTCGGTTGGTGACGGAACCTCGTTTCCGGGTGTCGAAAATTCAAATGTAAGTTTCGTTTTCTCGTTTGACTCGTTGGTGCATGTCGAGCTGGATTGTTTGTCTGCTTACATGAAGGAAATCAACCGGGTTCTTCGGCCGGGGGGATATGCGTTCCTACACCATTCAAATCTCGGCGCGTACGAAGTCGGTTCGGTCGACAATCAGGGTTGGCGCGGTGTCACGGTATCAGCCGAGAGGTTCGCACACGAATGCGTCGACGCGGGCCTCCGGGTGGTGACCCAAGAGAAGACGCCATGGGTGTTTGGCGGTATCCTCACAGATTGCTTTTCCCTGTTGCAGAAACCAGGACGCGGTGAAAAGCTAGATTTTGGCAGACTATTTGTCAATGAGGACTTCCATCTCGAATTCAAAATCGCAGCCAAAATGGCAGAACGTGCTTGACCAAGGCGGGTGCAGAAACCCTGCTCTGGATGAGACTTAGCCTTGAGGCTCAGCGCGACCAGAGCGGCGGTCAAGGTCGAGAGATTCGAGAAGCAGGCACGCTCGATCAAATACCTGATGACCTCGCCAAGCTGTCGCTCTTCAAGGGGCTCGATGATTTGGCCTTTAGATGAGTGCGGCGATGATGTTTTTGCCGAATAATCTGTTTGATGCAATCATTTTGCCAGGCGAGCATGTTTGTGCACCTCGGACAACCCGCATAACATCGCATCGGATGGATTTGCATGGGGTAAGAAGACCGGGATCGACTGAAGCCGCTCGGGCGCCACCGCTCTGTGCAGAGACCGGGCTGCCTGACGCCGTGTCTCAGACCAGACGATCACCGGTAACGTCGGTTCGACCGCGGAGCTCCGTGTGGACATGCACTCCGGTGGCCGAAGTTTCAGTGCAATTGCGGTTCGCTCGGAATGACATATTCCTGCGCCTTGACGCAACGCCGTTCGTAGTACCGGATTTAGTTCCGGCGAGGCAAGTGTTCGTACTCGCTGCCGGATGTCATACTATGACGGGCGACGGATCCTACCAAATCCCCGTTCAACGCTATATTATTGCAGGCGGATTGGTGCATATTGTTTTGGTGATACCGACCGCCATCTCGTCTCACGATCTCGGAATAAGCGAGGATAGGTGCGAGCTTGGCCTCCGTTTGTTCTCTATGACCTTCAAGGTGGTGGCATGACGGACCGCAAACACCAACCCGTTCCTGTCGGGGCCAAGGGAAGGCGTGCGCTAAGCAGCGGCTGGGGTGACCAACCACTGACGCCAGCATCTGATCCAAGTGTGTCGCTTCATGCTGACGTTGGAGAGCCAGACCGCGGGCTTATGATTGAGGGCCTGGTCGAACAAACTCGAGATCATTTCGATACGACGGCAACGAACAATCGCGCGAATAATCCGAAAGATGTTGGAGTGCCTTCGGAGACGCGGCGCAGTTTCGAGCCCACGGAGCAAACTGAGATTCATTCAGCCATGAACGCGATTGCGCGCCTGCCGAGTCGTCTGGGTGACTTCAATGAAGAGGTGGAAGCCGAGTCATTACCCAAGGCTGGTGAACTGATCGAACATGTCCAAGACGACCTTGATCGATCGATGGTGAGCACGGACATTACGACTGTGGCCGAAGCGACGCGAGAGGAACGGCATGGTCCAGACACAGCCAATCGTTATTCGGTCGCAAGTATAACTGGTCACGAGCCAAGTGCGCCCAAAAGCGTCGGCGAAGACGCGACAGCCGGGCAGCTAACCCTACCCAGCAAACCGCGAAGCGCTCTAGGAGCACTCCCTGCAATCGGGAGCCTCGATCACGCCAATCACGACTTGATCGCCGGGTGGGCGTGGGACCCAAGCAACCCCGCAGAATCGATTGATGTTGAAGTTCTTGACGAGGACAGAGTCGTCTTACGTGTGTGTGCTGACCTGTTTCGAGAGGATGTGCTCCAGGCGGGCATTGGTACCGGTCACTACGGTTTTAGCGTACCGAATCTATCAGGAATCTTCCCACTGTCATGTCATCGCATCCGAGCTCGTCGTGCCAGTGACGGTCGCGATCTTTTTGGGTCACCAACCTGGATCCGACGACCGGAGATCGATGCTCAGGCCGCCGATTTCATGAAACAATCGGTGATCACCGCGATTGAGGTAGCCAACAGTCCAGACGATCTGACACAACCGCTTGTCCATATATTGCGGCTGTTGAACGATCTCGTCAACGCCAATGAGGTGCTGGTGCAGAGGCAGCGACATAGGCAGCGCATATCAGCGATGGACATAGCATCAGCGGCAGACTTGACCGGTCACATGCAGGATCTGGTCGAACGGGTGCGAAACAGGTACGAGCCACTTTTCTTCGAACCTCAGGACAGTCCGCTCATTTCGATTATCATACCAGTTCATGGTAAGTTCTCCTACACTTATGACTGCCTGAGGTCGATCGGCCAGGTACCGCCGAAGCGGTCGTTCGAGATCATTATCGTCGATGACTGCTCGTATGATGAGACCCTGCTCGCTGCCCTGGTATTCACCGGCGCCGTACGTATCATCCGTAATGCGAGCAATCTGGGCTTCGTTCGCACCTGTAATTCAGGCGCCGCGGTCGCAAAAGGCAAGTACCTGTTTTTCCTCAACAACGACACTTTGATGAAGGAAGGTTGGCTGGACGAACTCGTGGAGACGTTCGAGCGGGTGCCGAATATCGGCATTGCCGGATCCAAGCTGTTTTTCCCCGACGGCAGGCTGCAAGAGGTCGGCGGAATCATCTGGCGCCTGGGTGACGGCTGGAACTGGGGGCGTGATCGCAATTCTGACGAGCCAGCGTTCTGCTACCTGCGAGACGCCGACTGGGTCTCAGGCGCAGCACTGATGATCGAACGGTTGTTATTCGAGCAGCTCAAGGGCTTTGACGAGCTATATGCACCAGCGTACTACGAGGACACAGATCTTGCGTTCCGCGTGCGCGCTGCAGGGAAGCGTGTGGTAGTTCAGCCGGCGTCGCAGATCGTGCACCTGGAGGGGGTCAGTGCCGGCACAGACATGGTCGGCACAGGCATGAAGCGTTTCCAGACGATCAACCACGCGAAGTTCTATCAGCGCTGGAAAGATACGTTGATTACGCACCGGCTCAATGGCCAACAGCCGGAGCTGGAGGCCGAGCGTTGCGTGCGGTGGCGCGCGTATTTCATTGATGACACAGTGCCGACGCCAGATCAGGACGCCGGTTCCAATGCAGCGTTCGAGCACATGCGTGCGCTGATGGAGCTAGGCTACAAAGTGTCGTTCCTCGCCGCTGACAATATGGCAAAGATCGACCCCTACACTTCGAACTTACAGAAACTGGGGATCGAATGTCAGTACTACCCCTATTACTGGTCGGTCGAGGAAGTGTTCCGGAAGGCAATGCACAAGCCGGATCTTGTCTACCTGCATCGCTATTCCAATGCGAGCAAGTACGCGACAATGGTGCGGCGATATTTTCCGGACTGCCGCATCGTGTATTGCGTGGCTGATCTGCATTTCCTGCGCATGGAGCGTCAGGAGGCGGTTGAGCTGACGAAAGAGAGCGTGTCGGCGGCAGCAGTACAGCGACGTGCTGAGCTTGCTGCCTTCCAGAGTGTTGACTGTGTCATCGTGCACTCGCCGTTTGAAGCGAAGCTGCTTCAGGATATGGATCCGACACTCAATGTGAAAATCGTCCCGTGGACCGTTGGGCTGAACGCGACGCAACGGTCATTTTCAGAGCGCTCCGGCACCGCGTTCGTCGGTGGTTATGATCACCCGCCTAACGTGGACGCGGTGCGCTACTTGGTGAGCGATATCCTGCCGTTGCTGCGTCGGGTCGCGCCCGATCTGACGACCTATTTGGTCGGCAGCAAGATGCCGGATGAGATCATGGCCTTGCAAAAGCCAGGACTGGTGCCATTCGGATTCGTCCCGCGACTGGAAGATATCTTACATAAGCTGCGCTGCACGGTCGCGCCGTTGCGCTACGGTGCAGGGATCAAAGGCAAAGTGCTGGAGAGTTTTGCACATGGGCTACCGTGCGTGATGAGCGAAATAGCAGCGGAGGGACTGGGGTTGCCGTCGCCGCTGGATTGGCTCGTCGCACGTACACCGGCGGAATTTGCCGAAAAACTGGTGCGAGTGCATAGGGATGAAGCATTTAATCGGCACCTGTCAGAGGTTGGGCTAGTCTATTTGGAGACATGCAATAGCCCTGACGCGATTAAGGCTGCACTACGGGCAGCGGTGGGCTAATTTGGCGCGTTGTCCGAAGGGGGGGGAATGCAGGCCCCGGACACAGTGGTCCCCAATGGTGGTTCAGTTCTGGTGTACGTCGGCGAGTGCCCAACAAGGCAGCTCCACGAGTCAGCCGGAATGGTACGAGGCGGCCGATCTTGGTGAAGGAGAACTCCCACGCTTCACTCGGCTGTTGAATCGATGCCGGCGCACATTCGAGCGCGGAATAACATCAGTAAGGATCCGTCGAGAGAATCCGAAGGTTTCGACGAGAAAGGGTTTCTCATGATATTCTTTCAGATCCAGGCTGCACACAATCTAAGTTATATACCAGATTTGGTTAGTATGGTGTATGGTGAGGAGAATTTTTACTATGTCACGATAGACCGAGCAGCTAGTCCTGCCGCCGCCAGGGCGGTAGTGAGCTTCCTCGCCCCGTATCCAAACATAGTCGTGAATACTGACGCATTTGTAACCTGGGGAGGAGTCAGCCAAGTTGATGTAATGCTGTCCGGCATGAACTTCATGATTCAACTAAGGAAATTTAAGTACTACATCAATATAAGTGACAGCGATGTCCCGCTGTGGTCGCTTGCGCGATTGTGTAATTTCTTGCGCGATGCCGAGGCGTCCGGCAGGCTGGCATTTATCACGCATTGGAAACCGGATCTGACGAAGGAGCCTGTGACATTGGGAGATGAGGTCGGGACTACCGAGACTAGCTTTCGGCCCGATGTGAAATTCGTAATTGACAAACGGATCAAGGCGTACTTCGTGCATGCTTCAACGTCACCTATTGTTAAAGCGCACATGCGTGTATCGTTTGTTTGCGCCGAACAGCCGGCAGTCAAAACACTTTTTGTCCGTCCTATGATGCCGTTTGAAGAGGTGGCCAGACGAGTTTTTCTTTCTTCTTTTCCTATATACATTGGTCGTCAATGGATGATCTTACATTGCGAGCTCCTTGAGCGAATGTTCTCTGATAGGCGGTTTTTGCTATGTTATAAAATGTTGAGTGACATGTTTATTCCCGATGAAATGTTGCTGCAGACAGCGATCTTGAATATCGAGGAAGATAAGGGGGCGATTTCAAACGAAAGTCTACGCTTCCGCAGAGGTGATCCACAATCTATCACAGACGCCGATCTACCAGAGCTACGAACCTGCTCGGCGGCATTTGCACGAAAGATTTCAATCCCGTTGTCGTCATCGCTGTTGGATTATGTTCGTGACGTCTGTTCTAACGAGATTCGTTCGTTTCACGATTTTCGCCTGAAACACAGGGCTCAATAATGCGAAGATCCAATGCCCGGGTGCCCAGCTAGTGCAGGCTCGTTAGGTAGCCAAGGGTGATGCCGTGGCACTCTCTATCAATCGAGAGAGGACTTGACGGGAGCCGAAATACTCCGCCGCGATATCACGAGCTGCTCGGCAATGAGTCTCGTAACGAGACTCGATGTCTAAAACAGCCTCTACAACGTCCTCGAGCGAGGAAAAACTGAGCACACCCTCGCCCGTCGGAAGCCACTTGGTAAATGCTGTGTCATGCGCCAGCACCGGTCGGCCGCTAGCCAGGTAGACCGCACTGCGTTCGCTAAACCATCCAGAGCGGGTCACGACATAGCCTTCCTTTGCTAGGCCGAATTCGCCTCTGGAACCGCGTATGAACGCGAGATAAGCCCACGGATCGCTGTTGATAGAATCTATATTAGCAACCAGCCAGCCATCGCGCGTTAACGTCTCCTGTAACTCCGGCGCGTTCTGCGTATAGCTGACAGCGATCTCAAAAATCTTGCCGACTCGGCTCGGCAGGCTACTGAATTGTGGGAAAGAAGCTGACTTTGTGCGAAGTGTCAGCTCACCGTAACGATGAGGTTCCCAGGGATCCCATGTCATAACTGTGGTAAAGTGACCGTCCGGGCGTCCGCGCGCAAAGCTACACGTATCAAGTGAAACAGGTTGTCGCGTGACTTGCCAGGGAAAACCGTCGTCAGGAATACGGCAGTCAGGTTGTCCGATGTTGGCACCAAATGTGAAGTAAATATTGTGCGTTTCAGCTCGTTCCCGCAATTGTCTGTTCCCAATGTGCCGGACCTGGGTGAACCCGGGGTCAGTGTCGATAAGAACCCGCCTCGGAACCCGTTCAAGCCAACTGCGCAGCGGGTTTACGCCGGAGACGTTGAGTATCAGGTCCGCGCTTTCGCACAGAGCGCGAGCGTTCTTTGCACAGGCTCCCCGCCAGGTGGCGTTGTGCGCGTCGTAATACGCCCAGCGGTCTTGCAAGCCGAGCCGATCGAAAATGTGTGCAGTGAAACTAAGGCCGCTGCTCGGATCATTGCGTGAACCATCACTGTCCTCAATATAATATACGTCGTGACCAAGCTCGATTAGGCCCAGAACGTAATTCAGATAATGCCAAGCCATTCCACCAAGCTGGCCACGGACGATCCAACCCAATACAATTATACGCAATTGACCATGTCTCGTCATTTAGCATGAGGGCTTTTGGCATCGCAGCAGCGACACCTTGATCTGTCAATCACAATACTGCTCGACGGTTTTGGTCTGTGCGACACATTCTAGCGAACTCCATGAAGTTTGACGGCACGGCTCTACCTTCCCAGCCCGTGGTCGGTTGAAATGACCTCGTGGGTCGACACTGTCTTCCCTCAATAGGGAGCTGCGACACCAGCATGACGACCTGCCACTTTGACTGCATATTAGACATGGCGGACTGTGTGTCGTCAATCTGTAATCGTCATGAGTCGGTTGGTCGAATACTACTCAACGGTGATTAGAATATCGAGCCGATGCCTACCAAGTCCGACGACCCGACATCGCACACCGAGAACGTGGCCAGATGCAGACGATCCATAAGCGTCGGCTTGATCAAGTTCCGCAGGCGGTGTTTGCCTAACTCAACCCGCTCGGCGACCCACGGCGCCGCGCTGAGCGTCCTCTCCGGTACCCAAGCACTTCGGTGATTGGGCGGGTAGGAGACACCCACCGCTTGAGCGAGGCTCTGTGTGACAGTCTTTATAAACTATGGGATAGATTTACCTACTCTTGACCTCTTCGGCAGCTTCCACGTAGTCAGGCCCGTCTGGATCGGGGGCTCTGTCGCAAAGCTGTACCCGCAGCCCTGTCGGGATATGATCGTGGTCGGTCTGTCAACGGAGCGCTCCACGGTAGTCGATTTCAAAGGCAGTCATTTTGAGCGGGAGATCGTCCTTTGGGGCGTGCGCTGGTATGTGGCGTACCCGATCAGCTACCGCCAGCTCGAGGAGATGATGGAAGAACGAGGTGTTGAGGTCGACCATTCCCGTCTCAACTGCTGGGTGCTCACGTATGCGCCGTTGCTGGACCAGGCGTTTCGGGCGCGCAAGCGTCGGGTGGGCGGCAGTTGGCGAATGGACGAGACCGACGTGCGCATCAGGGGCCAGTGGAAGTATCTTGATCGGCCGTCGACAAGGCAGGGAACACAGTCGATTTCCTGCTGGCTGCGACGCGGGATCGCAAGCCAGCCGCGCGCTTCTTGCGCAAGGCGATCAGCCTGCATGGTGCGCCGGCGAAGATTACTATCGACAAGAGTGGCGCCAAGGCTGCGGCGATCGCGAGCTACAACCTCGAGCAGGACGCAGAGATTGAGCTCCGGCAGGTCAAGTACCTCGACAACGTTGTCGAACAGGACCATCGCGCGATCAAGCGTCAAGTGCGACCGATGATGGGGTTCAAGTTCTTCTAGTCGACCGCCGCGACCCTTGCTGGCATTGAGCTCCTGCACATGATCCGCAAAGGTCAGTTGCAGGCCGCGGGACGCCTGTGCCCGGCGCAGCCGTTCTATTCGTAGGCGATGTGACTTTCATGGTGGGCACAGGGCTGCTCCGTTGTCGCTCAGAATTCGCGACAGAACCGACGATAATCCGGTCCGGGCGTAGGCGCATCGTTGCCTTCAAGAGGCGTTGCATGTCCACGGTGTCGGTGGCGCGCAAGCTGACCGCGTTGTCGGCCGCGCACTGCAGCTCACTGGTGTCTTCGATGATCACCAGACGATGTTGTGGCGCGGCCCGAACCATCTGATCGATGATCGCGTTCGCGAATGTGGTCTTGCCTGTACCGGTTCCGCCGACGACCAGAATGTTCTGACGTCGAGTCACCGCGGCCTCGATGGCGCCGCGCTGCGAGGCCGACATGATGCCTTGGCGTTCATACTCGTCCAGCGTGAACACGGCGGAGGCCTTGCGCCTGATCGTGAAGACGGGGGCCGACACGACAGGCGGAACCAGGGCTTCGAAGCGAGAACCCTCGAAGGGAGGATAGGTCGGCAGCTCACATTCGAGGATCGGGCTATCGCGGGTCACGGTGCCACGCAGCGTCGAGGCAACGGTCCCGATGAATGATTCCGCTGACGCCGGCGGCATCGTGCCGACGGGGCTGATCCCTTGACCCGGGCGGTCGGCCCACACGGTCCCGTCGGCATTCAGCATCAGCTCGACGAGGCCGCGCTCGGAAAGCAGCGCACAGAATGGCCCAAGTTGCCGCTTCATCGATTCCGCGACCCGTCGCGCTTGTTCCTCGCGACTTGATGGCTGTGCCTGGTCCATCATGCTTTCGTCCGCCGCATTGGCCGGGCTTCGTGCCCCGCCGTATACAATAAATACTATGTATCCCCGCATGCCGCAAGGTTCTTGATGGGCCGGTGTGTTATTCCCTGGGAGGGCCGGCGAGGCGGAGCATGTCGCCGATGTCCATGTCCAAGACACACGCTACGGCGGCCATGGTGGCCAAGGTGGGATTGATCTGGCCGGCCTCGATTTTGGCGACATATTGCTGCGTTAGACCGGCCGACTCGGCGAGGGCTGCCTGTGTCAGCTTAGCCTTGTGACGTGCCTCCCTGAGCCTTTCGCCGAAGCGGGTTTGGAGGTCGGGCCTGGAGCCATCTGTTTGTGATGGCTGTGTGACATCGCGTTCGACCGACATCGTTCGGCGAGAGGGTCAAGACTGCAGGCGTTCGAATGCCGCGCGTCCGACTGCCTTGGCCAGCGCCCCGATCGTTCGCAGATCCGGATCACTGATGCCGCTCTCTATCTGGGCGAGGAAGGCCAGGGCAATGCCGGCGCGCGTGGCAAGCTCCTGCTGTGTCAGGCCTGCGCAGAGGCGGGCAGCCTTGAGGTTACGCCCGAGCCGGGCCTCGAGTCGGGGCGGGGTGCCGTCGGGATCCATGACGTCTCCTGTACACGTATCGGCCAAACCAGGAGAGTGGTCGGAGTTGCGGCTGCCCGCGCGCGGGAAGTGACCGACCACCGAAAGATCGAGTTGGCATGGCAAGCGAACCTCATGCGCAATCCCTACATTCGCCTTATCCGCGCGTCAGCAGTCCACATGGAATAGTATGTGGCGTTTGCGTCGGCAAGCCGGGAGAGGCTGGTGATCGACCTACGTTCGGCGGGGTCGCGGTGTTGGGCGGCGCAGCATCGTGCTTACATTTTGGTGCACGACTTTTGCGAGCGTCTGTGCCGTCGTAAGCGTAACGTTCTGCTTTCCCGATTCGACCAGCGAGACGTACTGCTGAAGCAGGCCGGACTGCTCGGCGAGTTGCGCTTGGGTCAGCCCGGCCTTCATCCGCGCGGCTTTCAGCTTTGCGCCGAAGATCGCCACGAGATCATCCGGGTCGTGCTCATCCGGATCGGACTTGCCGGCGCTGGGTCTGACCATTTACGCGTATCTGCCCTCGGTTAACGTCGGTCGTGCGTCCTCCTTACACAACCAGCGGCCGTGGCCGAATCGTCACATCCGCATGATTGAACGCTAGCCGATTTCGCGCAGGCCCGGAATGGACCAAATCTGATTTTCGGCCCGCCTGTCTGCCCTCAATGGGACGGGTCGAACGAGTGCGGAGGTTCCGCCATAAGCTGCCCTAAGCTGACGCTCAGCCACGGTGCGCCGTACCACCGCGCGAGAGCACGCCGCGGTCGAGGAAGATGCCGGTGATTTGTTCCTCGGCGCGGAGGAATTCGGGGTTGCGGCGGGCGGCGAGGCCGCGTGGGCGTGGCAGGTCGATGGTGAGCACCTGCTCGACGCGCCCGGGGCGTGGGGACATCACCACGACGCGGTCAGCGAGCAGCACCGCCTCGTCGACGCTGTGGGTGACGAACAACACCGTCATCTTGCGGCGCAGCCAGATGGTTTCGAGGTCGATGCGCATTTGCTCGCGCGTCAGCGCATCGAGCGCGCCGAAGGGCTCGTCCATCAGCAGCAGCCCAGGCTCATGCACCAAAGCGCGGGCGATGGCGACGCGCTGGCGCATGCCGCCCGACAAAGCGTGCGGGTAGCTGGCGGCGAAGTCCTTGAGGCCGACCTGATCGAGCAACGCGAGGGCGCGGTCGTGCCACGGGCCGGGGCGCTGCCCGCGCATCTCGACCTGGAACAGCACGTTGTCGAGCGCATTGCGCCAGTCGAGCAGCACCGGCTGCTGGAAGACGATGCCGAGTTCGGTGACCGGGCCTGTCACCATGCGCCCGCCCGCCTGCACCGTGCCGCCGCTGACCGGCAGCAGACCGGCGACCATGCGCATGAGCGTGGATTTGCCGCAGCCCGAGGGGCCAACGATGCTGATGAACTCGCCGTCCTGCACGTCGAGATTGACGGGGGCGAGCGCCTGCATCGCGCCGAAGCGCTTTTCGGCATTGGTCAGTTGCAGCCTCATGATCGGATCGCCTTTCCCGGTATGGCTCTTGTCGGCCAGATGGATGCCAGCACGGCAGCGGTGTCGCGCAGCGTCGCCGCCAGTTCGGGGATGCGCGCGGGCGGCAGGCGCAAGCTTGGCCCGGCGACGGAGACGCTGCCCAGCGCGGCACCCTGCGCGCCGACGATGGCGACGGCGACGGCGGTGACGCCCAGCTCGGCTTCCTGCTCGGCGAGGCCGTAGCCGCGCAGCCGCACGCGCGCCAGATCGGCGAGCAGCGCGCGGTCATGGCGCAGGGTCTGCGGCGTCGACGCGACGGTGCCGAAACCGGAACGACGCGCCAGCTTCAGCGCCACGTCGTCGTCGTGCGTGGCGAGGAACGCCTTGCCGTTGGCGGTGGCGTGCAGCACGAGCGGCCCGACCATCGCCGGCTGATAGACGAGGCCGGGTGGCGCACCCTGCGCCGAGCCGAGCCAGACCAGCCCGTCGCCGGTCGCGACAGTCAGGCGGACCAGCTCGCGCGTGCGCGCGGCGAGGCGCTCTAACACCGGCTGGGTGAGGTCGGACAGACCGCTGGCCTGCAGCACGCGGTTGCCGAGCAGGCCGAAGCGCAGCGCGAGGCGGTAGGGGCCTTCGGCGCCGTCCTGTTCGGCCCAGCCGAGGTCGCAGAGTTCGCGCAGCAGCCGGTGCGCAGCCCCCTTCGGCAGATCGAGCGCCTGGGCGATGTCGGACAGGCGCATGGGGACGGCGGCGGCGGAGAGCGTTTCCACCACCTCGACGCAGCGTTCCAGAAGCCTCTTGACAAGCCGCATGTTGATGGAACATCGTTCCACTAATGGTCGCGGCAGGCTAGGCGCGCAGCCCAGCCGCCGTCAACTAAGAACGCTGCGGGGAGGACGGGACGGATGCTGAAGCGCCTGCTGGGACGGTCGCGCGCGCTGGCGGGCATCATCGGCTTCCTGCTGGCGTGGGAGGCGGCGTCGCGGCTGTTCCACCTTCCCGCCTATGTGCTGCCGCCGCCGTCGATGATCATCCACGGTGGCGCCGAGAAATGGCGTAGCCTGCTGGGGGCGGCGTCGTTCACGGTGCAGCCGATGGTGCTGGGCTTCGTCGTCGCCGTGGTGCTGGGTGTCGCGATCGCGCTGGGGGTGGCGTTCAGCCCCGGCGTACGATCCATCGCCTATCCGCTGCTGGTGTTCCTGCAGATCGTGCCGAAGATCGCGGTCGCGCCGCTGTTCATCATCTGGTTCGGCTTCGGGCTGACGCCGAAGGTGCTGCTGGTGTTCCTGCTATCGTTCTTTCCGGTCGTGGTGGCGGCCACCACCGCGTTCGCCTCCATCGAACCCGAGATCATCGAGCTGGCGCGATCGACCGGGGCGGGGCGTTTGCGCATCTTCCGCATGGTGCAGCTGCCGAACGCGCTGCCGTCGCTGTTCGGCGGCATCAAGGTCGCCGCCGCGCTGGCTGCGACCGCGGCGGTGGTGGCGGAGTTCGTCGCGTCCGACCGCGGCCTTGGTTATCTGCTGATGGAGTATAACGGCAACCTGGATACGGCGATGAGCTTTGCCGCGATCTTCGTGCTGTCGGCGCTGGGGCTGGCGCTGTACGGCGTGGTGGAGCTGATCGAAGCCTATGCGATTCCGTGGCACGTCTCGCGCCGCCGCTTGGCCGGTGATGCGCCGGGATTTTGAAGACAAGAAAAACATGAAAACGAGAGACTGGGGAAGAGACCGATGAAACGACTTGTCCTGATCGCCTGCCTGCTGCTGTCGGCGGGGGCGGCGCGCGCCGACGATGCCGCGACGCTGCGGCTGAACTGGCTGATCTACGGATTTCACACGCCATTCTACCTCGGCGTCGAAAAGGGCTTCTACAAGCAGCAGGGAATCGATCTGACGATCGGCGAGGGCCAGGGCTCGGGCCGGGCCGTGCAGACCGTGGCCACGGGGTCGGACACGTTCGGGCTGGCCGATGGGGGATCGATCATCGCGGGGGCGGCGAAAGGCGCGCCCGTGCAGGCGGTGATGGGCATCATGAACAGCAGCCCGTATGCGATCTGCATCCGCAAGGACAGCGGCATCGACACGCTGAAGGGGCTGGAGGGCAAGACCATTGCGTCGACCACGGGCGAGGCGGGGCTGAACATCTTCCCCGCCATCCTGAGCCGCAACGACATGACGCCGGATTCGGTCCATTTCCTGCGCGTCGATGGCGAGGCGAAGCTGGTCGCCTATCTGCAGAACCGCGTGCCGGCGTTCCTGTGCGGTGCGGAGAACCAGGCGCTGATCGTGGCCGACAAGGGCGTGCCGCCGGCGGTGCTGTCCTATCCCAAACTGGGCGTGAACACCGAGGGGCTGGCGATCGTCGCATCGCGCGACACGATCGCGAACAAGGCCGATCTGGTGCGCCGTTTCATTCGTGCGACGCAGCTTTCCTTCGCGGCGGCGATCAAGGACCCCGAGGCGTCCATCGCCGCTGGGCTGAAGGCCAAGCCCGACATGGATAAGGGTCTGGCGCTGCGCCAGTTGAAGGCCGGGCTGGCGCTGATGAGGAGCCCGCACGGGCCGGACCAGCCGATCGGCTGGATGGCGCCCGAGGACTGGGTGGAGACGGTGGCGCTGATGAAGCAGTACCAGGACCTGAAGACCGATCAGCCGGCGAGCGCTTTCTGGACCGACGCGTTGCTGCCGAAATGAACGGGGGGCCGAAATGAGCGGGCGGGGCGCGGCGGTCGTCACCGGCGGGGCGGGCGGCATCGGGCGCGCGGTGCTGGCGCGGCTGCAGGCCGACGGGTTCGCGCCGGTGTCCTGGGACTTGTCGGCCGACGTGCCGGATGCGCTGGCGCTTTCCGTCGACGTGACGGACGAGGCGGCGCTGGCGCGGGCCGCCGCCGAGACCGTGGCCAAGGCCGGGCCGATCACCGCACTGGTTGTCAATGCAGGCATCCTGGGGCCGGTAGCACGGGTATGGGAGGCGGCGGTCGCGGACATTCGCCGGGTAATCGAGACCAATCTCGTCTCGGCCTTCCTGACGGTGCGTGCGGCGGTGCCGCACATGCTGTCCAATCCCGGGCCGGATCACGGGCGCATCGTCATGATGGCCTCGGTCCAGGGCAAGGAGGGCACGGCGCTGGCCGGCCCATACGCGGCGGCGAAGGCGGGCATGATCGGGCTTACCAAGACGCTGGGCAAGGAGTTGGCGAGCGAGGGCATCTTGGTCAACGCCATCGCGCCGGCGGTGGTGCGCACGGCGATGGAGCATCTGATCACCGCCGAGCGGCGGGCCGATCTTTTGTCGCGCATTCCGATGGGGCGCTTCATCGACCCGCCCGAGGTCGCCGCGATGGTGTCGTTCCTGTGCGGGCCGGACTGCACGTTCTCGACCGGCGCGGTGTTCGACCTGTCGGGCGGACGGGCGACATATTGAAGGAGAGTGCGTGATGCTGGCAGGCGAAGCAGTGGTGGCGATCTGGAACGGCATCGCGCAGGAGATGCGTGCCGAGTTCTACGACTGGCACCAGACCGAGCACATGCCCGAGCGCGTCGGCATCCCGGGCTTCCGGCGCGGTCGGCGCTATGTGGCGATGGACGCGGCTACGCATCCCGAGTTCTTCACGTTGTACGAGGCGGATGCGCTGCCGGTGCTGCAGGGCAGCGACTACGCCAACCGGCTGAATGCGCCGACGCCATGGACGCGCCGCGTCACCGCGCAGTTCCGCGACACGGCGCGCGCTCTGGCGAAGGTGCTGGAGAGCACGGGGCCGGGCGCGGGCGGCGTGATGCTGACGGTGCGTTTCGATGCCGACGATACGGCCGCCGAGACGCTGGGCGCACTGGTGCGTGCGGCAGCACGATCGCCGCGGGTGACGGGGGCACATCTGGGCGTGGCGGACGAGGCGGCGTCGAGTGTGCGCACGACCGAGGCGAAGGGGCGGACGGATATTCAACCGCCGCCGACATGGTTCGCGCTGGTCGAGGCGGCGGATGCGGGTGCGCTGGGATCGGTGCTGCCGGACTTGGCACTCACCGGCGCGGGCGCGAGCGGGCCGTTCATCCGCGGGCTCTACCGGCTGGAGTATCAGCGCACGAAGACGGCATTCGTCTAGGTGAGTGGCAAGATCCTGGTCGATCAAGCGGCCAACTGATTGCAGAAAGCCGCTTCGAGCCGGCCATCAAGGACAGCAGCTCTGACGATAGCGACGCGGTGAGCCAAGGAATATCTCCAGGCGGTCGAACGGGAGTGTGGTCCAGATTCCCATGACCAGGTTCTTCCGCTTCACCGCCGCCCACTCCTCGTTGAAAGACCTGGAAAACAGATTGGCGGAGGGCTTGCCTCAGCCATGACGGAACCCTCGGGTCTCAAACCAACGCCAGGCATGGCCCATCATCTGGTCGAGTTCGGTGTAACGTGGCGAGAATGCGAGAATTCTGCGTGCCTTCGCGGGATCCGCCACGACCTCCGCCGGATCACCGGCGCGGCGAGGCCCCATGACGACCGGTATCGTCCGGCCGGTGATGCGCCCGGCGCTATCGACGATATCGCGGACCGAGTAACCATATCCGGTGCCCAGGTTAAAGGCATCCGTTTGGCCACCGTCCAGCAGGTAGCGCAACGCCAGGACGTGGGCATCCGCCAGATCGGCCACATGTGTATAGTCGCGAATGGCTGTACCGTCGCGTGTCGGGTAGTCGGTCCCGTTGATCTGAATGTTCGGAATATGGCCAGCGGCCGACATCAACGTGCGAGGAATGATGTGCGGCTCAGGGTCATGCATCTCGCCGATTAGCCCAGCGGGGTCCGCTCCGGCCGCGTTGAAATACCGCAGGCTAACCGATTTTAAGCCGTGGGCCGCATCGAAGTCTGACAGCATCTGCTCGACGACCAGCTTCGAGCGGCCATAGGGACTGATCGGCAACTTGGCGGTTTCTTCGCCGATCGGCAGGCGCTGCGGCTCGCCATAGATCGCGCAGGTGCTGGAAAAGACGATCTTGTCTACGCCTCTGCCGATCAGTGCACGGATCAGACTGAGACTGCCCGCGACGTTGTTCCAGTAATAGAGGTCCGGACGTTCGACGGACTCGGCGACGTAGGCGAAAGCCGCAAAATGGATGCAGGCGATTGGCCGGGTTTGTTCGATGGCGCGTTCTACCGCGGGGCGATCAAGAATATCGTCTTCGATCAATGGGCCGAAGCGAACCAGCGAGCGATGGCCGCGGCAGAAATTGTCGAAGACGATCGGCTCGAAGCCCGCCGCCAGCAACGCCTTGGCGGCATGGCTGCCGATGAACCCACCGCCGCCGGTTATGAGCACGCGATCGCCCATGTTCTCCCTGCTCATCCTCCTGCCGAGAAGCGGGCTTCGATGACATCGAGGATCAGTTCGAATCTCCGCTCCGGCAGCTGGTCAACCGGCTGGTTGATGCGGCTTCCGCCAGGGCCGCCGCGATACCAGTCGCGATAGACGTGTCCCGCATCGACGGCCTGGAAGCCAAAGTAATCGATACCAGCGAGCTCGGCCATCATCTGATAATCGTAGGCGTGAAAATCCTTCTGGAATATCTCGATCGCCACGCAGTGCGGCGGAAGCAAAAGAAGATTTGTTAGCCCGCTCCCATGCAGGCCCACCAGCACATCCAGCCTGACCAGGTCGGCCATGTCCACCTGCACAGGGACATAGTTGAGCCAAGGGACCAGGCGGTCGTAGTACCATTATCTATACCCACCAGGCGAGGCCACCTTCAGCGCGGGACTGCCGGTCAGCAGCTTCTGGAACAGCCCGGCCAGGAGTTTGTGTTGCCATCAATATCAATGTGATAACGGTATCGGTTGAAATTGGTGGACGGCACCAAATCCGCCATCAGGCCAGATGCGCTAGCCTCCGACTGCGCGCTTTCGTTGGGCATCTGCACGAGCTCCGAGATGCCAGTGTCCATAATATCGCTGTGCTGGCAGCCGATCTCGCAAAGTCGGATGCGCGGCAACGAACGCCAGGCCAGCGCGGGATCGGTGATCCGCCCGGTCGCAGAGCCGCGCCGGAAAGCCACCGGCTTCCGGTCGTGCCATGCGACCGGTTGCTGCTCGGAGTGTCTGAGGATATCGGCATAGGCGTGCAAGAGCAGATACGGCGAATCCAAGATCAGATAGAACTCCGGGCGGTTGTCACAAAAGGCGAGTCCCGGCAGGGTGCCATGATCTTCCAAGCTAATCTGGATTTCTCCCGGACCCAGTCCGCTGCATTGGTGGCCTGCTAAGCATATCGGCAGTATGCCGATGAGGCAGTTGATCACGAAGTCGAAGCGCGGCGATGTCCGCAACTCGTTGCCGGGGCGAAAGCGGCGATTGATCGCCTCGGCCGCCGTGTCGACTTGCCGCGTCAACAGCGCGACATGCAGAACGCTGGCAAAGATGTAGTGGTCATCCGGCGGACACTCGCCGAATTTGGATAGAGGCGCTTGGAGCGAGGCACAGGCTGCTGCGAACTCGCCCAGCAACGCACGGCGTTTTGCCATAGCAATTTCATGCTGGATCGTTCCGGGGGGGTCTTCCCAGCACCTGATCCAGATACTCGATCATGGGATTCATGCTGAACGGCTCGCTGGGACGCCCGGATGCAGAGCGGGCCTCACGCAGCGGCGCTGACGAGGCCAGCCCTAGCTCCCATTATTTGGCGGAAATACTCCACCGTCCGCCACAGCCCGTCCGCCAGCACCACCGTGGGTTCCCACCCCAGAACACGGCTCGCCAGCCCGATGTCCGGGCAACGTTGCACGGGATCGTCTGCCGGCAGTTCACGCTGCACGACCCGTGAGCGCGAGCCGGTCATCCCCAGCACCTGCTCGGCCAATTCACGCACCTGGATTTCGTGCGGATTGCCCAAATTCATCGGCCCGGTCACCGCATCCTCCGTCGCCATCAGCCGCGTCAGTCCGTCCACCAAGTCATCGACGTAACAGAACGCCCGGGTCTGGCTGCCGTCGCCGTACAAGGTGATGTCCTCGCCACGCAGCGCCTGCACACAGAAATTCGACACTACCCGCCCGTCATTCGGGTGCATGCGCGGGCCATAGGTGTTGAAGATTCGCGCCACCTTGATGCGCGTGCGGTGCTGGCGCAGGTAGTCGAAGAACAGCGTCTCGGCACAGCGCTTGCCCTCATCGTAGCACGCGCGCGGGCCTAACGGGTTGACATTGCCACGATAATCCTCGGTCTGCGGATGCACCATTGGGTCGCCGTACACCTCGCTAGTGGAGGCCTGCAGGACTTTGGCACCTACACGCTTCGCCAAGCCGAGCATGTTAATGGCGCCCATGACGCTGGTCTTAGTCGTCTGCACTGGATCGTATTGGTAGTGAACCGGCGAGGCCGGGCAGGCCATGTTATAGATCTCGTCCACCTCGACATAGAGCGGGAAGGTGACGTCGTGGTGCATCGCCTCAAAATGCGGGTTGCTGGCGAGGTGCGAGATGTTGACCTTGCGGCCGGTGAAGTAGTTGTCCACACACAACACATTGTTGCCATCACGCAACAGGCGCTCGCACAGGTGAGAGCCAAGGAAGCCGGCGCCGCCAGTTACCATTACGCGTTTCATGGCCGGACTACCCCGAGCAGTTTGTATCAAATAGCGAGAATGTTCGAATTATACACCCAAATAGCCACCATGACAAGTAAAATAGCACTCAGTGTGGCTAGCTCGTGATCTGTCCGGTGTTTGTAGCTTGTGAAGCGTCCGGTGCCATTGGCCTCCAGGATTGGGGGTTTGCATGGACCGGGCACGGTGGTGCAGGAGCCGGCACCGCCGCGGTTGATCGAAGGCGGCATCCCGACCGAAGCGCTGGTGGCGCAGGTCGTGGTCTCCCGCTTTGCCGATCACCAGCCGCTGTATCGACAGGCGTAGATGATGGCGCGTGAAGGCGTGATCATCGACCGCTCCACCCTATCCTTCTGGATTGGCTATGCCGCGGCCGAGGTCGCCCCGGTGGTCGCGCGGCTGCGCGAGATGCGGTTGGCTTCGAGCCGGATGTTTGCCGACGAAACCGTCGTCCCGGTGCTCGATCCTGGTCGTGGGCGCACCACGAAGGACTCCTTCTGGGCCATTGCACGCGATGATCGGCCGTGGGGCGGCCGCACGCCGCCAGCCGTCGTCCATAGCTTCGCGCCGGGCCGCGGACACATCCACGCCAACGCCTTGCTCGGTGGCTATCGCGGCATCCTGCAATGCGACGGCTATGCGGTTTACAAGAAGTTTGCCGGTGCCGTGCGTGATGAACAGAGGGTGACGCTGGTTTTTTGTTGGAGCCATGTGGGTCGCGGATTCTACGACCTGGCCAAGTCGGCACGTCGCCGATCGCGACCGAGGCGCTGAGGCGGATCGCGGCACTCTCCGAGATCGAGGCACGCGTCCGCGGCGATACTCCGGATGCCAGGCGGGTGATGCGCCAAGTTGAGAGCCGGCCGCTCGTTGACGACCTGCGCCTTTGGTTCGAGACGCAGCTGGCAAAGTTGCCCGCCCGCAGCACCACCGCGGACGCGATCAACTATGCGCTGAACCACTGGGACGGGCTGGTTCGATTTATCGATGATAGTCGTATCGACCTCGACACCAACGCCGTCGAGCGCACCATCCGCCGGGTGATCTTGAGCAGAAAGCGTAGCCTCTTCGCCGGTAGCGACGAAGGTGGGGTCAGCTGGTCATGCTGGGCATCGCTGATCGAGACCTGCCTATGCCGCGCGCGGCATAGGGCTGTTTATGCCGAACGCCGAACTATGCCGAACGGACGTGCGATCAATGTGAACGAGTACTTGCCGTGCCTGCCGGAATGCAAACTTCCATCGCTGTGCCGCTCGGCATAGTTTCCTTTGTGTAGCCGGTAGTGCAAACGGCATTGGCGACGATCGAGACTCTGGATCACCCTTGTCGGACATGCTGCTGCTCTATGTAGCTGCTGCATGCTGCTGCTCAGAGGCCGATTGCAAGGTCGATGAACTATGCCGAATGGAACACCTGTGGGACCAGCCGGAATCAGGCCTCGCAAGATAGCGCTCGGCATAGTTCGGCGTTCGGCATAAACTTGCAAATTGAACGACGTCAATCCGCTGGACCACATCACTCACCTGCTAACCCGCCTCGTAAACGGCTGGCCACAGGACCGCATCGATGAGCTGGTGCCCTGGAACTGGCTGCCGCCAAATCCGCACTGATCGCCCAAGGGGCACAACCCCGCCTACCCTTGACTCGCAACGGCCCAGCCTGTTGTTGACAGCTGGCCGCGTCATTACCGTCTGCAAGCCAGCCGAGTTGCCTACATGGGTCAGGGGGAAGGCGGGCGCCCAGTATGAAGGTTATCATATTGAAATCGCGAAAGAAAATGCAGGGATGGTTGAGAAGCACCTTGGTAAATTGCGTGGAATACGGCCGCTGAAACTGTTCGTTTGCATCACCGACGACGAATGGGGGTTGCTGGTGCATTTCCTCCGTCACTATGCGGCAGGTGGGGTCAACAGGTTTTTTATCGCCTGTCCCCCAGCGTTGGAGAACAGTATCCAACGTCGAAGTCAAGAATACGACGTTACCACAATCACTGATCTGGACGTGATAGAAAGTGTCACCGGTGGCGTTGCAGCCGTTACGGAGATGCGCCGACGCTATCAGGACGCGGACGAGTGGGTTATTATAGTCGACTTTGACGAATTTGTCATCATCGACCGGCCAGTTCATGAGACCATCTCTGAGTTGGACGCAGAAGGGGTCAATGTTGCGCGGGGCATCATGCTTGACCGGTTCACGAGCAGTGGTGACCTAGTCGGATTCACCGAAAGCGATGACCTCAGCAAGGTGTTTCCAATTAAGGCTCGATTTAACGAGACCGTTATGAACGGTACGCAGTTCAAGGGCGTCTTCGTGAAAGGCCATCTTCCGAGCGCGGTGGCACACCATTTTTTCATTGACGAACGGGTATCCGCGCGACAATTCGAAATTGCGCATTATCGCTTTCATGGCCGCACACTTGATCGGCTTCGCGCTAATTTGGGGCGACTGAATGAAATTGGAGCAAAATGGGCCATTGAATACGAGAACATCCTCCGCCACTATGATCAGAACGGACGCTTTGCCTGGGAGACCTTCGGCGGCTGGCGCGACGGTCTAATAAGCACCGATTGCAACCTCGATGGCCGCATCATTCGTGTCTGGCACCGCGAAAACACGTCGGACCGGGTAGTGCTCGCACAAGTTTTTACGCGCCGAGACTACGACATCCCGGGCTGCTTCCTAGCCACGATCGCCGCCTATCACAGTCGCATCGTGGCCACGGGCAACGCCGCATTGATTGTCGATGCTGGCGCCCATTTCGGCGCCAGCGGGCTATGGTTCGGCTTCAAATGGCCGCCCTGCCGTATTGTTGGGATTGAGCCGAACCGCGACGACTTTGAGGTGTTGGCATCCAACATGAATCTCTCTCTGCTTGACTCGAAGCTTTACCATGCCTTCCTCGACAAGGAGGATGGTACCGGTATCCTGATCGATCGAGGAATGGCCGAGTCGGGCCGCGAGGCTCAGCGCGCGAGCGCCGGTAAGCCGACCTGCACGATCGGCCTTGGCCGCGTCTTTGCCGAGAATGCAGGATATGTACCGTTCGTCCTGAAAATCGACATTGAAGGTCACGAGCAATCATTGTTTGAAGGCGATACCAGCCCAATTGATGCATTTCCGGTGGTGATAGTCGAATTGCATGATTGGCTAATGCCGGAACGGAAAAGTTCGGTTCCATTCCTGCGTTGGCACGCTTCGCGCAACCGCGTATTCCACGTACACGGCGCGCATGTGATTTCGATCGACTGGGAGAAGTTGTCGTCGGGACCAAGCGTTATCACTAAACCTGGACCACGCAGTGCCGTCAGAGGGGAAAAAATGGCGCGCAACGATCATTTGGTTTATGATGTCGGCCTGCATACGGGGGAGGACACAGAGTTTTACCTGAAAAAGGGATACCATGTCGTCGCTTTCGAAGCCAATCCTAGCCTCGCTGAATTTTGTAGTGAGCGGTTTGCGCAACAAATTCAGTCAGGCCAGTTGCATATCGTTCAAGGTGCCATCGCGCCGCCGACAAGTACGGGCAAAGTCAAGTTCTATTTGAATAACAGGGTTTCAGTGTGGGGCACTATCGATCAGGCATGGGTTGCCAGAAATGCTGCGCTAGGTAGCGACAGCACCGAGACCGAGGTCGATCAAATAAATATGGCCGAGGTTTTTGAAAAATTCGGAATGCCATTCTATTTAAAGATCGACATCGAAGGAGCGGACGGCTTGGTGTTGGACGCTTTACGAAATTTCGAAGATCGACCGCAGTATATTTCCATTGAAGCTAATACCGTAGATATCTCCTCCCTGGCGCGGGATCTGGAAACTCTCAGCGACCTTGGCTACAAGCAATTTCGACTGGTGCCGCAGCAGAATATCGGCGGCACGGTCGTACGCACAAGAACGCTTCGAGGCGAACCCATCGAGCATGTCTTTGCTGACGGCGCCTCGGGTGTTTTTGGCGATGAATTGCTCGGCGTTTGGATTGATCGCGACGCAGTCGTCGCGTCGTTCTCTTCTCAGTTTGATGGATGGCAGGACATTCACGCGAGCTTGACGGCGGACGAATCAGCAAATCTCGCATTGAACCGCCCAGCGACGCAAAGTTCTACATCCCAGTGGTCGACACATTCGAACCCCGACGTCGACGCACGAGTTGCAAATAATGGTGACACCGGAAGCACGACGTTTTTCCACACAGCTCATGAGACGGCACCGTGGTGGCAGGTCGACCTCGGGGCAGACTTTGTAATCGAGCAGTTGCGCATCTTCAACCGCCGCGATGCTGCCGAAAGGCTGCGGCGTTTCACCGTCCTAGTCTCGCGAACCGGGGCGACGGGCAGCTGGTTGCCAATTTATTGCAAGAATGATGATGCTATATTCGGCCATTTTAATAACGTTCCATTGGTGATTATGCCTGATGCCAGATCCATCGCTCGGTTTGTTCGGATACGCAAAGACGACGGCGGATACCTGCATTTTTGTGAATGCGAGGTGCTAGGTTACCGGCCTGATTCCGATGAATTAGTGTCGTTGTCCGATCAGATGGAACGAAGGATACAGGCCTTGCCTGCTGAGTGGGCGGCGACCAATTTCAAATTAACCGACGAGCGATCCGGCTATGTCACGAGAGTTGGTGTGGAAAGTCTGGATTTCAGGAGGGTAGAGGCGATCCACCCGCATTGGACCGGCTTTCTGAAGCTGTCGAACACCAACAATGAAGCCGAACTCGAGGGTTACGACAGAAAGGCAACATATGAGATTGCCAACGAGACCCTGACCGTCTTCTGGGAAGGTTTGAAGCCTGATGTGTTTCTGCCGGTCTCCAGAATTTATATTCACCAGGATCTGCTAATAGATACTCTCTGCCTTGAGCGGGTCGGTGCAGTTAAAATCAGAGATCTATATGTAGTCGCAAGAAAAATCTCCGTGGAACTCCCAGGCGGCGATTATGAAGTCATCTTGCGCCTCAACACAAGCGATATTCCTACCTTCGAGCAGGTGTTCGTAAATCGTGAGTATGACTCTTTGAATTTGCCGAAATCGGCGGAAGCTATAGTGGACTTAGGGGCGAACATAGGCTTGGCAGCCGTGTTTTTTGGATTAAGGTACCCCAACGCAAGGATACTTTGTGTCGAACCAGAGACTGACAACTTCACAGCCCTGGTCCGCAATACCGAGGCTTTGGGCGATCGTGTCCTGAACCAGCACGCTGCCGTCTGGACAAAGGACGGCCTGGTATATCTTCATACCGAGAGTGAAAGTAGTTCGCCTCTCGGCGCCTGGGGCGTACAGGTATCGGATCGCAAGGCGGGATCAAGCGGTATGACGAAAAGTTGCAAGATGGCAACCCTGTTCGATGAAGCGGGCTTCAATCGCGTGGATATCCTCAAAATTGACATCGAGGGCGCCGAACTTGAAGTCTTCTCGGACTGCGTACACGAATGGCTTCCGCGTGTCGATTTGATTATCATAGAAACGCACGATCGCTTCAGGCCAGGCAGCGACGAAGCCGTACGAAAGGCTGTCCACCCGATGTTCGAGGAACTTCCGAGGTGCGGGGAAAACCTGTTCTTCCGACGCACCCGTCGTTGACCGATCTGACGACGCAATTCTAGCACCAAACCGACCACGACTGTTCGCATACCGGATCGGCCGGCGTGACGACAAGGTCCGATTGCGGCAAAAGCAAGTAAGGCAGTTTTCATCGCCACGAGCGTTGATAAGAGCCATACGGGCGGTTCTGGGACTGTCAGTTCGAATGGGTCTCGCACGAAGGCGAGGCGCGGAAGGCCGGGCTGTCGGTGGAGACGATCGAGACGTTGCGGCTCGGTGGGTCGGTGTTCGCCGCGGTCGATGAACAGGCGATCCACGACTATGCGATCGAGCTGCTGCGCGACCATCACGCCAGCGAGGCGGCGTACCAGCGCATCCTGGCGGCCTGCGGCGCGGCCGGGATCGTCCAGCTCACCGCCCTGATCGGCTATTACGCGATGGTCGCGTTGACGCTGAACGCGCATGAGATCGGCGTGCCCGACGGGGAACCGCCACTGCCGTCCTTGCCCCGCCACGGGGCGCGGGTCTAGCAGCACCGCATGCCTCCACGTCCTGTCATTGGCCTGACCTTGGATGCCGAGCAGCCCGGCGGCTACTCGAAATACCCGTGGTACGCGGTGCGGCAGAACTATGCCGATGCGATCATCGCCGCCGGCGGCCTGCCGATCGCGCTGCCGCACGACGCGGCGCTGGCGAACGACTATCTGGATCGGATCGATGCACTGGTGGTCACGGGCGGTGCGTTCGACGTGGATCCATCGCTGTATGGCGAGGGCGAGCGCCACGCCACGGTGACGCTCAAGGAAGGACGTACGGCGGCGGAGCTGGCGCTAACCCAGGGCGCGCTGGGGCGCGACCTGCCGGTGCTGGGCATCTGTGGCGGCGAGCAGCTCTTGGCCGTGGCGTTGGGCGGCACGCTGGTGCAACACATCCCGGACAGTGTGCCGGACGCGCTGGAGCACGAACAGCCGAACCCGCGGCATGAGCCGGGGCATCCGGTCACCGTGGTGCCAGGCACGTTGCTGCACCGGATCGTTGGCGCTGGCGTGATGCACGTGAATTCGGCGCATCATCAGGCGGTGCGGGAACCAGGGCCACACGCGGTGGTCAATGCGACGGCGCCGGACAGTGTTGTCGAGGGGCTGGAGGATCTGCGCTACCGCTTCTGCCTGGGCGTGCAGTGGCATCCTGAGTTCTTCATCGATCCGGGCGATCGCAGGATCTTCGATGCCTTGATCGCCGCCTGCCGTGGGTAGCCTGGGCGGGATCCGCGCCGGCGCGTCAGGCGATCGTCCGCGGGTCCTCGACGTCGGTGCGCAGATGTTCGGTGGGCTGCGGCGTGGCGGTCATGACGCAGACCCCGTCAGGCGCCTCGAACTGATGCCAGGCGTTCTGCGGCACGACGGTCAGCATGCCGGCGGTCAGCGTCAGGGACTGCCGGCCCTCCTCGGTGATCAGGTGCAGCGTCGCCGCGCCGTCGATCACGTGGACAATCTCGTCGCCCTGGGGATGGCGTTCCCAGGCGCTCTTGCCGGAGAATTTCGCGGTGAAGATGGCGCCGTCGCGATACGGGGCGACGCGGCCGAAGGCACCCGCGCGGTCAGCGTCGGACGAGCCGGGCGTGCGTCCCTTGAGCATGTTGAGCTTGGCGAATTCGGCTTTGAGATCGACGGCGGTGATCATGCGGCCCCCTTGGTGATAGAGTTGTGCGAGGCATCGTGGAGGCTCACCTTCGCGCTGCCGATAGCTGTCAGCAATGGTAGAGGTCATGACCTTTGGCCGGCAGGCGCTCGAGGCGCTCGGACGGCGGGCGTGCGCGGAAGGGAAGATTATCGAAATCGCGATCTATGGCGGCTCGGCGCTGATGCTGACGTTCGATTGGCGCGTGGCGACGCGCGAGGTTGATGCGGTGTTCGAGGCAGACAAGCAGACGATCAGGCGTCTTGCGCGTGACATGGCCGAGGAACACGGCTGGGACCTTGACTGGCTCAATGATGGCGTCAAATGTTTCCTGGGCGCCTCGGATACGTCCCCTGAGGCAAAGCGGCTGTTCTGTACCTATCCGTCCGAAGACGCGCCGGGTTGCGCATGATGATCGCCAGTCCCGCCTATCTGTTTGCCATGACATGTCGGACCATGCGGCTTGGGGGCGTGGCGGAAAATGCGGATGTCGATGATATCAGACGCCTTGCCCGCGAGATCGGTGTGACGCGTGCACCGCAGGCACTTGACCTTGTGAGCGCCTTCTATCCGGCGCAGGTCTTGGAACCGAAGACGCGTTTCGGCGTGGAAGAGATAGTTGATGGCACGACACAGGACGCGGCGACGCCGACCGTGGGGCGAGGGTCCGCATGAGTGATTTTCGGCGGCCCCGCACCTTGTACGATGTCTCGGTCAATGTCAGACTTGAACTACAGTCGTTCGACGCGCGCCTGCGGGAGTTCCTGGATCATCTCTATGCCAACCCGGGGCGGCGCATGGCCGCCGTTCAGAGGGAGCCGCTCAGACTGGATGATTTGCCGGACGCGTATTGGGCGGCGACGGCCGAACATCTGGCGCGCTGTCATGACCTGCCGATCCCGGATTGGACGGACGTGCACGGACGGTCACTCGTGCGTCCGTACGTCGCGGGGGGTCTTGAAAGTCTGAAGCCGCTGTTGACGGTCGAGAGCCCGTTGGCGTTTCGCCGGCGGATGCTGTTCGTGAGCAAGGATGCGCTATTCCGGCCCCGGATGGGCGCGGAGACATCAAGCCAACGGGACTGCGCGCAGTCGGTGCAGGCCTGAGATGCGAACAGGGGAGCCCCTCGGTGACCAAGCGGCCGCGGATCCGCGCGGCGAGCGCATCGCCAAGTGGCTGGCGCGGGCGGGCGTGGCCAGCCGGCGGGATGTCGAGAAGCTGATCACGGAAGGGCGCGTGAAGCTGAACAGCAAGCCCGTGACCCATCCCGCGACGTTTGTGGATACGGGCGATATCGTACGGGTGGACGGCACGGTGGTGGAGACCGCGGAGCGCACGCGGATGTGGCGCTACCACAAGCCGGCCGGGTTGCTGACGACGCATCGCGATCCACAGGGGCGGGCGACGGTATTCGACAAGCTGCGCGAGCGGCTGCCGCGGGTGATCAGCGTCGGGCGGCTCGATCTCAACAGCGAGGGGTTGTTGTTGCTGACCAACGACGGTGCGCTGGCGCGGAAGCTGGAATTGCCGGCGACCGGGTGGCTGCGGCGGTATCGGGTGCGGGTGAATGGCCATCCGGATCCGGCTTCGCTTGCCGCGTTGGCCAAGGGTGTGACGGTCGATGGCGTGCGCTACGGCCCGATTGATGCGGGGCTGGATTCGCGCAAGGGTGACAATGCCTGGCTGACGGTGAGCCTGCGCGAGGGGCGCAATCGCGAGATCCGCCGGGTGATGACGCATCTGCGCCTGCCGGTGACGCGGCTGATCCGCATCGCGTACGGGCCGTTCCAGCTCGGCACCTTGGCGCGCGGGGAGGTGGAGGAAGTGCCGGCGCGCGTGCTGCGCGATCAGTTGCCGCGCGAGGGCTGATGCGGATCGTCGGCGGGACCTGGCGCGGGCGAGCGCTGCAGGCCCCGCGCGGCGCAACGACACGGCCGACCGCGGATCGCGCGCGCCAGGCGTTGTTCGACATGCTGCTGCACGCGCCGTGGGGCGGGCGGCAGGTCGTCGATGGCGCGGCGGTACTGGACGTGTTCGCGGGGACCGGCGCGCTGGGGTTGGAAGCGCTGTCGCGTGGCGCGGCGACGGCCAGGTTCATCGAGCGGGATGCGGCTGCCTTGACCGCGCTGCGCGGCAACGTCGCGGTTCTGCAGGCGGGCGAGCGCTGCACAGTGCTGGCCATGGACGTGCTGGCGGCGCCGCCGGGCGCGCCGTGCGGACTGGTGTTCCTTGATCCTCCCTACAGTCAGGACCTGGTGCCGAAGGCGTTGGCACATCTGGCACCGCGCGGCTGGATAGCGGCCGGCGCGCTGATCGTTGCCGAGACCGCGCGTGATGAGGCGTTGCCGGTCAGCGATCGCGTGACGATGAGTTTGCTGGCTGAACGCTCCTATGGCGCGGCGCGTGTGAGCGCGTGGCGTGCCGAGGCTTTGGTCGGTTGAGCCGGCGGTACGCTCCGCGCTGATCTATCGATTTGCGTAGACGCATCCGCAGGTGGGGCGTTGGTCAGCCGGGATGTATACTTTTGTAATCCCGGAAGGATATTCGTAAGAGACTCTCTGTTAGGGGATGTCGCTGTCATGACGTCCTTCGGATTGTCTCGCCTCATGTACGGTTCGGTCTCGGGCGATGCGAGATCGATTCCGCAGTCGAAGGCAAGGGTCCCGCGGATGGACGTGCCGCATGTCGTATTGATTGATCCGGACCGGGCGTATCGTCGCCGGGTGGCGGATTATCTGCGGACGCATGACGTCAATATCATCGAAGTTGAGAGTTTTGATACGTTCTATACCCGTGTTGGCGACCCCGCCGCGCGGTGATCCTGAGGCCCTTGGCGCCGATCTGGCGCAGGGTTTGGGGTTTCTAAAGTTCGTCGCAACGAAATACCAGTGCCCGATTCTGGTGCGCGGCGATAACGACGATGAAACCAACCGCGTTATCTGTCTCGAGCTGGGGGCGGACGACACGATCCGGACGGGGACGAGCCTGCGCGAGGTGCTGGCGCGGGTTCGGGCCGCGGTCCGGCGGCTTTGGCAGCAGGGGTCGGGCCCGTCGCCGCAACCGCCGCCCTCGGCGCGGGAGTGGCGCTTCCTGACGGGGCGGCGGGAGCTGATCGCGCCGGGTGGGACGCCGGTGCCGTTGACCGCGGCGGAATTCAACCTGTTGAACATCCCCGTGCTGAACACCGGAATACCGCTGGACCGCGACTACCTGTCGCGGGCGGTGTTCGGTCGTGTCTACAGCGCGATGAACAGAAGTCGCGATGAACAGAACTATCAACAATCTGGTGGCGCGGCCGCGGCGCAAGCTGCACGATTCGGCGCGGGTCCCGCATATGATCAAGACGGCGCGGCCGATCTGCGGCTGGGCGGGTTGTTGGCTGGCACGCGGCTGCTGACACTGTCGGGCTATAGGCCGATCGAGCAGTTGCGGCACGGCGACCTGGTGGCGACGCTGCTGGGGCGCGGGCCACTATTCCTGCCGATCACCTGGATCGGCCGGCGGCGTGTCGCGACGCGGAACGGATTGGTGCGGGTCAGCCGCAATGCGGGGGGCGACGCGATGCCGGATCGCGATGTGGTACTGGTGCCGGATCATGCATTGTATCGCGAGGCGCGCTGTATCCCGCAGGCCGGTTGGTCAATGGTGCCACGCTGTTCTGGGACCTGGTGAACGTCAGCCAGACGGTGTGGGCGGTGCAATTGGAGCGCCACGACGTGCTGGTGGCCGACGGGCTCGCGGTCGAGAGCCGGCTGCATCCGACGGCGCGGTCCGCCTATGCCAAGATGACAGCGCCACGGCTGTGCGTGGCGGAGGGCGTGGGGATCTGAGATGACCTCCGGACGGATCGCATAGCCGCGCTGCTGATCCCGCTCGACGACCTGTTCGCTGCGCTGGCGGCGTTCGCGCCGGCCTGGGTGCAGTCCCTGGTGTTCGTCGGCATAACCGTGTCGGTCGCGGTTGGCGTTGAGCAGCGCCCGCGCCTGGCGGGCAATGCGCCGGCCGCGCCGCCGCCGGCTGCGCCGCTGATGCAGGTGGTGGCGTCGGCGCCTCAGGCGGAGCTGCGGGCGGTGCTGGCCGATGTTCAAGACGATGCCGACCGGCTCAACGTGCAGCTGGAGCTGGCCATCCCGTCGAGGATGATCCTGCCGAGCGAGCCGGGCGTGTTGCCGCCGGTGCTGCGCGCGCCGCTGCGCAACCCGGTGGAGCACACGCCGAACGGCCGCGTGTTCATCGGCGCGACGGGCGGATGCCTGCCTGCGGCTGATCGTCATCGACGATGGCAAGACTGCGGCGCGGCCAGTCGCCGCCGAGCTGTGCAAGCCGTTGGCGCGGCTGCTGGTGGAGGCAGGAGCCGGACTGGTGGTGGATCATCGGCCGGGGGATGGCACCACGCTGGTGCTCTCCTTGCCGGAAGCGGGGTAGGCTGCACGGACCCAGTCGTTGCGAGGTCTGCATGCCCGCCACCCCGATCGTCTCTCCCGCGTTGGCTTCGCCCAGCGGTCATTTCTCCCAGGGTATGGTCGTCGCCGCCACCGGGCGGCTGGTATTCATCTCCGGCATGGTGTCGCGTGGTGCCGATGGCCGCGTTGTCGGCGTTGGCGACATCGAGGCGCAGACGCGGCAGGTGTGCGAGAACGTCAAGACAGCCATGGCGGCAGCCGGCGGCACGATGGCCGACATCTGTCGCGTCGACGTCTACGTCCGCAACATGGAGCAGTTCCCGGTGATCCATCGCGTGCGGCGGGTGTATTTCCCGGATCCGCCGCCGGCCTCGACGATGGTCGAGGTCAGCAAGTTCACCCATCCCGATTACCTGATCGAGATGAACGCGATCGCCGTGCTGCCGGCGTGATGCGTTTCGTTGCTCATCGTTACGACGAATTGGTCTCGACGATGGACGAGGCGCAGGCGTTGGCACGCGCGGGGGCGCCGGACGGCACGGTGGTGGTGGCGCGGCGGCAGAGCGCGGCGCGCGGGCGGCAAGGGCGCGCCTGGGTCAGCCCGGAGGGGAACCTGCACGTCTCTGTGCTGCTGCGGCCGGGGGTGCCGGTGGCGCGGCTGACCGAGCTGGGGTTTGCCGTTGCGCTGGCGGTGGCGGATGCGGTGGATGGCGCGCTGGGGGCGGCGCGCGCGCAATTGAAATGGCCCAATGACGTGCTGGTGGATGGCGCGAAGGTCGCGGGCATCCTGGTGGAGCTGGCGCAGGAGGGGGCGGCGATCGTCGGCGTTGGCGTGAATGTCGCGCATAGCCCCGAGGGCGTGCCGTACCCCGCGACGAGCCTTCACGCGTGTGGTGGGGCGGTGGATGCCGAGGCGGTGCTGCTGGCGTTGCTGGATGCGCTTGAGCTGCGGCTGCGATTGTGGCTGACCGATGGGTTCGCGCTGCTGCGCGCGGCGTGGCTGGCGCGCGGGCCGGCCTATGGGGACACCATCCGACTGCGCCGCGGGGACCAGATCAGCGCGGGATATTACCTTGGGCTGGATACTGATGGGGCGTTGCTGATCCGGACTGAGGCCGGCACGCAGCGCGTGGTTGCCGGCGAGGTGACCAATGCCCCTCTGCCACGCAGTGGGAGCGGTCGTGGAGCGGAGCGGCGCGGGTGAGAGTGGTGCGGGTGGCGAGACCCTCACCCGTTGGCGCTTCGCTCCACGACCGCTCCCGCGCAGCGGGAGAGGTGTACGGTTTGGCGTGGGCTTACCGGCCGGTGAAGACTGGCTGGCGCTTTTCCATGAAGGCGCGGCGGCCCTCCTTGTAGTCGTCGCTATCGAAACAAAGTTTCGCCAACCTTGCCACCTCGACCATGTCGCGGTCGGTCGGATCGTTCAGCACCTCGGTGATCGTGAGCTTCGAGGCTGCTACGGACAAAGGCGCGTTGTCGGCGATGGTGCGGGCGATATCGAGCACCGTCTCGTTCAGCGTATCCTCCGATACCATCCGGTTGATCAGACCGATTCGTTGCGCTTCCGCCGCATCGATGCGGGTGCCGGTGTAGAGGATCATGCGTGCGTGCGCCGGTCCCACCAGGTTCACCAGGTTGCGCAGACCGTCGAACGCATAGGCGATCGACAGCCGAGCCGCGGGAATACCGAACTCACTGTCCACCGAGGCGATGCGTAAGTCGGTCTGCATCGCCAATGCCAATCCGCCGCCCAGGCAGAAGCCGCGAATGCGGGCGATGGTCGGCTTACGGAACGATTGGAACTTCTTCCGGCCAACGCCGGTCATCCGGTCGTATTCCTGCTGTGCGTCGGCGTTCGAGCGCAGCTTGTCAAACTGAGAGATATCCGCACCCGAAACGAAAGCCTTGTGGCCGGCACCGGTCAGGATCACCACGCGGATGGTGCTGTCCTCGGCGAACTCGTCGAGGATCTCACCCAGCCCGACCCACATCTCGACCGACATGGCGTTGCGCTTCTCGGGCTGGTTGAAGGTGATCAGGCCAATGCCGTCTTCCTTCGCCGCCAGCATCTTGCCGCCAGCGTAGGCCACGGAGGCGCCGCCGTTGACCAGGGCGTCCATCAGATCGCTCCCTTCTTGCGCATGTCGTCGATTTCGCCCGGGGTGTAGCCGACGGATTGCAGGATCTCGTCGGTGGACGCGCTGGCTTCGGGCGTGGGCAGGCGGATGTCTTTCGAGAAGCCGGAGATGTTGATGGCCGAGGCGACGACTTCCTTGTCGCCCACCACGGGGCTGTGCATCGTCCGCGCCATCTTCAGATGTTTCACCTGCGGATCGGCGAAGGTCTGGTCGATGCTGTAGATCGGCCCGCACGGAATGCCATTGGCTTCGAACAGCTCGATCCAGTGGTTGGCTGGCTTCGTTATCGTGATCTCGCTGATCGCAGCGTTGATCGCCTTGCGGTCCTTGCTGCGGCCGATCTGGGTTTTCCAATCCTCCTTCTCCAGCCAGTCGGGACGCTCGATCGCCTCGCAGAAGCGGGCGAAGACGCGGCCGGAGGAGGCAGCGATGTTGATATGGCCGTCGGAGGTGGGGAACACGCCGGTGGGGATGCCGGTCGGGTGGTCGTTGCCGGCCTGCTTTGCCACCTCGCCTTCCATCAGCCAGCGGCTGGCCTGGAAATCGAGCATGAAGATCTGCGCTTCGAGCAACGACGTGCTCACCCAGCGGCCGACGCCGGTGCGCTCGCGGTCGAAGATCGCCATCATGCAGCCGAGCGCC
>Ga0210386_10000414_pt1 | contig 39581 bp, 61 predicted proteins | sample IncBWH32OmetaG_FD_160091 | JGI IMG/M metagenome (GOLD analysis project Ga0210386, IMG submission 160091) | Forest soil microbial communities from Barre Woods Harvard Forest LTER site, Petersham, Massachusetts, United States - Inc-BW-H-32-O ...
TTGCCCGCGCCGTCCAACCCGGCCGGGATGATGCCGTCGAGGATCGAGGCCACGTCCTGCGCGCCCTTGGTGTAAACGTCCATCACGATGAACGAGGGTGCGCCGGGGTCGCCCTGGTCGCCCTGCGGACCTGGCGGGCCGTCCGGGCCTTGGATGCCCTCGGGGCCGGGGTCGCCGGTCGGGCCGGGGTCGCCGACCGGGCCGGGTGGCCCCTCGGGGCCGGTGGCACCTTGGGAGCCGGTCGGCCCGGCGGGGCCGGTCGCGCCGGGCGTGCCGGGCTGCCCGATCTCGCCGCGCGCCCCCTGGGGGCCGGTGTCGCCCTGGTCGCCCTTGGGGCCGGGGCTGCCCGCGTTCCCGGTGAGCCCCCGGTCGCCGATCGGGCCGGGCGGGCCGGTGTCGCCGATCGGGCCTCGGTCGCCGGGCGGGCCGCGCATCTGGCCTGTCTCGATCCAGCCGCCGGGGATGGTCGACGGGCCGAGGAACAGCCACAGATACCCGTCCGCGCGGTTCTCGACCGACTGGCCGACGCCAACCTGTAGGTCGGCCTCGGGCACCCGCACGTCGTCCCACCCGGCCTCGATCAGCCCATCGGCGGGCAGCTCGGCCGGGGTCCGGTTGGCGAACGAGAACACGATCGTCGTCGTGCCGCCGGGGTCGCCCCGCTCCCCGCGGGGGCCGCGCAGGCCGGGCGGCCCCATCACGGGCGGGCCGACCTCCGCGCCGACCACGCCACCCGGCAGGCGAACCGCTACGGTGTGGCCATCCTCGACGGTCGTCATGCTGGCACCAGCTCTCCCTCACGCGGCCCGGTGTCGGGGTCGCTCCGCAGCGGGTCGGTGACGCGGGCCTTGATGTCCATCGGCCCGGCCAGCACCATGACGCCCTCGCCCGCTGCGGGCTGGCGGCAGGCGACATCGTAGGCCGCTGGCCGGCCTGGGGTGAGGCGGGCGGTGTCCTCCCCGCGCAGCCACAGCCGGACGCCGCCCTCGTCGGCGGCCCACTCGAAGTCGAGCCGCAGCGAGCCGGTGGTGACGGTGGCCGCGAAGGTCCACAGCGCGACATCGACGGCCTGGCCGTCGTCGCCGAGCAGCACCAGCCGGAACGCGAACGGGTCGCCCGCGACCGCGCGCAGCGTGGCCTCCATCGGCCAGGCGTCGACCACCGTTGGCATGGCTGGCTACTTGGGCTCGCGCTCGGGGAAGCCGGGGCCGCCCTGGTCGGGTGCGCCGGGTGCGCCGGGGGTGCGGACCCAGGCCCAGACCAGCGAGGCCCCGTAGAGCACCGCGACCCAGGTTCCGGGCAGGCCCCGCTCGGGATAGCGCGGCTCGTAGCCCTCCTCCACCTGCGGGGGCTCGGGGTGGAGCGCGTAGGCGGTGAACTCGTCGGCCCCATCGGTGACCCGAATCCGGGTCGTCATGGCGAGGTCGGGCACCTCGGGATGGCCGCCGAGGTCGTCGGGGTCGTCCACGACCGGGTAGACCGGGCGCGGTGGGCGGCCGACTGGCGGGAGGCCCTGGCCGGGCCGCTCGGGCCAGCCGGGGATGATGGGGCCGCCCCCGATGCCGGGCGGCACCTCGGGTAGGCCCTGGTCGGGGTAATCGGGGAAGCCGGGCGGGAAGATCGGCCCGCCGCCGATGCCGGGCGGGAGCCCCTGGTCCGGGTAGCGGTCGGGCACCCAGACGCGGACCTTGGTGTATCCCTCGACGTACATGCTGCGTCCTCTCGGTTGGTTGGTGGTTGGTCCCGACGCTACGCCGGGCCGCTGGGGGTGCCTACCTGGCCGAGTTGGCCGCGCCGCGACTGGCCCACGACCACGAGCCGGTGTTCACCGGCTTCTGGTACGTGCAGGGCGCGCCCGACCCGTTGGTGTAGGCGAGCATCACCAGGTTGGCCGGGTTGATGGCGATCCCGACCCCGCTCTTGGCGCCGCTCTGGGTGGAGTCGACCGCGTATGCCTCGGCCCGGCCGGGCGGGAAGTACATCACCTGGCCTCGCGTTGACAGCCAGGCGAAGTGCGGGTTCCCGTCCCGGTCGTAGGCCACGTCTGCGGACACGTCTACCTCCTGTGATGGTGCCGGGGCGGGCGAGCTGCCGCCGCCCCCGCGGGCGATTTCGATGATGCGATCCATCGGGAAGCCCGAGCCGCAGTCGTGGTGATTGCCGCCCCCGCTCCCGAAATTCTTGTGCTCACACAGGCCCTTGGTGGAGCCCTGCGCTTGGGAGCTGGTGAGCTGGGTGAGCGGGATGCCGAACTGCTTGGCCAGCTCGCCCGCCAGCCGCCCGGCCGCGGTGAGCATGTCGCCCTTGGACAGCCACGTCGACCGCGACCAGCCCGAGGCCGCCCCGCTCGGGGTGCAGAAAGCGATCGAGAGGGCCTGGCCGTTGTAGTTGGCCTGCGCCCACGCCCGGTCGCCGTCGCGGACGAACTGGGCCGCCCAATTCGCACCGTGAGACATGTCGACCGCGAAGTGGTAGCTCACCTTCGAGCTCGGATTGGTGAGCCAGTTCCGCAGCGACTCGGCGGTCTGCGATCCCTCGGTGGTGTGGAACGCGATGAGGCGGCGGTTCAGGCCTCCGCTCGAGTAATGCTGGCTCGGCCACCAGGCCCTAGTGACTGCCATCGTCCGGTCCTCCCTCGTGCTCTAGGTCGCCGTGCTGGTCGGCCTCGGGCAGCTGCACCTCGTCGGGGTCGACGGGCTCCAGGTCGGTGTCGCTGGTGTCGCCCGTGTAGGTCTCGTTCTCGCGGACCAGGCGGCGGTGCCGCCCCGGTCGGATCGGGCTCAATGCGGCCTCCTCTAGGTTCGGCCCCAGCGGGGCGCGGTGGGTAGCGGTAGCCAATCATCGACCACCGACACGGGGCTGATGTCCGGGTTGCGCACCGGGAACTCGATATTGAGGCGGCACGCCCCGCCCGGCCAGCCGTTCGCCACGATGCCGAGGCCGCCCGACGTGGACATGTAGAACCGGCTCGGGGTGACCCACTGGTTGGCGGCCCAGTTGCCATTGGGCGCGCACGGCCCGCCGACGATCCCCGGCGGCCGGTATGCCTCGGGGAGGATGAAGAAATCGGCGAACTGCTGCGCGCCGGACCAGACGGTGCCGACGATCACGACCATCGTGCGGTCGGCGTTGAAGCGGTACTGGGGGACCAGCTCGCCCCCGCCGTTGTAGGTAAACCCGTTGATCAGGCCGGGCCGCATATCGTGCCACTGGTCGAGCGGGGGCAGGCCCCCGGACGGGCCGGGCGGCCCCTGCTCGCCCTGCGGGCCTCGGTCGCCCTGGGGGCCGCGCTCGCCGGGCGGCCCCTGCACGACGCCGGGGCTCAGCCACGGGCCGCCTGGCCCGGTGTCGCCGACCCAGGTCCACAGCGCGCCGTCCGGGTCGTAGACCAGCGACCAGCCGCGCTCTAGCTGGTGGCCCTCGGCGGGGCGGCCGGGGCCGTCCCACCCGGCCTCGATGTACCCGTCGCCGGGGAGGTCGGCCGGGGTCTTGATCTGGCCGAAGCTCCCGACGATGATCGTGGCCGCGCCCGTGGGGCCGGCCGGTCCTTCCGGGCCGGGGCCGCCGGTCGGGCCTTCCGGGCCGGTCGACCCCTGGGGGCCAGCGGGGCCGGGGCCGCCGGGGGGGCCGTCCGGGCCGGGCGGGCCGGGCGGGCCTTGGGGGCCGTCCGGGCCCAGCGGCCCCTCGGGGCCGGGCGGCCCGCCGGGCTGGCCGTCGAGCCCAGGCGGTCCCTGCGGGCCTGGCATCCCCTGGGGGCCTGGGGGGCCAGGGGGTCCGGGGGAGCCCGGTGGGTAGTCCTGGGCGCGCGGCACGAGGGTCATATCGAGGGCGGTCGCTGCGCCCGCGGGGACCTCGATCGTGCCGAGCTGCACGCCGAGGTGGTCGCCCCCGGCGGGGTGGACCTGGAGCGTGAACAGGGCGGCCTCGGGGTCGGCGATGATGGCCCACAGCTCGTCGGTGCGGTCGTCGTCGGGGTCGCCGGGCCGGGCGGTGGCCTCCATGCCGACCGGGGAGGCCAGCACCGCGACCGTGCCGTCCCCGCAGTCGGCCAGCGCCAGCCACCCGGCGTCGACCGAGACCGCGAGCCCGAACCCGGCCGACAGCACGGCGGGGTTGACGACGCCCGTCACCCGCCCGGCCAGCGCGGTGATCACCTGGCGGTCGTCCCAGGCCGAATAGCGGCCGCTCTGGCCCCAGCGGACCAGCGTCGGTGTGGTCATGGCTAGCTCCCGATGTCCTCGACGGTGAGGGTCTGCACGTAGGGGCCGAGGTCGTTGTAACCGCCGGGCCGGATGATCGCCGTGCCGTTGGACCAGATCCGCCCGTCGAACACCCGCGTGACCGCCGGGTCGTTGAGGTTGTGGCGGAACACGTAGTCGAGTTCGGAGATGACCGGCACGGTGCCGCGCGCCCAGCAGATCACCGCGCCGCGCCGCATGATGCTCGCGGTGTTGGCCTGGCCTGCGGTGCGCTCCCCGATCCCGATGCGGCCCTCCAGCGTGTGCGGGGGCCACGGCCCGCCGATCACCGAGGGGCACGCCGCGAAGTAGCGGACGCGGTACCACTGGCCGGGCTCGATATAGACCGGGATCGACTCCACGCCCCGGCCGACCGCTCCCCCGAACGTGGTGGCCTGGTAGTCGTTGAAGCCCTGTGAGGCGGGCATGTACGTGACCGACATCGCCCGCCGCTCGATCGAGGCGTCGACCGGGGTCAGCGTCATCTGCGAGGCCAGGTTGTTATTGGCGTTCGCCACGATCCACAGCAGCGGGATACCGGACAGCGCAGCCGTCGCGGCGGCGGGCAGCACCGACAGCGCCCAGGTGCCCTCGTCCGGGTTGGTCGAGCACCACACCACGTCCTGGCGGGAGCCGCTGCCGGGGCCGGGGTTGGCCTGGACCACCACGTCGTCGCGGGAGCCCACCACGGCGCTGGTGAGGTCGTCGCAGCTCGCCACGCCCACCCAGCCGCCCCGGATGATGATCTGGAGCCCGGTCCCGGCCTCGGCGCGGACGGGCCGGACCAGGCCGACGCGGGCCGCGGTCACCGCGGTGATCACCGCGCGGTCGTCGGAGGCGTCGTAGTTGCCTGCCTGGCCCCAGGCGAGCTTGCCGGTCGGTGTGGTCATCGGGTCTCCCTAGCGGGGCTGGAGGTTGCGGTGGAACATGGCCGAGGTCGTCTTGTCGAGCCTGCGGAAGGCCCCCGCGACGGTCTCGCGGGTGACCTGCGGCGGGTTGAGCAGCGCCAGCGACCAGGTGGCGGTGCCCTCGCCCGCGTTGATTTCCAGCTCGTTGAGGCGGGCCTGAAACTCGATCCCATCGGGGATCAGCGGGGTGACGGCGTGGACGGTCACGGTGTCGCCCACGCCGTAGCTGGTGATCACCGGGTAGGACTCGGGCGGGCTGCCGGTGATCTGCTGGGCGGGCACCGAATTGATCACGGCCTGGGTGAGCGCCCGTTCGCGTAGCGTCTGGATCAAGATGGTGCCCGGCCAGTCATCGACGGCATCGAGGCGGGGCAGGCGCGGGTTGGCCATGACCGCGGTCGCCACCGGGCGGGGGGCGGGCGGCTGGAGCGGGTTGCCCACGGGCGTGTCGGCGGGCAGGTCGCCGACCGCGAACGTGTGCGTGCGGAGCTGGTCGGAGTCGAACGTGGCCCGGTAGCTCAGCACCGCGCCGGGCACCGACACGCCGAGGCCGGCCCCGTCGTCGCCGACGCGGGGGCACACGATCCGCAGCGTGCAGACCGGGCGGCCCTGGGGGGTCATCCGGTACTCGGTGCGGAACTCGGGGCCGTTGAGCACCCCGGCCAGGTTGACGAGCAGCTGGCCCCGCGAGCCGCCCTCCAGGTACTCGTACTTCCGGTCGCGGCGGACCTCGTTAATGGCCTCGGTCTGGATCACCACGCCCACGTCCTCGACCGGCTCCGCGAGCACGCGGGCGATGTCGGTCTGCTCCCAGTTGGTGAACTCCCCGAACGGGTAGCGGTCCCACTGGCGGCGGGTGAGGTAGCCGGGCAGCTCCAGCAGCGTGAACTGCACGTGCGCCGAGCCGTTCTGGTCTTGCAGGCCGGTGGGCACGCCACAGAAGACCGGGAGCCCGTCGTAGAACGACCAGAGCCGCCAGCTCCACAGGGTCAGCATGGTGTCGGTGTCCAGCCCGCACGGCAGGTTGACCGTGACGTTGCCGTAGCCCCAGGCGTTCAGCCGCTTGACGCAGTAGAACGAGGACACGTCGACCATGCCGAGCCGCTGGTAGGGGGGCACCATCGTCTCGGCCCAGAACGTCCAGCGGCCGGGCAGCGGCACGTGCGGCCTGGTCGGGTCCAGCGCGAGGGGCAGCGTGGCCGGGGTGATCAGACCCACGTCGACCTCCACGCCAGCGCGATGGACCCCTGCCCGGCCGACCGCAGGAACCACCGCGACGAGCTGGCGGGCGGGATCATCATCGGGCGGGAGCCGGGCAAGATGTAGCTGGCGCGGGACAGGCCGCCCGCGGCCTCGGCCACCAGGCTGGCGGTGCTCACGAGGATTTGCATCCCGGCGTCCAGGGCCGCTATCCGGATGATCCCGCTGCGGTTGTCGGTGATCGCCGACTCGGACAGCGGCCCCTCATAGAGCGCGTAGACCGGCGCGTCGTAGTTGCCCTCATTGCGCAGCGTGGCGGCGTTGGCGATGTAGGGCGAGGCGTATTGCCAGTTGTACTCCTTGGGGTAGTCCCGGCCGGTGGTGCCCTCGGTGACGTTGGTCAAGGTGCCGCTCTGCCAGGTGCCCGCGTACAGCGCGGGGTCGGCCGCGGTGAGCGCGACCTGGTAGCGGAAGCCGCCCGAGCCCAGCGGGGTGTACCGGAACAGCTCGGTCCCGGCGCGCACGTCGGCGGTAAGCACCCGCTGGAGGTCGAAGTCGCCGACCGCCAGCAGCACGGGCTCGCGGTTGGCCGACCGGGCGGCGAGCTGGTCGCGGAGCTTGCCCAGCTCGTCGCGCGGCCCGGCCGCCACGCCCGTGATGGTGATCATGCGCTGGCGAAGCACCTTCGGCCCCCAGGCCGCGCCGTCGCTGATCACCCGCTCCACGTCGTTGCCGTCGATCGGCGGGGAGTCCAGCCACCCGGTGACGCGCTCCACGACCAGCCACAGGCCGCTGTCCTGGTCGCCGGTATTGAGCCAGAGGCCGTCCCAGATCACGGGCACCAAGGGCCGCGTGGCGGGGCGGGCGGCCCGCTCGTACACCCAGTCGAAGTCGCGCTCGTAGCCGCGCGTGGCGTCGGCCAGGCTGAGGCTCACCGGCATCTTGGTCATGCGACACCCCCAGCCATCGCCCACGACAGCTCGCGGGAGACCAGGGCCGCGACCTGCTGCTCGTCCTGGTGCTCGCGCGGGTAGACGTTGATCACCGGGCCGCCACCGGCGCCGCTCATCCCGGCGGCCGACGCGCCCAGGCCGCCGCCAGCCAGCGGCGAGGCGAACGAGGGGCCGGTGCCCAGGTCGATCGCGGAGACCCCGGCCAGGCCGTCTTGGAGGCCGCCCACCATGTCCTCGCCGATCCCGGCCATGAGCTTGGAGTGGGAGCCGATCCCGAAGAACCCCTTGATCGTCCCGAGGATCGGGCCGCAGACGTTGGCCTGTATCCAGCTCCCCAGCTCGCGGGCCTTGTCGAGGCCGACCTTGAGACCTTCGATGACCTCGGCCCCGAACGTGATCGTGATCGAGCTGGGGGAGCCGATCCCGAGCCCGGACTTGAGCCAGCCGACCACGGGGCCGGTGACGTTGGCCTGCACCCAGCCGCCGAGCTGGCGGGCCTTTTCGAGGCCGACCTTCAGGCCCTCGATCATGTCGGCCCCGAACGTGATGGTGATGGTGCTCGGGGAGCCGATCCCGAGGCCGCCCTTGATAAACCCGGTGACGGGGCCGGTGACGTTGGAGCCGATCCAGCCGCCCATCGACTTGGCCGCCGACAGCCCGGACTTGAGGCCGTCGATCATCGACGCCCCGGCCGACCGGGCGGTGGACACCATCGAGCTGAACCCGGACGACACCGCGCTCTGAATCTGGCCCATCGCGGTGTTGATCACGCCTTGCATCTGCGACCAGGTATCGCGGACGTGCCCGCCGATCGCGGAGGTGGCCGAGGAGACCACGCCGACCAGGCCGGTAAAGGCCGCCGACACCGCGCCGCCCAGCAGCCCGGCCACGGCGCTGGCGGCCTGGCCGAGGAGGCCGAACGCGGGGATGAGGCCGGGGCTGTTGCCGGTGATCCAGTGCCACAGCTTGGACACGATGCCGATCAGCCACTCGATGGCCTGGCCCAGCAGCTTGAGCGGGTTGAGTACGGCGGTGATGGCCTGGACCCAGGTCAGCAGCTTGATGGCCATCTCGGCGATCGGGACGATGATCTTGACCACGATCTCCAGCAGGAACCCGATGACCTTGATCGCGCCGACGATCACGGGCACCAGCACGTTCAGCGCCGACGCCAGCCCGGACGCGCCGCCCTCCCCGGCCCCGCCGCCAGCCGCCTGGCCGAACAGCTGCCCGAGGGGGGCCAGCAGCTTGGACAGCTCCTTGATCACGGGGGCCAGGGCGTCCCCGATCGCCTTGACAATTTCCCAGAGGGCCAGCGCTAGCGGCTTTAGAGCGCCCTCCCATAGCCCCTTGAGAATCGGCATCAAGAAATCGAGAATCCCCTTGCCCAGCCCGATCATGGCCTCGCGGAAATCAGAGCTGGCGATCATTAGCGCGGCGAGCCCGGCGACCACGGCAGTCACGGGCAGCGCCAGGCCGCCGAGGGCCGCGCCGACCCCGCCAATCGGGCCGATCGCGCCACCCAAGCCGGGGATCAGCTGCACGGCGGCGGCCTTGCCCACGGACCCCAGCCCGCCCGCCACGAGCTTGGCCGGGCCGAGGAGGTTGGACAGCATCCCGCCGAGCACGGGAATCTGGGTGAGGATGCCGGGCGCGACCAGGGCCGTCAGCGCAGCGGCCCCGGCCAGGATGGCGGGACCGAACCGCTTGATCGCCTCGGTGATCCGCTCGACCTGCTCGGGCTTGAGGGCTTCGATCCACTTGGCCCACTGGGTGATCATGCCGGTGAGCGGCATCACGAGCTTGGAGACCGCCCCGCCGATGGCCTCGAAGATGGGGGCCAGCGCCCCGCCGGGAGCGACCGCGGCGGACAGCGCCTTGGCCATGTCGTAGAGCTGGATGATCAGCGGGCCGAACGCCTGCACGAGGCCCTGGCCTACGGACAGCTTGATGTCGTCAATGAGCCGGGGGAAGCTGCGCAGCACCTTACCCGGCTCGGTCATGGCCTCGGCGTAGGCCCCGGCTACGGTCTTGCCCGATTCAAGCACCGCATTAAGCACGGCCTGGGACCGCTCGGCGTCGGTCAATTCCTTAGTGGTTTTCCCGACGCTTTTCGCGTATTCATCGACGGCTTTACCGGCCTGCACATTCAGCCCGGCATTGCGCAGCACCATTGAATTCTGAGTCGTAATTCCGTGGACCAGATCGTCCAATACCTCGGTGGAATTGCGGCCGGAAATAACGGCGGCGTCCTGGGCCACGCGGGCGAGGTCGGTGGACTTGGCCAGGTCCAGGTTGTTCCGGGCGAATTGCGCGACGAGGGTCTGCGCGGTGCCGGTCTCGATGCCCTGCTTGCGCACGGCCTGGACCGTTTTCTGCATCGCGTCATACGACAGGTTGTTCGCCTTGGCCAGCGCCCTCAGCGAGGCGTCCATCTCGCCCGCCCGCGCGGCGGTGCGGAAGGCTTCGACCCCGAACCCGGTAGCGGCCACCGTCGCGCCCGCCAGGCCGGTGGCCACGGCCTTGCCGACCGACACGCCGAGCCCGCCGACCGCCTTGAGCCCGCTCGTCATCGAGCCGCTGATCCCGGTCGCGGCCTGCTGGCCGGCCGCGGTCGCGGCCCCGGTGATCTCGCCCTTGAGGGTGCTCGTCTCGGCGCTGACGGGGATCGTGAGCTTGCCGTAGGTGTAGCTAGCCACGGTTCACGACCTTGACGCCGGGCATCCCGCCGAGCATCGCCCCGGCCTCGGCCCACGAGCTGGCCTTGGCCGCGCCCGGCTGGGCGGGGGCTGGGTCACGCTGGGCGGGTCGTGGGGCCGCTCCCCCAGCCTGCGGGGGCCTGGGTATGGGCCGGGGCTTGGGGACGTTCTTAGCGCCGTGGGCGCGCATCGTCACCCACGTCAGCGCGGCGAGGTGGTCGACCATCACGGCCAGCAGCTCGGCCTCGGTGGACCACTGCTGGCCTGCCCGCCGGGCGTGCGGGGGCAGCCGGTCGAGCAGCACCGCCACGCGGCGGGTCGACACGGCCGGGTCGAGCACGTCGACCCCGAACCCGGCCATCAGCGCCGCTTCGACGTCCGGGTGGAAGCGCGCCGCGCACGCTGCGCGGAATTTGGGAGGCTCAGCCCGGCCTGGGTCGCGCCAGCTCCCCGGAACAGCGCCGTCAGCTCGCCGATGGTGAGCCCGTCGTCGCATAGCTGCTCGTAGGTCCCCGGGCCGATCAGCTCGGCCAGGGCGTCCTCCAGGTTGCCTTGGGCCACGGCGCGGACGGTCGTCAGCGGCCACCCGGCCATCGACGGCAGCTCGTAGGGCTTGCCCTTGTACGCGAACGCGAACGGGGCCGCCTCGGCCTCGGCCGCAGCCGCGGCCTCCAGGTCGAAGACCGGCGGCGGGGTGTCCCCGTTGGCGTGGGCCGGGCTCACGCCGCCTTGTCAGCGGTCGCGCCCTTGCCGCCTCGGGCGAGGGGGCTGGTGGCCGGGTCGGTGGCCGGGCCGAGCATGACGGTGGCCAGCTCGCCCGAGTCGTCCAGCGCGGACAGGGTGCAGTCGAGGGGCACGGCGGCCCCTCGGGTGATCTGCATATCCCCGGCGTCGGACAGCGAGGCCCGGCCGAACGCGAGCCGCATACACCGGGCGGCGTCCCGGCTGTCGATGCCGACCGCGTAGAGGTGCTGCGGGGTGTCGCTGCGCAGCTTCATGGTGAGCAGCCCGTCGCTGTCCTCCTCCTCGGGGTCGGCGTCGAAGTACAGCGCGATGGTGTCGCCGTTGAGCTGCCAGAGCACGAACTGGAGCGTGATCGACCGGCCGGTGATCACCGACCGGATCGGGACGACCGACTGCCACGGGGTGATGTCCTCCTGGTCGACGGACTGGCCCACGGTGGGGCCGTCGTCGGACAGGTAGCCGAGGATCGACCACGGCGCGAGCCAGTCGTCCCAGGTGTTGTCCGGGGGCTCGGTGCCCGCCGGGGCGAGGTAAATACCGGGGCCTCGTGCGGTGCCGACCTGCACCTCATCGGGGTCGAGTGAGCCGGTTGCGGGAACGGCTGGGGGCATGGCTGGGCTTCCTTCCTACGGTGCCTCAGCAGGCGCGGGGGCGGCGCTTCGGCGGGGATGGACACGGATCTCAAACCGCGCCGTGTATCGCGGGGTGCCGTCGTCGTCGGGCAGGTAGAACGGGCCCTCGACCGCCTGGACGTAGCAGACGGTGCCCTCGGACCACTCGGTGTCGGCCAGGCCGACGATGGTTTGGCGGACGGTCTCGGCCAGCGCGCGGGCGGCCTCCTTGCGCTTGTGCCGCGCGTCGACCTGGACGAAGTGCGCGTAAATCCAGCCCGGCGCGTCGAGCTGGGTTGCGGCGTACCCGAACGAGGTGAGGTCGCCGAGCCGGGTGAGGTCGCGTATGTTGCGCCACACCCACGCCTCTAGGTCGGGCTGCTCGATCACCGGGGCGGCGGCCATCACGGATACCAGACGAAAACAAGATCGGGGTAGAGCGGCCGGTAGTAGTCCGCCATCTTGGCCTGGATTGCGAGCCGGACGGCCCCGGCCAGCTCGAACGGGCCTCGGTAGTACAGCAGGTAGCCAGCCTGGCTAAACTCCGGGTCGGTCCAGGGCGGGTCCGTCTCCGATGGGTGCAGGTAGCGAACGAACAGGCCCGTCGCCGTGTTCACCAGCCGGTAATTGACCCCGACAGTCATTTGCGCTGGCACGTCGACCGGCGGGAACGACGGTATGTCCATATAGCCGAAGGCGTTGAGGTAGCAGGTGATCCGCTCGGGGACCGGGACCGTCATTAGGTGCCTCCTGATGCCATCGCCCGGCCGAGGGGCGCGCGGGCGGGCATCCGCCGGGTGCCGTACTCGACGTAGCGGGCGTGCGGGGCGGTGTTGATAACCACCGTCGTGGCCGGGTCGGAGTAGCCCGGTCTGGTCTGCCAGCTCGACGCCATCAGCCCGGTGTCGCGCGGGGTGTTCGCGGCGGCCTGGGAGCGGATCGTGGCGGCGATGTCGGCGACGTTCTGGCCGCACGCCTTGCGGGGGGCCAGCGGGTCGATGACCTCAAACCGGACGCCGCTAGCCACGGGGGGCCTCGGTGACGGTCGCCTGGAAACAGTCCAGCGTGCCGCCGGTCGGGTCGGCGACGAGGTGGACCTGGGCGAGGGTGAACACCCGGCCGCGTATCCGGGCCGACGACCCCTCCACGGGCTCGGCCGCGGCCGGGAGGAACAGCACGCCGGTATCGGTCGTGCGGGGCTCGGACGGACCCCGCCCGCCGCCCCCGGCCGCACGGGGGTCGGTCGGGCCGGGGCCGAGCTGGAGATTCCCGAGGCCCGACCAGTAGGGCCGGGCGTCCGGGTTGGCCTCGCGCCACCCGTGGGCGTCGAGGTCGCCGGGCAGGTACAGCTCCACCTGGTCGGCGGCCAGCAGCACGCTCATGGCCACGGCTCCGGGTCATCGAAACGGGGCCACGGCGGGGCCTTGGCCTCGTCCCACGCGGCGGCCCGCAGCGGGACGGACACGAGCGTCCCCATCATCGAGCGGTGCCACGCGGCGCGCCCGAGGGCGAGGCCGAGCTGCCCGCCCGGCATCGCCGGGCTGTACGCGACCGACTGCACGCCGGTCGACACGGACGCGACGGTGGGAGCCGGGGGCAGCGTCGCGGCGTAGCTCTCCCACTGGAGCGCCGCGCACAGGTGCGGGTCCTCCGACCACCAGGCGTCGGCGATGCCCTGGGCCTCGTCCCGGTCGAGCCCGCCAGTCGTCGGCGGGTTCAGGGGCGGCGCCCATGCCTCCCACGATGACGGGCTCACGGGTCACTTGGCCTTGGTGCTGCGCTCGGAGCCGCCCTCGCCCTCAAGGGGTCCGCCGACCGCCCCGTGCGGGTGGTTGGCGAGGAGAGCGCCAGCCGCGCTGGTCACAGCGGACAGCTTGACCTTGGCGAACGGACGCGAACCGGCGGGCCTGCGCACGGTCGGCGGGTTGACGATCGCGCAGCCGAACCGAGCCCAGACCTTCATGGGCGTCACGTTGTCTTGGAACCCGGACACCGAGTTGGCGGTGGTGGTCCCGAGGATCACGCCCGAGGGGTCGAGCTTGAACCTGATGTCTTGCCGCACGCCGATGATCAGGTATTGCCAGGCCCCGGTGATGAAGTCGGGGAGCGCGGGCGCGGGTCCGATCTGGGTGAACGGGTTGTAGGCGATCGGCGCGCCGTAGAGGGTTGGCCGCTGGGTCTGCCCGACCTGCTCGGTTCCGAGCAGCAGAGCGCCGGTCGAGTCGCGGACGCCCCGGAGGCGGCTCTTGACGATCAGGTCGGCGGCGTGGCCGGTGACGGCCAGGCCGTCCGCCTCGACCAGCGCCATCGCCTGGTTTACGGCGTCCACCACGTCGTCGGCCCCGGCGGGGTCCACGATCTGCGCGACCCCGGCGACCCCGCCACCGGGGAACGTGGGCGGGGTGGCCCCGGCCACGCCGAACAGCATGGCGTCATCGACCGCCACGCCGATGGCCTCGGCCAGGCGCGGGCGGCAGAAATTCCACAGGTTGATCTCGTTGTCGTCCAGGTACACGTCGGGGATGGCGATCACCGCCGCGACCTCCTCGGCGGTGATGACCTGCGGCTGGAGGCCGATGTCGGTGTAGTTCTTGCGGCCGGTGTTGGCAGCGCCCGCGTAGGGGCTCGTAACCCACTCGGCCTTGGGGAACGTCTTGGGGATCGGCAGTTCGGTGATCCGGGTGCCCATCGGGAGCCGCTGGCCCAGCGTCAGCGCGGCCGACGCCTGGGTGGCCTCCTCGATGATCTGTGCGGAGTATTCGCGGGGAACGACCCCGGAGAAGTCGCCTAGCGCCATTGGGGGCTCGCTTTCGGGCGTGACGGTCAGAACACGATCACGCCGCTTTACGCGCCACCCGGTCGGGCGGGAATCCCTCCGCGCCCGGCCCGGCCTGGGAATCCCTCCGCAGTGAAGCGCACCCGGACTCGGCTACCGGCTGCCGGTGGCCTCCCGCCGACCGGCAACGGGGCCAGGATACGCCGCGCTGTACGCGCTTGTAAGCCCCTGGGGGCCAGGGGGGTGCAACCACACCACCCACGGGCCGAGGGCCCGTGGGCCTCTCACTGGCAGCTGGGCACGGGGCCTAGAGCCCGGCGGGCCTTGGCAGCTCGGCCCACACCTCCTCGGCCAGCGCGCCCAGGCGGCGCAGCACGTGCAGCACCCGGCACAGCCGCGAGCAATAGACCGACCCAGGCCGGGGCGGGCGGACCAGGCACGACAGGCACACCACGGCGGGGTCGGCCTGGTCCTCGTCGTCGTCCCACGTCAACGGCGGACCCCGCGCTGCATCTGGTCGCGGAGCCAGTCGCCGTCCCCGTTCGCGGCGGGGTCGCGGGGGCCGGGGGGCACGTGGCCGGGGCCGGCCGGGACGGCGGCGAGCTGGCCGACCAGCTTGGCGATGGCGGCCTTGTCGGGCTTGTCGTCCTTGTCCAGCAGCTTGGCCACGTCGAGCGCGGCCAGCGCGGCCTCGGGGTCGGCGATCTTCCCGGCCGCGGCCACCCGGAACTCGGCGGCGGCGACGACCAGCGCGGCGGCGTGGGCGGCCTCGGCCTTGCCCTCCTCGCGGGCCTTGGCGACGGCGCGCTCTTGCTCGGTCATGCCCTGCTGGCGCAGCTTGGCCAGCTCGGTCTCCAGCTCCTTGCGGGCGTTGCGCTCCTGGTCGAGCGCGGCCCGCAGCTCGGCGGCGGGGTCGGCGGGCGGGCCGCCGGTCGGCGGTGCTGGCGGGCTCGGGGGGGCCGGGGGCGCGGGCGGGTCGGGCGGCGCGGGCGGGGGCGCGGGCGGGGCTGGTGGCGTGGTCATGGCGCGGGGGCTCCTTGCGGCTCGGGGGCGGCGTTGGCTAGCTCGGCGGCGCGCTGCTCGCGCCACCTGTCGATCTCCTCTTGCGTCGCGCCGTACCGCTCCCACAGCGCCTCAAGCGGCACCCCGAGCGACCGCATCTTGACCAGCGAGTCGGCGAGCTGGGCAATGCTCCGCGTCTCGAAGTCCGCCCAGATCACCTCAGCGCCAAGGTTGGTCGCGGCCGGGGAGCCGACCAGGCCGAGCGCCGTGCGCTCGACCTCCTCCCACGCCTCGCCGATGTGGAGCGACCGGCGTCTGATTTTAGCGACCAGCCCGGCCTCGGCGGCGGTGATGGCCTCGGCGGACAGGTTCACCATCGAGCCGAGCAGGTACGTCGGCGGTGTCTGCGTCACGGCGGCCAGGTGGTTGACGTCCTGCTCGACGGCCGAGAGGTAGCCCGCCAGCGTCGACTCGGGGAAGCTCCCGAACCGGCCCTCGGGATTCTGGTTGGTCAGCAGCCGGTTGGCCCCGATGTCGAACGGGCGGCGGACCTTGGTGACCTGGCTGCCGTCCTCGGTGGTCGAGACCTCGCTGGCGATCTTGATCCCGGTCGCCCAGATCTGCCGGAACGCGCCGTAGTCGGTGGCGACGAGCCGGTTAAACAGTGTGGTGCAGATGCGGTCTTGGAACGGGATCGCGGGGGCCAGCTCGGAGCGGGGCCAGCGGCTCGTCCGGGGCTGCGGCACGACCTCGATCAGGGTGTCGCCCGCGTTCCGCTCGACCTCGGGGCCGCGGGCCTTGGGGTGCCACGTCACGATTTCGTCGGGCAGGATCAGCACGTCGGTGGTGGTCTGCCCGCCGTCCTCGCTCCACCGCTTGAAGCCCGCGCGCCGCTTGCGCCGGTTGCCCGGCTCGTAGAGCACGACCGCCTCCAGCGGCGACTCGACGGTGATCGACACGCCGGTCGGGTTGTCGTCGTCGGGCGCGACCAGCACGAACGACTGGCCGGTGACCAGCGCGTCGGTGTGGACCAGCTCGTGGTCGGCGTCCATGCTGCTGGCCTGCCAGATGGCCCACGCCAGCTCGTCGTCGTCGTCGGAGCCGAACCGGAACCCGGTCACGCTCAGCCGCTCGGCCACGGCGTTGACGACCAGCTCACACCACGAGGCCCCGGCCTCATCGAGCAGCGTGCGGAAGGTCCGCCGCTCCTCGGTGTCCAAGATGGCGATGATCCCGGCCTCGTTGTCGTAGTACGCCTGGTACTCGCGGGCTCGCGCCGCCTGGGCGTCGAGCTTGGCCGCAGCGGCCGAGCGCAGGTCGTCCAGTTCGCTCATGGTGGGCACCTCCTAGAACCCGGCCGCCGCGTAGTCGTCCTCCGCGTCGGCGTGCCGGATCGCCCGGTCAAGGGCCATGATCGCGGCAACGATTGAGTCGATCTTGTCAGCAGACTTCGCCTTGTCCGGTTTGAGGTTCCCCGCCGGGTCGGTGCGCGTGATCATGTTCCCGGCCTGCCAGCGCGCCACCGGGTTGGCCCCGTGCCGGTAGGCCCCGGACGCGACCAGCCGCAGGAACTCCTTGGTCGGCCCCGACATCGACGCGAACCCCTGCCCGGTCTGGATCAGCGGGAACCCCTCGTCAATCAGGTCCGTCGAGAGCTGGGTCGCGCCCCAGCGGTCGAACGCGACCTCTTGCAGGTCGTACACCTCGGCGTCGGCGCGCAGCGCCACCTTGATGGCCTCGTAGTCGATCACGTTCCCCTCGGTCACGGTGACGAGCCCGGCCGCCACCCACGTGGAGAACTTCCCGGCCGTGCGGCGGTCCAGCCCGGTGATCGCCGACTCGGGGCAGAACACCCGGAACAGGGCGTCGTGGCTGCCGTCGCCCGCGGGGAAGTCGAGCACGTAGCTGGCCAGGTCGATGGTGCTGGCCAGGTCCAGCCCGGCGTAACAGGTCTGGCCGGCCAGCTCGAGTATGGGCGCCGGGGCCGGGGCCGCGTCCCACACGGCGAGGTCGACCGCGCGGCCGAGCTGGGTGCTCTGCTGGTTGAGCCGGTACTGCTTGAACGCCCGTTCCTCGGCCGGGTTGTTCACGGCTTTCTTGCACTCGGCCCGCAGGATGCGCGGGTCGAGGTAGTCGCCCAGCGCGGGGTTGGCCATCTTCCAGGTGGCCTCGTCGGTCCAGTCGGCGTCCTTGGGCGCGGCGAACAGCACGACGAGCCGGGCGTGGTCCAGCTCGGGGTCCTCGATCACCCGCTCGCCCCAGGCGCGCTCAGCAGCCGCGAACCCGGTCGGGTCGTTGTCGGCGGTGGTCGCCAGCACGAGGATCGGCTGGGACCGCGCGCCGAACCCGGTACGCAGGGCGTCGTACAGCTCGCGGTCGGGCTGGGAGAGCAATTCGTCAATGTAGGCCCCGGACGGGGAGGGGCCGAGCGCGCCCATCGCGTCCCCGGCGGCGACCGAGAAGAACGACGCGGTTTGCTCGTCGTAGATGCGGCGGACCCCTCGGGCCACGTCGAGCCGCCGGGACAGGATCGGCGACAGCGCGACCATCCGCGCGGCGGCCGACCACGCGAGCCCGGCCTGGTCTTTGTCCAGCGCCAGGCCGTAGACCTCGGCTGAGTCCTCGTCATCGGCGATCAGCAGGTAGAGCATGATCCCGGCGATCAGCTCCGTCTTGCCGTTCTTACGACCGGCGGACAGGTACAGCTCCCTGTACCTGCGCAGGTAGCGGCCCCATCCGGGGTCGTACTCGACGCGGCCGAACAGCGGGCGCAGCACCTCGCGCAGCTCCCACTCGGCGGGCACGAACGGACGCCGCGCCCAGTCGCCCTTGGTGTGGACCAGCAGCTCGGTGAAGAACGCGACGACGTGGGCGATGCGGGGCTCGCACAGGTGCTCGCCACGGCGTCGGCAGGTCTGCCCGTCGAAGGTGCGCCCGCACGGCGGGAACCGTCGCCGGTCGGTCATGGCGTCCATGATGCCCGCCGACCAGCCCGGAGACCAGAAAAGGCCCGCCCATCGTCCCTCTCGGGGGGCGGGCCTAGCCTGGGGTGCAGCCTACGCCGTTAGGCCGACACAGACCAGTGTGGCGACGACCAGCACCACTACCACGACGACGATCACGGCGAACGCCCGGTCGGGCGGCCCCGCGTGGCGGCCCGTCATGGCCGGGCCAGCCCGGTGACCTCGTAGGCGTCGACCGCGGCGAGGGCGGCCACCAGCTCGGCCTCGACCAGCGCGGCCCCGAGGTAGGTCGAGCTGATCACGGACCCGCTGCGCGGGTGCCGCACGGTGACACACCAGCCGTCCCAGCACCCGCCGTCGCGCAGGCCCCGGCGGCCGAGGTTCCGGCTGGTGTGCTGGGCATGGGAGAGATCGACCTGCGCGCCGTTGGGGGTCACCCAACGGCGCGCCTGGCGGATCGGTGAGACGGTGCCCATTACGACCTCAGCGAGCCGGGGCACTCGGGGCCTGGGCACTGGCCGGGCACGCAGATCACGCAGTCGCGCTCTGGCTCCTCGGGCGGGTCGGCCTGGTCGGCCTGCCGGGTGATCTGGTCGTGTACCCGGTTGAGGGCGGGGTGCTGGAGGTAGCGCACGCTCTCGCGGTCCAGGCCGTGGACGTTCCGGAGGTGGGCTCGCTTGGTGTCCACGCTCGGCCCGGCCCGGAACTCGGCCAGGTGGCCCTCGGCCAGCTCCTCGGCCATCGCGTTGGAGAGCACTTGCAGGGCGGCGGCGTAAGCCAGGTCGCGGGTCGATCGGGTCCGCCACTTGCGAATCTCGGCGACGGCCCGCTCGATGATGCCGCCGACCTCGATGACGGTCTGGTCGCTCGGGGTGTACCTGTCGGGGGATGGGGTGGTCATGGCTGGGTGGTTCCTTCCAAACTGGGTCTGCCCCCCGCCCGGCTGGGCGGGGGGCTGGGTGACTCGGGTTACTCGGCGGCCTGGCCGGCCTCGGCCAGGGCGGGCTCGCCGGTCGCCTCGGCGACTGCTGCCACGATCTGGTCGGCGGCCTTGTCGGCCTGGGCTGCGGCCTCGGCGGCTGCGGCCTCGGCCTGCTTGACCAGCTCGTCGGTGGCCGGGCTGCCGTTGCCCTTGGGGGCGGCCTTGGCCTTGGCGGTCGGCTCGCCGAACAGGTCGGCCAGCTTGACCCCGAGGGCCTTGGCGATGGCCTCGGCCCGCACCAGGTCGACCTTGGCCACCTGGTCGTTGGCCAGCCTGCGCATCTGCGCCGGGTTCAGGCCGTGCTTGCGGCTGATCGCCATGATGTTGCTGCCGCTCGCGGCCACGGCCTTGGCGATTGCGCCCTTGATCGGGGGCACGGTCTGGTCCCCGCCCTTGGGGGCCGTGATCTCGATCGGGGCGGCCGGGGTGGTCTCGCCCTTCGGGGGCTTGGGGGCCGTCTCCTGGCGGGGGGCGTCTGCGGGCACGATGGCCCAGAACTTGGTCGCGCTCCCGAACGCTCCACCGTCCACGGCCCGGCCGCTCGCGGTCTTTAGGGTGATGCCCTGCTTGTCGACTACGACCTTGGCAACCTTGATCGCCTTGGCGTTCGGCTCCTTGACCTGGGTTCCGAAGAACTCAAACCCTCCGGTCGGGTTGCCGTGCTGCTTCCAGGTGGCGCGGGTGGCGGTGGCCTGGGTCTCGGTGGTCTGGGTCTCGGTCATTGGGTGGTTCCTTCCTGGGTGGCGGCCCCCCCTGCTGGGTGGCCGTACATCTATTCCAACCGCTGCCCCGGCTGCTTTGAGCCCGGTTTACGTGTCGTCTAGACCACAGTCCGCTATGCGCCGGGGGGATCACCCTCGGCGTGCAGGCCCTCGGCGGGTATGCTCGGCGTGGTGGCCTGGTCGGTGGGTTCCTGGGTGGTTCCTTCCCGGCCAGGCCACCCGCCGGATTATGGAGCGCGACCGGCCGGACGCTCTGCGCCGAACACCTGCTGCACGGCTCTGTGCGCGTCCTGGGGCCTCCCAGACCCGTCTTAGGTGTAACCACATCGGGCGGAAAAGATAGGGATTTGCCCAGGTCGGGAGCCTGTTTGGAACACCGCTGTTCGAGCGCCGGACCCCTCGGGATATGGCGCGAATTGCGCGCAGATTACGCGCACGCCGCCTCGACCGCGGCCAACGTGCCGTCCCACAGCCGCGCCCGCGCCCACAGCGCGACCTCGGCGGCCGACCGGGCCTCGGCCCAGCGGCCCTCGTGGTCCCCGCACAGCTGCTCGACCATCGCCGTGGCCATGACGCCGTGCAGCTCGTCCAGCTCGACGTGCCGGGCGAGGTAGTCGGCGAACAGGCCCAGCCGGGGCGAGTCGATCGCGGAGACCTGCCCGAACATCTCGGGGATCAGGTCCTCGCGGCCGAACGCGAACGCGGCGGCCTGCCCGTGGACGTGGGGGCTCGTCACGGTCCCCCAGGTCGACGCCACGAACTGCGCGGCGGGCGTCGGGGCCTGGGCGTCGGCCAGCGCCCGCAGCACGCCCCGGCCGTCGCGGACCATCTCCACGAACCGGGTCACGGGGCCGGTGTCCGCGCCCGCCTGCGCCATCGCCAGCAGGTACAGCTCGAAGTGCGAGGCGTGCCGCGCGCCCAGCTCGCCACCGGGGACCAGCTCGTCGGACTCCTCGGCGAGCACGATGTCGTTGACCAGGCGGCGGGTCGACGGCGGGCCGACCGGCACCCACGGCACCTCGACGCACGTCAGGCGCCGCTGGAGCGCCTTGAGCAGGCTCATAAAGTCCCAGACGGCCCAGACGTGGTGTTCCATGAACGCGACCACGGCGGGTTCGGTCGTCAGCCGCGAATAGAGCGGGTGGCCGATCACCTGCTTGCGGGTGGCCTCGATTGAGTCGCGCAGATCGCTCAGCACAGCGTCCTCCCTAACTAGTTAGCCGCTCAGCAGCCGCGAGGCGTCGGCCCCGTCGTGGTGGTAGTGCTCGACGCGGATTCCGGCCCTGGCCGAGGGCGTCAGGCCGAATTCGCGGGCGTACATGCGGACCTCGATCGCGGCGTCGCGGATTTGCGAGTAGGCGGGGTTCTTGACCAGGATGCCCTCGCGCTGGATCACGGGCGGGGATTTCGCCACGACCTCGGCGAGGCCCCGCCAGCGCGCCACGGCCTCGCAGTAGACCGCCAGCGCCATCTCGTCGGCCCCGGTGAGCGTCCGCATGTGCTCCAGGTGCGGCCCCACCCGGTCCCACTCCTCGGACGCCCGAGGGGACAGCCAATCGGGCTTGACGACCGGCCCCGCCAGCGGCTTGGGCTCGTTGGTGTTGATCCGCCCGGGCTCGGTGCCCTTGAGCAGCTTGAGCCGGGTCGGTGCAGGCGCGGGGCCGCGCCTACCCACCGGGCCGGCCGGTGAAGTCGTGGCACGCGCCGCAGTACCCGTGCGCCAGGTCGGCGGGGTGGTGGCTGGTCCGCCCGCAGCGCGGGCAGGTGAACGCGGGCAGCTCGGCGCGGCCCCTCGGCGCTGTCAGCGCCTCGCCGACCGCGCGGGCGAACGCGGCCAGCTCGGCCGAGGCCTGATCCATCGCGCGCAGGTACGCCTCGGCGAGGGGCCGCAGCGCAGCGCCGAATCCGGCCGCGCTGTGCTCGATCTGGGCGCGCAGCTCGTCGGCCGGGTCGCGGCTAGCCACGATCCGGCCTCAAACGAGGTCGCAAAACGAGAACCGGGCCGCTTGCGGCCCTGGTCGCGGCCTGTATTCCGCCAGTCGCCGGGGGCGATGGCGGAAAAGGCCGAAACCTGCGGCGCGTTGCGCCGGGACAAGAAATGCTCCCCGAGGCCCCCGGCCGCGGGGGTGCCCCCCCACCCGTCCGGGTGGCCCCGGCCGCCCGTGCCCTTGAGCCCCGGCCCTGTGCGGGCCTTTGCCCCCCTGGCTCGCCAGGGGGTTGCAACCACCCAGGGGTGCCCTCTTGCCCCCGTGGGCCTCTCTCTGGGAGGGGGCCAGGGGGCAGCCCGAGCCCACGCGCTGCGAGGGCCTGCGCTGCGGTGATGGCTGCGTGGCAGTCGTGGCACAGCCCGGCCAGCAGCTCGTCTGTCTCCACACCAGGCACGGTGTGGTGTACCTCGGTGGAGGGGGCCGACCAGCAGCCCCGGCAGAGGGGATCGCGCCGAAGAATGCGGGCGCGGGTCGCGTCCCAGCCGGGCGGCATCTTCCGGCCGCGTCCTCCCTCGGACCAGCCCCGTGGGTGGAGCGGGCAGGGCCGCGCGTATATGCAGCCGGGCTCAGCGCACCCGGTCGGCGCTTTGGTCGGCACGGTCCACCTCCAGCCGCAGGAGGTCGCCGACGAGGCCCGGCAGCTCGTCGGGCTCGGCGAGCGCCGAGAACGGGAGCGTGCCCGATGCGAACCGGGTGTGGTCGCCGACGCCGACGAGGGGGAGGTGGCGTTCGGCCCCGGCCCATCCCTCGATCGCGGTGCCGTGGCTGCCGGGCAGCACGACCATGAGGTCGGCGGCCATCGCCGTGGTGATGTCGCGGAACAGCACGGGGAGCCCCAGGCGTATGGCGTAGGTGAGGTGGGCGCTGGGTGTGTGCCCGGCGGGGATCAGCCCGATGGCTACTCCCCCGGCCTCGGTCATGCCGAGCGCGGCCCCGTCCATCACGCCGCCGAGGCCCCCGCAGACGAGGACCACCCAGGGGTGCAGCTGCGCGAGCTGGTGGCCGACCTCGACGGCCAGGGCGCGGACGAGCGGGGGGCAGCGGTCGCCCTTGCCTATGACGGCGACGTACCGGACAGACGACGGCATAGCTCGATCATCACCTCGAAGCGCCAAGCCTGGTCGGGGCTCGCGGTGGCGAGGCCCTGCCGGGCGGTGGCCTCGGCCTGGGCGGCGGCCCCGGCGAGGGTGTAGGTGTCATCGACCTCGGCGTCGAAGCACGCGGCGATGGCGTGCAGCAGCCCCGCCGGGTGCATGGTGCAGCCGTAGAGCGCCTGATACAGCCGCGTCCCGGCCTCGGCTTCCGAGGCGGCGGGAGCTACGCCCCGAACGTAGGCGGGCGCGACCACGTGGCCTCCATGAACTCGCGGCGGTAGGGGTCGTTCCGCAGCACGCCCCGGAACCCCTGCACGGTGACGACTTCCTGCGCCGGGGCGTTCGCCTTCATGGCCAGGCAGCAGTGGGTCGAGCGGAGCTGGAGCGCGACCCCCCGCGGCTCGATGATCTGCTCCAGGGCGTTCAGCACGTCGACCAGCAGCCGCTCGTTGAGGACGGGCTGGCGCGCGAAGTAGTTCAGGCCCTTCTTGACCTTGGAGTAGCCGGTGATCCACCGATCGGGGACGTAGGCGAAGTGCGCGACCCCGAACGCGGGGGCCAGGTGGTGCTCGCAAAACGAGACGTAGTGGGTGTCGGTGACGGTGATCAGGTCGTCATACCCGCAGTCGTTGGGGAACAGCTTCCAGGGGACCTCGATGTCGAGGGCGGCCGGGTTGATCACCTCGGCGTAGAGCTGCGCCACGCGGGCCGGGGTGTTGGCCATCACCTCGGCCTTGTCGCCCTGGCCGAGCGCCAGCAGCAGCTCCTTGGTGGCGGCCTCGACCGTGGGCAGGTCGAGCAGCTTGGGCGGGAGGGGCGCGCCGACTGGCGGGGCCTCGGTAGCGGTCATGCGGCGGACTCCCTTCGTGGGCCGATCGCGCCGAGCAGGTCCATCACTCGGGCGTCGTCGGCGGGGCCGAGGTTGGACAGGTACGAGGCGAGGTAGACGCGCGGCCCGCCCCGCGCCATCAGCCAGTCGCCATACGCCAGCGCCGACGCGGCCCCGGCGAGCTGGAGGCTATGCAGGCTCTCCGCTGAGTTGCCCCCGCCCCGGCGCCGGGTGAGGGCGGCGGTCCAGTCGCCGGGCCAGCGGCGGAACACGGCGGCCATCCGCATCCGGTCGCGGTTCATGTCGTAGCTGACGTAGGCCCGGCCGTCCCAGAGCCGGGTGTCGCGGCCATAGCGGGCCGCCAGCCAGGTCGACGTGTCAACCGACGCGAAACGCATCATCAGCCCGAACCGGGCGGGGTTGTGCGGCGAGAGGCCGAACCCGTGGACGCTCATCCCGTGGGCGTCGGCCCGGTCGAGGCAGGCGTGCGCCCAGGCGTCGGCGTGCGGCCTCGAATTGTGCTTGTTGACCAGGCCGCCCAGCGCGAGGCTCGTGAAGCCGTCAGCGGCGAGCCGGTCGACCTCGGCGGGGCTGGTGCCCGCGTGGACAGCGGGGGTCACGTCGACGCCGAGGGCGCGCATCTCCAGCGCGTTGGCCCGGCTCGCGTCGGGGTCGTAGAGCACGTCCAGGGCCGCATACCGCTCGGCGGGAATCGACCGATACCAGGCCGACAGGCCCTCGGTGGTGACGGTGATCCCTTTCGTCCACGCGGTGTAGCCGCCCGAGTCGAGCATCAGGTGGGAGCCCTCGGGGAGCGGGCGCATGTCCTTGGGGAACGCGAACGACGCCAGCACCGACAGGCTCACGCTGGCACCTCGCGGGCCAGGCCCAGCAGCCGCCCCAGCCGGGCGGCGTCGTCGGGACCGTCGAGCGCGTGGAACTCGGCGACGAGCTCGACCGGCGCGTGGATCACCAGCACGGACCCGACGCGGCCGGGGTTGTAGTCGCGGGATTGCCCGGCGGCATCCCCGGCCTGGGCCACGGCGATGGCCAGGTCGGCCTCGGTGAACCCGGACCCCTCGATGTCCGCGCCCATCGCGGCGAGCACGTCGGCGAGCTTGCCCGGTATCCAGGCCGCCAGCTCGGCGGTGCGGTTGTCGGCGAGCAGGATGCGGCGGGCCGCCCGGTCGTCCACGTCGAGCCAGAGCACGGGGCCGGTGGTCGCGCCCGCGGCGAGGAGGTTGCGGCGGCGGGTGTGCCCGGCGAGGATGCGGCGGCTGGAGAGCTGGGCGATGATCGCGCCGTAAAAGCCGTTGATGTCGATCGACTCGGCCACGGCGTCGTCGTCGCCCGCTCGGGGGTTGTCCGGGTGCTCGGCCAGCTCGGCCAGGTCGGCCTCGGGCTCGTAGGTTTGCGCGCCGGCCATCCTGGCGGGCGGCCGGTCGCTCACCGGGTGGCCCCAGCGCGAGAGCGCGAAGCGGGGGACGCGCTCCCGCGCCGGGTCGCCAGAGCCCAGCGGACGCGGGGGGGTGACGCCCGCCGGGCAGCTTGGAGGGTCCGCACGGGGGCAGCCTACGCCGTGGCCAGCTCGGGGGACCAGCCTGCGGCCTCCAGGGCGTCGGCGAGTTGCCCCGCGATGGCGGCGGCCGCTCCGGGGCCGAGGCTCGCGCCGGGTGTGGCGTAGGGGCTCGGTTCGGGGGTCGTGGCGGGGCCGGTGAACCACACCCGGACGACCGAGCCCGCGCGGGCCTCGTCGGCGAGCTGCGTCCCGGTCGGGGCGGTCGTGGTGGAGTCCCATTCGCGGCCGGTGGTCTTGGCGATCCAGCCCATCAGCGTGAGCGGGTGGCGGCACGCCGGGCCCGTGATCGAGACCTCGACCTGCTCGGCCCCGGCCGCGCTGTACCACGTGCAGGGCGGTGGCGGCAGCGCAGCCGGGCGGGGGGCCGAGCTGGGCGCGGGGGCCGCGCTGGTGGAGCTGGCCGAGCCGCACGCCGCCAGGCCCAGCACGACGGCGGCGACAGCGACCGCGGTAGCGGCGAGGGTACGCGCCCACGGCCACCAGCGCCACCGGAACCGGAGACAGAACGGGCCGCACAGCACGCACTCGGTCCCGGCGCGGTAGTGGTCGTGTGCCTCGAAGCGGTGCCCGCAGCGGCAGAGCCGCGAGAGCTTCACTGGCCGGACCCGTGGAGCCGGATCGGCGCGACCATCCCGGCCGCGTCGGTCCCGAACCGGACGTAGGCGTGTTCCTCGGGGGCGTCGGGGTTGTAGACCTCGGTGAGCCAGGGCACCCCGGCCGCGTCGGCCATCTCGGCCTGGGCGGCGTGGTAGGTCGCGCAATACTCGGCGAGGTCGCCCGCGTGGGGGTTGCTCGCGTCGATCCACACCTCGTCGCGGAGCTGGCCGCCGATCCAGAACCTCAGTCGGAGGGCGTCGTGGGCGTCGAGTCCATCGGGCGGGGCGGGTCGTGGTTTGGGGGGCGTGGGCGGCATGGTGGGCGGTCCTCCTCAGTACGGGACATCGGCGTCGGCGTCGGTCTCCTCGGCGTCGGTCTGGGCCTCGTCGGCCGGTGGCAGGTCGGGCAGTCGGCGGGCGCGGGCGTCGGCGCGCTGGGCGCGGGCCAGGGCCTCGCCGTGCAGGATCGGCGACTCGTCGGTGACGGGGGCGCGGGCCGGGCGCTCGCGGTTGGCGAGCCGCTTGCGCGCGTCGGCGGCCTGGCCCTCGGGGTCGTCGCTGGGGCCGCCTGGGTGGCGTGACTGGGCGATGATCTCGGCCGCGGTGGGCGCGTGGCCCGCGCCGGGGGCGAACCCTCGGGCCTGCTTGGGGTCGCCGAGCACCTTGCCGATGAACGCGCGCCGGTTGCGGACCTGCCCGGCCTTGGCGAGCACCGTGGCCCGGATCGTGGCGGCCTCCTCGCGGCTCACCGGCCGCCCGGCGGCGACCATGAGGGCCTGGACTTGCGTCAGCTCCTCGTCGTCGTCGTCGGGCGCGGGCGCGTTACGGTCTGAGGAGGATTTCTCACCTGTATTAGTCCGACCCTCCCCTACGGGTCGGGTCGGGTCGGGTCGGGGAGGCGTCACACCACGCTCTGGTGATGCGTCACCAGCGGCCTGTACGCCGTCACCATATACCTGTGATGCGTCACGCGGGGCGTCACCGTTCTGTGACGCCTCCGGTGATGCGTTACGCCTTTCGCGCCACCGCCGGGTCCTGTCGGCCGCCAGCTTGCGCTTGGCCAGCACGGCCTCGCGCGACGGATTCCAGTCGAGCCAGTCATGGAACTGCCAGCCCTCGGCGGCGGGCTCCCAGAGGCGGCGGTGCAGCAGATCGCGCACCACGCCCTCGGGGTCGGCGGCGTCCCCCGAGAGGGCGGGCAGCATCTCGCGGGGCACCGCGCCATCGGTGAGCTGCCAGGCCGACCACTCGCCCGCCCGCGTCCAGGTGGCCAGGCTGTCGTTAGACAGGCCGACCGCCTTGGGGTGCCCGTAGAAACTGTCATCGACCCGGAACCACGTCATCGCGCGACCTCCTCCTCTCAGCCCCGCTCGCGGTTTACTTGCTCTTGGGCGGTGCGTACCCGGCGGCCTCGGCGAGCGGTAGCAGCTCGCGCAGCGGCAGGATCGCCATAGCCTCGCCGACCTTGCGCTCGGCCAGGCCGGGCGGCAGGTAGACGAGCACAGCCAGCTCCCCCGGCGCGGCGTACCCGGCCGCCTGCCTCATCCAGGCGTAGGGTCGCCACTCAGCGCCGGTCTTGACCTCGAAGGCCACGCCGGGGGTGTTCTCGATGTCGCGGCCGGGCCGCGAGTTGGGTGTCTTCTCCGCATCGGGCCACCAGGGCCGCACGAACACGGCGACCCATTGCGGAGCGGCATTGCCCTTGTCCCGGCCTCGCGCGGTCATAGCTGGGCCGCCCAGGTCGGCCCGGCCGCGACGCTCATGTGAGGCCGCCCGCGGGTACCTCGGCGTCGAACAGGTTGCCCTCGAACTGGACGACCAGCACGCCGGGCTCCCCGTTGTCGGCCAGGTCCAGCGAGGCCAGCTTGGGCGTGAGCGCGCGGCCGATATGGCCTCGGGCCTCGATGACGGCCTGGTTGAGCTTGGCCGCGCTGCGGTTCATCTCGCCCTGGAGGTGCCGCTCGAAGGCGGCCAGCTGCTCGACCCCGGCCTCGTGGGCCGCGCGCCGGGCCGACTCGGCGGCGGCGTCCACGAGGCCGACCAGGCCATCGGCGAACTGGCGGGCCTCGCGGATCGCGGCGCGCAAATCCTTGGTGGCCCCGTGGGCCTCGCGGATCAGGTCGCGGAGCTGGGCGAGCTGGGCGGGCAGCTCGTCCAGGTTGCCCCCGCTCACGGGGCCGCCCTGCCCTTCCGGCCGCGCAGCAGCTCGGCCCACGCGGCCTGTCCCTCGGGCGAGCGCGCCCAGGCGTCGGACTCGGCCTTGCTCGCGTCGAACTCGCCGTCGATCACCCGCTGGCGCAGCCCCAGCAGCGCCAGCCCGGCCAGCTCGGCGCGGCCCGGCTGGTTGGCCAGCGCGCCCAGCTCGTTGACCAGAGCCATCTCGGGCAGCGCCAGCGGCGAGAGGTAGTCGTGGTAATAGCCGGCCTCGGCGCGGCGGATCATAGCCGGGGGCACCGACAGCGTGGGCAGCTCGCGCAGCGCGCGGGCCAGCTTCACGGTGGTGTGCTCGGTGTCGGGCGGCACGGGGTCGATCACAGCTGCCCCTCGCCGGGGTGCGTCGTCTCACCCGCGCCCCAGCTCCGCATGTGCTCGCGGGTGGCCCTCGCGTCGGCGACCGCGCCCGGCTCGCCGTCCTGCTGGCTGATCACCCGGTCGGCCTTGCACAGCACGTCGGCCACCCGGCGGAAGTCCTCGGCGATCGAGACCAGCGCGAGGTTGGCGGCGAGCTGGGCCGCGGCGTGGGCGCGGTCGCCCGTGCGGTTGAGGTACGAGCTGGTCTGGTCGGCCTGCGACTCCAGGGCGGCGCGGTGGACCGACGCGGCGAGGTTCTGGGCCATCTCCAGCGTCGTCAGCTCGCGGTCCTGGTCGGCCCCGATCGTGGTCACGGCTTGCCGCCCTTGCGGCCCTTGCCCTGGTCGCCCTCGTCGGGGTCCTCGGTGCTGGTCGGGTCTTGCATCGCCTCGAACGCCTGCCGGATTTCGTCCTCTAGCTCCAGCTCCAGCGTGGTCTGTCCCGAGCGGGCCTCCAGGGCGCGGCGGATCAGCTTCTCGGCGGCGGGCAGGTCCGAGGCCAGCAGCACCTCGACGCGGCGGAACCGAACCGTCGCCAGCTCCTCGCCCGTGTCGCTGTCGACGGCCACCCGGCGGCAGTCGATGATCCCGAGGACGGCGCGGAGCCGCTTGGGGGCGCGGCCCGCGCCCTCGGCGACGAGCACGCCCGCGATGTCGGCGAGGCCGTTCTCCTCGCCCTTGGGTAGCAGGGCGTTCGGCTTGGTGTTAGGCATTGCTGTCCTCTCGGTTGACGTACTCGATGGCGGCCCGCTGGGCCGCTAGCAGCGCGGGCGTGCCGAGGCCCCGCCCGTGGTCGTAGGCCGTATTGACGGCCCGCTGGATTGGCGACGGGAGCCGCCGCCAGTCGATCACGCACATCAGCAGGTGGTCGGGCACCTCGCGCGTGCAGCCGCGCCGGGGGCACAGGTGGGTCATAGCGGCGACCGCCAGGCGAGCGCGGCGTAGCGGAGCTGGCGCTGCTCACACGCCCAGGTGTGCGTGGCGGTCCAGTGCCAGCCGGGCCGCCACGGGCCGAGGGGCCAGCCGCCATCGCTGGCGGCCCGGCACACCCAGCAGCACCACGCGGCCTCGGTCGGCCGCCCGCACGCGCAGCGGGGCACCGGGCCGAGCGGGACGTAGGGAAGCAGCTCGGTCGGCGGGTCGGCCACCGACCGCGCAGCGCGGACCAGCCGCCGACGCCCGCTCACGCCGGATCCTCGGGCGGGGGCTCGTCGGGCGGGTGCTCGTCGCCCTCGGGCGGGGCGTGCCGTCCGGGCTCCAGGTCCGGCCCCTGATTCATCGGGCCGTCGTCGTCGGGGGCGTCGGCGGCCTGGTCCTCCTCGCCCGCCTGGTCCTGCGCGGCGATCGACAGCAGCGACTCGATCCGCTCGAACACGACCTCCAGCTCGGCGCGGGTCAAGTCCTTGGTCGACTCGATCGGGTGCCCGGCCCAGACCGCGATGAGGCCCAGGCCCTCCTCGGGGCCGCTGATCCGCAGCTTGCCCAGCATGGTGTGGAGCTTGGCCAGCTGGGCCTTGGTCACCTGGGGCTCGCGCGGGGGCTCGGGGTCGGCGGGCGGGGCCGGGGGCTCGGGCGGCGGGAGCCCCGGCGCCGCTGAGGGCAGCGCGGCCCGCTTGCCGGTGTTGCGGCGCGGCCTGGTCGCGGTCCTCTGCTCGGGCACCTCCGGGGCCGGGGCCTCGATCGCGGCGATGGGCACCACCTCGACCTCGGCGTCTTGGACCTCCTCCACGATCGGGGGCAGGCCGAGGAGGGCGTCGGACGCGACCCAGCGGGACGCCTCGGCGGTGGCCCTCGCCACCAGCATGGCCTTGGGGCTCTTGCGCCAGTTCCCGTCCGGGCGGCCGGGGTAGAGCTGGGCCAGCTTGGCGCGGTCCAGGTCCCAGGTCGACGTTTGGTAGTCGTCGGTCCCGGCGCGTCGGCCGCGCACCACGGCGCGGACAGAGGTCGACTCCACGACGGTTATCTCGTGGCCCTGGTGCTGGAGTAGCCCGCGGGCGGCGATGGCGTACAGCGCCACGGTGCCCCGGATGATCACGAACGCGCGCAGCGAGGCCATCGGCTTTAGCTCGAGTTCCTGGCCGGCCAGCAGCACGGCGGCGATCTGCGCCACGGTCGCGTCGTAGTCGAGCTGTTTCTTGTCCGGGTTGCGCTCCTCCGGGTTCACCCACACCTTGAGGTGATCGGGGATAAACGACGTGGGGGCCAGGGCCTTGGCGATGTTCGCGGCGGCCTCGGCCTCGGCGGCCCACCCGCGCAGGCTCAGCGCTCCGTTGCTCTGGGCGTTGCTGCTAGGCATCGGGGACCACCTGGCGATCGGCTAGAATTGGCATCGGCTGCTCTGCTCCTTTGCGCTCATACCGGGGGCGGATCGGGGTCAAGCACTTTGGGACGGCGGGCGCGCTCGGGGCGCGCTCGCCGTCTGCGTCTCACGGTCGGTCGGCGGCTACCAGCTCGGCCGGGAATGCGGGGTCGGCGGTCATGCCGATCCAGCCCGGCTTGTCGTCGTTGTGGTCGTAGAGCCAGCGCAGGTGTTGGAAGTAATCCCAGGTCGCTGGTCCCGTGTCGACGGGCCGCAGCTCCCAGGCGTCGGACTTGATCCACACCACGCCGCACCGTTCGATCTGGAGCCAGTCCATCGGGCGCTCGTCGTCGGGCTGGGCGGGGTCCACGAACACCTCGGCGTGGAAGTACGCGCAGGCTTGCAGCGCCGACTCGGGCCAGATTCCGCTCCGGGTGGTCTTGAGCTCCAGCAGCCACCGGCACGCGGGTATGGCCTCGTCGCCCGCGCTCAGCGGCCCGAGGTCGGCCACCAGGTCGGCGGTGCCGCAGTAGCGCAGCGTGCGGTTGGCGACGACCAGCTCGGTTCCGCCCTCCACGGCGGTGGGCCGGATCGTGTCGAGAAAGTCCTGGTACGCCTCGACGTGCCCGGCCAGCTCGTCGGGGACGGGTATGTCGGGGTCGCCCTCGGTCCAGTCGTTCAGGGCCTCGGCGATGCGGTGGACCTCGGTCCCCCGCTTGGCCGCGGCGTCCCGGTCGTGGCGGTAGGCGAAGTGGACGCGCTGGTGGCGCTCGGACGGCAGCAGCTCGGCCAGCTCGTCCCAGTAGTCGATTACCTCGTCGGCCCCGCACCGGGCGGCCCAGTCGGTGAGCCCGTCCTTGGGCAGCGTGTCGCCGAGGATTGTGGTGACGCCGGGGACCTTGGAGCCGTCGACGGTATAGCCGTGCCCTGTTCGACCGTAGCGCCGCCGCTTTACGGTCATGGGTTATTCACCCCACCGCCGCCTAGTGAGCCCGCTTCGTTCTTCTCACCTGGTGAGCACCGTACGCCGGTTACTTGCCGATCGGCATCATCCGCAGGTCGAATATCTGCCTGTTTGGGCAGGTCACTTGTGTCGCGTCGGTTATGTCCTGGGGCGTCACTAGTGTCTAGGTGCGCGCGTGCTCTGTCGCGGGCCATGCGCAGCCGGATCGACGCGAACAGGGCGGCGATGCGCAGCCGCCACTCCTCGGACCTCGGCGGGAGCGCGTCGAGCCTGGCCTGGTACCGGGCCAGGGCCTCGGCGCGCTCCTCGTCGGTCAACACCCGTTGCCCCCGGTGGGGGCCAGCAGCTCACCGGGCGGGCAGCCGTACAGCTCGGCTAGCCGCATGATCAGAGCGAGGCTGGGCTGGCGTCGTGGCGCGCCCTGCTCCAGCTCGGCCAGCCACGAGCGGCCAATCGCTCCGGTCATGTGGACCTGCTCGCGCGTGAGCCCGGCCGCCTCTCGGCGGCTGCGCAGCGCAGCGGGGTCGTAGAGCATGCGCACGGCTTCACCGGGCGCGGTGGTTGCAGGCACAGCGGTCTCCTGTCGAGCGCGCGGGGTCGGGCGCGCTGGACAGCAAAAAGCGCGCACGGGGGGCAGGGGTGAATCCTGCGAACATTCCCCATGTCGCGCGGGCCGGGACCTTTAGAGCCCTCCGGGTTGGGCTACGGGCTATGCGCTAGTCCGCCTGCGTTCGGTCCTGCTGGTCGGCGGGGACGGGGCACCCGCCGGCCTCGACCATAACGCCGGGGCTCAAGGCGGGTCAACCCCTACCGGGGAATCAGGTCGATCCGGTCGGCGGCCGACAGGGCGGCCCCGCCACCGTTGCCCGGCTGCACGACGATCGGGGTCTCGACGGCCTCGGCGACCGTGCGCAGCCTCTCGGCCGGGGTCATCGCGTCCCAGTCGATCACCACGGGCACGCCCGGCTCGGCCTCGATGCGCTCCAGCTCGGCCAGCTCGCGCTCGACGGTGGCGATCATGGCCTCGGCCTCGTCGGCCAGGGCGTCATACCGGGCTCGCGCCTGGCCCTGGCGTATCCTCAGCCGCTTGGTGTCCAGCTCGGCCGACTGGTCGAGCAGGTCGGCCAGCTCGGCCTCCAGCTCGGCCCGGCGCTCTGCGGTCTCGGGGCCGCGGGCGGCTGCCAGCATGGCCTCGGGGGTCGCGGCCCACGCCATCACGGCGTCTCGCAGCAGGTCGTTAACGTCCTCGGCGGGCACGCTGCACCCGTGGCACGGGTTCGGCTGGAGGCCCTTGTGCGGGTTCTTGCAGGCGTAATACTCGGTGAACTGGTCGGTCCCCCGCCTGCGCACCCGCTCGCCGGTTAGCTGGTTGCCGCACTTCCCGCACCTCAACGCGGTCCCGGCCCAGTACCGGCCGGTGTCCACCGGGCGGCCCCTCTTGCGGCTCCCGAAGTTGACCACCAGCTTGCGCCAGGTCGGCTCGTCCAGGGGGCCGCCCTGCTCGGCCCGCACGACCACCTCGCCCTCGGGGTCGGTGACCAGGCCCGCGCTCACGGGGCGGACCAGGGCGGCTCGCAGCATCTTGGCCGACACGCGGCGGCCGGGGCTGTCCGGGCCGGCCGGGCTCGTGGTGATGGGGCCGAGGTCGCGGTGGACGGCCTCGATGGGCTCGCCTGCCAGCACCCGGCGGGCGGCCTCGGCGAGGTAGGTCTGCTGGGTCGGGTCGACCTCCCAGTCGTCGCGGCCCTGGCGGAATCCCAGGGGCGGCGGGCCTCCGTGGGTGATCCGGAGGTTGCCCTGGCGGCGGGCCTCGGCCTTGTGGTTGCGGGCTCGGCGGCTGCCTGCGTCGCTCTGGTTGATCGTCATCGCGGCCAGGTGGCGGAACATCGCCCGGCTGTCGCCGTTGCCCAGGTCATAGACGCCCTCCGGTGTCAGCAGCATGATCCCATGCCTGGCCCCGACCTGTAGCAGCCTCTCGGTGTCCATCCCGTTGCGGCTCAGCCGGTCGGCGTGGTAGCTCATGGCGGCCTGGTGGTTGCCGGTGTCCAGCTCGGCCAGGAATGCCTCCCAGCCGGGGCGGTCGACCGACTCGTCCCAGGCGGACAGGTGCTTGTCGTCAAACCGGCGCCCGATGGTGTGCCCGCCGAACTCGGCCATCCGGTCGAGGGTGGCGAACTGGAGGGGGATCGACTCGACCTGCCCGCCCCTCTTTTTGCGGCTCAAGCGGGCGTAGGCGGGTACGTCGGTGTAGGTCGTCTGGGTGGTCATCGGGCCATCGCCTCGGCTAGGGGGCTCCCCGTCACGCTGGCAAGCCAGGGGCGGGGGGTCACGGTGGGTATGTGGCGGCGGATCCAGCCCCGCTTGGCGGGCCGCTGGGCGGCCTGGGGGGCCTGCTGGGCCTGGGCCTGGGTGGTGGTCACTGGGTGGTTCCTCTCAATGGGGCGGCCCCCGTCCTGGTGGGCGGGGGCCGGTGGTCTGTTAGTACAGGCTCCACGTGCGGGTGGCGCTCATGGCCTTGATGTTCTGGGCGGCCTTGGCCTTGATGGGGGCGAATTCGCGCTCGGTGCGGGCGGCCTCGTAACGGGCAATCTCGGTGGTCCGAACCTGGTCAACCAGCCTGGTGTGGGTGTCTGCGAACTTGGTCATCTGGGTGGTTCCTTGCCTGGGTGGTTCCTGCGTCCTACATATATTCCAACCACCCAGTGCTGTACTTTATTCCCCTAACCCCTTGGGGGCGGAACTATTTAGTAGGGCACTCACTGGGCCTCCCTGGGTGGTTACCCATTGTGGTGTGTTACCACATGATATGTTGTGGTGTGCCCCGTGGTGTTACCACGTTTGCCCAGGTAGAAGGGACCTCAACCATGCCACACCCACCGCCCGCCGACGAGCCCCAGGGGGCTCTCGCGCTGGTCATCCGGCCTATCGTCAGCCAGGGGGGCTCGCTGGTGCGGCTGCCCGCCAACGAGCTGGCAGCGTCGACCGCGATCCACGATCTGGTCGGCGGCTTCTACGAGGCGATCGGCGGCCCCGACTGGATCGCGTACACCGCCGAGGACGAGCGGCACTTCCCCGAGGGGCTGCTGCCCAACCTGCACGCCGACGCGCTGGTGCGCGTGCTCGGCTTCCACTGGCAGCACGGCGACTACGCCAAGGGAACGCTGGTGTTCCTCGGCCGCGAGGGCGTCGGCAACGTGGACGTGCCGCAGCGGGTCCTCGACCTGGCCCACGTCGCCGGGTTGCTCAAGTGACCGAGGGCACCAGCCGGGGGCCGACCAAGACGGTTCGGTTCCCGGCGGGGAGCGACCTGCCCGCGTGGTACGCCAGCCACGCCGAGGCGACCGGGGTCAGCGAGAACGCCCTGATCGTGCTGGCGCTCACCAAGTACCGAGACGAGACCAACGGAACAGACCAGGAGAGTAAGCGGGATGACGACTGGACACCGGACGCCACGCAGACATGAGGGCGACCCGACCGAGCAGTTTGCCGCGATCGTGTGGCGGATCACCGACCCTAAGCCGACCAAGCTCTGGTTTGAGCACCCGGTCGACGCATTGACCAGCGCCGTGGACTACCTCAAGGCGGGCTACCAGGTCCGTCTGTCGGACGGGTGCGTGGCGTATTTCGCCAGCCTGCCGCGGCCCGATTCGGCCCAGTTCTCGGCGAACGGGGAGGCGGCCCTGCTGGCCGGCCCGCCCCGCGAGGCGGCGGGCTGATGGGGCCGGGCCACTACCCGCCGAGGGCCGCGTGGGAGATGCACCCAGCCCGCGAGCCGTGGCGCGATCACGGCCAGGAGGCCGCGCGGGTGGCCGGGGCGATCGACGCCGACGTTGCTGCCCTGGTCGATGCGACAGGCGACGCCAGCGGGGTCCGCGCCGGGACCGGCGACCCGAGCGGTTCACGACAGGCCCCGCTGGTGGCGATCGTCAGCTCGGCCGAGATAGCCGAGCAGGGCACGCTGAGCGCCGACTACTGGGTGAACCGGGAGCCGGGCGAGACCTGGACGGCGTTTCGTGTACGCCGCCAGCTAGAGGACCTGGAGCGCCGCGCCCAGGGCCACGACGAGGCCGCGCGCAAGCTGCGCGAGCAGGCCGAGGAACTGAGGAGGACCACCAACCAATGACGACAGGCCACTACGACATCGAGCCCGAGACCGTCGTGCGGTCGCCGGGCATCCTGCGGATTTACTGGGTCGACCCCGACACCGGGAGCCGCAGCCACCTGTGGAACATGGCGGCCGGTCGCCTGTTCCTGCTCGGCGAGGCGATCACCGCCTACGAGGCCGCGCACCCGGAGCTGGCCGAGCCGACGCCTGGCGGCCCGGCCCCCGACGACAACGACCAGGCGATCCCCCTACCGAGGAGACAGCAATGAGCGACGAGTACGCGATCGTGCAAGATGGCAGCTCGGCCCCCCTGGAGTGGTGGCCCCGGACAGTCGAGGGGGCGATCACCGCGACCAACCGCGCGGCCCGGCTCTCGCGCACCGGGCCACCGACCGAGCTGCACCGCCACGACGGCAGGATGATCGGGAGGTGGGTCGGCGGGCGGCGGGCCGATCTGCCCCCCGGCGGGATCATCCGGCTGGCCGACGCCAAGGCGGCCCTGTGAACCGGACATCGCGGGCCGTGCTGGCGGCCCTGGAGGACACCGTGCTTGGTGTCCCGGTGTGGGACGCGGCCCCGGTGCTCTACCGGGTGTACCTGCACGACGAGGCCGAGGCCGAGGTGCGGCCGGTGCTGGTGAGCCCCGAGCTGTGGAGCACGTCCCATACCGGGATGCGCGCCCCCGACGTGCTGGAGATGATCGCCGGGCAGATGGCTGAGTTCGGGCTGGTCGACGCCGACGTGTTCGGGATGGCTTTCTGTCACGAGGGGTGGACCGTGCCCGACGAGGTGCTGGTCGACTACCACGCCGGGCGGCAAGCGCTGGAGATGTCCGGTGATCACCGGCTCTACCAGCACCCGCAGCGGGTCGAGGTGCGGATTATGACGGCGGTCGACCGGCGCGGGATCAGCTACATGGTCGAGCACACGCGGGGCGGCCCTACCCGCCACGTCGTGTGCTCGCCCGGCCGCGACCCCGAGCTGGCCGGGGTGGTGCTCGAAGCGCTGGACCGGATGGTCGAGCAGTTGACCGGGTTCCCGGCCCAGGCGCGCCGGTCGAGCGCCGTGCCGAGCCGGGGGGCGAACTGATGGCCGACAACCACCAGCAGCCCGAGCCCGCCGAGGCCGAGGCTACCGAGGCCGTCCGGTTCAAGGCCGACCAGGCCGCCCCGCCAGCCGGGCCGGGTGGCACGCCCAAGATCACGATCGCGGTGTCGGTCGAGATTGCCGGGGAGTGGGTCGAGCCCGAGATGATCGCGCAGGCCGCCCGGTCGCTCGCCAGCTCGCTAGGTGCCCGGCTCGGCCAGGAGGCCGACCAGGCGCGTAAGGAGGGCATGTGACGGCGCACACGCGGGGCCTCGGCGGGAACCTTCCCCACCCGGCGGTGGTGTGCAGCGGCCCCCAGCTCGTCAGCGTGATCGAGGGGCTGGAAGCCGGGACCTACCCGCAGAGTGACGCGGTGATCTGGCGGGACGACCTGGACCTGGAGCTGGCCATCCGGCTGGCGCGGGCCACGGGCGGCACCGACGAGCAGATCGCCGAATGCCTCGCCAGGCTCACCGGGCCGCAGGCCCGCCAGGCCCAGCAGGCCAAGACCGGGGCGTGGATGACCCGTAGCGTCGGGCCGGATGACGAGGCGTGGGACACCGCGCCGCAGATCATCGACCCGTGGCCGGGGCCGCCCGGACAGCCCGCAGGCCCCGAACCATGAGGGGGCCGGGGCCTGCGTGACCTGGTTGTTACCCAGGTCTAGGGTAACCCCCGCCCGGCCGCCCGCCGGGTGGGGGTTCCCGTCTCTGGGTTAGGCGGCGAGCATTCCCGCGATGCTGTCGGGCAGGCCGCTCGGGGTCGGCTCGGGGCCGCTGGCGGGCACCTCCCACGCGAACGGGCCGGTCTCGTCCCAGACCTGCACCTTGTCGGGCCTGCCGCGCTCGGTGGTCACGCAGACCTTGACGAGCTGGACGACCTCGATCGTGGCCTCGGGCTTCTGGCCGTAGTCGCTCTGCTGGCCGTAGCTCTGCTGGCCGCCCTGCTGGTCGACCACCGGCTGGCCGGCCAGGGTGTCGTGCTCGGTCTCCAGGCTGAGGAAACAGTGCTCGACGGGCTTGGGGTTGTGATGCCGGGGCGGGGGCGTGTAGTGGACGGTCGGGGTCGGGCTCGGGTACGGCTGGCCGCCCGTGGGGGCGGCCGACGCGACACCAGCCACGCCGAGGACCAGGCCGCCAGCACCGAGCAGGGTGCCGAGGACGACCAGCGCCCGGCGGAACCGGAGCGGGATAAAGCGCGTCATAAGGGTGTCCTTTCGATTGGCCGCGGGCTCGGCTCTCCCCAGCCAGCCCGCCCACTGTGCAGACTCCCAGACGCCCCTCGCGGTTTACAACCGCGCGGCCCAGATCGACTCTAAGCCGTTAGGGGTTGGGGGGCACCCACCTATACCGGGGGGTCGTCGTGGCCCTCGGGGCCTCTCGGTGGGCGCTGGGCCGGGGGTCTTTCGCGGGGCCTGGTCCTGGCCTTGGTGCCGAGGTAGACCGACACCGCGCCGATCGCGGTCCCCAGGACGGCCGACACGGTGGTGATCTCGTCGGTTGTCACCTCGCGGTCGTGGTTGAGGGTGGCACCGATCGCGCCGACCAGCAGCACCGCGAACACGCCGACCACGATCAGCACCGCGGCGAGCCCCCGCCAGTCGAAGCCGCGCACGGCTAGCGCGCGATCAGCCCGGTAGCCAGCGGCTTGGCGGTGGCCGCGCCGAGCACCGACGTGGCGGCCTTCATCACCGCCCGGTCGGAGGCCCCAGGACCGCCGCCGATCGGGGTCACCCGCACGTACAGCACCACGTTCCCCGCCACGCCCGTATTGACCGCGCGCACCGGCCCGATCGAGAGCGTGCCGTAGGGCAACGCCTGGTGGAGCGTGAGCTGGCCCGAGGCCGGGCCGGTCACGGTCACCGTGCCGATGCCCTCGATCCACGCCACGATCAGCCGGGGCAGCGCCGAAGGGAACGGCAGCTCGAACGTCAGGTGAGCGCTCCCCTGCGAGTCGCCCAGCGCTGGCATTACCGCCGTCGCAACCAGCGTGTCGGTGTCGTCTTGCAGGATCACGTCGTTGGCCAGGGTCACAATCTGGAAGGACTCCAGCCGGTTGACGCGGGCCTCAAGGGCGTCTACCCGCTGCACGACCGGGATGAGGTCAGCCATGCTCACCTCGCCCGGCACGCCCTGCGGCCCGGCCGGGCCTCGGATATTCCCGTCGAGGTTGTAGACCCCTGCGGGGAGCACCGTGTAGACGTTGCCGTGGCCGGGAGCGTCCGGGTTGACCAGCAGCGCCAGAATCTTGTCGCCCTCGACCCCGGTGTTGGGCAGCGGCGGCGCGATCGGGGACCAGTGCCACGTCGAGCCCGGTATCCCCTGGACGCCCTGAATGCCGACCGGGCCAATGGGCCCCTGGTCGCCCTGGTCGCCCTTGTCGCCCTGCGGCCCCGTGACCTTCATCGCTATCCACGGCTGCGGGGCGGCTCCCGTGGCCCCGAGCCAGACGATCGCCTGGCCTTCGTAGAAGTCGTCGGGCTTCGATATGAGGACCGCCTCACCGACCTTCATCTGGTAGTTGGCGGGCGGTTTGCCCGCGCCGTCGAACCCGGCCGGGATGATGCCGTCGAGGATCGAGGCCACGTCCTGCGCGCCCTTGGTGTAAACGTCCATCACGATGAACGAGGGTGCGCCGGGGTCGCCCTGGTCGCCCTGCGGACCTGGCGGGCCG
>Ga0210386_10000415_pt1 | contig 39521 bp, 70 predicted proteins | sample IncBWH32OmetaG_FD_160091 | JGI IMG/M metagenome (GOLD analysis project Ga0210386, IMG submission 160091) | Forest soil microbial communities from Barre Woods Harvard Forest LTER site, Petersham, Massachusetts, United States - Inc-BW-H-32-O ...
CGGCGTTACCGATAGCCGGAACGGCGGCCACGGTGGGGGGCGTCGAGGCGGTCGGCAAAAGCGAAGCCGTCCAAGGCAATGCGCTCGGCCGAGCAGTGTTCGGCGACTGGCGAGCAGGGGACAAGAATTCGTGGGTCGCTCCCGGTAGCACGCTCGACGAATTGGGCGGCTTGTTCGGCTTCGACCCTTCCGGCCGAAGGGGCAAACAGGCGCAGGCTCCGGAGTCCGGCGTGCTCGGTGGCACTGGCGCAACCCCTGACTTCTACGCGAAGTATGGGCCGCAGTCGTCATCGACCAGCACCACGGCGAACGAGGTTGAGGTGCAGGCCCGTGACGCTGTCATCTCGGCGGGATCGGTCACTCTCGGCGGCAGCATCTCGATCCCGGCGAGCATGTCGGCCGGAACGGTGCGCTCGTCACCGGCCGGTGGTTCTGGCGCCGCAGGAACTACGGGAGCTGTAGCGCCCCCTGCGAAGTCCAGCGGCGGGGGCGGCTTTCTGGGCAACGCTGGCCGGGGCTACGCCGGAGGCGGTGTGTTACCCGGAGATTCGCCCGGCCATGACAACATCCTGACTTCACTCGGGGGCTCGCCGCTCGGGCTCGAGGGCGGGGAGTTCATCATTAATCCCCAATCCACCCAAGCCAACATGGGACTCCTGCAGGCAATCAACAGCGGCGCGCATTTCGACGGCGGCGGTGGCCCGCTGGACCCGCAGAACCCGTCACTGGCCGTGCCGCCCACCCAGGGCAACCAGAGCGGTGGCCCAAAGCAGCAGCAGCAGCTGGGATCCGGATCGGGTGCAGGCATCTCCGGTGGCGGCATCATCGGCGCCGCCGAGCAGGCTGGTGTGGCCGCAGCGGGCATCGCCGGTTTCGGTGGCGGCGCGATCGCCGCGCAGATCGCCGAGCAGGAAACCAACCTCGCCATCCAAAAGAGCAGCCAGATGGCAGCGGCGCTGGCAACTGCGCCGTTTGAAACGCTGGGCCTGCAGGGCGGCCAGATGGGCGCGCCCACAGTCAATCCGATGGGCGGCTGGATCGGGAAACTGATCGGGGGCGCCCTCGGGCAGCAGAAGAACATCCCCAACATGGCCGGTGCCGTGCAGCCACCCAAGCAGCCGCAGCAGAAGGACCCGACGAAGCCCGGCGAAGACCCCGGCAACGGTCAGGCACCGGATGGGCCGGCCGGCACAAAAGACGACCCGATGCACGTCAACGTCACCAACCCGCCGCAGGGTGCGCCGCAGAACGGCCCCACTAGCGCGGCGAACCTGACGGCGTCGATGGCTACCGGGATCGGCGCGGTTGCATAATGACTGCCCCCATTTCCTTTCCGGGTCAGGCGATCACGCCACTGGGTGCAGCCCGCATGCAGGCCGGGATCGTCCCCGACATTGACGTCGTGGACACCGTCGGCACGATCTACCACCTGCAGGGCGGTCAGTCCCCGTCACTGTCGTGCCAGGACGGGTTCGGCCTGATCGACATGGAGGGCATGCAGGCCCCGTTCTCCCTGCTCGACGAGCAAGGCGCACGCCAGGACGGTATCACCAACCTGGACACCGTCTTTGACCCGGCAATCATCAAGATGACCCTCGAGGCGTCCGGCACCACGTACGCGTCGTTCAGGCGCGCGGTGCGCATGTGGATCTCGTCATGGAACCCGCCGAACGTGTTGACGCTGTCGGTGTTCACCCAGCAGCTGGGGCAGTGGTGGATGCCCGTCCGACAATCTAAGCCCATCCCCGACGCCCTGCAGCAAGACCCCACCTTGCACCGCCGGTTTGCGTTCAAGTGGGAATGCCGCGGCGACAACGCTTTCTGGCAAGGCATCGACTCCACCAGCGTGTTTCCGGCGCCCGGCGTGACACTTTCCGATGGGACCGTTAACGGCTGGTGTCCGCTGACGAACTTCGGGACACGTCCGGCGTGGCCGAGGTTTCTGTGCATCGCCGGCAACACGGGCGGTGTGACGTTCACTCTCGGCAACGGCGCCGTCCCCACGGCGCAGGGCACGATCTCGAATTCGGGTTCGCCGGTCACGTTCGGTCCGCTCGAGGCCGGGCAGATCGCCGCCATCTACACCCAGCCCCGGCTGCGCAGCGTGGTGGATCTATCGCCCACGCAGCCAGCCCAATCCCTGACCCAGTTCCAGACATTCATCCAAGACATGGTTAACGCCGCGGTCGGCAACTACCCGGTCCCGCCGGAGCTACAGGCGCTGGAGTCGGCGTTCGGGATCCTCCCGCCGAACGGGCCGATGTATTCGCTACTGAACGGCCGGTTCACGTCGCTGTCACAGTTGCCGCCGAAACAGGACGGCTATATGCCTGTCACGACGTACATTCCCGTCAGCATCACCAACGGTAATTCGGGCTCGAGCATTGTTGCCGCCTCCACCCCGTACAGGACGTGGCCCTGGTGACGATCCCGTACGCACCTATTCAGCCGGCCAGCCCGCTGCCGCTTAATCCACCGTATCCACCCAATCAGGTTCTGTTGCCATTCCAGCCTCCGGTCTCCTACTCGGACGGGCAGTTCGCTTCGGGTAAAACGCTTTTGCAGTTGCTGGAGTCGGGTGTTCCTGAGGTGCAGATGGCGGCGGCGTCGGTTGTCGGCGATGTGATGCAGAACCCTCCCGACGATGTCACGATCACGGTTTATTCGAAAACGTATGTGCCGGTGGGGGAGATTAATGATTATCTGTCGCTGACATTCCAGTTCGCCCGCAACCGCACGGGGGCATGCGAGATCGTCCTCAAGGGTATCGATCCGCTGGCGGAAACGGTCCTGAATTGCCCTAACACGACCGTGCCCATCACGATTGAGACAGGCAACGTCCGCTGGTCAGGCCGAGTCTTCACCGCCGAGGACAAGCTGTCGAAGGTAGGGAATTCACCGCGGCCGGTGAACACCGTCGTGGTGACATGCATTTCAGATTACGCTTGGCTATCCAAAATCCTGTGCTGGCCGAATTATCTGTTGCCTATCCAGATCCAGTTCCCGGCCGAATCCCTGTACCTCGGGCCGGCCGTTACATGCGTCGCCACTTTGATTGCCGAGCAGGCGTTCAGGTTGCAGTCGGGGATTTGGGAGCTGTCCAACAATCTCGGGTCGTTGGATCTGGATTGGACGTCGTGGTTCGGGACGCTGCTGGAGTCCAACGGCAATCCGACTGACATGCTGCTCACTCCGATGGTTGTCATCCCCGTTGACCCGGTCACGGACACCAGCCCGTGGGTGTCGTTCAGTGGGCGGATGGATCAGTGTGACACCCTGATTGAGCAGGTGTGCAAAGACACCGGCACCAACGTCGCGGTCGGGCTATGGATGCCGGGGGACCCCCAGCCCACGGGGTTGTCGGCCACGCTCACCAACCCGACGATTCTCGTCTCGGTGACCAATAACCTAGGTGTCACGGGTCCTTCTGGCACGTTCCTGGACGGAATCCTGCAGGACACCGTTGACCTGATCGACTCCACTACCGGGCAGTCTCTCTCGCCGTTTCTTAATCCGGGCAATGAGTACGCGCCCCAGGGCATCAACATCGCCCCCGTTCTGGGTGTGAACTTTGTTCAGCCGTGGGTTTTGATGACCGACGACCCACGCTCGGGGCTAATTGAATACTCGCTGAAGGGCCGACATCCCTTGGCGTTCACAGTGATTGGCGGGGGAAAATCACCTCAGTGGCTTGACGACCTCTTGAACATCGCCAGTTCCTGGGCAATTGATGCGATCACCACGATCATCGGGATCTCAGGTATCCCCGACGACCTGTTCGACGGCATTATTGACGACGTGATTTTAGCGTTCCAGCAGATCGAAAACGGTACGCGCCGTTTACAGATGGGGCCGTATGGGTTCCCTGAGTTCTTCGTTCAGACCGGCAGCAGCGCGTACACGCTGGACGAGTGGTTCGCACTTGAGGGCGCCATGTGGGACACCAGGGGTTTGTATACGTATCAGTGGACTTTCCTCAACGGCTACCCGTATGAGATCGGCGTCGACCTATTCGTCGGACAACTCGCGTCCTTCGCCTGCAGGGGCAAATTGTATACCGACTGGGTGGACTCCATCGTCTACACCGATGACCGCACAACACGTTTGGGCAGACTCGAAGTCACCGTCGGCGACGGTCAGTTCGTGGAAAACCCCGTCGCCAAGCTGTACCGCAAGATGGTCAACTTCGAAAAAGCGTTCCAAATCGTGACGCTGAGCTACAACTAGGAGCACCGTGGGAATCACTGTTGACGGCAACTCCATCACCATCGACAACGCCACCATCACCCTCAACAATGCGTTTGACCAAACCACTGGTGCCGCGACGATCACGATCACCCCAGCGGGTGGAGTTGGGTCACTGCCGGGCATTCTGGAAGGGCAGCCGGGGTTGCCGCCGACGCTGCGGAATGTGAACTTCACGCAGGTTCCGTACGGGACGAATCCCCCGAACCCGGCCGCAAGCTGGACGCTCATCTACCCCGGCGGCCCCGGAGTCGCCGCGGTCTATGACTTGAATCTGTGGCTGAACGCGGGCCCACCGGGCAACGCCGGCTCCTACGCGATCGCATCCTCCACCGATCTATCCGGCACCGCAACCAACAACACCACGCTGGTGTGGAATGCGCTGCTCGACCAGTTCGAATACCAGCCCCTGTATTTGGGCGCCACGTATTGGCCATCGACCATCAACTCCACGTCCGGGTTCACCGCGCAGGGCACACCACGCACGCTGTGCCAGATCTCGGTGCCCGCATTGCCGTTCGCCTACTACCCGGTTCCGATCGGGCAGACCGTGGTGACCGGGACGATCAACACGCAGATCGAGGTGTCGGCGAATATCGGCTCGGTGTCCGGGAACCAGGTCGGCGTGGGCTACGGGGTTGTCGGGCTAGCTAACCAGACTGTTGCGCTGCAGGCGTCCATCCCGGCCGGCTCGAGCGGCACCTACGGCCAGGTGGCCGCCAATAGCGCCGCCACAATCGTTTTCAGCGCGACGCAGGTCGCCAACACCACCGACAACTGGGCCACCACGGCGTCTACGACGTCGTTTCAGATGACGATAAACCCGGTGCCGCCGTCCTAATATGACGTTCCCGATCACGCCCAACCCGTCGATCCACGTCCAGCCGAAGGACATCGGATCGCAGCAGATGCTGTTCACGGGCGGCCAGCTCCAAACCTGGGCGCAGCAGCTGCCTTTGGCGATGACCAAGGCGCTGGTCGATTCCCTGCTGACGACGCTAGGCGCATCGCAGACAGACATCACCATCGCCAACGAGAGCATCGACGCCCTGTCCTCGACCATTCAGGAATGGTTGACACCGACGGTCGCCAACGCGCAGACGGCGTACAACAACTGGGTCACACTGCTCGAGTCCCTGGGGCTCTCGGCGCAAACGGCCGATGCGCTGGTTTCGTTCCTGCAAACCCTGCTGTCCCCGAGCTCGCCGCTCAACGCATCCAACCTGTGGGGGCTGCTGCCGCCCAATGTGGCGTCCAACCTTCCTTCGACGTCGGTCAACTCCGCGACTGTTAATCAGTTATGGAACCCGAACTTTGAGTCGGCTGTCGCGCTGCAGCCCAACGCCGGCTGGTCCTGGTCGTCGTCGGTGTATTACACGGCTGGCAGCGTCGGCACGCCGGGCTCGGCGACGGTCACCGCGAATGGCTCGACGTTCGGGTTGCGCGGCAATCCGATCCCGGTGTCGGGCGGCCAAGCGGTGGCGCTGTCGGTGCAGCTGTTGACATCCGGGCTGGTGTGCACGGGTTCGCCGATCGAGCTGGACGTCGTCACCTACCTGAACAACACGCAAGTGAGCGTGCTGCAGGTGCAGACATCTGCGGCGCCGTCTGGTGCCAATACGACGTGGACGGGTGCGCCGTCGGGTTCGGTTGCCGGTTCGCTGTCCGGCACGTACACGGTGCCCAATGACGGGTCTGTGAATTCGGTTGCGGTCCGCTTGGCGCTGGATTCGACCGCCACGGCCGGCCAGGTATGGTTCGGCGGGGCGTCGGCGACGTTGTCGGGCGGCCTGATTGCCACCATCCAATCGGATTTGTCGTCGCTGTCATCGGATTTCACCGCGGGCAACACAGCGTTCGCCACCTTCCTGCAGTCCGCCCTGGCGGACATCACCGGCTACACCAGCTGGTCGACGTTCATCGCCAATCTTGAATCGCAGTGGAACACCTACATCACCACCGCGACGAGCCTAACGTCGGCGGAGTTCTTCACCATTCAGCAGCTGATCAACACACTGCTGGGCATCAGCCCTACCACGGGGTTGATGTCGGCGACGAACGTGCAATCCAGTACGGGCGCGGCCAACCTGCAGGCGGACATCAACGCTGTCTTCACGCCGTTCACATCGGTCAACGGTTTGACGTCAACGACGGCTTGGCAGGATTCATGGACCGGCCTAATGAACCTGCTAGGCATCGGCACATCTAATCTTTCGGTGCCTACGCCCCCAACGGGCTTGTCTGTGGTCGGGTCTAGCACGGGCGGCACCAGTCTTGCTGCGGGAACCTATTACTGGGTCGTCACGGGCATTGTTTCCAGCGCAGAGACGGGCGCGTCCAACGAGGTGACCGCAACACTCACGGGTTCGACGTCATCGGCCGCGCTGACCTGGACCGCGCTGCCTGGTGCTACCGGATACAAGGTCTACCGGGGCACGGCGCACGGCGGCGAGAATATCCATGTCTCGTCTCCCGCCACGACCAGCTATACCGATACCGGTTCGGTAATTGGCAGTGGATCTCCCCCGCAGCCAGCGGCGCAGGTGGCGCCAGCGCAGGTTAGCAATGTTCTCGGTAATGGGAGCCTGGGCGCTGACATGACGTCCCTGGCAACGCAGTTGTTTGGCAGCGCGACCGTCAGCAACATCACCACGATCGAAAACGACATTATCAACTTCATTACAAATGCGCTGTCGGGCGGGAGTGCGCCGACGTCATCTACAAGCAGTCCGGCGGCGGCTCTCGCTAGTGTTCTGGGCCCCAGCGGTATTCCGCATGTCAATGTGGCGATCCCGCCGAGCCCCGGCTCCGGTTCGATCACCCATGACGCTAACGCCTCCGCTACCCCGTATACGACGACGACCAGCTTGCAGGACCTGACGTGGAACCACCACTGCGGTTTGACTGCCAACTATCTGGTTGCGCGAACTACGATTTACTCGACGTCTACGATAGGTGTCGCCGCAACCTATAACGGCGTGGCGATGCAGATACTCGCCCAGCAAGTAGCCACAGACGGCGCCACCTATAACTTTCTGTTCGGGCTGCCGAATCCAACTACCGGCTCATCGAAACAGGTTTCGCTCGCGGTGTATGCGCCGTTCGGCGCCTATATCAAAATTATCGGTGGGGAGTCGGACTCTTACATCGGTGTCGGGTCGGTGGGTTCGACTGTCACCAACTCGGGTACGTCCAGCACGCCATCGATAACCGTCCCGTCTGCCACCGGCGATTATATTGTTCAGGCGTTTGCCTCCACTAACAGCATCGGCACTTATAACCAGACAACGCAATACAATTCGGGAGCTATGTCCAACGGAGCTACGAGCATCTATCTGGTTGCGGGCGACGCCGCCGGGGCCAGTTCGGTCAGCTTCACCGGTACCGCGTCCCCGTTCGCATGGGCTGCGACTGCGGCAAACCTGATCCCGCTGCCGTCCACTGTTCTGGGCTCTGGGTTCCGCGCCGCCAACACCAGTACGAGCGGGGTGAGCGCGAGCAGCGGCAACAACACTTTCCCGAACAGCTTTTTCAACACCACCGTTACCAGTTCCACCGACCTGACCTATAGCGCGTCCAGCGGGAACACCGTGACGATCGCACATGCGGGCTGGTACACGGTGACAATCTCGGTGCTGCTATCTGCCTTGTACTACAACCAGGCCGTTGGGCTGAACCTCATTCAGACACCGAATGGGGGATCGACAATCACGAAGCGCGGCCACGTCTCATGGATCGGCACGACAGCAAACGCAAATATCGTGTGCGCCTTCACATTCCAAGTTTATTGCGGCGCGGGCGATACATTGCAGCCCGGCTACTGGACAACGGCGTCTGGCACGGCGTTTGTCGGTACTAGCGATGGGCTATCAACGTATTTTGAGGTGTCCCTGAACAACAGGAGCCTCATGTGAGTAAGGAATGTTTAACAACATAACAGGGGAGCCTCGTGAGTAAGACGGTTGTCCTGCTTAACCCTTACGGCACGGATGTCACTCCGTACGTCAACCACACGTCGGGCTATTCGCAGCTGCTGAACGGCACCGTCGCCACCACCTCCGACACCGTCTACACCCTGCCGTACAACAACAACGTCTCCACGACGGCGAACATCGTCACCGGCGCGGGACTGCTCGACACAAAGCTGCACGGAACCACCGGGCAGATCCTGGTCTTCGGGTACTCCGAGGGCTGCCAGATCGCCGACTACTGGCTGACGAACTACGGGCCCACCACCACCGTGAGCCCGTCCAATGTGTCGTTCCTGCTGATCGGAAACGCCAACCGCAAATACGGCGGGTTCGCTTACAACCGCAGCGTGTTCAACAGTGTTGGCTACAACGGGGGCAAGCCCGACAATACCCCGTTCACTGTGGTTGATTTCGTCCGCCAGTACGATCCGATCGGCGACTTTCCCACGGCGACGCCGATTGTCAATGCGCTCGTCGACCTGTCGTACGTGGGCAGTGACGCCAACTACATCTCGGGTGCCTTTCAGAGCGTCTCGACCGTGCTGGCGTCTGGGCCGTATTCGAATGCCATGACGAACTGCCTCGCGGGCCTGGCGCTGATTCACACCGGCCTGGGCATCGCGGGCACTGGATACATGAGCGTCACGGTCAGCGACCCCGTCAACCTGTCTCTGCCTGACGGCAACATCACCTGGGTGTGGTCGCCCACCTATCCGGTTCCGATGCTGGGTGTTGGTGGGACTTTCCCGACGACTGATCAGCAGCTGCGTACCCAGATTGAGCAGGCGTACAGCAGGCCGGTCACGATCCCGATGCCTAACTATGGGGCCAACACCGGGTGGGGGGTTGAGCCGTTCCCGCTGCCCGCGAGCCCTCCGCCGGTGACGGGATGGTGGGCTGAGCTCCACGTCTCCTGCAGCATTGTCGTCACCCCGACGGTTACCGCGGTGTCGGGGCATCGATCTTCTGGTGTCGCGATCACGGTCACGCCATCGATCGCAGCGGTCGCCAACGCTATCTATGCCTTGTCGGTGACGGAGACGATAACGCCGACCGTTACGCCCGTCGCCGCGCTGGGCTACCCCGAGGGCGCGTCGCTGACTGTCACGCCATCGGTTTCCGTGTCGGCGTTACTTGTCCTACCGGTGTCGGCGGCGATCACGGTCACCCCGTCGGTGTCTGCCACCGCGTCGACGGCTGTCAGTTCGTCGGTGACGGTGTCTCCGTCGGTGACGGCGACTATGGCGTTCGCCGGCTACGCGGTGCGGGTGACCGAAACGGTAACCCCTTCGATTGCCGCTTCTGCCAAGGCTGCTGTCTCCGATGCGATCACGATCACGCCTAGCGTGTCCGTTGCGGCCGGTCTGATTCTTCCCGCACTGGTGGCCGTGACGGTCACGCCCGCCGTGTCTGCCGCGGCGGCGGCGGTTGCGTCGTCGGCGATCACGGCTACGCCGTCAGTGTCCGTGTCCGCGGTAGCGGTGGTTAGTGAAGCGCTGACGATAAACCCGTCGGTCACTGCTGCTGTTACTGCCGTTGTTTCCGATGCGATCACGGTCACCCCGGCCGTAGCGGCTGTCGCTAACACGATCCTGATCGTGAGCGTGTCGATCACCATCACCCCGACGGTGTCGACGGCGGCTGTGCTACACGTCCCCGTCCCGCCGCAAGGCAACGTCACCATCACCCGCGCCGCCACACATTAGGAGCCCACATTGGCCGCCCCCTGCTACATCACATGGAACGCCTCCACGACAGCGTTGACGTCGCCCATGTCGGGTACGGCGTCCTCCGCCACGTCGGGGACGGTGAAGACGATCCTGCAACTCAAATCCCCGGCGTCGTCGAAGATCCGGATCGTCGAGTGGGGCTACATCTTCACCACAACCCCGACGGCCCCGGTGCAGATGGAACTGGTGGAAACCGGCACCGTGTTCGCCACGGTGACCGCGGGCAGCATTGCGCAATATAACGACGTCACCGGCTATGCCAGCCTCTGCACGACAGGCACGGCGGCAACCGGCTTCAACGCCTCGGCCGAAGGCACCATCACCGCGACGCGGCTTCTGGGCCAAACCTTGGATACCGCGTCGTATTTCAAGCAGCAGTTCCCGTTGGGGCGCGAACCTGAAATCAACGAAGCATCCGCGCTGCGGATACGCGCCACACCCAACACCGCAGCAGCGACAACCGTGCTCTGCTATGTGATCTGGGAGGAGTGAGTGGTACGGCTGGGTAGATCCTATCCGGCCCAACGGATCTGGACGCCCTACGTTAAACCGGTCGGCCCCACAGGCCCCGTCTATGATGCGATCGGGGCTGGGGGAGTCGCTACCGCTGGCACGGTTTCATGGTCACACACCGCGACCGCCGGTGCTGCCGTGCTGGTGTTCGTCGCCTGTAATGCCACAAGCACATCCTCGGTCACCTACGGCGGGACGTCGATGACCAGTGCCGGGTCTGTCTTTGAGGACAACATCTCAGGTGACGGGCAACTGTCGGTGTGGAAACTGACCAACGTGACTGGGGGCGCCCAGACCGTGGCTGTCACCCTTGGCACAGCGGCGCACGTGGTCGGCAATTCGCTGTCTGCCACCGGGGTTACGACGGTAGGTTCACCGTCAACCAACTTCGGCACCAGCACCCCTTCGCAAAGCGTCACCTGGGCGGCAGCCCAGCTGATCGTCCAGGCGTTCGGCGCAGACGCGTCTATGGGCTCGCCGACCGGTGGCACAAACCGCTATAACTCCAGCGGGGCGGCATCGCTGACTATCAGCACCGCGACCGCTAACACCACGTTCGGCGCTGCTAACACCTTCAACCAGTGGGCTGGCGCTGCCGTCATCCTCAGCTAAAACCAACGAAAAGGGAAGCATGTCATCACTTGTCACTTTGACGCCGGTCACCGCAACCATCCAGGGCTTCCAGATCCAAGCGCCCGCTGACATGCTCACCGCCCTGCAATACATCTCACCGTCGGGCGGTCTCAACTCCACGGCTTACGGCGGAACGGTCAACTCGCAGAACGTATCCGGGACGGTGACCTGGACGCTGCTTATCAATAACAGCCAAACCAACACGAGCCAGACCGCGCACCTCAACGACTACATCGTGTTGACGAACAACTCCATCGTCAACGTTGTCCCGCAAGCGTCCTTCGCCTCCCTCTACACGAGCTAGGAACCCGATGAATCATATTCTCGCCCAACCCGTGGTTACCGCCACCGCCGTAGTCATCGTCCCTGATGAAGACGTCGAGGCGACCGAGGAAGAACAGGACAACAACTAAATGGCAACCTACAGCTATTCGTCAACCGTGGCGAATGCCCTCCTTAATGTCTTCGGCGGCACCGCGATAGCGGCAAATGCATACGCCACTTCGGGCAACGTCTACGTCGCCCTACATACGGGCGACCCCGGATCGGCGGGGACGAGCAACGCATCAGCAGGCTCGTCAACTCGCGTCTTGGTCGCATTCGGCTCAGCATCGGCTGGTACAACGACGATGACCACCAGTAACCCGCAGTGGACCAATGGCGGTACGTCGGAAACGATCACCGCGATCTCCATCTGGTCGGCGAGCAGCAGCGGCACGTTCATAACCTCCGGGCAGCTGACCACCTCGCAGGCGTGGGCTTCGGGCAACATCATTCAGCTCTCGTCTCTGAGCGTCTCCATCCCCACTGCCTCATAGCACACCGATGGTCGCCGACCTACTGACAGCGTTCGCCGTCGTGGCGCTGGCGTCAGCGGCGATCGGCGCGGTGCTCCAATACTGCGCCGACGCAATACAGGCAGGGAAGGACGACGAGTGAACACGCCCGCGCACGACCAGAAGGTCACACACGGCTATACGATGCACTACCCGCCGCACCCGCCGCGCAAGTCTGACCCGCATTACAAAGACTTTGAGGCGTACCGGCGCCGCACGCACAAGACGGCGAAGTGCACCATCGGCGCACACCGCAACGACTTCAGCGAGTGCCACGGCGAGCTTGAGCTGCACCACTCAGAAGTCGAGTTCAGTCTGCAGAATGGCGTCGACCTGGCGTGGCTTGAAGTCGACTATCCCGGTATCAGCGACCCCGATTCTATTGGGGCATGGGTGGAGTCGGCCGACAACCTGGAATGGCTCTGCATGTTTCACCACCGCGGCCACGGCGGCGTGCATGTCGCATCCGCATCCGATTTCGAGGCCGGGCATTACGTTAAGGGACTGATCGGGTGACCGATGATCGACTTCGCCGCGCTACCGCCGGAGATCAACTCGGCGAGGATGTATTCGGGTGCGGGGGCTGCTCCGTTACTGGCTGCTGCCGCGTCGTGGGAAACGCTCAGTGTGGACCTGGCGCAGGCGGCGACCGAGTTCCGTTCGACGGTTATGGCGTTAGCGGGTGTATGGATTGGACCGTCGGCCGCGGCGATGACTTCGGCGTCGGCGACGTACACGTCATGGCTGACAACGACGGCCGAGCAAGCCGCACAGACGGCAGCGCAGGCGCAGGCTGCAGTGACGGCTTACGAGATGGCGTTCGCCGCGACGGTGAATCCCGCTGCGGTTGTAGCGAACCGAACGAGGTTCACGACACTCGTTGCCACAAACGTCCTGGGCATAAACACGGCAGCTATCGCGGCAACTGAGGCCGAATACGCGGAAATGTGGGCGCAGGACGCCGCAGCGATGTTCGGCTATCAGGCCGAAAGCGCATCCGCCACGTCGGCGCTGCCACAGTTCACGGCGGCACCGCAGGTAACGAACCCGGCTGCGACAACGCCGGGCCCGATCCTGCAGTTCATTCAGACGCTGATTCCCGGTTTCACGCCGGGCCAACCGCTGCAGAACCTGGCAGACCTGCTGACGTCTCCGGTGTTCATGGCGTTCCTGTCGTCTGGCCCGTATCAATTACCGGGGCAGGTGCTGCAGCTGTTCACGGTGCTGTGGGCGGTCACTGCGGGCCAGTCGATCACCAACCGCATCACGGGCGGCAACATCGAAATCCCCCAGGCGGTAATGCCACTCGCCACGCCGGTAGTGCAGCCGGAAGCAAAACCGGAAGCAGCGGCCATCCGTGCGGGGCTAGCTGACGGCGAACGGGTCGGAGGGCTGCGTGTCCCGCCGAGCTGGGCGCAGCAGCGTAGCCCTGAAACGCAGAACACGCCCGCGCCCGCGCGCCCGATAGTCCCGACGCCCGACCTGGCCGCGCTCGGCGCCCTCGGTGGCCTGGGCGGTCTCGGCGCACTGGCCGCCATCCCGCGCGGCGGGACGCCCGCCAAACAGCAACGACCGCAACCGGAATACGGCACGACATCAACCGTCATGCCGAAACACCCATTTGGAGGATGAGTGAAGTACGGCCTCAAGCCGGTAACGGAACAGCCGCGCGTCCGGCTCCGCGACTACTACACATCGGAGCTGCCCAGTGTCGGCTCGCTGAAGTTTCCCTTCGGGCACGCCGACAAGATCCAGCCGCAGATGTTCATGAACGACCAACTGGGTGACTGCGCCATTGCGGGCAGCATCGAGGAAATCCGGCTGGCCAACGCCCTGCGCGGCGTGACCGTCAACTTCACCGATGCACAGGCGCTAAGTGCTTACGAGGCCATCACCGGTTACAACCCCGACGACTCATCCACTGACGCCGGAACTGACGTGCATGATCTCTATCAGTACCGCAAGTCCACCGGCATCATCGATGCAGACGGCAACGCGCACAAGATCGTCGCTTACGCCGGTCTGACGGTTGGCGATTGGGACGAGCTGCTCATCGCGCTGAGCCTGTTCGACATGGTGGGCATCGGTATCCAGGTTCCCGACTACGCGCAAACCCAGTTCGAGGCGGGCCAGCCGTGGCACCTCGAGCCCGGACCGCAGAACATCGAAGGCGGCCACTACATCCCGGTGGTCGGCGCCACAGACGCCACCACCGCGCAGCTCTACACCTGGGGCGCCGTGGCCGGCATCACGCAGCCGTTCTACGCCGCCAACAACGTCGTTGCGGTCGTCGCGCTGACCGAGGAACTGTTCACCGACGGAAAGTCACCGGAGGGCATCGACGTCCAGCGGTTGCAGGCCGACCTGTCCGGGCTCAACACCGGCAACGTGTCAACGAAGGCGCCTCATGCCGAACCCACTGACTGACGAACTGTCGGACGAGGCTAAGGCCGAACTGGCTGCCACGTTCGCGGCACTGCGGGCGCGGCTGGGGGGATACGACCCGCAATTCCACGTTCGGATTAGGCGCATGTCGCGGCGTCGGCCGTGGGAACTGCGCTGATGTGGTGGATGGCGACGCGCTGGTTTCTGTTGCGCGCCAAGGTGGCTGAGCTGCGCGCCCAGTTCGCGCTGTGGCGCTCGGGCCTAGGCCAACCGCCCGGCCGCGAGATCGGCGACGACCTGTGACCAGCCTGCTCATCGCCATCACATGCCTGCTCATGTCTCTAGTCGCCGGGGGCGCGGTCGCGTTCCGGTGGGTGCGCAATGAGCTGCTCTGGATTCGCCTGGTGCTGGTGCCGTGGATGGTCACGATTCACAACGATATTCAAGGAAAGAAGTAAATGTCGGTTCTGCAAAGCAGCGTGAACTGGGTTCTGTCGCAGGCTAAAGCGCGCCTCGGCCTGGAGTACGACTACGGTCAGTGCTATAGCCCAACGGATTTGACTCAGGGCGGCGACTGCTCGGGCATCGCCGGCTGGGTGCTGCAAGCCATGGTGAACCTGCCGCAGAACATTCCGGTATGGGCCAACGGCCAATGGGCGCACGTGGTTTCCACGGAGGCGTGGGCGCCGGGCGCGCCAGCCGGAACGGTGGGACCATTCGGAACCATCGCGGTGGACGACCTTTCCGACATTCCGGCCGACGCTGCGCTGACGGTGAACATCATGCACGGCGGCGGCGGCGAGGACAGCCATATGAACGTCGTTGTGCCACTGCCTAATTCGCTTCCCTATGAGGGTGTCCTGGTCGAGAGCAACGGCAGCTACGGGTCTTGCACCAACGGCACGGGCGCATATCCGTCGACCGCCAGCCTGTGGACTGATCACCACTACCTCCCCGGTCCGTGGGTTTTCGATGTGCAGCCCGGCGAGCCGCCACTGCCACCGCACCCGAGCGGCAAAACCTACACCGTGCAGTCGGGTGATGACCTGTCCACCATCGCAGCGACACAAGGAGTCACGCTATGGGCGCTGGAGGCGTCGAACCCGACGATCAACGTCAACTTGATTTTCCCCGGCCAGATACTGAACGTCCCCTAGATGGCTGCATCCTTTGCGGCGCAGAGACTCTCGGCCCCTTCTATTACTGCCGTGGCCACAACCCGCACCTAAGGACGACATGACCGTCTTTTACCCCGACGTATCAAATCTTCAATGGGGCAGTGAGGATCTGTCCACCCAGGGTGAGCAGAACCTGATGAACTTCCTGAGTCAATTACGCGGCCAGGGCCTGTCGGGCGTGGCGCACAAGATGAGCCAGGGCAGCGACTTCGTCGACCCGTATGGCGAGATCTGCCAAACGTGGTGCAGTCAGAACGCTTTCCCCTTCATCGGTTATCACTACCTCGACACCAGCGACCCGACAGCGCAGGCCGCCAACTGGCTGGCCGCAGGCGGGGGGATCAACGCCATGTTCGACTGGGAGGACGGCGGCGGCGACCTCAACAACTTCTGGAACGTCGTCAACGCCTTCAACGTCGCGGGCGTCAATGTCGCACTCGGGTATATGCCGCACTGGTATTGGAACGACCAGGGCGGCGGCGATCTAACGCCCATCCCCGTCAACGGCATCGCACTGGTTTCGTCGGCCTATCCGATGGGCGATTCGATCGGGCCGCCCGCCGACCTGTATCGCGGCTGTGACGGCGACAGCGGCGAGGGCTGGGCAGCCTACGGCGGCGCGACACCGACTGTGTGGCAATTCACGAGCTCGGCGCGAATCAGTGACATCACGGTGGACTGCAACGCATATCACGGCACGTCATCCCAACTAGCCCAACTATTCACAGGATAAGGAAATCTAAATGACCGACCCCAACATCAACGCAACCCCCCAGTCAGTGGCAGACAGCATCTCCGGCACGGACGGTAGCGGCAACGCTCTGCCCTACGACCTGGTGGCGATGCTTTACAACGCCAACATTCTGGGCCTGTCGAAGGATTACGCCTACGCGGAGACGTCGAATACGTCGCCTTCGGAGATTGACCACGTCACCACCCTGGCCAAGGTGCTCACCCGCACCCACAAGCACGCCGACGGCAACACCTATGACATCTGGGATGCCGTGCAGACCATTCTGAAATGGGTTCTGGCGCAGGCTCCGACCATCAACAACGGTGAAGTCAACTCGGTCAACTACAAGGCACCTGCCGCATGACGCCAGTCCTGATCACGGTTAACGGGACGGGTGACCCAGACCCGGCGGACACCACCGGTTTCGCGGGGATGCTCGGCAGCATGGTCGGCGGGGTGAACCCGTGGGAGATCGTGGCGGACATGAAGGCCGGTGTCGCGACGCCTCCGCCGCCGTGGATTTGGCAAGCCATCGGCTACCCGGCCAGTGTGTTCCCGATGCAGCCGTCGGTGGACAATGCGCGCGCGCAGATCGTCGCCGCGCTCGGCGGACCGCCGTCACCGAACTACGCGGCAGAGGTATACCCCTCGGGGCCGTTCGCGCTGAGCGGCTACAGCCAGGGTGCCATCGTCACCGACACCGTCTGGGCGCAGGACATCCTCGCCGAGGACGGCGTCCTGCACCACCGGCTGTCGGATTGCCTATCAGTGGTGAACTTCGGCGACCCGTGGCGCTCACCCGGTATCGCGAACGGCAACAGCTACCAAGGTATTCCGGTGCCGGGCACCCAGGACGGCGCCGTCACCGGCGGCATCGGTGGTCCACTTGACCTGACCGAGGCGCAAACCAACTACCCGAATAGCCTTGGTAAACCGACGGTTATGAGCTTCGCGCTGCCCGGTGATCTCTACGCCTCGGCGCCTATCGGGGGCAACCCGTGGACCGCCGAAGCGGGAGCCGGCCAAGTCGGCACCAGTATCTACAGTTTCATCCTCGCGGGATCGTTCGGGAAGTTCATCGACATCATCGGAGACCTACTCGTGCCCATCGGGACCATCGAGGAAATCATCAACGGCCTTCAATTCTTCGCCCAGGGCACCGGGGCGCCCCATTGGCAGTACGGGAATCAGGGCTGCGTCACCGCTGCAGCGCAATACCTCCTCGGCGTCGCAACCGAGTTGTAGCAATCTGCTACATCGGAAACCAATCGAAAGGAAACACAACTCATGGCTTCTGTAAGCAGCATTGTCGCCGACCTAGAGAAGTTCGCCGCCGAAGCAAAGGCCGCCGCGCCCGAGCTGGAGACCGTGGCGGGCTTGCTTGAGAAGATCAAGCCGCTGGTGCCGGCCGAAGACCAGCCCCTGTTCGCCGATGGCGAGGCGGCACTGGCCGCACTCATCGCCGTTCTCAAGTCATAAACCGCGATGGCCCTCCCTGTTTGGGCCCAGCACACCGGCGAGCTGCTCGTAGTCGGAGCAGCCGCCGGGATGCTGCCCGTGGTCACCGTGGCGCCGACGTTGGCGGCGATCCCGTGGGCGCTCGTCGCCACCTCCGGGCTTAAAGGCGCGCTGGTCTCTGCGCTGGTGGCTGTCGCCTCGCTCAAGGTGAACAACGGCACGGCGTCACTGAACCCTAATGTTGTCGCGAAACAGACACAGTCAACATGACGGCCCCGGAGCCGATGTCGGTTTCGGCGAAGTTCATCGCCCGGAGCGGGGCGGTGTATTGGAGTTTTGCGGTCTGGACGGTGGCGCTCGGCGTCTTCCTGATGTGCGCGCCGCCGAACTGGTTCGGGCCGTCCTGGCACTACTTCCGCCACATGCCGCACAACGGGTTCTGGATGGGCGTCATCTGCACCGTCCTGGGAACCCTGCAGATGATCGTGCTGGCACATGAGTCGCTCGACTATTTCAAGCTCGGCATCCTGTTCTTTCTTGCCGGTGTGGTCTTCTGGACGGCCGGACTCACCCTCGGCGCCGAGGGTCTGATGGGACATCAGGGCCTCATGGAGGCCCCGTTCATGTGCTACGTCGGGGCACACAAAATCACCCATAGCGCGGTATTGCTCAATCACCGCAGGCGTAAACGGCTCCTCGACAAATGGGTTGAGGAGCAGCAGCAATGAATAACACGTCACCGTGGGCCACCATCGTTATCGCGCTGCTGTCCAGTGGCACGCTGTGGAGCGTCCTTCAATGGCTGCTCGGGCGCCGCACCCGCAAGCAGCAGAATCTTAAAGACGCCGAAGCGCTGAGCCGTGCCCAGCGTGAAGCCCGCGACTCCGAAGAAAAGCGCATCGAACTACTCGCCGAGGCGCAACGCACCGCGCAGCGAACCGCACTGGAATCGGCCGCCGCACGGTTCGACTCATTGGACGAGGACTACCGGGCGTGCCGCGACGGGTTACGCGACGTGCGCGGGGTCGCCTTCCTGCTGGCCGATGCCATGAATCTCATCATGTCCCGCGTTCAGTCACCCACGGGCGCCGACGAATACATCGCGGTATTGACTGCCGGCGATGTCGAGAAGGCGCGCTTCGCCATCGGTCAAGCGCGAGAACGCCTGTATCAGTGACCCGCTGGCGCCACGCGCTGATCGCCGTCGCGGTTCTAGCGGCGTCAGCCTGCACGCCATCCGTCCAGATTAACTGTCCACGCCAGTGGCGCACCATCCGCACCATCGGAAGTTGCCCGTGGCCCGAATACCACTACACGACTATCACTACAACGCCCTGGCATCATACCGACCCGCAGCAACGGCTGTGGGCGACCTGAAACAGAAGGGTAACCCGTTGTGTCCCTAGCCGATGAGCTGGCCGACGAGGAGCCTAAGCGGCCCTCAATAGTTACTGATTGGCTCGCCGAGTGGTATCCGACACTGAGCGACGCCGACAGGGCGACCTTCGATGGCGCTGTCGCCGACCCGCGCCAGTCGTCTTCGGCGCTGTTCCGACTATGCAAGCGCCACGGATACCCCGGCAGCGACCCGATGCTCCGACGATGGGTAGCGGCCCAGCGTGGCACTCGCTGACGAACTTTTCGAGCTCTCCACAGGTGTCCGCAACCGCATTCTGATTCTCGACGTGGAGCGGCTGCCGGGCATTACGAAGCAGTATTGGTGGGACCGCGGCGATCTGAAAAACCGTTACGTGCATTACGAAACGGTCGAACGCATGCCCAGAACCACCATCGTGTGCGCGAAATGGTACGACTCGCCCGACGTGATACGGCTGGCCGAGTGGGACAAGGGCGGCCGAAAGACGTTCCTGCGCAACGTGCATCGGATCATGTCACGCGCCGACATCATCGTCGGACACTACATCGACAACGCCGACATACCCTGGCTACGCGGCGACCTGCACATCGAGGCCGGCCTGCCTCCGCTGCCGCCGTTCAAAACCGTTGACACCTGTAAAGTTCTGCGCCAAACGTTCAAAAGCGGCGCACCGTTCAAGTCGCTCGACGCGTTCTGTCAGCTCGTCGGCATCCCGGCCAAGACGGACAAATACGACCGCGAGGCGATGGAGCGCGCGGTGACGGAGAAGTCGGTGGAAGACCGCGAACGGCTCACCGACTATTGCATGGGGGACGTGGTAGCCACTCAGGGTTTATACGATTTCCTTAGGCCCCATATAAAGAATCACCCGGCCCTGTTCGTGGACGGCAAGGACAAGTTGACGGTGTGCAACCGCTGCGGGCATGACACCGAACCAATCGCCAAACGGTATGTCGCGAACCTGCTCACCTATTCGATGCGGCTCTGTTCCAATTGTAGGGCCTATTCCAGGCTGTCGATCGAACCGGAAAGAATGGCTATAGTGCGAGGGGTCTAGTCGCCACATCTGGTACAATTACCATGTGGTAGAAACCAAGACTTGCAGGCTCGATGGTTGCGAAAAGCAATGCAAATCAAGAGACTCTCTGTGCCCGATGCATCGTGCTCGATTGCATCGGACCGGGTCCTTTGAACTGGTGGAACGAGCGCCTAAGCCGCTTGATGAGCGCATCGAACCGCGGATCGTGCGAGGGCAGGGTTGCTGGAAGTGGCGCGGTTGGCACAACCACGGCTATGCCTTACTCAGTCAAAACAATGGGCAACACGTAAGAATCCATCGCTGGATGTATCAAAAGTACGTCGGGCCTTTAATTGACGGCTTGATGATTGACCATATGTGCGGAAACCGAGGGTGTGTCAATCCTGATCACCTGCGCCAGGTTAGTAATCAGGCCAATGTCCAGCACTTCATTAAGCCCGTTCGGTCACACAACACGTCCGGCTATCGCGGCGTTCATTTCCACGCCGCGAGTGGGCTCTGGGTCGCGAATGTGACAGTCAGGGGGAAACGCTTCCTGACCTACCACAAGACAATCGAAGAAGCCGCCGCCGCCGCCGTTGAGCTGCGCCTAAAGCATCACACCCATAACGATCGCGACAGGGGAGAGCCCCTGCGGGAATGAGGCCACGGCATGGATGAGCACAGCATCGACTTGGTGCGCCAAAGCCTGCAGGTGCATGTCAACGAGGCCGGCGCCGATGCCGGTAGCGGCGGCTGGCTGGTGGCGCATTACGTCGTGGTGGCCGGTCTGTATCGGGTCAACGAAGACGGCTCAACGGAGACGCGCCCGGTGGTCACCGCGCCGCTCGAGCAGGCCGACTACATCACCGACGGGCTGCTCGCGCGCGCACCGGAGTTGCTGGCCGCGTGTGAGGACTGCGAGGACGAAGACAGCGAGCGGGAATGAGGGCAGCAGATAAGGCGTGGCTGTCCCTGGCCGCCGGCATCCTGGCCTACGAACTCGGCGCTCCCGAGCACGAGCTGATGAGCGAGGGCTGTGACCGCTATCTGGAAGCGCGGCCGTGGCTCACCCGCGCGGTCGTCGCCGCGGTAGCCGGACACCTGCTCAACCTGACGCCGCGGCCCGTCGACCCGTTGCACTGGCTCTCGGCGCTCAAACGCCGATAAGTACGCCTTATGACAGGCTGTCAGGGCTTCCGAATGGCGAGGCGGACGGCTGCGGTCGTCGCGCTAGGACTACAGGAACGTGGCAAGTAGCGAGTTCGGGTCTATTCCGAGTTCACACGCACGCGCCCGGCGGCGCTTTACGAGGCGGCGAAACCTGAGTTCTGAAACGCCATCCGTGACTGCCTCGATTACTGGGCGCACCACGTACTCAAGGAACAAGCACCACGCGAAGATGAACGGTAGAGCTATCACCAAGTCTCTCATGTGTCTCCTGTGATTGTGAGTCGATAAACTGCGCGTTCGGTGTTCGATCATTACCGAACAGCTCACGGCAGACTTAAATGGCCGTCCGCCGACCGCGCAAGGCGGTTATCTGCTATCAGCTGCCAGTAGGTTTCTCTAACCATCGCAGGCGGATAATGTGCTGACACGGCGTTAATCACGCCTTCCACGGTGGCATCTGCATCCATCGCTGAAACCGTGTCGATGAGGGCTTGGCCGATGGGGTCTTGTCGCCTCCGTGTCACCAGATCGGCGGGGACGTTGGTGACCTCGCTTTTGCCGACCAGTACATGACGTTGGCCGCCCGCGATAACGGACGGCGACACTGCCATCGTTGACGACTGATAATTCCACGTTGACGGACGTAACTTCTCTACCGGAATACCGGCCTCGGCCTCGGCGACTAGACGGGCGATCGTTTCTTCGTCTACCTCAGCTGGCAGCGGACGACCACCCAGGTTTGCGCGTTTCATCTTGTCCCGTCGCCGCCACAACTTCAGCCACGACTGCCACAGACGGGCCGTGAACAGTTGCCAGCGCGTAGGGGGCGGTCCCCAATATTTGGAATCAAGGCCGTCGCTCGATTTCATGTCATCTCCTGTTGGGTACCGGTAACTAGGCGCTCGACTTGAACCGAATCATGGTGCGCGGGGCTTGGTCGATCCAGTGAGTGATGTTGTCGCCGCGAGCGTCGGTAGCTTCGGCGCGGGTTGAGAACGGCCCCTCGACCACCCGGCCGCCGCGCTTGAATAGATCAGTCGTGACAAACCACTTCCCAGCATCTTCGACCGACAGGCCGCTATCCTTCAGATCCATAAACGTCGCGCTTCGTGCTGCCTCACCATGTCTCCCCGCATTCGCACTGATGCGAGCCGGGCCAATCCGAATCGGTGTGGTCGTCGCCTAACTCGCACTGGTGAACGTGGTCCGCACCGTCGTTCATCTCAATACCGCACGTCGGTCTGCTCACGTCATCTCCTGTTGAGTACCGATAACTACGATGTTGGTGTTCCACGGAAGACGTCTAGAAATATCTGCCGGATAGCACCCCGCAGCGTCTGCGCTTCTTCGTCTTGGCCCGTCTCCCACCAGACCTGCGGCGGTGGTGGCTTCGGTTTCATGCTCTGCTTCCTGTCGTGCCGAGTGATCTCAGCTTCCCATTCGACCCAGTCGTTCTGAAGTTTCCAAATGTAGGCAAACAGGTCGAAGTCATCAGCCATGCCGCATTCCCCTCTACTGTGTCTCCTGTGGTTGTGTACCGATAACGTCGCGGTCAGTCGTCGTCGGCGAGGGTTCCGAGGACAAACCAGCCGGCTTCGGCTAGGCCACCTTCGGTCACTTCGCCGCGGGCGATTGCATTGATGAGGCGTGTTGGCACGGCGGAATCGGCGGGGCCGGTATACACGATGCCGTCGTTCTCAAAGCTGATGTCCATGTGGCTTGCTCCTCTACCGATAACGTCGCGTTCCGATCGTGATAAACGCGCCTTACGTCAGGCGAAGCCGAACCGTTGGCAGTCACATCTGTCACATGGGCCGTCCATGGGGTTGCGCCACCAGAAGTTCCAGAATCCTGAGCGATCTTCGTGTCGGAATCGGGGATGACCACACTGAGCGCACTTATCCCGCTGCCACGCCAGCGCACCAGCCGACACAACCGCTTCGGCTATGTCCGCTATCAGTTCGTCATCCATCGTCATAACGCCTTGTCAGCCTGTAGTCCGACGCATCTGAGTGGCGTTCCACGATTCAGGGTCCGTTGCGACCGCGCGACCGTGCGCCTTGTTCGCTGCCACATACTTCTCCTCCGCGGCCTCCAGTCGTTCCTGAGCGTCTAGCAGTTCGGACGACGCGCGCTGCAACGCGGTCAGGGTGCCGTGCTGGTGTTCGTTCATGTCTTCCTCTCTACCGATAACTGTGCGTTCCGATCGTGATAATGCGGGCCCTATGACAGTTCCAGAAACACGCAGCGGAGCACCTTGCGGACTACTTCCACGTCCACGCCGGTAGCGTCCGCGACTTGCGCGCTCGGGTCTGAGCGACCAGCGCGGCCTGCCCACGGTGGTTCGGGATAGACCGGGTTCAGATAGTCACGCTCCATACGGTTGAGGTCACCGACCAGGATCGACGCTGCGAAATCGTTCGGTGCATCTGCTCGCCAGTAAGGGTCGGGATCATCGTCAGGCTTGCGGTACATCAGATTGTTGCGGCTCCGCATCCGCTGGTAGGTCATCCATCCACCCATGCTTTGTTACTCCTGTGATTGTTGGCCGATAACTTGGCGCTCAGAAACCGTGGCTGTCGCTGTCGCGCATCGGACGCCGAACTACTTCGTAGCCTGCTGCATTGAGTAGCCTGAGAAATTCGGGGACCACAAAGGCCGGGTCGACGCCGGAATGTGGCATGCCCTGCTCACTGTCGAGCGCCTGCCAGATCGCATCCTCAATCACGGCGTATAGCGGTTCGTCGTCCATGTTTCTCCTGTGGTTGTGAGCCGATAAGGTGGCGTTCCGTTACTGCTTTTTCACCACTTCGTAGCCTGCATCGTCCAGCCGGGCTAGTAGTCCGCTGGCTGTCATGTGGCCGGGGTGTAGCTCAAAAGCGTCTTCCAGATATTGCGCGATAATCTCCGCTGCGCTCATGTCATCTCCTGGTGAGTACCGATAATCGGGCGGTCTGGAACTGTTGCAACGCCCACGCCGCGCGCTGCGCCTCATCAGTCATTAGTCTGATAAATCCATGTCGACGGATGTAATTTCTCTACCGGAATGCCGGCCTCGGCCTCGGCGACTAGACGGGCGATCGTTTCTTCGTCTACCTCAGTCGGCAGCGGATGCTTGCTCCTTTTCGCCGACATGGATTGAAATACCGCGGCTACATGCCTCGGGTGATCGCCCCAATCCACCAAGGCCCCGCAGTAACAGCGGTTCGTTGCCGGACACCAGGCGTGCGCCTTCAGTATGTCGACTAATTCCTCCGCCGCGTATGCTGGCGCTCCGCTGGTTGTCCAAATCATGTTCCGCTCGGTTTCATGCTCTGCTTCCTGTCGTGCCGAGTGATCTCAGCTTCCCATTCGACCCAGTCGTTCTGAAGTTTCCAAATGTAGGCAAACAGGTCGAAGTCATCAGCCATGCCGGATTCCGATCGTGATTAGTGCGGGCCCTATGACAGGCGCGCGTGGGCATCTAGGCACATGCCGCAACAGTTCGGATCAGGTGGCGGCTCAAGCAATATAGTGCCGTCGGTCATGATCTTGAACTGGTAGCGAAACCGCGCGGCCAGGTGGCGGGCCGCGTCTTCAATCTCGTTACTCATTGTTTCAGCCCCAACTGCCCGGCGTGCCCTGTGGGACCTTCATGCCCCAGTAGTTGCACGGCATCATGGTGCGCCACGCGATGATGGCGCACACCAGGTTCGGATCACCCGGACCCGCACACGCGGGCGCACCAGTGACCCCGCATTGCATTGGAGGCCCCGGATCGGCGTGGGCCGGCACGGCGAACGCGACGGCTGTGGAAGCGATTATGGCGGCGATGGCGGCAATAAGCTTCATTGCTTTCGCTCCGTAGGGTGCAGCTTGGGGTACAGTGTGAGCGGGAGAAACGCTGTGATCTGCGCCCCCGGCAGGACTCGAACCTGCGACCACAAGATTAGAAGTCATGTGTCTGGTATAGTCCTATCTGGAATGATTGTCAAACGTGCTGGTCAGCGTGTCTGGATCCTAGTAAATCCTGGTATATACTAGGATAACATAGGATACAGTGAAGGCTGAAGTCAACGGAGGATTGGCATGCAACTCGTCTGGAAGTCCTACGGCGATACGGGCCGCACGGCTAGGGGCGATCGCGGCGCTTGGCGCATCGTCACAGACGGCGCATGGTGGTATCTGAGCCTGCACCCGGCCGATGGCGTGGCCGGTCTGCGGCGCGGGCAGTTCATCACGCGCCTAGCCGCCGAATCAGAGGCACAGGACTATGAAGACTGCAACTGTCCGAAGCACTCCGCAACGACTTGACGTAAGGCGCAGATGAGTCCCGGTAAACGCCGCCCCCGCGGTGACGGCGGCCTATTCAAGCGCGCCGATGGAATGTGGATCGGCGTCGTCGAGCTGCCCATCGGTGGCGACGGCAAGCGCCGCCGCAAGTACGTGTCATCGAAGAACCGCAACGAAGCCATTCGGAAGCTCAAGCAGTTGCGCGCCGATGTTCTCGCTAACCGCATCGCCGTGACATCCTCGGCCACCGTCGAGCAATGGCTCGAGCGTTGGCTCAATGACATCCACAAGCGCAAAGTGCGCCCCGGCACGTTCGCCGGTGATGAGCGGATCATCCGCCTGCACATCAACCCGCACATCGGCCGGCGCCGACTCGACCAGCTCACCCCGGCTCATATTCGGCAGATGCACGACGCGATCGACTCATCCCGCAGCGCCCAGCTGGCGCACGGGCTGTTGCAGAAGGCGCTGAAGGATGCCGAGCGCGAGGGGATGGTCGGCCGTAACGTCGCGCTGCTCGTCGACAAGCCGGGCCACGTCGCCGAGGAGCGCGAGCCGCTGACCGCCGAGCAGGCCAAGCAATTGCTGCGCTCGGCCATCAACACCAACGACCCGTGGGCGACGCGCTGGGCCGCGGCGCTGCTACTCGGTGCGCGCCAGGGTGAGCTGCTCGGGCTGCAATGGTCCCGCGTGGATCTTGAGGCCGGCGAAGTCGACCTGTCGATGCAACTTCAGGTGATAAACCCCGTCCACGGCTGCGGAGAACGTCACAGTGACGGAACCTGGCCCTGCGGGCGCAAACGGCCGGGCGCGTGTCCGAAGCACAAGTGGGACCTGCCGCGCGGATTCAAGCATGAGCAGCTCGACGGCAGCCTGTTTCTGACGCCGCCGAAGACCAAGGGGCGCATCGTGCCGATCCCGGCGCCGCTGTGGGCGCTGCTGGACCAGTACCAAAAGGTATGTCACGTTTCCGCCAAAAACCCCCATGACCTCGTCTGGCACCACGACGACGGCAAGCCCATCGACCGCTACACCGACTATGACAACTGGCAGGCCGCGCTGAAGACGGCAGGGCTACCACCGGCGCCGCTACACGTCGCCAGGCACACCACGGCGACGCTGCTCGCGCTGGCCAACGTGCCCGAGTCGGTGGGCATGGCCATCCTCGGCCACGCTTCCGTGCAGGTTCACAGGGGCTACGCGCACGGCGACACGGCGCTGAGCCGTACCCACATGGACCGGGCGCTCAACGAGTTGTTGGCGTGAGCGCCACGATCCCCGATCTTGATCGGCGCCAACCAATTTTGCATTGACTGGTGTCAATAATCTAGTTTGGCTTGCACAGAATCCTAAGCCAGTGTAGAACTCCTCTTATCTAGCGCTCAGCTAGTGTTCGCCCAGAGAATCCTCCGCTCTGCTTAGAAAAAAGGCAGGCACGCCCATGCGTGAAACCACCGTCGACGGCCACCAAGAGCTGACCGTGGCATTAGAAATGCTGTTGGCCGGCGACGGACAGGAAAGCACGTCGCGTGACCACCTGCTGTGGGCGCTGGATCAGATGATGACACTCATCAAGCCGGGCGACCTGAGCAATCAGCAGCTGCGCGCGTTAATCACTGTCCTTACCCCTGCGCATGCGCGGGCGCTCGTCGCGACCCGAGCTACGCGGGAGTTCCTGGGAGCCATTCCCCCACCCGGTCGGCCAGCCCTCCGCCTGCTGCCAGTTATCGAACCGCCTGCGTAACTCGTCGAGCAGTTCGGCCGTGCCCAGATCGCTTATTGGCGCGTGGATCTCGATGGCGCCGGAAACCTCATCGGCACCAAGGTAGCCGGCCGCAACCAACGCTTCCACTGGCTCGCGGCCATAGGCGCGTGCGAATGCCGCGGCGTTCTCCGCCTTTGGCCGATCGCCCTGCTTCCAGCCAGTAACGCGGGACGGATCTATACCTGCGGCAGCCGCGATGTCTTTGTGGGGTGCATTGCCGCTGATGCGCTGCACATATCCCCACCAACTTTCGGGCATGCGCACACCCTATATGTATGCACGCAATCATGTCCACCCCGTGATACCGGAAGTACTGCATACCGGGAGGCATGCTAACGCGGTCCAACTGCGCCGCCACGGATTATCCGCCGGACCAGCCGTTACAGAACTGTTATCCGCCATGTTTGCGTACGCACAATTGTGTGCGTAAAGTCACATGCGTGAGCGCAAAACCGACACTCGTTCTCAGGATCGACGAACTCAACGCGTTCCGAACCGCGGCCGGATTCGTCACCGACCAACAGCTCGCCGTCGCGATGCGCTACAACCAGGGCAACCTGTCGCGCATCCTGGCAGGCAAGTCCAAGCCCGGACTGCGGTTCGTCGCCGGGCTGCTGTTCGTGTTCGGCATTGACCGATTCGCCGACCTGTTCGCCCTCGTGCTGGAGAACGGCGCATGACAACCTGGCTGACCATCACAGAGGCACTTGAGCACATTCGCGCCAAGGAACCCCGCATGATCCGCGGCGCTATCGAATCCGGCGAGCTGCCGGCAAGCCGCCTTGGTAAGTCCATCCGCATCGACGTGGCCGACCTGGACGCGTGGCTGAAATCTCAACCGTGGGAGCCCAAATGATGATGAAGATCCCACCACTACTTCCCAATATGGACGAGATCAACGCCAACTTCGACACAATGCGCGCCGACATCGCCGAAATGCGCACGCTCCTAGCACGTCTAGTCGAACTCACGGAGGGGCAGACCCGATGATCGCCCCGGACAAAGACGCGATAATCGCCGAGCTTAACGAGCGCATCACCACGCTAGTGGCGGAGCGGGATGAGGCGCGGGCCGCGCGCGATGACATGGCGGCCAAGGTGTTCCACGCTTCGCGGCGGGGGTGGTGACGTGTTAGCACTGCTGCGCTTCCCGTTCGACCTCGTGCGCGCGCTCGCTGATGGCGTGGCAATGGGCCTGGAGGTCTGCTACCCGATGGCCAAGCCGCCGGCGCCCGAAGGGATGAAGCCTGGTTATCTGTGGGGCTACCTCGAGCCGCACTTAGCCCGAGCGGGCGCCGAGCTTCTCGCCGAGGCCGAGGCTGAGCGCGAGGCGTGGGACGAGAACGAACTGCGCACCGAGGCCGAGTGGCTCGGCTACCAAACGGCCTCCACCGACGGCGCGGTCACTGCTGACCCCGCGGTGGAGTGCAGCCCGGCGGCGGCAGCCAGCGCAACTAGCGCCGCCGCCGGGCACCCAAACCGCAACCAAATGAGGATGCGCGTCGCCGTCGCAGGCCTGCGCCAATGGGTAGCTGGTGAAACATGCAGCGCACCAACGTATTTCGGCTGCATCGCCGACGACCTAGAACAGCTCGCCAAGTAAAGCGGCCCCGGCAGTTGTGGCTGCCGAGGCCATGAACACCAGGAAGGTTGATTCCCGATGTCTAGACACAGCATAGCCAGGCATATAAAGCGGTGGGCTGACTTACCCACGCTGCCGATACCGGGCGGCCTCGCCGATCCCATCACGGACGGTGACATGGCGACGCTCGACGAGCTACAGGAGCGCGTGTTCGGCGTGCTCGACGAGGCGTTCATGGACGGGCGGCCATTCGGCATCGCCCCCGACAGTGCACCGTCGGAACGCTTCTACTACGAGGAGCGTTGGGCCGCAGGGCTGGAGCTGGGCTATCACTACTGGCCCGATGACCGCGCGGCGGAGCTGCTTGCCGTGTGGCGCAGCCAATTGGATGGCATCGCATGAGCGACTTTGTAATCCAGTACGCGATAAGGCTCCCCAATGGCGCGCTGTACTGCAGGCCAAAGGCCAGCGCCTACAACACGATGGCCTACATGTTCGGCGCGACAGCGCGTGAGCCCCAGCGCGAGCTGGCCGTGTTCGATGACCGCGCCGACGTCGAGAAGCTGCTGAACGACATGCGCGAGATGGCAGCCGAGGTCGGCGTCGACAACCTCGGCTGCTGCATCGTGCAGCGCCTCTGCTCGCCATTCACGTCCGACGACCCAGGAGACGAGTTCGCCGCGGCGGTTATCGAGTGGGTTGCAAGGCAGGGGAACTCATGAGCGACATGTCACTAAAAGAACTCGTCACGCTGTGGCTTATCTGCTGCGTTCTCACCATCGGAACAGGGCTGGCTACACGGATGGTATTGGAGCACCTGCTGTGAGCGAAACATGGCGCGCTGTCGTGGGATTCGAGGAAAACTACGAGGTTAGCGACCATGGCAATGTCCGCACCGTTAGGCGGTGGCGACGGAACCGATATAGCGGATATTGGCGCGAACCGCAGCCTGTAACTAGACACCGGATGCGGTCTGGCCACTTCCGTGTTTATCTCTACCCGCCCAGCCAGCCGACTAAGCATGAAGGCTGCTTAGTGCATCGCCTTGTCTTGACCGCGTTCGTCGGCGAGTGCCCAGCCGATAAAGAAGGCTGCCACCGCGACGGCGATCCGGCCAATAACCATGTGAGCAACCTGTATTGGGGCACAAAGTCAGAGAACCAGCTCGACAGCATCAGGCACGGTACTCACAACAGTTTCGCGAAGGCACAGAGGACGCACTGTCGGCGCGGCCATGAATACACACCGGAAAACACCTACCTTGTGCCGCCCGATAGGACGGCCCGGCGCTGCAAAACCTGCGTTCAAGAACGACTCGATGCCCAAAAGATGGCGGTGGCCCGATGACTGAAATACAGACTGTGCCCACTCACTGGCTCGGGTTTTGCGACACCTGCCGCGCGGCCAAGACGTTTCCAACTGCGCGTGAGCGTGAGCTGTGGCTGAAGTACCACCCGCACGAGGAAGAGGGCGAATGAGCGGCACGATGGGCCACTGGTCGGGAAAGGCCGTGTGTCCGGTTTGTAAGCGCACCGTCGCCGTGTCCGATATCCGTGGCGTCGCCCATGCGCACGCCGACAAGATCGGCTCACCGTGCCCAATGTCAGGAAGGCCTTTGTCATGACCCGTTACGTGCTCCACGTTGTGGCCATGTGCGCGGGCCTCTACGCGGCTGTGTCGTGGACGTTCGGCGCGCTGACCGATGCCGGCGTGGCCGGCGCCCTCGCGGGCGCAGCCGTGGTGATGGCCGAGTTCGCGGCGTACTGCGAGCGCGGGCGCATGTACAAAGGGCGCGAGGCCGTTTGGGCGCGGCGCGAGGCGATTACACGCGAGGACATCGACCTTCGCTGGGGGCCTGACTTTTACCAACAGATCAACCAGGAGCGGTTGCGGCAATACCGCGAGGCTGAGCGGGCGCTATGGCCGTTCGACGTGGGGAGTCCCGAGTGAGCGTCCCACCCGAGGATGGAATCTTTGCAGGGATAGATGAGGCCGAATACCACGCCGACCTCGGCAGCCTGTCGTCGTCGGGCGGGCGTCAGATCCTGTCCAGCCCGGCGAAGTTCAAGTATCGCCAAGACAATCCAGAGCACTCGACGGCGTTCGACATCGGCAGCGCAGTTCACACAATGGTGCTGGGCGAAGGTGATGAGATCGTCCGCGTGCTGGCGGCCGACTGGCGCAGCAAGGAAGCGAAGGCGCAGCGCGACGCCGCATACGCCGAGGGCAAGATACCGCTGCTTGCAACGGATCACGAAGCTGCGCTGAGCATGGTCGCTGCCGTGTGGAATCACCCAACCGCCGCAGCACTATTCGCCCAAGGGGACGCCGAACAAACGTTGCTATGGCATGACCACGAGACAGGCGTGCGTCTGCGCGCCCGCATCGACTGGCTGCGGCCCGGCGCGCACCGGCTCATCGCTGTTGACCTGAAAACGTCTGGCGTGTCGGTGAACCCGCAGGAGTGGGGCAGCACGGCGGCGAAGTGGAAGCTGTACTTCCAAGCGGCGTGGTATCTCACGGCTTTGGAGGCGCTCGGGCTGGACGAGAACCCGGCCTTCGTCTTCGTCAACGCGGAGAAGGAGCCGCCGCACCTGGTCAGCGTGACGCAGTTGACCGAGGACGCCATCGCGCTCGGCCGGCGTCAGATGCGCAGGGCCATCGACGTTTACGCGAAGTGCGTCGAGAACGACGAGTGGCCCGGCTACTCACCAGAGATTCACGTCGTGGACTTGCCACGATGGGCCTACTACCAGGAAGGTACAGCATGACCGCCGCGCAGAGCACTGAAATTGAGATCCTGCCCGCTGCTCGACCCGTTCAATCGCCGGTGCTGGCACAGCTCATGGAGCACGCGCAGGCGATGGCCACGGCTAAGCAGCTCGCCGACGCGCTCTGTGGCACCGATATGGTGCCGCAGGACTACAAAGGCAAGCCCGCCAACGGCGCCGCGGCCATCCTGTACGGGGCTGAGATCGGGCTGAACCCAATCCAGGCGCTACAGAACATCTTCGTGATTCACGGGCGCCCAGCTATCTATGCGCGCACCGCTATCGCCCTGGTGAAGTCGCACGGCGTCAAGCTGCAGACCATCGAGTCATCCAACGAGACCGTCACGGTGCGCGGCACGCGCGATGACGAGATTGAGGAAGTGACTTGGACGATGGAGGACGCCAAGCGCGCTGGCTACACCAAGAACGCCAAGTACAGCACCAACCCGCGCCAGATGCTGTACGCCAAGGCGGCGATGGAAGTCTGCCGCAACCTCGCGCCCGACGTGCTGCTCGGTATCGCTTACAGCCGCGAGGAATTGGAGCTCGAGCAGCCGGTCACGGTGGTGCGTTCCGAGCGCTCAGCTGTCCGCGTGACCACCGACGAGATCCTCGGCGACCGTGTCACCAACGCGCTGGCTATAGCCCGCGCCAGGGCTGCCGGGTTACAGCCCGAGCCAGGCGATCTGGTTGAGCCGACGCCAGACCCAGTCGAAACCGACGCCGAGCCAATCGACCGTAGCGACGAGGTCGCCGAGCTATGGGCCGCTGAAGCGGACGCCGAGGGGTGAGCTGGCACCGAAACGCCTACGGCTTGTGGTGCGCCTGCTTCCTCACCTATCGGCCAGATAGCGGGGACGGCTGCCCGGCCTACTGCTGCCCCGAGGTCCCGATGCCCGAAGTACAGGAGCCGCAGGAGTGAGCCGGCCGAACCTGTCCGACGAACTCAACGACCGCGACAGCGCCACCGTTCAGGACGCCCTGACGCGACGGTGCGAGGTCTGCAAGGCAAAGCCGGGGGAGGACTGCCGAAGCCTCACCCAGGGCAATGCGGGACTACCGGGGCGATTAGTTCACTACATGAGGACGGCTGATTAGTGTCTTGGTTTCCCGTCGATGACGCGCTCCACAGCCATCCAAAGGCCCGAAAAGCGGGTCTAGAAGCCATGGGTTTATGGACTGTCTCAGGTTCTTTTTGCATGGCATATCTAACTGATGGATTCATAAGTGAATGGTGGGTCAAGCAACAGCCCCGCGGCTTGGTACTAGCCAAGCGGCTCATTGAGGCCGGGCTGTGGCGACGATCCAAAAAGGCTGGTGAAGAAGGGTTTCAGTTCCACGACTGGAAACCAGAATGCACCAAAGCGCACGTCCTGGAAGCGCGTGAGAAGGCTCGCCAGCGGAAGGCTAAGTCGCGCGCGTCACAGGGGGAGTCACGCGTGACGGGACATGTGACGGACGCGTCCCGTCACGCGTGTGTCCCCTCAACAACCCAACCCAACCCAACCCAACCCATTACTAAAGAACTCAATTTGGGAGGGGAAGTTACGCAAGTAGGCGCGACAGAACCCCCGCCCAGATGCCCTAAGCATTTGAGCCACCCGGACCCGCCGAACTGCATCGCATGCCGAGATGCCCGGAAGGCCAACGAAACCTGGCACGCCGGCGAGCTCGACCGTCGGCGCCAAGCACGCGCAGCCGCCGCAGCCATCGCCGACAACTGCCCGATCTGTCATGGCACGAAGTGGATTCCAGACACCGAGCCAGCCGTGAAATGCGACCACCAGGAGGTTTCGTGAAACCCATCCACGACGCCGATCAGCTCGCCAACGCGCGCAAGGCATCGGCCAAAGCCGCCCGTGAACGACACACGAAGCCCAAGACGGTCATCGACTGGGACGCGGCCATTGAACGTCTCACGGCGATGTTGGACGGCATCGACGGGAAGGCTGAGCAATGACATTCCCGCTGCTCAACACCGAGCCCTGGGTCGACCAGGCACTCTGCGCGCAGGTGGATGCCGAGATGTTCTTCCCCGAGCCGTGCGGCGGCGTCAAGGCAGTCAGGCAGGCCAAAAGAGTCTGCGGATCGTGCCCGGTGCGCGAGCAATGCCTCGAGTACGCGCTGGCACATGGCGAACGGTTCGGCGTGTGGGGCGGTGCATCTGAGCGTGAACGTCGCCAGATGAAACGCGAACGCCCCCGACGCACCCATTGTGACAAGGGCCACGCACTTGAGTACACGGGCCGCCGACCAGATGGCCGCTGCGCCCAATGCAGCCGCGAATGGAACCGGGCGCGACGACGGGACGGTGTTGCGTGAGCCAATGCCAACGCTGCGCCGGCCGCGCGCAGTTGTTCCTGTGCTCGACTTGCTCAAATGAGCTGCGCGAGATGCTGAAAGGCCTTGCGCACGGCCAGAAGCTGGCCGGAGGCAAGTTCGGCTCCGGCTGGATAGAGAACCTACAAGACGCAGTTCTAGGCCGCACACGGCTAGGCGAGAGTGCAAGACGGTCATCTGACAGGACAACGCCGCTCATGGTTCACCTAGATGCGTCGAAGTTGCTCGATCAGGTTCACGCGACGTTGATCCGATGGGTTCAGGGCATCTGCGAGACGCGCGGAATCGACTGCCCCGCGCTGAGGTTTTACCCGCGTGATTTCATCGGGCCACTACCGCCGGATGGCTACCGTGGCCATGCCGGCGACACGCGAAGCGCCGCGATCTGGCTCGCCAAGCACGTCAACGCGATTGCCTGCGATGAATCAGCCGGCATGTGCTACCGCGAGATCAAAGACGTGATCGACGCGATTGAGCGCATGATCAATCGGCCCGAGTCTGATTACGTGACCTGTGGCCCATGTCCAGCGATGCTTGCCGACAACTATGGCCAGCGCAAATGCAACACCGCGCTGACAGCCGCCCGTGACGACGCCGAAATCCAGTGCCCAGAGTGTGGGACGACACACAACGTCGAGCAGCTACGGCGCCATCTCTGGACGGGTGTCGATAAGTGGCTGCTGACGTACTACGAGCTCAAGCTCGTCATTGCCGCGTATGGCGATCCGATACCCGAGCGCACGCTGCGACACTGGCGCGCCACCGACAAGCTCAAGCCGCGCGGATACCGCGGCGAGAGTCCGGCGTATTGGCTGGCCGATGTGCATGAACTACGGAATGACAAAGCCGAAGTGGCGTGAACTACATCCATGTAATTCGTGTGCTATCCTTGCCGCTAGTGGCGTATTCAGCGCGCCCTAAAACTCCCGCAGCGTCCCTCTGGGGCGCTGTTTTCGTTTCGGCGAATCGAGGCCAAGATGGCCGTTACCGAGACCAGGCTCCTGCCAAAGTCGCTGGTTAACGAGTGCCATCACGCCCTCGCGCGCCTTCGATTAGTCCGCGACATCGACAAAGACCACCCGGTCATCCCCACGCTGCCCCACCCCATCGACTGCGACATATGCACAGCGGGACGACTGGTTGACATCCTGATCGACGAGATCACCAAAGCGATCGGAAATGCAGCGAAAGTGAGCAAGCCATGAATCCCTATCACGTCGATGTTGACGTCCACCAGGACGAGCACGCCAACGCGGTGCGCATAACATTCGCGCCGGTGATAGAGCCCGTCGAGATCGTCGTTGACGAAGACGATGCCGACGAATACTGACCGCGGACATATTCACCACGTCCCCATCGTCGGGCGCCCGCCGGCCGAGGGTGAAGTCCGGCACACGGTCATCTTCGACTCCAAAACCGGCCGCAAGATCGGATCGAGCCCCCACGTGCACGTCGAACAAACCTCCTACGACGAAGTTGACGGCGTTGTCACCACCACACTCAAATTCACACTGAAGGGCGACTAGGTGTTCATCAAAGCCCCCGCCGACGTGCTGGATTTCGAGTGGGACTGGTCGGTATGGATGGCCGCCGGCGATGCCATCTCCACCGCCAGCTGGATCATTCCCGAAACATTCCTCACCCCCCCAACCAACCTGATCGAATCCCCTTCGGCCAACGGTGGAACATTCGCCGCGGGCGCATATTACTGGGTTGTCACCGCCAGGAACGCGGCAGGTGAAACCACCCCGTCCAACGAGGTGACCGCAACACTCACGGGCTCGACGTCATCGGTGACCCTGGGCTGGAATCAGGTCACCGGCGCCACGGGCTACAACGTGTATCGCGGCAGCAATGCGACAGGCACACCCGTAACCCATGACGCATCCGGCAGTGGAACCATCGGGACGAACGTCACGGGCCCGACAGGATCGCTGACTGCCACCTGCTCATACACCCGCGGCTCGTCTGCGAACTACGTGGTGGCAGCGGTGTCATTCTTCGCCGGTCTCGAGCCCAGTGTGATGACCTGCACCTACGGTGGCAGCCCGATGTCGCTGCTCGGCAGTGCTGTCTCCGGTTATGGCGGCATCGCGTTCTTTGGGCTCTCCGGCCCCCCGTCTGGTGCACAGACCGTGTCGGCGAATGTGCAGTCGGTGGGCAGCGTCACCGGTATGGCTGTCACGTGCGCATCGTTTATCGGCTGGGGTTCTACCGTGTTCACTCCAGCGCCACTGGACTACACGGGCGGCAATCAGGGCGGCAACGCATCCAACCCCACGCAAACCGTTTCTGCTGTCTATGGCGATCTGGTGGTGTGGGGTGTCACGAACATCGCGGGATTGGGCATCAACACCGCGCTGTCGTCGTTTAATCAGACCAGCCTGGAGAACAGCGGCGAAGTAAACCTGCCCCTGTCGGATGCGCTGACACTGCTGCTGGGATATGCAGCAGGCCCGAGCTCGGGCCCGTCCTCGGTCTCATTCACCGCCAATGCCGCGCAGGTCAACATCGACCAGTGGTGGTCAGCGGCCACGCTCACACTGCTGCCCGCGGCACCCCCGATCAACACCCTGGTAACCACCATCAGTAATCCGGTAACGACCATCTACACCGACACCGGATCTGCTGGCACCACGAGCAGCCCACCGGCATCAAGTACAGCGTTCACGAGCATCAGTCAAGCCTCGAGCCCTGCGCCATCCACCACGGCCACGAGTGCAACGGTGTGGATTGCGAACGGCACATCGGGTGAGCAAACCCCCGTCACATGCCGGATCACCACCACTGCCGGCCGTGTCGCACAGAACACTCAACAGGTCAGCGTGATTGATCTATGACGCTCACAACACCGCCTGCGCGCACCTGCCAGGTCCAGGCCAACGACCGCGTTACACAGCCGTTGGTAAACAGCCGCGTATTTCAGGTACCGGCCGACGAGTAAGGCATCATGAATCAGCCAGCACAGCCACGCATCACCGAGATACCACAGAAGCCTTGGGCGAAGGTTCAGGATCAGGAAACGCTCAAGCTACTCATGGACAACATCCACAATCTCGAATACCCATTACCTGGGCATGGAACACAGTGGCTCAAGATCCCATACTTCCAAGAGCGCCTATCCGGCAACCCTGATGGTGTGCGCGAGATCAAGAAACGCTTCTGTGAAGCGATCGTGTTGCTGCTTGAGAAGAATGACCGGCTGAAGAAACGGCCTGGACGTCCACGTAAGGACGACAGTGAATGATCGTTCTTTACGGCCTGGCGCTGCTCGGCGATTTGGTGGCGCTCATCATGGTGGCAAAGGTCGCGGCAGGCCTGATCCGCGATGACAAAGCCAGACGACGCCATTCTGACTACCTACATCGACTCGTTCATCATTCCGCTGATCTGCAAAGTCGGGCTGAAGGTCCAAGTCACCCGAAAACCTGAGTACACCACGCTCAAGATTAAGCTGCGTCGTGGGGAGACACCTTAATGCCTCGGCTCCAAACTGTCGACGTCGATTCTGTAACCGTACTGTCGGACCGCTGGCTAATCCTGCCATTGCAGGCTCTCGCCGCTTCATCCCGCGGGGACATCATTATAGTAAAACCAGCCGATACCCATTACAGGGTGCTCGCATCTTATGATGCCTCGCAGAGGCGATGGCTCGATGAACGTTTCGTACTTATTCGAGTTCAAGAGTTGATGGTTGCCGAATAAACCGGCTAGCCCCTGCACGTTCTGCGGCAAACCCGCCATCAACCGCGGCCGCTGCGCACGGCACCAACGCGGCACAACAGCGCAACGCGGATATGACAGCGCCCACGAGCACAGGCGCAACGCTTACGCAATCGCGGTCAAGCAAGGCCGTGTCAGGTGCTGGCGCTGCACTCAACCCATCCTCCCCACTGAGGAATGGGACCTCGGGCACAGCGACACTGACCGGTCCGTATACATGGGCCCAGAACATCAATTCTGCAATAGAAGCGCGGCAAGAAAAGGAAAACCATGACAGGCTACAACTACGCCGATGGCACCGCCAACGATCAGTTCGGGCTGGTGTTCCAAAGTGGTGCGCTCAGTCAGCGACTTGACGCCTTCGGCCGACCCCGCCAAGGCACCACAGGCGCGCCCGTAGTTGCCATCGGCGCTGGCGCTGGCGCTGGCGCGACAATCACCGCGCACACGGGCACAGACTCGCATGGCAATGTTCAGATCCACACCGCGGGTAGCCCTGCTGCTAACTCGCCCGTTGTCACGGTCACCTTTGCGCAGCCCTTTGTTGGCACCAACCCACCTGTCGTCCAGATTGAGCCCAAGGATGCTGGCGCGGCCAACCTGTATTACGCAAGTTGCACCAATACCGTGCTCACCATTAGCTGCGCGACGGCCCCAACCACGGGCACTAACTATGCGTTCGACTACTTCGTCGTCGGTGGCGCGTAGTGACAAGCTTCTACAGCGGGTTCGAGGCCAGTTCGTCAGACGAACCGGCCACTAACTATCAGTCCAACCAGGTCGCCATTCTGACCACCCCGACTCTGATCTGCACCGTTGAAGGCAATGAGTCTGGCGTGTTGGTCAATAACGCAGGTGCTGCAGCTGTGTTCCTTGGTGGCCCTGCTGTCACCACTACAACCGGCCTCTCGGTCGGTGCTGGCGCGACAGTCACGGTGCCCACCTATGGCGGCGCCAAGGTCAGCCTCTATGGCATAGCAGCAGCCACTGGTAACACCGTTTCATTCCTCCATCCAACCGCGTAACAGGAGAACAAAGAAATGCCCACTTTCCCCAACCAAGGCGTCCAGTTCGCCTCCAACGCGGGCACCGACCCCAGTGTCACCCCGTACACGAGTGCAACGGTGTCCTGCACCAGCACCGTTGGCGGCACCAGCATCACCACCGTCCCTGCCGATGGTGCACCAGTGCTGATCACCAACGCCGCCACGGCAACCGTCTACCTCGGCAACCAAGGCGTCACCACCACGACCGGCTACGCGCTGGCACCGTCGGCCTCAGTGCTGGTGTCCTACGGATTCGGTTCACTGGTCAACGTTGACCGTCCCGGTGGTCAGTCCTGCGCGCTGTACGGCATCGTTGCGTCGACCGCTAGCACTGTCACCTACCTGACCGCAACCGCATGGCCTGGTAACGAGTAGTGCAAGCATTCGCTGGCTGTAACGAGCCAGATGATTGTGGATGTCCCGGCCCATGCCAATGGTGCCTATCACTGCACCACGACAAATGTCCGCTGGACTGCATGCCCGTCGATGCGGAATACATCCCGCTTCGCATAGATATACCCAGCGGTGAATAGCAGGAGAATCCTCGCACACGCATTCGAATTGTGGCCGCACACGCGTTCGAAACCATGGTCGCTGATGACCATCGAACGTGTGTGCGTACAATAGCGGCTGACCATCCCATAACCGCAGGGCAATGACGATGACCATCCTCAGCATGGTGACCATCCCGCGATCGGTCGTATAACCGCAGGTCAGAGCCCTAGCGCGCAGGGGGGTAGGAAATCCCTACCGGAGGGTGACCGCCGCGACC
>Ga0210386_10000416_pt1 | contig 39495 bp, 27 predicted proteins | sample IncBWH32OmetaG_FD_160091 | JGI IMG/M metagenome (GOLD analysis project Ga0210386, IMG submission 160091) | Forest soil microbial communities from Barre Woods Harvard Forest LTER site, Petersham, Massachusetts, United States - Inc-BW-H-32-O ...
AGCGCAGGGCGTGGAAGGCTTGCGCGTAGATGTCTTTCCAGGGGTAGGCGGAGCTGAGCTGAAGCAGGACGCGGCGCACGCTGAGCCGCACGATGGCGCCGATTTTGAGCAGCTTCAGACGGATCGTCTCCGCTAATATTTATCCACGGGACTATGCTCCATATTGCTCGTCGCTGACCCGCTCCAACCAGTCGACAACTTTGCCGTCAAGGTTTTCCTGAACGGCGATATGCGTCATGGCCGTGGTTGGTGCCGCCCCATGCCAGTGCTTCTCGCCTGGTGAAAACCAGACGACGTCCCCCGGCCGAATCTCCTCAATTGGTCCGCCCCAGCGCTGCGCCAGGCCATAGCCAGAAGTGACGATGAGCGTCTGACCGAGCGGATGTGTATGCCATGCCGTGCGCGCACTGGGTTCGAAGGTGACACTGGCGCCCTGCACAAGTGCCGGATCGGGCGCCTGAAACAGCGGATCGATTCGCACTGTGCCCGTAAACCATTCAGACGGCCCTTTTCCGGAAGGTTGTGTACCTACTCTTTTGATCTCCATGTTCTTTATCTCCTCACTCGCAGCCTGTTCCCGTCAACCGCACGAAGCGGTTATCGAGGTTAAGTCTCGCGCGGCATAATCTTGACTGTCGCAGAGCCTGCCTGTGCGCCGATCATCGGCTTGAGGTACGGACTGCTGTGGTACTTCGCCCGGTAGGCGTCGTCGATGCGGTTTTTTATCGGTCCGTCCACGGCCTCGAAGGTGACCTCCATCGTCATGCCTGCGGCGATGATCCGTCCCGCCTTCTGCCTCACCGCAGCCTTGTACCAGCGAGAGTTCTGCCCGTTGTAGCCGCGGACGTAGAGGGCGTCGTCGACCGCGACGGACCAGATCCACGTCGGAGTGCCGTACGTCACCCCGTCCTCACGGAACGGTGAGATGTGCAGGTCATCGGTCTCAGCGATCATGCGCAGCTCGTCTCCTGACCATGTCATTGTGGGTCTCCCTAAATCACTCAATAATGCTCCCAGACAACGGATCAGTGTTCGGCTGGATTAGCTGACTTGATGACCAGGTGCCCGTCCTCGGTGAATTGGTAAAGGCGCGGCAGGTCCTTCCCGACAAGTCCCCGTGTATCGATCCCTGCACGTGATGCGTGACCATGTGAGCCGCTTCATCAACGTCGTAGCTGCCGAAGGAAGCCTCATAGCCGTTTAGCAGGTAATCATTGGAAAGGCTGGCCGCTGACGGCGGATACATAAGCTGCACCGACATGTGACCGTCACGCGTGTAGATCAAGATGCCCTTGATTTCAGCTCCATGATTCGACTGTCCGTCCGCGCCCGGCTCTCCCACCGAGACCAGATGCCACGCGCCGATCAATTTCTCCTTGTCAGAGGCTGAGGCTGCGTCTTTCCTTTCCTGGGACTGAGCCAGCGAGACTCCACAGAGCGCCATGATAACTGCCAAGGTCCAATACACTCGTGCCTTCACGCTGGTTTCCTCCTGTGGCTACCGCTCAGCGGCCCACCAGCTGTTCATGAAACGCTGAGTATCGCGCCCCTTCAAGTTTGATCTTCGAGGAGGCAGTTTCGATGGCGCGGAGATCTTCCGGCGTCAGCTCGACGTTGACCGCGCCGAGGTTTTCTTCCAGGCGATGCAGTTTGGTCGTGCCCGGGATGGGAACGATCCACGGCTTCTTCGCAAGTAGCCACGCGAGCGCGATCTGAGCAGGTGTCGCCCTCTTCTGTTCCGCGAAGGTAGTGAGCAGATCCACGAGCGCTTGGTTCGCTTTCCGATTTTCCTCGTTAAAGCGAGGGACGGTGCTGCGGAAATCCGTGCTGTCGAACTTCGTCTCTGCGGTGATCTTGCCGGTGAGAAAGCCCTTGCCAAGAGGGCTGAAGGGGACGAATCCGATGCCGAGTTCCTCGAGGGCAGGCAGGACCTCTTTCTCTGGTTCTCGCCACCAGAGCGAGTACTCGCTTTGCAGTGCAGTCACCGGCTGGACCGCATGGGCGCGACGGATGGTCTGCGCTGCTGCTTCAGACATGCCGAAGTGCTTCACCTTGCCTTGGTGGATGAGCTCCTTCACGGCTCCGGCTACGTCTTCGATGGGCACGTTCAGATCGACGCGATGCTGGTAATAGAGGTCGATCGCATCGACCTTGAGCCGCTTAAGCGAGCCCTCGACGGCCTGCCTGATGTGCTCGGGCCGGCTGTTCAAGGCGCTCCACTTGTCGCCATCGCTGGGATTGGCCTCCCAGCCGAACTTGGTCGCGATCACGACTTGTCCGCGGAAGGGGGCGAGCGCCTCACCCACAAGCTCCTCGTTCAGTAACGGGCCGTACACTTCGGCGGTATCGAAGAAGGTGACGCCTCGCTCCACGGCGGCATGGATAAGGGAGATCATCTCCTGCTTGTCCTTCGGCAGACCGTAGGAGTGGCTCATTCCCATACAGCCGAGGCCAATCGCCGAGACTTCGAGATCGCTATTTCCGAGTTTGCGTTTCTGCATTGTTTCTCCTGCAAATTCATTAGAACTGTTTTGAACCGAAGTGTTCTCGGTCGAATCGAGTGTGCTTGGCTCGGTGGCGGCTATTCGGATTTGAGTGATGCCATGTCGATCGAGAAGCGGTACTTCACATCGGCCTTGAGCAGCCGCTCGTAGGCTTCGTTGACCTTCTGGATAGGGATGACTTCGACGTCGGCGGTGATGTTGTGCTTGCCGCAGAAATCGAGCATCTCCTGGGTTTCGGGCAAGCCGCCAATCGGCGATCCGGAAAGGCTTCGGCGTCCGAAGAGGAGTCCGAAAGCGGAAACGGAGAGAGGCTTTTCGGGCGCGCCAACGAGACAGAGATTGCCGTCGCGGCGGAGGAGCTGGATGAAGGCGTTGATGTCGTGATCGGCGGAGACGGCGTCGAGGATGAAGTCGAAGCTGCCCGCGTGCTTCGTCATCTCGTCGGCGTTGCGGGAGATGACGACTTCGTCGGCGCCGAGGCGCAGAGCGTCGTCCTTCTTGCCGGGCGAAGTGGTGAAGACGACCGTCTGGGCTCCGAGAGCGTGCGCGAACTTGACCGCCATGTGGCCGAGTCCGCCAAGACCGACAACCCCTACCTTCTTGCCCTTGGTCACGTCCCAGTGGCGCATGGGCGAGTAGGTCGTGATTCCGGCGCAGAGCAGCGGCGCGGCTCCGGCGAGGTTGAGGTTGGACGGGACGTGGAGCACGAAGCGCTCGGTGACGACGATGCTGTCGGAGTACCCGCCGTAGGTCACGCCTCCAAGGTGCTTGTCGAGGAAGTTATAGGTGAGGGTAAGGTTGGGACAGAACTGCTCGAATCCGGCCTTGCACTCGGGGCAGGTGCCGTCGGAGTCGACCAGGCAGCCGACCGCGGCAAGGTCGCCGGGTTTGAACCTCGTTACGGCCGATCCCACTTTGGTGACGCGGCCGACGATCTCATGGCCGGGGACGCAGGGGTAGGCAGTAGGCATGAAGCCGCTCCACTCGTTGCGAACCTGGTGGAGATCGGAGTGGCAGATGCCGCAGAAGAGAATCTCGATCTGTACGTCGGATTCGGTTGGATCACGCCGCGTGATCGAAGTGGATGCAAGTGGTGATGTCGCACTGGCAGCGGAATAGGCTTTTGTTTTGTACATGCAGGTACCTCGGCCTTCTCGGCGGATATTGTATGCAGGATGCCGTCAGTTGCTTGCAAGGCGCAGCAGCCTGCCCGTAGATCAGACTACGAACAACTCTTCTTCGAGCGGTATCCCGATCCTGCCAATCTATTGCCTATTCCTGTCGAAGCATACATTTTTGTGCGCCCGCTCCGGATTCGGCGCTACCTTTGATTTGAAGGAGCGAAGCGGTTTCCATGGCAAAGCATAAGGATGCAAGCGGAGAGGTACGGGTGATTGAGATGCGGACAGAGTTGGCCCGCAAGATTGCTGATCGTGCCGTTGCAGAGGGAGACACATCCACTGAAATACCGGGTCTGATGCTCTACCGCCGCTCCGCACCTACCGCTTGCGCCTCGGCCGCGTACGAACCAAGTCTGGTTGTCTTCTTGCAGGGGCAGAAGCGAATCAACGTTGGCAAGACAACCTACTTGTGTGACGGCTCGAACTTCCTCCTGACCTCTGTTGATTTGCCCGTTGTCAGCCAGGTGATCGCGGCGACAGAAAAGGAACCGATGCTCGGTTTGCTGCTCAGACTCGAAATGCCACGGGTTCGCGAGATTCTCAGCCAGCAGGAGTTTCATCCTCGCGAAGAATCAGCGGACGCGCGCGCCATGGCCGTCGGCGTCACTTCGGTCGAACTCCTCGACGCGTGTACCCGGCTCGTGGGTCTTCTTGATACGCCACAGGACATCCCATTTCTAAGTGGCCTGATCCAGGGTGAAATCATCTACCGGTTGCTTCGGAGTCCGCAGGGAAAGCATCTTCGCGCAATCGCCACGCTGGGTGAGCAGAGCCACCGGACGGCCAAGGCAGTCGAGTGGCTGAGGGTGAACTACGCCAGGCCACTGCGCGTGGAGGAGCTCGCGACCATGGCGCGGATGGGCGTATCGACCTTGCACCATCAATTCCGTTCTCTGACTGCGATGAGCCCGCTTCAATACCAGAAGCAGCTTCGACTGCATGTGGCGCGTGAACGCATGCTCAATGAGGGCCTGGACGCCGCAAGTGCCGCCTTCGAGGTCGGCTATGAAAGTGCCAGCCAGTTCAATCGCGAGTACAGCCGATTTTTCGGCCAGCCACCGATGCGGGATATCAGAGCGCGTCGATTCGCCGACGCCGCGACCGCCAACGACTGAAGACACTCACCGGAACAGCTCACGACGACTCGGCGTCATCCCATTTCCCGCTTCACCGGAAGCCGGCATAGAAGAAGTGGTCCTGGCCCACCGCCGTTTTCGTCGGGTCTCAATTGGCGGGATTGTCTATGCACTGGGTTTCCAGCAGTGGGAGAACTCTTTCTGGGTGTGATCAGTTCCCATGACATTGAAGGACCGGTTTTTTTTCGAATAGATGACCTGCTGGATTCCACCGTGGATCGAATTCACGTTGTTGTAGTGACCAATGCCCGTCCCATTGTATTCGCGGCTCATTTTGATGTAGCTGTGCCATTCCGGGTTTCCGGATACCTGAAAGCCCGACGCTTCGAGTAGACCGTCATCGGGCTGCCATGTGATTTCTACTGTTCCTCCGGTCGGCTCGTGCGTTCCGTCATCCCTGATGAGGTAATTAACGTAGTGGCCAGCCAGAGAACCGTACTCCCTTGTGAGAGCCCGTAGTTCAGACCTTTTCCGGAATCTGGCGCCAATTTGCCAGTCGCCTATCGCGCCCACTATTAAGCCCAACATCGACCCCACTGCAAAATTCGGCCAACTTATCGGCATTTCGCACTCCTACGTGGCAATGACGAAGCTCTTCGTAGGATGTACGTCAATTCTCCCTTTCCGGTTCCCGGCAACGTTGCAGGAGATTGGTGGATCCAATCGTTTCTGGGACTAATCGAGACCGCGCCTTCAATTGGTGAGTTGGCCTGGAGTCGCCAGGTAACGTGTCTCGCGCCCTCCAGTGTCAGTTGCGTCTCCCTGATATTCTTCCCTGGAATTGAGGTATCTCATGAATCAAGTCAATGGCGGCATCGGCAATGTGATCCCGAATGCAGGGCTCGTGGAAATGGCTATGGCATATTCCCGCAGCCGTATGCTTTGCGCGGCCGTTCGGCTTGGAATTGCCGATGCACTTGGAGACGAGGCACGCGACGTTGGTTTCCTGGCCGAAACTTGTCAAGCTGATCCCGATGCTCTGTACCGCCTGTTGCGCGCCCTCGCCAGCATAGGAATTTCAGAGGAGACGGCACCGGAACACTTTCGACTGACTCCGTTTGGCAGACCGTTGCGGAGGGATGACCCTAAGTCAGTCTGGTCAGCCGTCATCTTCTGGGCGGACCTGCTCGCCGATAGCTGGTCCCTGCTTACCGATTGCGTTCGAACGGGCAAGCCCGCCTCCCAGGTACGCGACCCAAACGTACCTTCGCGCTGGTCGCAGAATCCCGAAGCTGGCGCGATCATTTGTGCAGTGATGGGTACCGCTCCGGCAGAAGATTACGCTCCCATCGCGCAGGCATGGAATTTCTCCGAGTCGAAGGTTGTCGCTGATCTGGGCGGCGGAGGCGGGTCGCTCATTCTTGCGGTGCTCGAACTCAACTCCCATCTGCGAGGCATGCTTGTTGATGTCGACGCCAGTGTGGAGGCAGCGAAACCGCGATTCGCGAATGAAAAACTCTCCTCCCGATGCGAGTTGATTGCCGCTGACCTGACCCAATCCGTCCCAGCCGGCGCCGATGTGTACATGCTCAAACATGTTCTGCACGGGCGTCGGGACGCGGAGGCGATCACGATTCTCAAGAACTGCCGAGCCGTCATTCCGCAGAGTGGCAGTCTGCTTGTCATAGAATTTGTACTGCCTCCGCTCGTCTCTCATGCGGACCCGCAGTTGGAAGGCCTTCTTATGAGCGATCTCAATATGCTTGCCGTCACCGGCGGAAGAGAGCGTAGCGAGCGGGAATGGAGAACGCTTCTTGAAGCAGCGGGATTCAGCCTGACTCGGGTATACCCAGTCGGGAGCGATACGCTTATGGTTCGAAACGTAGGGATTCTCGAAGCAAGGCCAGTTCAGGGATAATGTCAGGGCTGCTCCGAACGCTCGATTGCTTTATTGGGCCGAAGATGAGATCTCCTGCGCTGTCTCTCGTGTGTTTCACGAAATGGGTTTGTCTTCGCTGTCAACCTCAGCACCCCGAAAAATCACTGTAACGCGCTCATTCAAAAGCCAAAGTGCTCGAAAACATCTTGGCCGATAATTACTCCCGGATCGTTATAAAAGAACTAGATCGCTATAATAGAAACAGAGAGAAAAGGCTCCGACTGCCCTGCAGCCGGAGCCCTTTTGCATTGTTGTCCGCCATCAATGCTCCCTGTAAGTCCCTTGAAATCAACGACGAAACTGTAAGTCCCTGTCTTCAATGACCCACCCCTAACTCTTTTATTCTCTATCAGGTAGATGTAAGTCCATTGTTATCTATCAACTAGCGGCGACCTGTTAGCTAAACACAATGAAATGAATCAGTACCGAATTGACAAGGGAGGGAGGTGGGGTACCCAGTGGGGTACCCCCGTTTCGATAGCGGGTGAGCGATCACCCGGACTTCCGTCCGGGTGATCCCGACAAAGGTTATTTGGTTACCAGAGTCGTCGCGGTCGACTGGTTGTTGCCAGGGCGCGTGTCAGGATCGACGCTCGTGATGCTCACGGTATCGGCGATCTTTGACCCAGCTGCGGCGGTCGCCCGAACCGTGATCACAATATTGAATTCCTCCAATCCGGACCAGGTGATCGGGTCGAGAGACGTGAGAGTGCAGGTGACGGTGTTGCCGGCGTACGAGCAGCTCGTTCCGCTCGAGGAAAGCCCGCATCCCTTCTTGCTGCAGGAGAAGACCGTCGGCACCGCGTTGACATACGTGAGTCCGGCCGGAAGCGTATCGGTCACCACCACTCCGGTAGCCGTATTTCCGCCACTGTTGACCGCAGCGATCTCATATGCGAACACGCCATTGTGATTTACCAGAAGGGGAGCAAGGTTCACCACCGCAAGGTTCACCGGTGGTGGCGGCGGAGCCACAACCTGGTAGCTGACCGAAACCGGCGTACCCGGGTTTCCGGCAGCATCAGTCACGTTGACGGTGAATGTCTGAGTCCCGACGCTGGAAGTATTCACCGGACTCGTGACATTTCCCGTATTCAACGTTCCCGCCGGGAAGGTCGACGTGCCGCACTTCACCACTCCCGAAAGGCTATCCGTGCAGCTGTAGGTAGCCGTCACCCCCGTCTGATTCAGCGTGTATGAGTTCGCCACCCCGTAGTTGGTGGACGGCGGAGGAGATAGGATCGGACCGGTAGCAACGACCGGCGCCGTCGTGTCCACATTGATGGGCACGGTGTAGAAGTTAGTAGACCAGGTGCCGCTCCCGTCCTGCGTGAACTTCAGCTCCCGGGTGCTGGCGCAGTCCTGGGCGAAGTAGTGCAGGAGATACATCCCATCGCCGTCGAGAATGGGCACGCTCTGCTGCGCCGGCGTGAAGACGGTCGCCGCAGGCTGCGCGGGCGAGCTCGAGGTCGGGCAGGCGATGCTGTTGGTCAGCGTGACGTCCCCGGGCACGGGCGATGTTCCCGGCGCGGGTAGGCTGGACGCGAGGGAAATGCCGTAGGTGATGCTCTGGATTGGCGCTGGGAGGAAATTCGCCGCTCCCGGCGGAGGAGGCTGAACTCCGGCAAAGGTCGGAGGCTGGCTGGAAAGAGTGACGGCGGCGGTATCGCTGTTAATCCAGCCGCCCGGCTGCTGGCCTGCGACGGTGACGGTGGTCAAATCCTCAGGAACGGGGGCCACGGTGATGAAGCTGGAATTCGGATGCGTAGCAGTACTGGTGGAGGCGTAGCCGCCCGGTCCGGTGAAGGTGACCAGCGTGTTCTGCGGACAGAGCAGGGTTGCGAAGTCTGGGAGCGATTGATCGAACATGCACTGGCCACCGGTCCAGCCTTCGCTGGCCATCAGGAAGCCGACACCCTGATGGAAAGTCGGGCCGTTGGCGTTGACGATGTCGGGAAGCGTGAAGCTCGGGCCATCGAAGAGTTCCTGGAAGATCTCATTGGCCTGCTGCGAGACGGGACACTGCGCCCCGCTCTCGTTTGTGCCCGTGCCGACAGCGCACTGGAGGGTGTAGAGCTTGCAGGCCGGAGCTCCGCTCGGCAGCAGTTCACCGGTGTGGGCCAGACAACTGGACGTGGCGAAGGACGTGCCGGGAACCCAGACGGGGATAAAGACGGCCGGATCAATGGGAGAATCAGCAACGTTCGGGATGGTGTTGTTCGTGATCGACAATCCCCCGGGGACGCCTTGCGCCTGCGCGAGATTGTAGACAAACTGGATCTGCTGATTCGTCGTCGAGTCAAAGGGGAACGTCTGCGTCAGTTCCGCAGGCGTGGGATTAGTCGACGAGATAGGGTTGCCGGTGATGTCGGCCGGGCCGGTGACTCCGACCTGCGTGCAGTTTGTGTTGAGGTAAATCGAGGAGCTTGCCAAGAACCCGCCTGCGTCGACCAAAGCGACCGTTGTCTGCACCGCGCCGGCTTGGAGACTACCGCTGATATCGATGGGCGGAACCCCACCCGTGCTGGCGAAGTTGTCTGGATCCTGCCCGGTGAGACTCCCGGCGCTGGCGGCATTTTCATAGCTTGTTGTGAAGCAGTTCTGAAATCCTGTCGGTTCATCCACGCCGCCCGTGCACACGTTCACCGGTCCGCTGGAAGTCTCGCCGGCGGTGACCGTCAGGAAGACGAAGTTGTCTACCAAGACATTGCCGGGGACAGCACCCGGTACGCTCGGTGTGGAAGAGAGCGTCGCCACAATCGGGGAAGCGCTGCAGCTCAGTTGCACGGTGGAACTGTTGAAGGTCACCTCATTGGCGCCGTATCCCGCGCCACTTTGGGAAAGGCGCACGTTCGTGGGCCCGAACAGCTGAATGGAGTTTGTCTGGCCAAGCAGGGCCGAGGTTGCCGCCGTCAGAGACGCGACGACCATAATGCTACGCAGAGAGGAAAGTTTCATGGATGCAACTCCTATAGCAGTTCCCGTTATGAATGAATACAGTCGATCACGCCTCAAAGAAAGGGTTCACGAAAGTCGTGAAAGGCTGTGGGGGAACAGCAACTCCTGGAGGTCGCCTGGACGAGCATGTCTCCAGAGGAATCGAACTCGACTGGAAACCATAGGATTGTCTATCCCAGAAGCGACTCTGTCAACGTGAAAGTGCCTGAAAAGAATGTGAGAGCCGCCAGGCACCTGCACCAAAAGTAGGATTGACATTTCGATTTGCGCCGTTCCACTGCCCCCGCTCGACCGCTGCAAGACGTTGCCCTCAAAAGAAAAACCGCACGCCTGATGGCATGCGGTTCGCAAAATCCCGATCTTTTTGGATGTTCTTATTTGCGCAGGCTCTTGTACGCGTCGACCAGAATGGGAGGCGTAACGGCGCGAACAAGATTTTTCAAAGATGACGGTTGCAGCTGCGGTTGGTCGGCCTCCCCTGGACGCTGCTGGAAGAGTGTTGAATGAAACTCGCCGATTTCTTCTTCCGGACGGCCGTTCGAGTAGTAATAGGTCGCGAGCGACTTGCGGGTGCGATCTGGCGGGCAGGATAGCGGTGTAGGATGACCATGGAATGAGGTGGAGGTGGTACTGAAGATCGCGCAACGGTTGAAGAGCGGCAGAATTTTCTGCTCGGCCGCAGTCATCTCCTTGTTCCACAGCTCAAAGTGCCCGCCATACTCCTCTTTCCAATCCTTGTTCAGGTAGATCAGAACGTTGATTCGGCGGTCGAGATTGAGCTTGTCGTGGTGGTTGAAATCCGCGTGGACTCCAAGCTTGCCGCCAGGCTTGATCTGATGCAGTCCACCGCCGGCGAAATAGGGATCGGGGACAATACCCTTTATGCCGGTGAGCGTTTCGAGAAACTGGAGCATGGGGCGGCTGTTAAGAAAATAGAGGACGTCGCGATCGCCGGCAGGTAGTTTCTCGACAGCGTCGAACGCCAGCTTGACCTCGTTCTGATTCTCGAAGCTCTGCCATTTCAACTGTCTCGGCTCAGGGAATTCTCTCAGGGCTGCTTCAGCGGCCTCAACCGGCAGGAAGTCGTCGAAATAAATGTGAGGAAAGGGCTTGGCATTCTTGTACTGTTCCGCCTTTTCCTTGGCCAGGCTCTCGAGCTTGCCGGCAAATTCTTCACTAAGCAGTTCCTTCATGGGTTTTCCTTGTAGTGGCCCGGTGGGCGCGGGGTTAGAGGGGCTGATGGGTTCATCTCAAGTTTTAGTACAAGCCAGTGCGAGTATCAATAACACTTAAGTCTTTCCGGAGTAACCGATGCGGAGAAGCATGGATGCAACTCCCCCGTACTAGACTTTCGCTTGACCCGAAAAAAACGGGATCCTTATCGATCAGCCGGCGAAGGCTCACGAAGGGCAACTCACCTCGCGCAAGGCCACGCAGACGCTGGGTGGCTTTGCCAGCAGCGATTTTATAACGGATGCAGTTGAGTCTGGTGCGAGAACTATGCACGGGAATCCTCCACCAATTCCCGGCTGGGAGATCGGGCAGAGACGCTCCCGCGCAGCCATGGGAAATCCCCCCGATCCGCAATTGGCAGATGGAATCTGCACCGGAAAGTATCATTGCGGCGCAGAATCGTGTCAGCTATAGTTTGTAGACCGTGGAAGTGGTTTTACGCTGGTTGAACGCATTGGCAGGAGGAGGAGGCATGAAGACCGCTCCCATCGACGAGGTGCAACGGAAGGGTTCCATCTTCGACGCCGGAAATCCAGGCTTCCGGGAGAATTTCGATGAGAAGCCGTTTGAGTTCACCCACTGCTTCACGGCCGCTCATCCGCTGTTTCAGCTTTCACGGATCCGCAAGCTGATTGAAAATCCCGTCACTCGGCCGGATGTCTATTACGACGCGGGAGATATCCGCGTGGAGCAGCGGTGGGACTCGGTCCCCGAAAGAAAGCAAACGCTCGAGGAAACATTCGACAGGGTTGACAATGCCGGCGCCTGGATCTTGATGAAGCGCGTCCAGAAGGATCCAGACTACAACGAGATTCTGGACCAATGCCTCGACGAGGTGCAGCGGCTGAGCGGGCGCCAGATCGATCAGGACAAAAAGAGCCAGGAAGCGATCATCTTTCTCACCTCTCCCCACCGGGTAACGTCGTACCACATCGATCGCGAATGCAATTTCCTGATCCAGGTGCGCGGCGACAAGACGATCAGCGTCTTCGATCGCAATGACCGCGACGTTCTCTCCGAGCCGGAACTGGAAACCTTCTGGTCAAAGGACAACAACGCAGCTGTCTACAAGCCCCAGTTCCAGGATCGGGCGTACGTTTTCCAGATGAGGCCGGGCACCGGCGTCCACATCCCGGTAAACTCACCGCACTGGCTGAAGAATGGCGACAATGTGTCGATTTCTCTCAGCATTAGCTATCAATACAAGGACTGGCGGCGCAAGTACGTTTTCCAGGCGAACTACTATCTGCGTAAATTTGGATTGAACCCCACGCCTCCGGGACGATCCGCTCTGCTCGATAACACCAAGAGACTCGTAGTTCAGGTAGGGCTGAACGGCAAGAAGCTCGTGCGGCCCACCAAGCGGGCGAGTTAAGACCAGACAGGCATCAGACTCTTCAAGCTATACGCCGGAGAGCGACAGCCCAGCTGCGCAGCCATAGAATCATTGCCCGGCGTAAGACGACTGCTTCAAGTGAACCCGACTTCAAGGAAGCAAGGGATGAAACGGATGTTGCAACGGACTCTTGCGGTTGCGCGAGATCTCTACACGTACCGCTATTTCAATTCGCAGGAGAAGGCCCCGCGATACCGCGGCGTCTATTCGTCCTTTGCTGCCGCGGAAAGCGCCATACCCAAGGGAAGGCCAGAGGGATTCGATCTGGAGGCTGTGCCGGATTTCTTCATTGGCAAGCAGTTTCTCTTCAACCCGAACGACTACCCTGTCCTGCTGTGGCTGTCGCAGGCGCTTGAACCCGGTACCAGGGTCTTCGATCTGGGTGGCGGCTTCGGACAATGCTATTACAAATATCAGGAGTTTCTGCGCTATCCCGAAGGGCTGCAATGGCAGGTCTGCGATGTGAAGCCGTTCATGACGCGTGGACCCGAGTTCGCGAGCAAACAGAACGTGACCAACCTCTCCTTCACGACGGAACGCGGCGCAGCCGATGGGTCTTCGATCTATCTCACCAATGGCGCGCTCCAATATATCGAGCCCGACCTCCCGGAAATCCTGGCTCAGCTTTCATCCAGGCCGCGTCACGTGCTGGTGAATCGCGTACCGATGTACGATGGCGAGCCGTACTACACCGTTCAATCCTCGATGCATTCCTACGTTGCTCACAAGGTCGGCAACATATCGCAGTTTGTTCGGTCGATGGAGGCGCTGGGTTATGAAGCTGTCGATCAGTGGCAGCTGCCGCGAACGCTTCACGTCCCCTTTCATCCCGAGCGGTTTGTTCCGAATTTCCGAGGCTTCTACTTCCGCCTGCCCTTCGAATCAGTTCAGTCCGCGTAAGACCTGCGAGAAGCTGGGCTCCTTCAACTTGCTTCCCGAAGCCGCTTCCTCCTCCGGCTGTAAATCGCCTTCCCCGGGCGCGAGAAAGAGGTTGCTCTCAAAGGCGTACTGGCGAGTATAGAGATCGTAGTAACGTCCCCGCGCTTCGAGCAGCTCCGCATGTGTGCCGCTCTCCTGGATAAGGCCGCCGTCGATCACCAGAATCTGGTCAGCGCGCCGGATGGTGGAGAGGCGGTGGGCAATCACGAAGGTAGTGCGCCCTCGCATCAGATAAGCCAGACCCTCTTGTATGAGGGCTTCGGATTCGGAATCGAGACTGGAGGTCGCTTCGTCCAGGATCAGGATGCGTGGATCGGCCAGAATGGCGCGCGCGATGGAGATTCTCTGGCGCTGACCTCCGGATAGCTTGACGCCGCGTTCTCCGACAATGGTCTCGTATCCCTCGGGAAAACGCATCGCAAATTCGTCAACGCGTGCAATGCGCGCCGCCTCCAGAATCCGCTCCTCGGAAGCATCGGGCCGCGAGAAGGCCACGTTGTCGCGAACGGTGCCGTCGAAGAGAAATGATTCCTGCAGCACGACACCCAGGTGGCTGCGATAACTCCCCAGCTCTATAGTAGTGAGATCGATTCCGTCGAGAAGAATTCTCCCGCTATCCGGATTATGAAAGGCGGTCACCAGGCTGATGATGGTCGACTTGCCGGAGCCGGACGGTCCCACCAGCGCAGTGACCGTTCCCGGCGGCGCGGAGAAGGAAATGCCGCGCAGAACGGGTTTGTCTGCCTGATAGGAAAAATAAACCTTCTCAAATGTAACGTCACCGCCAAGCTCTCCCGACGGGATCCGGTATGTCCGGCGCGGGTCGGCGTCCTCTTCGGCTTCGGCAAGCAATTCACGCGTGCGGTCCAGACCTGCGATTGCCTCCGTAAGCTGGGTACCAACTGATACCACCTGAAAAGCCGGCGCGATCAGGTAAGCCAGAAAGATGGCGTATTCGCCATATTGACCGATGGTGAGTTGTCCCCCGAGAAATTCTCGCGTTCCGATATACATCACCAACGCGCCGATGACGCCCACCACCACTGTCGACGACATGCTCATGAACGATATGGCGGTGATAGACCGCATGATGTTGGCGAGCAGGCTCCGGACTCCGCCCGCAAACACTGCTGCCTCGCGGCCCTCGGCCCGGTAGCCCTTCACCACGCGCACTCCGCCGAGCGATTCGGTAAGGCGCCCGGTGACATCACCGTAGATCTTCGCGCGATCGCGATAAATGGGACGGATCGTCGCAAAGACCGTCCGCAGAGCCAGCGTAAAACCAACCATGATCAGAAATGCGATCAGCGTCATCTTCGGACTGATCCTGATCAGCACAATCAAAGACATGAGTGCAGTCAGCGAGCCGCCAACGAATTCCATCAATCCCGTGCCCATCAGATTCCGCATGCCTTCCACATCGGACATAATGCGCGAGACCAGGACCCCGGTACGGTTCGAGTCGTAGAAAGCGATCGGCAGCCGGCCAATGTGCGCCTGAATCTGAATGCGCAGGTCGGTGATCAATGTCCATGCTGCTTTGGAGAGCGATTGCGCGAGGGCGAAGGCCGTCATCGCCTGAAGCGCGGTCGCGACCAGCACGCCGCCTACGAGCGGAATGAGGTGTCTCCCGCGGTGTTGAATCATCACACCGTCGATCAAGAATTTTGTGGAAAGAGGCAGGACCAGCCCGGCAGCACGGTTGATGAACAGCAGGACGAGTCCGAAAAGCAGGAGCCAGCGCCGCGGACGCATCAGCGCCCAGATTTCCGGTAGCACGTTACTCAGCTTGGGCCTGCGCTTTGCGGACTTCGGCTCCGTCTTCGCTCCCGATTTTGGCACCGCGATCACCACCGTCTCCGTATGACTGGTAGATTGAGCCATCACTGGGGACTTACCCGCGATTCAGAGGCTGAACCGGGCGCTTGCCGCCCTGCGCGCACTGGAACAGAGCAGAGTATCCGCATGAAGAGCAGCATGGCTTCGCAGTGCCGTTTCAATCGCAAAATAGATATGTCCTTTAATAAATCAGTAACTGGACGATGACGCCGCGCGCGATGTCTGCGGGTCCCGCTTAGTATATCGTCACTTGAAACGCAGTCAGAGGGGAGAAGATCAACGCTTCACCAGCCGCTTCAAACTCCGTACGGCGCGATAACTACCGCTTTTTATGCCATCCATTGTCGGCGAGTCGCCGGGCCTGCGCGGATGGATCCCCGCCTTGCGCAGCGCGTTGTTGATGCGGTACGCGTCGGCAGCCGTATCCACCACGCGCTTGAAGTTCATGCTCAGGGAAACAGAAACAGATGAACCATTCTCCACCCAATGAGGAAAGGTCACGGGGTTACTTACACCCGTTCCCGGACTCAAATGAAATTGCCAGGCTTTTCCCTGAAGGTGCTCGCGATACCGAGGTGACTTCGTATCGTCCCCCGACCAGAATTTTTCGAGTTCAATGTCGGTAAGCACTTCGCTATCGTCGCCGTTGAAGATGTGGACGGTTTTCGAGCCCTGAATCTGGAGAAGGAAATTCGCTTCGCCGTCGATGTGGTACGGGGTAACGCGGCCGGGAGAAGTGATGAGGATCGTCATCACCGGGTCACGGTAGGAGCGCTTGAGATCGATGCTGCAGAGCTGGTTCAACTCGCCGATACACGTCTTCAGGAAAGCGGCATACTCCTCGTACTCCTGCACCCGCTTCAGCATGACGAGCGAGTTCGATTCGCCGATGTGTTCGAGAACGTCGAGCAGGGACTTGCCATCCGGTACGCCGCGCCATTTTTCTCCCGGCGCAGTGTTCCCCGACTCAAAATAGTAGCCGCCCGACTTGGCCTCAGCCCGGGCCGCGAGCTTTGACAGAATGGGCCAGGTGAAAAGATCAGATTCATGAACGGAATGGAAAAACGGAAATGGCTTTCGATCAAATGCCGTCTGAAAGGTCTCCCGCGAAGACAGATCGCATGGGAAATAACAGGAACTCATGGCAGCGACGGTCATACGAAATCCTTCATGGATGTGAGATAACCAGCACGCAGAAATGGGGGATAGGAGAACGAGCCTGATAGGAGGGCGCTGGACTCTGCGGTCCGCTTTACTCTTTGAGCTGCGGCATATGCCGGAGCGTCTTTCTGCCCGATAGTTCGGCGATTTCTTCACAAGTTTACCTCCAGGGCGACAGGCTCCGCCATCCCCTGTTCGTAACGAGCACAGGTAATCGTTTCACGTGTGCCCACTAATTCTGGCCGGGATTACCATTTGGGGATGGTAGCGTGTGCAGGCACCTGTTAACTTCAGCGTTGTTACAAGAAGCTTCTCAGCGACTTACGTAGAGTCAACGGCAGCTTCACTAGAAAGCAAGTGTTTGTTGGGCTGATCCACTGTATTGGTTTTACCTGGTTTCGATCGTCGTTCATAAACCTCTCTATAGACTCTTCGCATCGGCACCCCATATGGAGTGACATGGGCGAAGCCTTGCCGAAATCGTTACTTCAACTCTAATGTCTTCCTGCAAATTGCCAGCAGGATTGTTGGACACGACTTCGGGAATTCCGCATACCGCCTCTGCCTCCTCCTGGCAACGCGACCCCCCATGCGATGGCACGTCGGATAGTCGACTGACGATTGTTCCTCGAATCAGCTCTTCCGAATAACGAGACTCGCAAGCATTTACGGTGGGGACACCACATCAATGGGCGCAAATTTAGGAGTTACTTCTGTCTTCGGTCAACAGGTCGTCAAGCCCAAGTCAGGGATAGCCGGCGGTGGCTTGGTATCTATCAAGAGACGTTCGGCGAGCCAGTCATCGGTCACCGCGATATCGATGATGATATTGGATGTTGTCGCCGTCATGGCGGCGCTCTTTCTTGCGCTTCATCTCGATCTCGGTCATGCTCGGGGAAATTGGGGCAGCCTGCAACACGCGCTCGCCGGCGGGCCTGCAGTGCTGTTGGAGCTTGGCTATCTGGCCTGGTTCATCACGGGGCTTTTGGCACTCAGCTGGCACGACGGGCTCTACGGCCGGCTGCAGACGCAGCCCATGCTTCACGAGCTGCACAGGACAGTCCAGACCTGCATTAATGCCGGACTGTTACTATGCGGCGCCATGTATATGACCCACGACGCGGCCGTGCCCAGATCTGTTGTCGTTTCCCTGGTCTGCGTCACAACCGTCTTCCTCTGCATCTCGCGCGGGCTTTGGCGCTACTCCTCGCATCGGAATTACGAAAAGGGCGTCGGAACGAAGAATGTCCTCATCCTGGGCGCAGGCCATATCGGTGAAGCGGTGCGAAAGCAGATTTTTAGGAACCGAGCATTGGGACGTGTCTTCAAGGGATTCGTAGATCTTCCCGAAGTTGTTCCCGCGCCCAGTGAATCGAACGAAGTTATCGGAGACATCTTCCAGTTGCGCTCCCTGGTCCGTCAGCACTTCATCGACGAGATCATCATCGCCGGCAGTTGCGACACTACCCAGGTTGTGGACTTGGTCGAGATGGCGCGCGATCTGGATGTAGAGGTTCTCGCTATCCCGGGTTTATGTGAAGAAATGGCTCCCGAGGCGCCTATCTCGTATCTGGGCGATTTTCCGGTCGTGACAATTCATCGCCGTGACGACAAGGCTCTCGCGTGCTTGATCAAGCGAGTGGTCGATACGGCGCTGTCCCTCTTGCTATCGCTCTTACTCGCACCGCTCTTCTTGGTCATCGGTATTGGCATCAAGCTGACCTCGCCGGGTCCTGTGTTCTATGTCTCCGACAGGATCGGGAAAAAAGGCAGAGTCTTCCGGCTCTGGAAGTTCAGAACCATGAAGGTGGGCGCAGATCGCATGAAGGCGTTCCTGGCATCCTCGAATGAGCGGGACGGCATTCTGTTCAAAATCAAGAATGATCCTCGCGTGACGCCGCTTGGCAGATTTCTACGGAAGTTCAGTCTCGACGAATTGCCGCAGCTCTTTAACGTCCTCTGGGGCGATATGAGTCTGGTCGGACCTCGTCCCCCGCTGGCAAACGAAGTCGCGCGCTACGAGTTAAAGCATTACCGCAGGCTTGAAGTGCTGCCTGGCCTTACCGGTCTCTGGCAAGTGCGCGCGAGACATGATCCCTCCTTCGATCAATACGTAGCCCTCGACATCGCTTACGTCGAGAACTGGAACTTCTGGATGGATTTGAAAATTTTGGTCAGAACTGCGGAGGTCGTATTGCGCGGTACCGGATGGTAATGCAGCAGGCATAACGAGACGGCAGCGGGCTCGGGAGCCAGATCATATCCAATGATAAGCATCGCGGTAACCCCCAGCTGAAAACTCCTCCCTCGATTTACCAATCACGAATTTTGACTCGATCTCGTTGAGTCACTGGGGCATAAACCTGATGCGTATTTTATTGACTGGCTCAAACGGGCAAGTAGGTACAGAGTTCCGTAAGCTTGGCCAGGGCCCGGCGGAAATTATTTCTACCGGAAGCGGGGAGCTCGACCTGACCCGGGAAGAAGAGATAAGGCGGTTCGTACGGGATGCAAAACCAAATGTCATCGTCAATGCGGCGGCTTTCAGCGATGTCGACGCCGCCGAGCGTAACTGGGATGCATGCTTCGCGCTCAATGCGATGGCTCCCGTGGTACTGGCCGAGGAAGCTCACAGGCTGGACGCCCTCCTGATCCATTACTCGACGGACCAGGTATTCGACGGAGCTAAATCCGCGCCCTACACTGAAAAGGATCCGACTTCGCCGCTGAACGTCTACGGGGCTTCCAAAGCCGCAGGCGAACAAGGCATCGCTTCCAGTTTCGCTCCCGCGCTGATTCTACGACTCAGCTGGATCTACAGCGCGCAGGGGGATAATTTCCTGCGTTCGATCCTTCGGCTGGCAAAACATAGCAGCGAGTTGCAAGTGGCCAGCGATCAGGTTGGAGCGCCGACTTCGGCAAAATCGATAGCCCGCGTCACCGAGCGGCTGATTCGCATGTACACCAACCCGCGGAAGACGCGGTTCCCGACGGGAATCTACCACCTGACCGCCGCAGGAGCGACCACTTGGCATGGCTTCGCCTCGGCTATCCTCGACGCCACCTTCCAACAGCGGAAACCCATCGTCATCCCGATCTCGACCACAGAGCACTCCTCTTTTGCGATGCGGCCGAGGAACTCGCTTCTCTCATGCCAGAAGTTCCTGACTACGTTCGGATTTCAACTGCCGTCATGGCAACAGCAACTGCAGGAAGTTCTGGCGGAAAATACGGTGCAGAGCACCGTGGAAACGGTTCCGGGCGCCGTCAACCTCATCCATTGCGACGAGGCCTGATTGACCGGGCCGGACACGTTATTTCGCATGAAAATCGACGGAAAGAGTGCAGGCGAGCGAGCCATCATCCTTCCAGATTGTGCCATCGGCAAACTGCACCTTCTGCAAGGTGACGCTCTCTCCGGCGTGGTGCATGTCGACCGAAGCCGCGTCGAGATTCCAGATGTGGCTGTGGGCTTGCGCTCCAGGAGCTATTTCCCGGTGGTAGGTCAGATCCTCGGAGTAAGGGTGTGAATTTCCCTGAGAATCAAGAATCGACAGGAGGATTAATATGTCAGTGATCGTCTTGTCGGTCCCGTTGGTGAAGGCCAGCCTCAACTGCGGAACAGATACACCCCCAGCGTGGTTATAGCGCAGGTCAAGGCGATCTAGGTTGATCGGGCATGTTACAGCAGGCTCCGCAGGCGCTGCGACTACGCTGCGAGCGAAAGCTAAGCAACAAATTGACATTGTCAGCAGCGAATGTCTTGTCTTCATTGACAACCTCCGGGCATATTTGCGGGTTATTATAGACTCGTCGACTATGGGAGTTTCTGCATGGGAGACTCGTGCCTGGGCAACCCCCTGTCGCGCACTTGATACAAATTAGTGGTGTTGACACGAATGAATCCTCAATGCGACGCCGGCACCGGGAGCGGCTTATCGTACGACCAATTTGGTGTTCGCCCCGCGCCTCATCAAGGGCGTGCGGATGCGGTGGCATCTCTGGAGGAATTGCTGCGCCGTCTTCCGGTTGAGCGCCAGTGTTCTCAAACGGCCGCGTCGTTCGTCGAGGCATTTACGTTCTGGACGCCTGAGGAGAAAGATGTTCTTCAAGCCGCTGCCCAGGCGATGGCCATTCAACTGGAGGATTTTCTGCTGGGCGGTTTCGCTGGCCTGCTCTCGCGGCTGGCCTGGCAGGAGACGGTCTCTGTCCTTCACCTGTCCCCCGGCGCTTCCCTGGCCACCTTCTCATGGGAGGATGACATCTCCTTTCGCGCGGGCCTGGAAAAAGTGCGGAAGGACGAGTTTTCTCAGAATGACCGACCCATTCGTGCGGGGGCTAGCTACCTGTTTCTGCGCGATGCTCCTGACCCCGCGCTCAATGGAGCAGATCTGCGTCTTACTGTAAAGGAGGACTCTGGCCAGCTGGTGATGGCTCTTGCGAGCGCCACCGGCAGATGGGCCGAAGGGACCCTCGAAGACTGGTTACGCCTGCTGCGAGGCTTCCTGCTGGCGGCGGCAAAGACTCCCGAGACTCCTCTCAAGCTGCTCCCTCTTCTTAAAAAAGAAGAAATTCTGAGCTTTTACAAGACTCTGAATCAGACCGCCGCCGAGTTTGCTTCACAAGCCTGTGTGCATGATCTGATTGCACGCCAGGCAGAGCGCAACCCACAGGCCATTGCCGTAGTCTTCGGCGACAAACAGTTGACCTACCGGGAGCTGGACGAGCAAAGCACCCAGCGAGGCCGCCATCTTTTATCCATGGGTGCCGGTCCCAATCATCCCGTCGCGATCTGCATGGAGCGCTCTGAACAGCTGCCGGTTGCCCTGCTCGCCGTGCTCAAGTCGGGATCTTGTTATGTACCCCTCGATCCCCAGCACCCCCGCCAACGAATCGCCCTGACCCTGGAAGAATGTCAGCCGGTTGCCGTGCTCTCGGATTCAATCGTTGCACCGTCGCTCATAGACAATTCCGTTCCCGTCCTTGGCCCAATCCTCCGCATGGATGAAACGTGGCCGGAGACGCAAACGAGTGGGCCGACTGCCTTCCCTGTTTCTCCTCACGATCTGGCCTACATCATCTATACCTCGGGAACGACAGGAAAGCCCAAGGGCGTGAGGATTCAGCACCGCTCTCTGTTGAATTTGCTGGACGCGAATTCGCGGATGCCGGAATTGCATGTGGGAGATCGTCTGCTGGCAGTGGCTACGATTTCCTTCGACATTGCCACAATGGATATGCTGCTGCCTCTTTCATCCGGCGCTACGCTGGTCGTCGCGGACCGGCATGCGGCTGGGGATCCGTTCGCACTGACCGCCCTGATTGAAGAGCACGATATAACCTTTCTGCAGGCCACACCCTTCACCTGGCGGCTTCTGGTGAACTCAGGCTGGAGCGGCAAGCCCGACCTGAAGATGATCTCAGGCGGGGAGGCTCTGCCGCGTGATCTGGCCAACGAGTTGCTGCCGCTTGGCCGCGAGCTTTGGAACTGCTATGGGCCTACCGAGACGACGATCTACTCGGGTGCCACACGCATTCAGTCTGGGAGCGGCATCGTGCCCCTGGGGCCGCCGATCTCCAATACCAGCTTTTATGTCATGGATGGAGGCGGCCGGCCAGTGCCCGCCGGCGTGCCGGGAGAACTATGTATTGGCGGAGTCGGCGTCAGCCCCGGCTATCTACAGCGACCGGAACTGACGTCGCAGCGCTTTGTCCCGAACACCTTTGCTCCTGAGCCCGGCGCCACGCTCTTCAGGACCGGCGACCTGGTACGCGTGCTCAACAACACGGAAATCGAGTTCCTGGGGCGTTTGGATCATCAGGTAAAGCTACGCGGATTTCGTATCGAGCTGAGCGAGATCGAGTCCGTTCTGCGAACCCATCCTGCGGTCGAGAATGCGACGGTGATTCTGCGAGAAGACGTTCCGGGTGAGCCAAGACTGGTGGCCTATGTAACCCTGCACCAGGAGAAACTGCCGAAGGACAAGCCGCAGGCAATCGAATTGAGGGAGCATGCCGCCCGCTCCCTGCCTGAATACATGCTGCCCTCGCGGATCATTACGCTGGCCGCTCTGCCGCTTACCGCCAGCGGCAAAATCGACCGCCGAGCCCTGCCATTGCCCGAGAACGTGCCCGGACAAACCGGTGGCGCTCCGACCCCTTTTACGGCTCCCGAGAACGAGTTGGAAGCCCGAATACTGGAAATCTTCCGCGAGGTTCTCGGCCAACCGTCCTTGGGAGTTACTGACAGCTTTTTCGACTATGGCGGATATTCCCTGCTGACTGCGAGGCTCTTCTCGCGTATCCATCGCGCGCTCGGCCAGAAGCTGCCCATCAGCCTTTTATTTGATACGCCAACGGCACGAGGTCTGGCGCGGATTATCCAGAAAGGCGAAGCGCTGCCGATCGTTGTGCCGATCCGAAAAGAGGGCAGAGCTGCTCCGCTGTTTGTGATCCATTCGTATCTGATCTATGCCGCCCTGCGTGAGGCGATTGACGAAGAACGGCCGATCTACGGAGTCCGGGAGCTGGACGACGACAAACCGATGGGAACCTTGGAAGAACGTGCTGCCGTCTATTCCCAAGAGATCGCCCGTGCTTACCCGGAGGGGCCGCTCAGCCTGGCGGGGTGGTGCCTCGCGGGGTCGCTCACCGTGGAGGTCGCCCGCCAGCTGCGTGAGGATGGGCGGGTTGTGGCCCTGGTCGCGCTGTTCGATTCGGAGCGCCCCGGCTACAAGCCGATGCTTGCCGACGGCAGCAGTCTGATGAAGGCGAGATTCCTGAGTTTCACCAGATTTCACGCGGTGCGTCTGCGAGACCTCGATTGGCAGGGCAGGTTCCGCCATCTTTCCGTACACTCAACGCGCTGGTGGGAAGCTGTGCTCGATTCCTTTTTCATCAGACACAGCGCGGAGTTTCACTGGTTGCAGCGTAATCTGCCGTTTGTTTTTCCGGAGCACATGCGCGAACATTTCCCGGGGCTCGGTCTTGAAGACCTGATGCCACGTGCTCAGCAGTTCTATCCGGGCAAGATAGTGCTCTTCCGTGCTTCGGACGTGGTCCGGATTTCAGGCACTGAACCGTCCCTGGGGTGGAACGTCGTAGCCAAGGATGGCGTGGAGGTCGAGTTCGCGCCGGGCGATCACGAGTCAATGTTCCGCGACCCCCATCTCCTGCAGTTTGGCAAAATGCTGCAAAGGGTCTTGCAGGAAGGCGAAGCCTCGTGCGGGCTCCCCGGCGCTGCGCGCTGAAGATTTGTGACACCTGGTCCATCCCGAGACGATCCGCCTGTAGGCTCATCCGCGCCAGTGACTCCCAAGGAACATCAGCCATTCTCCGCGGGGATGACCCTGGAATCCGAGTTGGGCAGCTTGCCTACGCAGCCGATACTGGGCGCGGCGGATGGTTTCCTCTTCAGACGTATGGAAGACACCTTCGTTGTATTCCTCCTTTGTGCTTAACAAGTGGAAGAGAATGCGGGCGAGTTTGTGGGCTGTGGCTGTGATCGCCTGAGGCCTGCCAAGCTTGCGGGTGATGCGGCGGAAGAACTCGCCCAGATAGTCCTTGGCGTGATGCAGCGATTGAGCACACATGCGAAGCGCAGTCGCTACGCGGCTTCGAACCCGTCGGCTTTTTGTGAAGAGCACCTTCCCGCCGCTGATCTTCTTCTCGGGACAAAGCCCCAGCCAGGATGCGAAAGCAGAGGCATTTCGAAACCGGGAAACATCCGTACCGATCTCGCAGTGGATCGTTTGAGCAGTAAGCGCGCTGATGCCTGGCACATTCGTCAGGTCCACTCCAAAGACTCTGTATAGTTCACCCCGAAGATCAAACATTCTCGGCTCGTAGTGGCGTGCGTAATGAGCCCTAGCTTTCGTTCGCGCCGGCGTCGTTGGCTTCGCTGTTGCGGCTGTTTTCAACTCTGCAAGCTGCAGTTGAATCTCCCCATCAGCTTCAAGAACCAAGTGCTGGATAATAGCGAAAAGCCGCCAGGGACTGGCGAAGTGCGAACAGGTGCTCTGGGCGGTAATCGCCTTCGAGCGACTTCGCAACGACGTCCTCGCTGCTCTTCACGCCGCCGTGGCAGAGGCGCGCCAGAGTGACCGGATCGCGGTCACCTGTAAGGATCGCGTCCAGTATCCTGAGTCCACTCACCCCAGTGATGTCGTTAGAACGCGATGAATCTGGAGGTTCATCTGATCCAGAGCCTTCTGCATGTGCAACACGTGCTCAGCTGCCATTTGAATCTGGCTGGCCCGATGTCGCCAGAGAGATCGCATGGCGCAAGTGAGTCCGGGCGGTCGGAAACTGGCTCGAAGCAGGCCAACCGAATGCAGACTGGCAATCGGAGACATCGGTCTTCCGGCCTGGCACGTTCTTCATGTGCTGTGCGTTGACGAGGTAAACTTCAAGACCGCGCGCTTCCAGGATCTGGTAAACGGGAATCCAGTAAACGCTTGTCGACTCCATCGCCACGGAGCGAATCCCACACTACACAAGCCCGTCGGCCAGCGCATGCAGATCGCGAGTGAAGCTGGGAAAGCTGCGGACGGGTTGCGGGTCTCGGTCAGCGCTCACGGCGACGTACAACTCGCTCGCGCCAACGTCAATGCCGGCAGCATCCGGGTGCAGGACCGGCAGCGTGTCGCATCTTCTTTTGCTCTTCCTGGCCATTTGCTCCTCCGATCATGCCGGTCGCATGCCCGGGGAGCGGACACAGAGCAAACTCCCAATCGAGATCGTCGCCGGAAACTGACAAACGTCATCACACGTCTGTACGCAACTCCAGACCCACGCTTTTCGGTCGGGCTTCAAACCGAGCACCAATGTCGGCGCGGGCTGTAGCTGTCATCCGACCGGCTGGCACCATCATCGCTCGACTCGCGCTCCTTTACATCCTGTCTGGCCAAGACCGGCCAGTTGCACGCTTATGAGGACCGTTTAGCTTCACCTGCGCGGTCAACTTCCCTGGCCTTTTTAAGGGCGTGCCCTCAAGCGTCGTTGTGCCAGATTCCAATCGGCCAAAATCGGAACTCCAGGGTTCGTCGAGGCGCAGTACGTCGTGGTGGGATTCCTCATACAAGCCTTCTTCATCCGGAGACTGTATTTCGACATGAACCGCGCGCGCGGCAGCCTCCCACGTGCTCATGCCTCCCATCACCAGCAGCAGGGGCAGAATCATCGCGCTGTTGAGCAGGTTATCGATGGCGGTCATGAGGATGACGGCCACAAACGCGTGACGCAGGTTGAGATCTTCAATATCGGAGCGGGCAAAAGGAAACCAGACCACGCGGATGATGGGGATGAGTTGCAGGGCCTCCAGGGCGAGCAGTCCGAACAGACCGTACATCCCAAAGGCCAGCAGCCATAGACCCGACGGCCGCAGACCCGAATTGCGCCACCAATCCCATTGGTTCGAACCGAGGAGGGGTTGCTCCAGGGCGAGGTTCACGGTGCGCTCGTCCCGCGCCAGGCGCGCAGAGAGAGAACGGCGCCCGATCTTCTTGAGAAAGTTGGAGACCGCGCGAGCGGCCGCGTGATGCTGGACCAGGGATCGCAGCGAGACCACGTTGGCGAGTCGCAGGCTGGCAAAGGATATGATTCCGAGCACCAGCAGGACGGCGCACACGCGGGGAAAATAGCGGCGGCTGACGAAAACGAAGGGCAGCAGTCCGATAAGCAGAATAATGCTCCCACCGGACTGGCACATCAGCGTGACCACGAACAGGATGGCGGCCACCCAGGCGGCGGGTATGCCGAGAATGCGATCTACAGTGTGGCGCAGCCGCAACCAGACGGCAATCAGGGAGGAGGTTGCCATCCAGATCCCGAGCTGGGTGCCGTTTTCGAGCAGGCCGATCGGACGATATCCAAAATAACGGTGCGCCCCCACCCATTGATAGGGCTGATAGCCATAGAGGTGCGCGTAGAGTCGTGGACCCGTCCAGATCTCCACCAGGCAGATCGGAACATAGAGCAGGCCGGCGATCACGAAAGCCTTGGCAGCCAGACGAATCGAGCTTGTATCGGAGAAGAAGAGGCGGCCCAGCACATAAGGCACGCCCCAGGCAAGAAGCTGATACACGCCGCCGGCCATTCCCTCGCCGAAGAGGCCGGGGTTCGCGATCGCGGAGAGAAACGGGACAATACACCACATGCACATGGGGAGGTCCCAGAAGGTTAGCCGGAAGCTGCGAAAGATTTCCCGGTCAAAAGCCAGCACCCAAAGAAGCCCGGTAAATCCAGTAACAGTCGCCTTGGTCAGAAAGTATTGTGCAGGCAGGCTATTGCCGAGAATCCAGTAGGGATAGAAATCGGCGCTGGGGACATAGCGCGCTGCGGGCAGCACGGCCCAGCCGCCGATGAAGTTCAGCAGTATAGCGACACGAATGGGATAACGCCGAAAGAAAATCAGCGAGACAGGAATCCACGCGAGGTAAGCCAACAAAGGGGGGAGCATCACAGCGGGCCCTCGGTTAAGCAGACCTTACCATAAGGAATAAGCCTCACAGATGAGAACAGTTGCAGAATGGGTGACCGCGGTGCAAGCAAGTGGAATGGCGATGTATTTCGTTGCGGCGACAGTGTGCGGAGTGGCATGGTGGAGGGCTCGGCGCGATCGGCGCATTGCACGGCTGGCGGTCATCCTCGGAATCTTGCATGCGGCATTCTTCTTCGACGTCGCATTCCACTGGCGAGGGACACTCTACGATTTGCTGCGCGCCGAGGCAATTGCCAATCAGTGGTACGACTTGAGGCGTGGCCCCCAGGATGGGATGCTGGTGCTCCTCGCAGCGCTGCTTCTGACAGCAATTGGATTTGCCAGGAGGAGGTATCGATCGACGCCGGGAGCGGTATTGGCGATAGCCGGAGCGCTTTTGTCCATCGGCTGCTGGTCGGTCGAAGTCATCTCGCTGCATGCCACAGACACGGTCCTGTACCATCACATTGGCCCCCTGCCGATCGCTGATTTTGTGTGGGCCCTCGCCTGCCTGATGACTGTTATCGGCATATGGAAAGCATCCGGCCAGAGCGGCTCGCATTAGGGCATGTAGCGCCAGATCGGTCCGGGAAGTGCACCGCCAGGAAGACCCATAGCCAGAAAATAGGGCAATTCATTCATTCCAAACGCAAAGTCTCCCAATATACTTGGCCGGACATTTCCCCCAACCCGATACAATAAAAATAGAGACCAAAGGCCCGAATGCCATTCGCAGCCGGGGCCCGATTGCATTCCGGCGAGGTTAGAACGTCGTCGCTAAGACCATTAGAATCAATGATTCGCTCATAAGTTATTCATTTTGATAACTGCATCTAACCTCTTTCTTTTCTATGAGATGACTCTAAGTCATTTATTATGAAACGATAACAGTCGACGTGTCCCTTAACTTCAATGGAATGAATCGGTAACAAGAAACAGGGGAGGGGTACCCTGAGGGGTACCCCCAAAGCCGCGAGTGAAATCCCCCGACGCGACGCCTTAGATCGCCGCGCCGATAGTGTAAGTGGCCGTGACCACCGCGCTGCTGGTGGAGCCGCTCGAGCCCACCAGGATGGCGATGGCCTTGATGATCTGCGTATGGCCAACGTAAATGGGCTGCCAGTAGTTTGGCGAGGACGCGGTGGGCGTGCTTCCGTCCGTGGTGTAGTAGATGGTCGCGCCCGCCGTGGAGTCCGCCAGCTGCACCGCCTGCGGCGGCCCGTAGGCGCCACCCGGTTCGCTGAAGGTGGGCGCGGCGACGTTCGAGCTGCCGATGGTGTAGGCTGCCATCGCCACCGCGCTATTGGTATGGCCCGTGGCCACCGCCATTGCTTCAATCGTCTCCGTCGAGCTCACCGTAATTGCACCGGTGTACTTCGTCGAGGACGTCGTCGGCGTCATGCCGTTCGTCGTGTAGTAGATGGTTGTTCCCGACGTCGCATCCGAGATGGTCACCGTCTGCGCTGTCTTGTAGGTTCCGGCAGCCACACTGAAGGTGGGTGTCGGCAGCACGACACCGATGGTGTAAGCTGCTGTGGCCACTGCGCTGTTGGTATAGCCCGTAGCCACCGCGATCGCCTCGATCGTTTCCGTCGCGCTCACGGTAATGGCGCCCGTGTACCTCGTCGAGGACGTGGTGGGCGTAGTCCTGTTTGTTGTGTAGTAGATCGTGGCACCCGACGTTGCATCCGTGATGGTCACCGCCTGCGCTGCCGAGTAGCTTCCAGCCGCCACGCTGAAGGTGGGTGTGGCAGCGACGGAAGCGCCAATAGTGTAGGTGGCCGTGGCCACCGCGCTGCTGTAGGGACCCGGCGCGATTGCGATGGCCTTGATGGTCTGCGTACGGCCGACGTAAATCGGCTGCCAGTAGTTTGGTGAAACGGCTGTGGGCGTGGTTCCGTCCGTGGTGTAGTAAATAGTCGCATCCGCCGTCGCGTCCGCGAGCTGCACCGCCTGCGGCGGCCCGTAGGCACCTCCCGGCTCGCTGAAGGTCGGCATGGCAACCTTCGGGTTGCCGATCGTGTAAGCAGCAGTAGCCACGGCACTGTTCGTATAGCCCGTAGCCACCGCAATTGCCTCGATCGTCTCAGTCGCGCTCACGGCGAGGGCGCCCGTATACTTGGTCGATGACGCCGTCGGGGTCGTGCCGTTGGTTGTGTAGTAGATCGTCGCGCCCGACGTCGCATCGGTGATAGTCACCGTCTGCGCCGTCGCGTATGTCCCCGCCGCGACAATGAAGGTAGGCGTCGGCAGTATTGTGCTGATCGTATAGGTTGCTGTGGCTACTGCGCTGGTGGAAGTCGTGGCTGCCGCCGAGCTGGTGCCAGAAGAGCCGGATGTAATGGTAGCCACCGCGACCGCCTCTACTGTCTCGGTAGAGTTTATCGTGATGGGAGCGGTGTACTTCGTCGAGGACGTGGTGGGCGTAGTTCCGTTGGTTGTGTAGTAGATCGTCGCGCCCGGCGTAGCATCCGCGATCGTCACCGTCTGCGCCGTGGTGTAAGTCCCAGGCGCCACGCTGAACGTCGGTGTAGCTGTGGTCAGGCTTCCGGAAGAAGAAAAGCTCCACGTGAGTATTTCCTGCGTCGCAGTTTGACCGCCCGTAGCGCCAGTAAATCCGACCAGACCCGAGTTGCTGCCGACGACAGTTGGAATATTGATCGGAAAGGTGGTTGTGTACGATTTGTTGTTCACAGTATCAGTGATGGTCATGACGAGATTCGTGCCGTCATAGACCATATGAACAGCCTTCGCGTGGCTATCGTGCAGGTTGATTCCCGTCGTCTGCAGATCGATCGAAGGATTCTCCGGTAAAGTTCCTTCGGTAAAGATCCCGATCGAACCAGCTCCTGTCGTAGTAAACAAGTCGAACTTAATCGCCACGCTCGGGGTAATGTACTCATATCCGAGTCCAGGTCCCCACATTCCATTCGCGGCCGTACCTTGATTCTGGATCGTGAAGGTGAACCCATTCGCAGCCGCATTTGCCAATTGGAAGGTGAAGTCATTGGTGAACGACTGCACATTCGCCGGAATGTGGTACCACGCCGTGCCCGCGACTCCTTCCGTGCCATTGGTCAGAACCAGAGCCGAACCGCTCAATTGAGCGTTGCCATTCAGAATCATCTGTCCCGTGGAAGCCGCAAAGCCTCCGCTGAAACTGAGGTTCTGCGCCTGGATGGTGTAGGCGGCTGACGCGACGGGACTGTTTAGGTAGAACGGAACCACCGCGATTGCCTGGATGGTCTGTGACAGTCCCACTGTGATGGGCCCTGTGTATTGCGTCGAGGCCGTGGTGGGCGTAGTGCCGTTAGTTGTGTAGTAGATGACTGCGCCCTGCGTCGAATCTGAAATCGTCACCGACTGAGGAGTGGAGTATGTTCCGGCAGCCAGGCCAAAGACAGGCGCCGCCGCCTGAGCGGGCCCGGTTAGGGTCCCCGGCCCCGTCCAGCTCAATACGGTCATGGAATAAGGAGGAAGGTTGTACGGAACGGTGGAGCTAATGCTGGCGGTGGTCGTCGTTGTCTGTACGGTATTCGAGGTCTCGTTGTCATCGGTAATGTTCGCCGACGTCAACTGGCTCACCCGGACCGTTCCGCTTGGCGCATTGGGCCCTGAAAATGTGACAGGCAAGGAGTTAGAGACACTCAGGTTGAAAAGGACCAAACTATGCGAGGTTCCATTCAAAAATGCAAACGACTGAATCTCGTGTGCGGCGCTGAGCACCACGCCATCGGTGCTGAGCGGCTGGTTCCAAGTGGGATTTGCGCCGGTCATCACTGTAGCCAGCATGCTTCCCTGGATGGCGGTGTTGGCCAGCGCTTCAGCGAGGAAAGAGGGCCGGCGGTAATTGTTCGGGCCCATGTCGACCACTAAACCATACACCGGGACCGTGTTTCCATTGGCACCTGGGTTCTCGAAACCCGGCAGGGCAAAGGAATTCTGAGTGGAAACCCCCAGCCTCATCATCTGCAGCATGTGATCGGCGAGCGCGACGCCAGCACCCACCGAAGGAACAAACTGGTTGGTTTGGGCTTGCGTAATGGTTCCGCTGAGTGTGCTCAGGTTCACTTCGTAGACACTGATTTTTGTGGGCTTCGCAGTCCCTGACGCAGACGTCATCTGTTGTATTGCGTACGCCGCGTTCTGGTAAACGAATCCGCCTGGAGTGTCCAGCCACTCAGGTTCCGCAAACAAGGCCTGGAACATACTCGCCGCCGAGGCTGTATTCACTGTGTACGCGAAGTAGGGCGCAATATCGATTGAGTCTTGTTGTGTGCTGGACTGCAGTACCGCCTTACTGTATCCCGGATCCGCCGCAAATCCGCTCAATACCAAGTCAAACTTGGCGGGGTCGAAGTTCGGAGATTTCCGCGCGGCCCCAAAGACCTGGTTGGCCCACAGCGGATATGCCGGTGCTACCATCGTATCTCCCTGAAAGCCGTAATTCCACGTTTCGTTTCCCAGTTCAATATGAATGGTGTTAAAGACAGTCGTCCACGGCACTACCTGGCCTTGAGCCACGCGAATCGCGCTATAGGTAGTCGATCCAGAGCCCAAAACGTAATCCATGAAATCCGTCATCTCCTGCGGCGTTGTCGCGGTCGGAATGGTTAGCCACGGATCCGCTCCGACTGCGGCGCAAAGCTGCAGGAACTCCCCGATGCCATACGGAATGTTGGAGGCAACGGCACTATTTGTGAATGCACCTTCGCGGTAGCGGGCGAAGGGCGTGGCGATCTGATCGTATAGGTCGGCTCCGATGGCCGCGGTAGTGTTCATACGAAGCGTACCCGGCTGGAGCGCTTTCAGCGTGTTCACCACATCGTCCCGAAACGCGGTCGTGTTAGTCGGATCGGAGTTGGTTTGAGTCAGGGAAACGTCGTCCAGGAGTACAGCTGCGTGTGCTACCTGAAAATTGAGCACAACCGGACCGATTGCGCTCCCATTTTCTTCCGCATTGAAGGTCAGGCTGTAGTCAGCCCAATTGGGGGTGAGTGTTACATTCTGGTTCAGAAAGTACTTCCAACCTGGAGTCAGGCGCTCAAGGTTTACATTCAGAATATTGGTACCACCCACACTCTTCGCGCGAAAAGTCACGGTATAGGTTCCATTCATCTGAATAAAGGTGTGGCCATTCGTTGTATCAAATGCGTGGGTAATCGTGGCTGCATCATTCGCTCCGATCGCATTAATTTGCAGCGCCTGCTTGCCGGGAGTTTCCGGGGATAAATCATTCAAGTCTGTCTCCACAGTTGCGGCACCGGAGAGACTTGTGCCCCAGCCTTCCTGCGCATCTCCAGGAAGATTATTCGTCACAACTACATAGTCGCCCACCGCCAACGAAACGCTCCTATCGAAGGTAATGAGTTGCTGACCGCAGGCTGATGAGCAATTTTCAGGAATCATGACATTCGAAACCACATTTCCTGCAACCCCGGACTGGGCACCGGAGACCACTAGGTAGGTCGCACCTGTCCAGAAACCGTTGGGCTGGTCGCTATACGTGTTTCCGTCCATGCAGGTGTTCTCGGTCACCGTCACACAGTGAAGAACGCTCCGATACTTCATGCCTTCGAAGCCGCTGTTACTGAAGATCAGGTTTTTCATCATCTGGCCAGAATCATAAGAGGTCTGATCGCCGAGATTGATGCCCAGCCTCGTGACAGAAGGCTGCACATACGTGCTCGTAACCTGAATGTTTGTGGAGGTGGTTGTCTGAGCAAGGCCATCCAGCGGAGTGTTAAGGGGTGCAGCTATAAAGATCATAAAGAAAAATACATACTGCGACTGTATGTACCTGGTCGACAAGCGCATGATTAACCTCTACATGAAAATCGAAATGAGCGAGGAACGGGCCTGTTACTCTTAGTTACTTTTCGAAGGAACAGTTGGGCGAGCATACATAGAGCATCCCAAATCCCATCGTGCATTTTTTTCTTTTAGTCTTCTGCCCGCCCGGATTAGCTTTCTGTAATTTTTGGTAATCGGCAGAGAAAAGCTCAAGGGTGAGCCTAATGTGACTAAGTGAATGGTTTTATTACTGTAAACCATTGCCACCAAAATGTACCTCTAAAATTCAAGAAAGAAATTGCAGACTTGCTCTCTCAGTTGACAATCCTGGATTTTCCCCTCCTACTTTCTTCCGATAAGAAATTCTTAGCTCGTACCCAAGATTGATGCTTCGAGTTCGAAGCCGCATCCGTGGACCCACAGGGGTGACAGATTTTAGCTACCCCGAGAACGCAGAAGACGCTTACGATAGCTAATTGTGCCGTAGGGGTATTTGGGGAGGCTTTTCTAGGCACACGAATCCGTCGATACGGTCGACGTAGCAATCTTTGTTGGAACGTGCCGAGAACCAAGTCCTGATCCGAGGTTTCTTTGCATTTGAGCCGTAGGCCCCAGTCTCTCGCCGAATGTCTGCGCGACATCGTTCCGACCGTTGCTCACCAGACGATCGGATCCGACGTAGCGTCCTGATCATCATCTCCGCGCGGTGCACCTCCCGCGGCCGAACTGAAGGTCGGAGTGAGCAAGAGGGATTGAGCACGTTGTCGCGGCCACTGAGCTGATGGAGTCGGCCGTCCCCGACGACGAGCCGGACCCGAAGAGCTCGACGTAGCGGGGACAATTCCCAGCTCAGTGAGAAAAGAGAGCCCCACGTTGTCCGTAATCAGAGTGTCAAAAAGTTCCGCCCTTTGAGCAAAGCCAGCCATGGAGCACGCAAGGGTGCAAGTAGAAAGAACGAAGGAAAAATGACATACTTCAACTGCAAGTGTCAGATCGATGAGCGCACAATCTGATTTCTCTATGGGTGAGAATGGAACAGAGCTGAGGAAGAGAGCTGTTATCCGGAGCTACTTTTTGAGGGGCTCCGGAGTGGTTTCCGGAACCCCGTCGAATTTGTATTGAGTCCTTTTCCCGCTTGGATCGGCCCAGTGTAGTTTGGCCAATTTCGAGAGGAGAACTCCAAGGTGAGTAGCAGGTTTACTTGAGTGTTCTTGTTCCGAGACCATAGAGTTTATGCCACCAACGCCACAAATTCGTATTGCCTATTTTCTTAGTCGATACCCGGCTATATCCCATACTTTCTTTCTGAAGGAAATTCTTGGCTTGCGCGAAATTGGCTTCGAGATCGAGACAGCATCAGTGAATCCGCCGGATCGGCCGACTTCCCAACTGCCTCCTATAGAAGCGGCGGAGGCCCGCAACACCTATTGTCTGAAGCAAATCGGTGCCTGGGGAGCTGTGTACACTCTAGTAACTATTACTTTTTCGCATCCAAGAGTAATTCTCCGCGGACTGAGAGCCGCGGCAAGCCTCGGTCGCTGGGATCTATCTCTCAGAATCTACGCACTCTTTTATGTGGTGGAGGCATTTCTGCTTGGCCTCTGGATGTCCCGGCGGGGCCTTCGTCATCTTCATGTGCATTTCGGGGGCGCCGTCTCCACCGTTGCTATGCTGGCAGCCGAAGCCTGGGGATTCGACTATTCAATGACCATCCATGGTCCTGAGGAGTTTTATGAAGCCGAGCAATGTTATCTTCCCCGCAAAATAGAACGAGCGAAGTTCATCTTCTGCATCAGCGATTTTTGTCGCAGCCAGCTCATGAAGTACTCTCACCCGGTTCATTGGAACAAGATGCATGTAGTCCGGCTTGGCGTCGACACGGAAGAATTCAGGCCTGTCTCCCGCGAGCCAAAGGTTCCCTTACAAATTGTCTGTGTCGGCCGCCTTGTGGCTGCCAAGGGGCAGCATATTCTCCTCCAGGCATTCTCTCGCGTGCGCTCCAAGGGGCAAGCTGTACACCTCACCTATATTGGTGACGGGCCGGATCGCACCAGCCTCGAACGCGAGGCTGCAGAATACAGACTCGGCGAACATGTCACCTTCCGCGGCGCCCTCAACCACGATCAGACCCGCGAACAGATGGCCAAAGCCGATATTTTTGCCTTGGCTAGCTTTGCAGAAGGTATTCCCGTTGCATTGATGGAAGCCATGGCTATGGGCATCCCCTGTGTCAGCACCAGTGTGGCTGGCATCCCTGAGCTCATCCGGGATAACGTGGATGGCTTGTTGGTCCCCCCGTCTTCGGCGGAGTCATTCGCCTCAGCGATCGAGTCGCTCGTTCTGGACCATGCTTTGAGAGAGCGGCTCGGCACCACCGGCCGTGCCCACGTCGTGGAGCACTATAACCTGCCTGTTAATCTGAACTTGCTGGCATCGAAGTTCGAACGTTGCCTCATCTGAAGGAACCCTGCGGGATACATGCCGATCCTCGACTCTTCTGGCGATTCGGTCGATATATCGATCGTCATCGTCTCCTTTAATACGCGTAACGTCCTGCGCGAGTGCTTGCAATCGATCGAACGCGAGTCCGCCGGACTTCGCATCGAAATTCTCGTGGTCGATAACCATTCGTCTGATGGTTCGCCGGAGATGGTCGAGAAAGAATTTCCGCAAGTCCGGCTCTTTCGCTGCGGGGTGAACCTGGGATTTGCATCCGCGAACAATGTCGCCCTCGAGGTCGCGCGTGGGCGTTATTCTGTGCTGCTCAACTCCGACGCTTTTCTTTGCCCGAACGCCCTTACCCTGGCCGTACAGCACATGGATCAGAGACCTTCTGTGGGCCTGGCAGGCGCGAGGCTTGTCGGGCGGGACAATTCATGGCAGCCATCAGCACGAATGTTCCCTTCCCTCCTGACAGACTTCTTCGTGTTGACCGGTTTAGCCAGTAAGTTTCCAAAATCCCACCTCTTCGGCAGCTTTGACAGGACTTGGGCCGATCCAATGCTCCCCGCACAGACGGATTGGGTTCCCGGCGCCTTCTCGATTATTCGCACTGAAGCACTGACCAAGGTCGGCCCCTTCGATCCTGAGTTCTTTCTTTATTCCGAGGAGGTCGACCTTTGCCGGCGTATCCGCAACGCGGGGTTCGAGATCTGGTACTGGCCCGATATCGTCGTGATTCACATCGGAGGCGAGTCGTCGCGCCAGGTAAACTCTCTGGAGATGTCATCGGCCGGCGCACAGCTTGTCCTCTGGCGCATGCGCAGCACGCTGCTCTATTACCGCAAGCATCACGGATCCTCGGCATGGGGCGCGAAACTCCTCGAACTCGGGCTTTACCATCTCACTCTATTGCGGAACCGTTTCAGCAGTAACCCTAGGCGCCAGGGGCGCACGAGAGAATATCGTAATCTCATTGCGCTGATGAAGCAGGCTTGGAAGGACACCCAGGGTGGACGCATCTCGCCGCCACGACCCTGGTGAGACGGAGCATAATCTATCCGGGTGGACAGCGCGATCGAATCGGAAGGGTGGCATGAAGCGTAGTCTTAAATTTGTGCTCAGTCACCTCCTGTCGTTTATTCTGCGGGCCACCCGCGGCTTGCGCAGAAATCTTACTCGACTCTATGCGCATGCGGCCCTTTCCGCAGATCTCACGACAGGTCTGCCGGCATCCGCAGTAATCGAGGGCAAGGCCTTCGTTGACGGGACGCGCAACATCCGCTTTGGAGAGAATGTTCTGCTCTACGCGGCCCTGCATCTTGAAACACAAGAAAACGCGTGGATCGAAATCGGCGATGGAGTGGTCATCTCCCGCGGCGCTCACATTGTCGCCATGGCCGGTGTCTCGATCGGCGATGGCAGCATGATCGGCGAATACGCTAGTATCCGCGATGCCAACCACCAGCGGAGTGAAGAACACAGCTTCCGTGAATCGGGCCACATCGCGAAGCCTATCCTTATAGGCAAGAAAGTCTGGATCGGACGCAGTGTTACCGTGCTGGGCGGGGTGACGATCGGCGATAATGCCACGGTGGGCGCGAATGCGGTTGTCACGCGGGATGTCGCGCCCGGCTCGACAGTGGCTGGGGTACCTGCGGTTCCGATCGGGCTGCGCAAGGTCGACGGATAGGCTCGCTCTCGCTCTGATCAGTGTTCGTTGATCAATCGTTCCTGTCTTCGTACCGCCATCGAAGCATCTCCTCCCCTATCCGTACACGAGCTGTCGAGTGCAATCAGTGGTATACACTTGACCCATCCGCCGAGCACCGACAACCTGAGGAAACCTTGCGTTATCTGCTGGTCACACATATTCCTTTCGCCCGGCAAGGCATATCGGCTGTGATGGACCGCCTGTGGGCTGAAGACTTGAGGGGTCTGGTCGCATCGGTCGGCCCTGTGACGATCGCGGCGCCGGAGCTGGCTACAGTCGAGGATCTCCAGGGATGGGGACCGGCCAGGGATTCGCTGTCCAAGGGTGACGGCTTCGAATTTCTTGGACTACCGATCTACCGAAGCAGGGCTGATGTGACCTTTGCCAGACGGGTTCGTTCTGCCCTGCGACCTGCAGTCAGCACCAGCGATCTAATCCATTCGTCGAACCTCTTTCCGCCCTACACTGCACTCTGGTTCGGACACGATCTCGCCGTGCACCTCAAGAAGAAGACAGTGTTCGTGGTGGCCGAAGACTTTTACGACATGCTCAACTGGGAGTGGGTGCGAACAGAGAAAAATGCTCTGCAGAAGCTGCGCCGGCGTAGAGATCTGAACCTCCTGGACCGCGAGGTGCGAAAGCGCGTCGCCAATGCTTCGCTCAGCTTTCTTCATACTCCCGCCGCCGTCGCGCGCTACCGTGAATATGCGGCAAACGCCGTGCAAATCCGGCAGCCGGTCCATGAAAAAGAAGACGTGATCGACTCGGACAGCTTCAGGGCGAAGTGCGCCAATATACGGAGCAACGTGCCGCTTCGGCTCATCAGCGCTAGCCGAATGGAATCGCTCAAAGGCATCGATTTCATCATCCGCGCGGTATCGATTCTGAAACAGAGAAACATTCCCGTCCATGTGGCGCTCTACGGGAAAGGGAGTAAGTCAGAGTCGCTTAAACTTCTGACGCAGAAACTGGATGTAGCCGGCAGCATCGAGTTTCCGGGTACTGTGGAGCCCGGTCCCCACCTCCGCCAGGCCCTTGCCGGCGCGCATGTCTTTCTCATGCCTCATCTCACCACGGACTTCGGGAGAGCTTTTTTCGATGCAATGGCCGGGGGTCTTCCGGTGATTGCATTCCGCTCGTTGGCGAGCCAGGACACAGTGCGCCACCAGGTGGATGGTCTTATCACACCCAATGCAGATGCTGAGGGCCTGGCCGAGGGTATCGGGCAATTCCACAAAGATCGGGAGTTCCTGGTTCGAGCAGCAGAAGCGGCAAGGGAACGCGCTCTGCTGAACACAAAGAGCATATGGAATAACCTGCGAGCGCAGATGATTCGAGAACTCTTCTGATTTTTTTTGACGAGGTTCCAATAGAAAGAGCTACCACGCGATCAACAGCTGTGACGGACTCGAGCCGGAAAACAACTCCGATATTTCCTACCACGATTGGCAGAGTTTCGCGGTTGGTTCACCGTCAGGCACTGCTCTAGTTTTTGTACGTCCAGGTGAGGATCGCCTGAGTGGCAGTCAGCCCGCCCGTGCCGCCCGTAAATCCGACATACGCGGTGTTGCTCCCAACTGTGGACGGGATGTTGATGGTAAAGCCGGTCGTATACGACGCCTTCGTCACGGTATCGGTCATGGTCATTGTCAGAGTCGTGCCGTTGTACACCATCTGTACGGCCATTGTGTCGCCGCTGTGCAGGTTGATGCCTGTCGAGCTCAAATCGATCGCCGGCACGGTCGGTACGGCGCCATCGGTGTACAGGCCCGTCGAATCCGGACCCTCGCCCCCGGCATTGAACAGATCGAACTTCACCGCCACGCTGGTGGGGATGTACTCGTACCCAAGTCCTGTCCCATATATCCCCAGCGCGGCCGTGCCCTGGTTCTGGATCGTAAAGGTGATCCCATTCGCCTGCGGGTTTGTCAGCTGGAAGGTAAAGTTCGTGGTAAACGATTGAACATTCACTGGCGTTACGTACCAGGCCGAGCCCTCCTGACTTGTGCCGCCATTGGTTAGTTGCAGGCCCGAGCCGTTTAACTGCGCTGCGCCATTCAAAACCATCTGACCTTGCGAAGCCGCAAAACCTCCGCCGAAATTGATGTCCGCAGCGCCAGCCTGAATGGTGTAGGCCGCCGTGGCTACTGCGCTGTTGGTATAGCCCGGAGCCACCGCCATCGCCTCCAGAGTCTCCGTCGTGCTGACGGAAATCGCTGTTCCGCTATACTTCGTCGAGGTCGTGGTCGGCGTCGTGCCATTCGTCGTGTAGTAAATCGTCGCGCCCGACGAGCTGTCGCTGATCGTCACCGATTGTGCCGTCGTGTACGTCCCCGCCGCCACGCTGAAGGTCGGCGTGGGCAGCACGGAAGCGATGGTGTAAGCCGCCGTGGCCACCGGACTGTTGGTAAACCCGCTCAGTACGGCAATCGCGTTAATCGTTTCGTTCGAAGCCACAGTAACTGGTCCCGAGTAGGGTGTGGAAGAAGTTGTCGGCACACTTCCATCCGTCGTGTAGTAGATCGTCTTGGTCGAGATGTCGCTGATGGTCACGCTTTGCGATGTAGTGTAAGTTCCAGCCACCGGGCTGAAGGTCGGAGTGATAACCCCCGGATGGATGGTATAGACCACAGTGGCCACCGCGCTGTTGTTAGATCCGCTGGCCACCGCGATGGCCTCTACGGTAAATGTTCCGCTGTCGTTGAACACGATCGGCGCCGTGTACTTCGTCGAAGACGTCGTCGGCGTCGTGCCATTCGTCGTGTAGTAGATCGTTGCACTTGACGAGGCGTCGCTAATAGTCACCTTAGAGTTTGCGTATGTCCCGGCCGGAAGGGAGAAGG
>Ga0210386_10000417_pt1 | contig 39492 bp, 36 predicted proteins | sample IncBWH32OmetaG_FD_160091 | JGI IMG/M metagenome (GOLD analysis project Ga0210386, IMG submission 160091) | Forest soil microbial communities from Barre Woods Harvard Forest LTER site, Petersham, Massachusetts, United States - Inc-BW-H-32-O ...
CTACGGCGTGGCCATGCTCCTCAGGAGGGTTCGTCCGTTACGCGACGCGTATGAATTTCTCTCGTGGGCGTACGATCGGGTCCTCGATCGGCTCGGCCAGGGAGTTTTGCAGGACCCCCGAGACACCCCTGCGCTGCGACTGATGGTCTCCCTTACCCTTACCGCCGTGCCAATTTTCGCGATCCAATTCGTTTTAGGGAAACCTCGACTGCTGCTTGTGATCGCTTTCTATCTTTCACTTTACGGTCTCAGGTTCCAGCGGTTTGTGAGGATGTTCAGCGCCAGCCACTTGGAAGCGCACCGGCGCCACGGATTCTTTTCGGGGACCTACGAGAAAGTCTTCGGGCGGTACCTCGAATTCTTTCTGGGGTATTTGTATGGGAACGCTCCGGAACTCGGTCGCACGGCTCATGTGTGTCTTCACCATAGAGAGAACAGCGGACCCGACGACACTCGCAACAGCATCGGTTACGATCGAACGAGCCGACTCGATTTCGTTTGGTATCTCTCGGACAACATTTGGACGGTCCTGGGGATTGCTCCCTACGCCTATTTTAGAGCGAGAGGAGATGAAAAGAACCGAAGGCGCATGCTCTGGGGAATGGCGCGCTACTATGCTTACTTCACGGCTGTCTTTATTTACGATTGGAGAATTGGGACGCTGTTCGTCCTGGTTCCTCTTCTGTGCATGAATTTCATCAACGCAATCACCGCATGGGTCCAGCACGCTTTCTGTGATCCAGAGCGGCCTGAGGATTATTTTGCGAATGCGGTGACGGTTATGGACGAGGTGAATTTCTTGAACGAAGGTTACCACCTCTGCCATCACCACCGCTCCAGCCTTCACTGGACTGAGATGCCGGTCCATTTCGAGCGGCTTCGCGCCAGAATGAGCGAGTCCGGCTCGTTGGTCTTCCGGGATCTGGATTTTCTGGGACTTTTCCTCGAGCTAACGCTGTTTCGCAGAATGGATGTGCTTGCCGAGAAACTTGTCCCCTGGGAGCCCATGAATCACGAACAGAAATTGGCTTTGCTGATGAAGAGAACCAGCCTCAGAACTTCTGACTAGCTGGCTATTGGAGCGGCTTCCCTCCGGAAAGCTTCTGCGCGGCGATCTGGCCAGCGGCCGTGGTCTTGTCCTGATCCTTGATCTCAGCGTACAGCTTCTTGGCCTGAGCGGGATTCGTGGTCTCATACAGTTGTGCTAACAGCAGCTTGGCTGCCGAAGCTGGGACGGTGTTCGTGGGATTCTTGATGAGCTGCTGGTAAAGATCTACAGCCTGCCCGTTCCGGTCGGTCTGCTGATAGAGACCGGCGAGCGCCATCCTGGCAAGAGCTGCCAAGGCGCTGTCGTGCGAGCCAGAAGCCTTCAGCAGGGCGGCTTCCGCCGGCCCCGTCTGGCCCATGTCGAGATAGGTAAGCCCGGCAAAGTATTGCGCATTGGCGCCAATCTTCCACCAACGGTAGCGGCTGGCGACATCGAAAAACAGTGGATTGGCAGCTTTGGCCCGCTCTGCAGACGTGCCATAAGACGGCTCGCCGGGCGCCACCGGCTGCCCGGGCTGGCGCAGCGGTGTGGTGTAAATGTCCATGGCGTGACCGAAGGCGATCTCTGCGTTGTTCGATCGGGTGTTGTAGAAGATGGCGCCGCCGACGAGAAGCGCGACGATGATGACGATTGCCACCACAAGCTTGATGGCGTTGGCGCGATGCAGTTGCAACCAGCCCAGGCCAGAGGCTGTCGCCTCAACAAAGCGATCCTGCTTTAACGCGTGACGTGTCTGTGTATCCAATTGGAGGTCCTTCAGAATCCTTCTGGGCGGGGACTGGCCTAACTACAGGCTCTATGCAGACAGGCATGCTCAAGGTGCTGTCCGCTTTTAGATACGTTAAGTTTAGCAGCGTGAGAGCCACCCGGTCAAAGGTGAGCAGGTAGGCCGATGGGAAACGCGATGCAACCGGCGAGTCGCACCGCGACTGAAAAGCCGACCCTGCCAGGATTCTCTGACAGCAACAGGGCCAACGCTAAGGCAGCCCATCACTTTCGTACTGAGGATCAGGCAGCGCGAACCGGATCTTCGATTTCGCCGTTTTCTATCTTTTCCTGGCAATCGATGCAGCGCGGAGTCCAGGGCAAAGCTTCCAGACGCTTCGCGCCAATCTCTGTGCCACATTGGACGCACTCGCCGTAGCTGCCGTCCTGAACGCGATTCAGCGCTTGTCGCACCAGCGTGAGCTGCTGGTGGCCAGTCGTTCCCTGGCTGAAGAGCAATTCCTTTTGATAGGAGAGAACAGCTTGATCGGCTATGTCCTGCGTGTCGTCCGCTGTTGTTTCGCGGCCTTGCTCCACGGCGGTCAGCATAGCCTGCTCGAGCAAACGCTTCTGCTCGAGAAGCTTCTCCTCATAACGCCGGGCAGACTGGGGTGTAAGGGTCACTTTGATTACTCCTTTGAAAATAAAAACACAACGTGCTTGGACGGCAAATGTTGGACGAAGGTTTCGTGTAAAAGATGTGATTTCTCGCTCAAGGTCGCAAATGATTGGTCTCCGTTGCACCATGAATGGGTCAGTATTGGGTATAGGGATTGGGTCAGGCGGTATTCCACTTGCTGTCGGAGGAGCCTGCGATTAGTCTAAAGCTGCCATGTATGAAGACTTCCACGTAACCGACCGTTGGACGGGCGGGGATCTGTACTGCCGGTGGATTGCGAATGTCGTGGCCATCGCCACCCGGCACGCCGATGCGGTCGATGTGCGGTTCGATGTCAGCGGCCGCCCGGTATGGATTGCCATGCCATGCCAGGCATGGGTCCAACAGAAGCAGCGCACCGGCAACGTGATTACCGATGCACTCGCAGCGCAGATTGCCGGCCGGTACCTGAAACAGGCCGTCGAATCCGGCTACGACAACGGCCGCGAGATGTACACCATGAGCGTTGAGGAAGTGCTCGACCATCTCGACGCCGTGCTGCACGAGGCCGGCCATACCAGCAAGCTGCCAACCCTGATGCCTACGGGCGACGACGCACAGCCCCAGCCGTAAGCAGCCTTCTCCCACCCAAGAGATTGCTCCAGAGCTTTTGCCATCCCCTATCCTCGAATGGCACAATAAACGGTTTGCCTGAGAAGGAGCGTATTGATGGGAGCAGCCACCGTCACACAAGATTTACGAGCACTGACGGAGGGCCCGCACGTCTACCGCAACCTGTCGATACCGCAGTTGGTCGAAACCGCAATTGCGCGCGGAGAGGCGAGCCTGGCTGCGAACGGTGCATTGCTGGCGCTCACCGGCGCCCGTACCGGCCGCTCACCTCGTGACAAGTTCACCGTGGAAGATGCGGAGACCAAAGACCGTGTCGATTGGGGCAAAGTCAATCAGCCCTTTCCGCCGGAGAAGTTTCAGGCGCTGCTCGATCGCGTTGTGCAGCACATGGCGGAGCGCGATCTGTACGTCATGGACCTCTACGCTGGGGCCGACCGCGCATACCGTTTGCCGATTCAGATCATCTGCGAATACGCGTGGCATGCGCTCTTCGTAAAGCAGCTTTTCGTGCGGCCTGAATTGACGGAACTTGCACACCACGCCGCCGAATTTACAGTGATCGCCGCTCCGGAATTCGAAGCAGTTCCCGAACGCGACGGCACGCGGTCGGGCACATTCATCCTCGCCGATTTCACTCGCAAAGTGATCTTGATTGGCGGCACTAAGTATGCAGGCGAGATGAAGAAATCGATCTTTGGTGTGATGAATTACCTGCTGCCCGCACGCGATGTCTTCCCCATGCATTGCTCGGCGAATATCGCCGCGAATGGCGAGACGGCGCTCTTCTTCGGCCTGTCGGGGACGGGCAAAACGACGCTCTCCGCCGATCCTCTGCGCCGCTTGATTGGCGACGACGAGCATGGCTGGAGCCCGAACGGGGTGTTCAACTTCGAGGGCGGATGCTACGCCAAATGCGTCGATCTATCGGAGGAAAAGGAACCGCAGATTTATCACGCCATCCGCTTTGGCTCCGTGCTGGAAAATGTGGTTATCGACACGAAGACAGGGGAACCCGACTACAGCGACATTCGCTACACAGAGAACACACGGGCGGCCTACCCGATTGAATTCATCGCGAACGCGGTGATTCCCGGCATGGGCGGCCATCCGAAGAATGTGCTGTTTCTCGCGGCCGATGCCTTTGGCGTACTGCCTCCGATCGCCAGACTGACGCCAGAGCAGGCGATGTATCACTTCCTGTCGGGATACACAGCGAAGCTCGCCGGAACGGAGGCGGGATTGGGCAGCGAGCCGGTGCCGGAGTTTTCGGCCTGCTTTGGCTCTCCATTTTTGCCGCTCGCGCCCAAGTTGTATGCCGAGATGCTGGGCAATCGTCTGCGCCAGCATGACGCTCAGTGCTGGCTGGTGAACACAGGTTGGACCGGCGGCGGATTTGGCGCAGGTAAGCGCATGAGCCTGAAGCACACCCGGGCCATGGTGCATGCGGCTCTCGATGGACGCCTGGCGAAGGCCGAATTTGTAACCGAGGATGCTTTTGGTTTGAGCATTCCAACCACCTGCCCCGATGTGCCCGACCAGCTGCTACACCCGCGCAATGCCTGGGCCGACAAACAGGCCTACGACAAGCAGGCGCCGCTGCTGGCCGCGAAGTTCGAGGAGAACTTCAGCAAATTCGATGCGCCAGAAAATGTACGCGCCGCCGGTCCCAAAGGCCGGAGATAGGTTCCCGAAAGCAGGGCAACTAAGCAGCCTTCGATGACCGCCCTGCCGGGCGGGCGACGGCCTTTTGGAAGCCGCCTTTCGTGTGCCACTGCCGCAGCTACAAATTGCGATGCAAGACTGGTCCAGGCGCAAAGGCTATCTGAAGCTGGGAGAGCGGCTGCAGATTTCAGAGTGACTTGGTCTTCGAGAAACATTTCAGTCGTCCATCCGCAGAACGACCGCGACGCATCCTAGTTACTGTTCGGTAATACCCCCAAACCCAAACTGGAGTAACTCATGAAACTGGAGACATTGCACGAACTGTTGTTAGATGAACTGCAGGACCTGTATTCGGCGGAAACGCAGATCACCAAGGCCCTGCCAAAGCTGGTCAAAGCTTCTTCTGCACCAGCGCTGCAGCAGGCTTTTGAACATCATCTGGAAGAAACGAAGAACCATGTAAAGCGGCTGGAGCAGATCTTCGACCACCTGAATGAAAGCCCCAAGGGCAAAACCTGTGAAGGGATGAAGGGCCTGCTGAAAGAAGGCGATGAGCGGGCTGGCGAAGGCGGCGAGGCAGAGGTGCTCGACGCAGGACTGATCGCGGCAGCGCAGCGGGTGGAACACTACGAGATTGCTGCGTATGGCTCGGCTCGCACCTACGCAGAGTTGCTTGGCGAAAGAGAGGCAGTGCGCCTGCTAAGCGAAACGCTGGAAGAAGAGAAGGCGGCAGACACAAAACTCACCCAAGTGGCAAAGAAGATCAACGTCGAAGCAAAGGCAGCTTAAAGAGCGAGTTATCGTGCGGGGTGCGAAATATATCTCGCACCCGCACGATTTTCTTTTGATCTGAGCAAACTTCTCACCCTCACTGCCATCAGAGATTGAGGTGGGCGTAGATGGCCTCCCCAAGAAAAGAGGGTTTGCATGTTTCTGATATTGGCGCTGGTTTTGATTCTCGCGTGGGTCGGTGGCTTCTTCATGTTTCACACCGCTGGATTCTTGATCCACCTGCTGCTCGTGTTCGCTGTGATTTCGATCATCTTCCACTTTCTGCGTGGCCGGTCGTCTACCGTCTAGCGAACATTTCAGCAGCTACTCTTGATAGTGCAAAAGGCTGAAGACATCGAACTCAGAGAATTTATCCCGCCCCTTCAGAAAGTCCAGTTCCACGGCGAAGGCGAGGCCGGCGATGTGTCCCCCCAGTTGTTGCACCAGCTTTACGGTCGCCTCCATCGTTCCCCCCGTGGCCAGCAGATCGTCCACCAGGACAACGTTCTGGCCCGGCTCGATAGCGTCGAGGTGAATCTCCAGCGAGTCCGACCCATACTCCAGATCGTAGGTAACGCGGGCCGTCGGAGCCGGCAGCTTTCGCGGCTTCCGTACTGGAACAAAACCTGCGTTCAGGCGGTAGGCGAGCGCAGGACCGAAGATGAATCCGCGCGCCTCGATGCCCAGCACCAGATCGATATCTCTTCCGATATAGTGGGCCGCCAGCGCGTCAATCAGCTCGGCAAAGCCCTTCTTGTCCTTCAGCAGGGTCGTGATGTCGTAAAAGAGAATGCCCGGCTTGGGGAAATCGGGAACGGTACGAACCAGTTCCTTTAACGGGTCGCAATTAATCGGGGAATGCTGTATCAATCTCGCGGACAAGTTGTTAGAACTCCTTCGGCTGAACTCTATCACCAGGCGCCTTCAATCTGAAACGGTCCAAGATCTTTTGATTCGCTTTCGGCCAGCTCGTGCTCGATGACGGCATCGACCCGGCTGCCGCGCGAACCCTTCTGCAGGGCAGCCTGCAATTCTGAAAGCTGTTCAACCTCTCCCGCCGCGACAACCTCAACGTGACCGTCTTCGGTATTGCGCACCCATCCATTTAGCCCGAGCGCGCCGGCTTCGCGATGCACATACCAGCGGAATCCGACGCCCTGTACGCGGCCTTTGATGAGGTAGTGACGGACCATGGTGCGGAGTTAGTGTTGCAGAAGTGGAGTTAGGGCGCAAGTTGGACAGCTGCTTACTCTGGCGGAGTGCGTCCGAGTAGAAAGCCTTCGAGTACCCAAATGCCGATGCTAATGAGCAAACCGCAGATGAACAGATACAAACCGAAGAAACCCAGAATCAGTGCTGGCAACGGGAAATCTCGAGGCAGTGTTCCGCCAAGCAGCATCATTTCGCAAGCCACTGCGACAAGAACAAACGCTAAACCGACGAGCCGAACAGTCTTGGCAACGAACTTGATTCGTCGCAGACCTTCCGAGGCCGGCATTTATTGATTCCTCTATTGCGGATCAATATACCGGAGAACTCAAGTTCGCCTGCAAACAAAATGGCACGACGAATCGCTTAGCCGCGAAGTGCAGAAATTTGACTAGACCCGAATTATGCCCGCGACAGATAAGCACCCTCGGCGGTATCCACGCGAATCTTTTCGCCTTCGTTGATGAAGGGAGGCACCTGGACGACGAGTCCGGTTTCGAGCGTGGCCGGCTTGGTGACCGAGGATGCGGTCGCCGACTTGAGACCCGGCTCGGTCTCGACGACGGTCAGTTCGACGGTCTGCGGAAGCTCAATACCGACCGGCACGCCGTCGAAGAACGACACGGTGATCTGGAGGTTGGGCGTGAGGTACTCAACAGCGTCGCCGAGAGTGTCGTGCTTGAGATGGGTCTGCTCGTAGTTCTCGGTGTTCATGAAGTAATAGTCGTCGCCATCGTTGTAGAGGAACTCCATCGCGATTTCGTCGACGACGACGCGCTCGATGGGATCGGGCGAGCGGAAGCGATGCTCGAACATGGCGCCGGTGCGCAGGTTGCGTAGCTTGGCCTGGATAAAGGCGCGCAGATTGCCGGGCGTGCGGTGCTCGACCGAAAAGACGGCATGCAGCTCGTTGTTGTGCTTGATGATCATGCCCGGACGCATTTGTGTGGCGGGAATCGCCATAAAGGGAAAAGCTCCTTACTTCAGGTTACTGGGAATTTTTGCAGCAGATTCCATCGCTGGACGCCGGATACTGCAAGGCCTGCGGAGGAAACACTCCAACCGTTGATTTTAGCAGGGTAAAGAAGTTGCAGTTCGTTGGCGGCTGGCTTACTTTCCTCCGAAGATGCGGGAGAAGAAACGGCCGATGCTGTGGAAGAATCCGCCCTGATTTGGCGGTTTCTGCGTCGGCGTCGGAGGTTGGGCGGTCGGTGCGGGCGCCGGGGTCGTTTCATCCGGAGCGGCGCCGGCAGCGTCGGCCTGAGCGGGATTCGGCGTTGTCTTTGCATCGTAGGTGATGGGCGCATCCACCTGAGCATGGGCTACGCCTGTGGGCACGACGGGCTGTGCGGGCGCGGGTGGTGGCGGCTTCAATCCCTCGCTTTCGGCCAGCGGAAAGGCAGTATCGGCGGGAGTCGATGATGGTCCCCCAAGGGGTTGACTGACGACAGGCTGGCCGGGTTTTGCGGGATTCGTACTGTTAGAAACGATGCCTGGAGCGGCGCTTGCGACGGACACCGGTGTTGCGGAGGGGCATCCGCACGGCTCGGTTTCGTTGTCGACGACCTGCTGCAAGCTGCCATGCTCAAACATCACGCGCTGGTTGGGCTGCACGCGATACAGACCGCCTTCGAACTGGCTGGTGACGGTTACATACGGCGCATTCGCCCCGTGGTTGTCGACGCAGGTGTCGCCTTTCTCGTTGGTACGGATCTTTAGGTCCGCCTGGCCAGGGCCGGAGATGAGAATGCGCAGGTCGGGCGTCAGCAATACGTCAGAATATTTGTCTGGCGTATAGCTGGCTTCGATCGCTCCCCGGTCAAGCGCGATCATGAGCGCGGAATCGGCGGTCGCGTCACCAGGATTTGTAGATGATGCGTCTTTTGACAGATGGACTTTCGTCGATGCACAAAGACGTAGTTCACCGCCGCGAGCCAGTTGAACATGCGCCGTTGCGTCGCCTGCGGTAATAGTTCCGTTATTGCCGATGCTGGCCTTTCCGTTTTCGACCGAGAGGGATCCGGAAAGGAAAACGCCTTCGGTCGGAACGTAGGCGATGGGCCGCTGTTGCGCGCTGCATGGGAGCACAACAGCGCATATCGCGAAAAGCATCAGCAAAAGGCGTACGCGCACTGCCTCAGAGCTCCAGAAAATTCTTGATGAGACGCTTACCATCGTCAGTCAGCACGCTCTCAGGATGAAACTGCACGCCTTCCACTGGATACCTGCGATGGCGCAGGCCCATGATGGTGCCGTCGGCGGTGCGGGCGGAGACTTCCAGATCTTCGGGGAGATTTTCCTGCGAAACGATGAGCGAGTGATAGCGGGTGCAGGTCATGGGGCTGGCGATGCCGGTGAAGACGGTTTTCCCGTCGTGTTCGACCTCGCTGGTTTTACCGTGCATCAGCTTCGGCGCGCGAACCACGTCTCCGCCGAAGGCCGCGCCGATAGCCTGGTGTCCGAGACAGACGCCGAGGATGGGGACTTTGTCGGCGAATCGCCGGATGAGGTCGATGCTGATGCCAGCCTCCTGCGGTGTGCAGGGTCCGGGCGAAAGGAGGATGCGCTCCGGGGCGAGTGCTTCGACTTCGCTAACAGCGAGCTCGTCGTTGCGGCGGATGGTCATCTCCGCACCTAGCTCGCCCATGTATTGCACCAGGTTGTAGGTGAAGGAATCGTAGTTGTCGAGAACAAAAACCATCGGGGACAAAGACCTTACGCTGATTCCAGTGTAACGCCCGCCCCGGAAGGTGCTAGCTGATGTTGTGAGGGACAAAATAAGCGCTGGGAATCCTTTCATCGAGAGTCGCCAGAACGGCGTCGTTCGCGCTCGCAAGTTGCGCCAGATGACCGTCAGTGGTCTGCCTTGGAGTCTTAACCCAGGAGGGAAGGTGCGATATGTCATGACCGTCCGGGATAAATGTAAGGGGCAAGGCAGCGGACTTTTTCAGGCGAAGTAATAGCGTTCGAGCCTGTGCGACGGTAAGTCCATAGTCCGACGCTTGCGCAAGCACTCTCACAAATCCTAGTTCTGTGATGGAGCAGGTTGCCAGGTCAGGAAACTGTTGCGCCCGCACCCAGCCAGCCATGCGATCGTGAAATTCGTGGTGAATGAATCCAAGCGCAACAAGGGCATTCACATCAAGTAGATACTTCACGGAAAGCTCGCCAAGATTTCCTCGACATCTCTGCTGCTCAATACGGGAGCATCAATCCCTGCACTCAGAACGGGAAGCCCGGTAACGGGATCGGTGATAATCCTTACCGGATGCGGCCGTTTCTTGCGGGGAGTCAAGACAATGCGTCCGGACTCGATATTGGCATCGAGCGGATCACCAGCACGGATGCCGAGCCGGCGGCGAAGAGGTCCCGGAAGAACTACCTGGCCTTTGGTTGAAACCCTAGTCTCCATGGTAAGACAACCTTACCTCCTTTTTTAGCTCCACGTAAAACTCTGCTATTCTTTCAGCCGAAAGTTTCGACTGCACGATCAAGTTTTCAGGAATTCCTCCTGTCGAGCGACGGAGCGTTCGGCGGCTTTTAGGGAAGCCGGACATCCAAGGCATTTGCGCCCAGAAAGGTGTCGTGGTATGAAACTCACTGCCCTTCTGCTTCTGGCTGTAGCCACTTCCACCTGTGTTGCGCAGAGCGCAGCACCTGCCCCGCAATCCCCGCATTCGCTGAATCAGAATCCCACGGTCGCAAGTGTAGATGCCGGGGCTTTGTCCCGTGCGGCCTCTGCCGTGGCTGCAGCAGCGGCGACCAAGGAACTCCGGAGAACGATGGACCGAGTGAACCAGGCGAGTTGCCCTGTGGTGCTCACCGGTGCGGGACTGACACCGTACCTTATGCTGCTCAATACCTCAGGCGATCCATCGGGGAACAGCCTCGATCTTGAGTTTCGCAATGCAAGCGGCAAGGAGATTCGCTCGATGGAAATTTCGGCGCGGATCCTGGTGAAGAGAAGCATCTATGATCTCGACTACCTTCCGGCGATTCGTCTATACCTGACGGCCTACGGGACCAAGAGCGTGGATGCGACCTTCGCTCAGCTTCGCCGCCTGTCTCTGCCGGAGGACATACACCCCACGCTGGTGGAGGGCATCACGCTGGAGCAGGTTATCTTCGCAGACAGCACGACCTGGACGTCGGGAGGCAATCAGTACTGTGGCTTCTCGCCGAGTCAGATGCTGCAGGTGGCTCGCTGATCAGCTCCTGGCGCGCTCGATCGCCCGAACGACAGCGCGCGCTTTGTTCACGCTCTCTTCGTACTCGCTTTCCGGGATGGAATCGGCGACGATGCCGGCTCCCGCCTGGATGTAGCCCTGTTTCCCCTGCATCAGCAGCGTGCGGATGGCGATGCACGAAGTGAGATTGCCGGAGAAGTCAGCGTAGAACACGCTGCCGCCGTAGATGCCGCGCCGGGTCGGTTCCATCTCTTCGATGATCTCCATGGCACGAATCTTGGGCGCGCCGCTCAGGGTGCCGGCGGGGAAGCAGGCGCGGAAAGCGTCGACAGCGCTGAGATCTTTGCGCAGATTTCCCTCGATCGAGCTGACCAGGTGCATGACGTGGGAGTAGCGCTCGACGAACATGAGGTCCTTGACCTTGACGCTCCCGTACTCGCTCACGCGGCCCACATCGTTGCGGCCGAGGTCGACAAGCATCACGTGTTCAGCACGTTCCTTCTCATCGTGCAATAGCTCATCCTCGTTGCGCAGGTCTTCTTCTTCGCTGCTTGAGCGCGGCCGGGTTCCGGCGATGGGGCGATATTCCACGCGCTGGCCCTGCACGCGGACGAGCAGTTCGGGAGACGATCCGACAATGTGGGTGTCTACCTTCGAGCTGCGGGGGCTTCTTGAGCCGCGAGCCCCGGTCTTCATGAGTCCAAAACGCAAAAAGTACATATACGGTGACGGATTCACGATGCGCAGAGCGCGATAGACGGAGAAGGGCTCGACTCCGGGTTCGACATCGAAGCGTTGCGAGAGCACGACCTGAAAGACGTCTCCCGCGGCGATGTATTCCTTGGCGCGTTCGACTGCATGGAGAAAATCCTTCTTCTTCGTCTTCGACTCGATCCTGAGCTTGCCCTGAGCCTTCCTCGGCTTTACCGGAGGCAGCGGGCGCGCCAACCGCTTTGCGAGACGACTCAAGCGGCGCAGGGCATCGTTGTACGCGGCCAGCGGCTTTTGTCGGCGCACGTCGGCAGTGACTATGAGGAGGATCTCCCTTTTGACATGGTCAAAGGCAAGTACTTCATCGAAGAACATCAGGCAGGCGTCGGGCATGCCGAGATCGTCTTTCGTTTGTTCGGGCAGGCGCTCGATTTGCCGGACGACGTCGTAGGCGAAGAATCCTACGGCGCCGGCGGTAAACGGAGGCAGGCTCGGCAGGCGTGCCGGTGTATGCCCTTCAAGCTCCTGTTTCCAGAGCGCAAAAATGTCGCCGTCAATCTGGCGTGTCTTCCGCCTTTCGGTAATCTCGATGGTTCTGCCTTGCGAGACCATTTTGCGATACGGCCGAATGCCGATGAAGGTATAGCGGCCTACATTTTCTCCGCCTTCGACGGACTCGAGCATGAAGCACTCTGGTTCGTCGGCGGCCAAGCGCAAAAACGCGGTCACGGGGGTTTCAACGTCCGCGGTGAGGAGCTGGTAGAGAGGCACAAGCGTGTGAGTGCGCGCGAGACGGAGGAACTCAGAGCGCGCGGGGAGGGCGGTGGTTTCGGATCGCATGGTCAAAGGCAATGGTAAACCGGGACTGGCCGTCCGGGCGGCGGCAGGCGCGGCACGCGACGCCCGCATGAGCATCTCGTCTATCCCCAATTGGCACCATCCGAGGTAACCCCTCCGAGCACTGTCAAGCCTTGCGGGGGGTCAATTTCGAAGCCTATACTCGATGAGTTTGGGCAGAATTGGGTTTTGGTCAATGGGGCCGGCCTGCGCAATTGGCGCAGATTTGTAAGTTGGCCCTTGTAAGACGTTGAAGGACAGACGCATCCGGCTACTGAGGGACCAGCAGATGCGTCTGGGGTCCGTGATCACCGGGGGCCGCGATTCAAGAAGCGTTCATTCCGGTGGCGGAAAATCGGCCCTTAGAGTGTTAGCAGGAGTAAAGGAACTTTATGGCAACCATTTCTCTCGAGCAGGAGATCAATCCCTGGGAAGCCCAGGCTGCTCGGTTCGACTTCGCAGCACGAAAACTTAACCTCGACGAAGGCTTGTGGAAGGTGCTGCGCTACCCCTCTCGGGAAATCATTGTGCATTTCCCGGTTTCCATGGACGACGGCCGTATTGAAGTCTTCACCGGCTTCCGCGTGCAGCACTCGGTCGCGCGTGGTCCAGGTAAAGGCGGCATCCGCTACACGCCCGACGTTTCGCTCGATGAAGTGCGCGCCCTTGCCAGCTGGATGACCTGGAAGTGCGCCGTGGTCAACATCCCCTTTGGCGGCGCCAAGGGCGGAGTGATCTGCGATCCCAGGAAGATGTCTGCCGGCGAACTGGAGCGCATGACGCGCCGCTATACCGCCGAGATCATTGAATTCATCGGGCCGGAAAAGGACGTTCCCGCGCCCGATGTCAACACCAACGAGCAGGTAATGGCGTGGATCATGGACACCTATTCCATGCACATGCGCCAGACAGTCACGAGTGTGGTGACCGGTAAGCCGATCAACATTGGCGGATCCCGCGGCCGCCGCGAAGCCACAGGGCGCGGCGTTAGCGTGGTGTGTGACGAGGCACTCAAGCACCTGCATATGCGGCGCGATGGATGCCGGGTGATTATTCAGGGCTTCGGCAATGTCGGCTCGAATGCCGCCAAGCTGATGCAGGATAAGGGCTACAAGATTGTCGGTGTCGCCGAATTCGAGGGCGGTCTCTTCAACCCCAACGGCATCGACACCTGCTCGCTGATCGAGTATCGCCAGCGCAACGGCTCCATCCTCGGATTCAAGGGCGCAGAAGCCTATGATCCGATCGAAATGCTCACCGCTGAGTGCGAAATCCTGATCCCGGCGGCGACCGAAAATGTGATCACCAGCCGTAATGCCGATCGCATCCAGGCGCGCATTGTCTGTGAGGGCGCGAATGGACCTACTACTGCGGTCGCCGATGAGATTCTCGCCGACAAGCGCGTCTTCATCATCCCGGACATTCTGGCGAATGCGGGCGGCGTGACTGCTTCCTATTTCGAGTGGGTGCAGGACCGTCAGGGCTATTTCTGGAAGGAAGCCATCGTCAACGAACAGCTGGACAGCATTCTCGCCGAGAGCTTCGATGACGTCGTCCGTTACTCCGAAGCTCACAACGTCAACAACCGCATTGCCGCTTATATGCTGGCCATCGACCGTGTGGCTTTCACGATCAAGCAGCGCGGCATCTACGCCTGAGGACTGGCCGTCCAGGCACACGCGCTTCGCGCCATCCTGGTTTCGGACGTTTCGGCCACTCTCGTTGGTCGCGGAATGGAGAATCGGGGCACCGTAAAGGGTGCCCCGTTCTTCGCACCGGCAGCCCCCGAAACACAGCTCCTTAGCGGCTCGCCGGAGAGAGCTTGCCTGGAAATCCGCGCGCCGGTTTCGCATTTCCCTGTGGCCTGGCCGCCGCACGCATCTCATCCATGTTCTGCCAGTAGAGGTCGAGAGCCTTCCGGCCGCGGCGCACAAGCGCTGCCGTCGTCAGGGTGCGCTTACGCTCTATCGTCTTCTCAATCTCGATAAGACCGACCTCTTCGAGACGAGTGAGTTGCACTGAAAGGTTTCCGCGGGTCAATCCAGTAGCACGCTCAAGGAAAAGAAAATCCGCGCGCTCGCATGCTGCCAGTACCGTAAGAATGGCCAGCCGCGCCGGTTCGTGAATTACCCTGTCAATCTCCGGCAAAGGACGTTGTGGCTCAGTCATACGTAACCTCCGGACGTGCGGGGAGGAGATGGTTGAGAAGCCAGTGATCCTAGAGGCTCAGAACAAGAAGTGTCGCGCAAATGATCTCCAGAAGAAGCAACTTCGATGAATGCAAAAGAGGCACAAAGGGAACGCTGAGGATGGCGAAGAAAATAACCGCGGACCCTGCAACGTACAAAGCGCGTAGCAGTTGAATAAAGCCATTAGCGGGAGCAGGATAGAAGCATCTCGGCACAGTTAGCCACAGCGCAACCCACAAATTCAGAGCGCTCTGGTGTGCGTCCAGGCCACGGAAAAGACCAGTTCCAACAAAGATAGCCCAAATCCCAAGCCAGGCCCAGAAAAGGCCAGAAGAGCGCCGCCGTGGAGCAGGGTTGGTGTCCAGAATACTAAGCGGCCTTGATTGATAGAATTCGGGGCCGCGATTCTGAACCATTCCGTATCGTTTGTACCAGGCATGAATGCATGGAACCCCGACGGGAAGGAAAAGCGCGATGATACTGAGGGCGACGATCAGTATGTGCCCGCGCGAAAGCTGTGTCGAGGAGCTTAGGAAACACAACAATCCGGCCCAGAACCACGCAAAATAAAGACCCTGCAAGTCATGGAAGTGCTCAGTAAGGTAACGAAGTTCCTCTCCACGGCGGGTTGATGCGAGCAAAGTATCAGTATGTACCATTCGTTCTTCCTTCAGATCGCCGTCCCCCGGGGCTCTTGACGCGATATTCTTGAGCGAAGTTTACTCCATGAACTGATTCACGGAAAGAATTAATACGCAGAAAAAAGCGGTTCGGATCTTAACCGCTGTGACTCTCGCAAGATGGATATGGACAGTGAAAGTAAACGCCGCCAGGCGGGTAGTGGGCCATCGTCTTGAAAGCAGGTTGGACGCAAACTCTGATGCGGAGAATCCATTTGCTCCTGACAGGCTCCGCGAGCCCAAACGCCATCCTCGCTGGTGCATAATGACCGTAGGGGCGGAGCGTGATGTGCGCTCCAGAGTCCTTCGAGCCCGCCGAGCGAAATTCGTGAATCTGCCCAACTCCATCACGATGATCCGGATCTTCGCGGTGCCCATCCTCATCTGGATGCTCTCTCCGCATTTTCCGCATAGCGGCTGGCATGGCGAGCAGGAGATTGTCGCCTCGTTGTTCTTCATCCTGGTTTCCATCTCGGATGGAGTCGATGGCTACCTCGCCCGCCGCCGCGGACAGATCACAACGATGGGCATGCTGCTCGATCCGCTTGCCGACAAGCTGCTCATTACGGCCGCCTACATCGCGCTCGTCGAGTACAACCCGCATGTCGTCAAGCCCTGGATTGCCGTCCTCGTCATCGGCCGGGAGTTCCTGGTCAGCGGCCTGCGCTCTATTGCCTCCGCCGAGGGTTTCACCATCGAGGCGAGCGATCTGGGGAAGCTGAAGACGGTCATACAGATTGTTTCCGTTGTGGCGGCGGTCCTCGCGCATGGCTGGTACGAGTGGCATTTCGGATGGTTCATCATGCCGGTCGATCTTATCGCCGTGGTCGGCGTCTATTGGATGGCTCTCGTGTCGACGATCTCAGCGATCGACTACTTCGTCGGCTTCTGGCGCAAGATCGAGCATGCATCCAGCGGAAGGCGCAGGCGCGACAACAGCTTTGTCCTCTCTCGCCGCAAGAAGGACCTGCCCGCAGCCAATAAAGTCTGAGCCCCCGCTCCGCTAGCGTCTCAGCTGTATTGTCCCCGCTTCGAGCGTCTTGCCCACGGTGATTGGGTGGAATTCCATGTCGGCTGGGATCTCGGCGGTCAGAGGCTTTTCCAACAGGATTAAGTTCGGGGATAGACCGACGAAATTTCGCAGCGGCTCAGGATCGGCATAGCGGCGAGCCTGATCGAGAGTGTCGGGAGAGCTCACGAGATATACCTGCTGCAGCGGTCGTCGCACCGCGAACAGTAAGGATGGCAACTGCGCAACTACTTCCTCCTGCCAGAGAAGGATGGGTCCGGGGAGACTCGCCACACCGGGGTGGGCAAGCGCCGTATCCAGCAGTGTCTCGGCCTCGCGATCCGCATGGAGCACGGTTCCAGTGGCGCTTCGGGTCGTGGTAAGACTTTGCCGGAGAGATTTTGTCGTTGCCGGCGCGACGCCAAGCGCGGCGAGAGCTATGAGTCCAGCCGCCCAGACAAACTGGCGGCTGCGATTTTCAAGTTGGGCAGCGAGCCAGTCTCCCGTGAGCAGCGCCAGCGCAGGATATGCCGGGAAAATATATTTTGGACTTCGCGTCGCCACGACCGAAAAAAAAATCAGCACCACCGCCGCGAACGCCACCCACTCGCGCAACTCGCGACGTCGCGCCTGCCACCACAGGGCAAATGGAAGAAATAACAGCCACGGTGACGTATACGCGGCCAGCACCTTGGCGTAGAACCACCAGGGCGTTGTGTGGCCCTCCATCTGGCTTGTGGCCCGGGTAATTACATGCAGCCCAAGGTACTCGCGCAGAAAATCGCGACCAAATGTATGCAGTATGTACAGATGCCAGGGCAGCACCAGCGCCGCGAAAAGGCAGAGCCCACCGAGAAAGGGCCAGCCAAGCTGGCGCCAGCTCCACCGGTTCCATACAGCCAGCACCACCATCGCCAGGACCAGAGTCACGCTGGCGGCGCCCTTGGTCATTGCCGCTACGGCAAATCCCGTCCAGAACCAGTACCAGCCGGTTAATTTGCCGGCCCGGACATTGGCCAGGCCCAACAGAGCCGCGCAGCAGCCCATCGCCAGCAGGGCGTCCAGCTCCCCGATACGGGCGACGCGCAGGAATCCTAAGCCGGTCAGGAGAATGAGGGTGGCGATCCACGCAGCTTTCCATCCGCGGGCTCGCAGGGCTACGGAGTGCACGATGCTCACGATCCCCACGCTCGCCAACGCCGAGCCTGCTCGCGCCCAGAACTCGCTGACGCCAAAGAGGCGGAAAAAGATCGCCGTCAGCCACAGAGCTAATGGGGGCTTCTCAAACCAGGGCTGAAAATGCCATTGGGGGACCAACCATCCACGCCCCAGAAACTCCCGGGCGACTTCGGCATAGATGCCCTCGTCCCAATCGGCCAGGGCTTTGTGACCAAGCCGGGGAAACAGCACCGAAGCAGAAACCAGCATCGCCAGGGCTACGGAAACCGCGGCATGTCGCGCAGAAATCGAGTTCAATTCCTGAGAAGACACACATCTGGAAGAAGACTTCTGCCCGCCTGCTGGGGACGGCGAAGTCACGCTTGGCTCTGAAATCGCAAGGGGCGGGGTCTCAATGGCGGTATTTTACGTCTTGGGGACGGGGGAAAGCGCGGTCTTTCACGGAGACCGCAAATTTGTTCGATCAACCAGTGCGTCTTTTTGCACCGGTCTTTCCGTCTCTTGATTGAGAGGTTCGCGCGGGCAGCTCTTCCAGAGAATTTTCCCGGTTCGATCCTCCAACATGGAAAAGCCCCGGTGGTTCGTGGGTCCGCTGGGGCTCTCCTGTTTTCAGTTCCTGAGTCGGTTATGCCGACGCCGCATGCCCATGCGGATGGGCTGCGCGCGTCAACTGGTGTACGAAGTGGTAAGGCGGCCAGGGTCCGGAGAGCTGCATCTGGCAGTCCTTCATCAGCTGACTCGCGCTCGAGTACTTGTTCTGGTACCGTTCCACACATTTGTGATCGATCAAGTGGGCGATGTCGAGGAGCATTTTCCCGGCATCCGTGCGCTTGCAGGAAATCTCCTCGGCCAGCGGCGAGAACATCCGGTGCATCTGCACAGATACCGCTCGCGCCTTGGTCTGGCGCTCGCGCTGCAGGGTGGCACTCTCGCGAAGGTTGGTTAAGTATTCCCGGCCAACCCTGCTAACTTCGGCAGGAATTATGCGCCGTATCTGTTCGCGGCAGCAATCGTCGAGCGTCACCTTCAGGTGCATCTCGGCCTTGCCGCGCAACCGTTCGATATTGGTAATAAACTGCCGCTGATTCGATCGAATCGAGCGACGAAGGGCGTCGTCATCGGCAAACACAGTGCCAAAGCGGAAGGGGAGCACTGTCGAAGTCTTGAAGCAGTCCGCAATCACGCGCGCGTGATCCATGGCTGCCTTCTGATTGAAATTGTCTACTGGGGAATGTTCGCTGACGATAACGGCTAAATCACTGGCTGGGTAGAGGAAGACTTGGTTGCCCTGAATGCCCGAAACTGCTTCCATTGGAATTGGTTTACGGTGACGAATTAGCTCAGGGAAGGCTTGTTTTTCTGTGATGCAGTAGGCATACCATGCCATAGAGAGTCGCTCCACGCGGGCTTTACGAAGAATTGAGACATCTGGCAATTTCGAGGATTGGCTGCGTGTTTCTTGATCTCCGCTGCGTTCGCTCAAACGGCGAACTGCAACGAACCTGCAACGAACTGGAACTGGAACGTATGCTATCCCCGCGAGTTGAGAACTGGCAATACTCGGTGCCTTTTCCACAGTAAAGTTAGCAAGAGAATCGCAATCCGCTTCGGTATTACTGGAAGTTTTGTTCGCCAAATCAACAGAACTTGCCGACGGTAGAAATCCAGGCTTGAGAGGCGACATTTGTGGAGCAGGCTACCCCATCCCGAACTGCGCTCCGTGTAGCGTTGCGTCGCGCCGCACACCAGCTCTACGACTCGCCGATGGTCTTCCCGGACCCGATTGCCATCCCGATCCTGGGAGAGGCTTACGCGGAGGAGCTGCGGCGGACTCCTTTACGGCCTGATCGACCCTTCTCTGTTGCACTACGGGCCTTTCTGTTGGCACGCAGCCGTTATGCCGAAGACAACCTGGGCCGTGCGGCTGCGGGCGGCATTGGGCAGTATGTTCTGCTCGGGGCGGGCCTCGACACCTTTGCGTATCGGAATCCTTACCCGGAGTTGCGAGTGTTTGAGGTGGATCATCCGGCGACGCAGCGATGGAAGATCGAACTGCTGCAGCGCGGCGGTATTTCCATTCCGGGCAGCCAGACCTTTGTGCCGGTGGACCTCGAGAGCCAGTCGCTCTCGGCGCAGCTTCAGGTTGCGGGCTTCGACCACACCGCGCCAGCCTTCTTTGCGTGGCTGGGTGTGGTTCCGTACCTGACGCTGGCCGCATTCCGGGCTACGCTCGGCTTCATCGCGGAGCAGCCGGAGGGAAGCGGGGTGACTCTGGACTACGGGCAGCCGCGCGATGCTCTGCCCTTCGTGGAGCGGCTGGCGCATGACTCTTTGGCATTGAGAGTCCAGCTGGCGGGCGAGCCCTTCCAGCTTTTCTTTACACCGGCGGAGATCGCGGCGGAGTTTGCAGGCTTTGGGAGCATCGAGGATCTGGGTTCAGCCGAGATCAATGCGCGGTACTTCCGGGGACGGGCGGATCAGCTGGCCGTTCGGGGCGCGGCGGGACGGCTTCTTTGCGCGTGGAAGTAGGTTGCGGCTTGGGGAAGGTCCGCTTCCGATTAATAAGCAGGTGACTCGATGTGGCACTGACGCATCCGAACTTGGGGGAGAGAAGACGTTGCCGACGAGAGCGATCGACCGCCGTAACTTTGTGAAGTTCGCCACAGCTGCGGGAATTGCTTTGGCATCGGGCCACGGTTTTGTACTCGCAAGGAGACAAAGTGACGATGCGTTTCTTGATGAGTGGTCGAAGCGGTGCTTTCGCTACTTCTGGGACGCGAGCGATCCGGAAACCGGCATCTGCCGTGACCTGATCCACGGGAACCCCGACGACAATGTGAGAAAGGGTGACGAGGCGCGTGGAAGCACGGGCGTCACAGGTTTTTGCCTGACCGCCATGTGTATTGGCGCGGAAAGAAAGTGGATTCCGCGGACGCAGGCGAAAGACCGGGTTCGCCGCGCCCTGCGCAGCTATACGAACGGTAAAGTGCAAGCTGTGAATGGCTGGTTTTACCACTTCAATGATGTTCATACGGGTCAGCGATGGAAGGACGTCGAGGTTTCGACAAGTGACTCGATCTGGCTCCTTGCTGGAGCACTCGCCTGCCGTCAATGCTTTCATGAAGACCGCGAGATTGGAGACCTGGCCACACTTCTGTATAGCCGGTACGACTTTCTCTGGATGGCGAATGGCAACGGTGAGCTGCTATCTCATGGGTGGCGGCCCGAGGGCTTTATCAAGTTCCGGTACGAGAAATATTGCCAGCTTGCGGCGATGTACTTGCTGGGCATAGGCTCGCCGACGCACCCTCTGCCGCCGGACGCGTGGTACGCATGGGAGCGCGATCCGAATTCCTATGCCCAATACAACTACATCGGTAAGTCATTGCTCTGGACCTATCAATATCCCTTTGCATGGTTCGATTTTCGGGGTCGCCGCGAGGTTCGCGGGACAAAAGTGGATTGGTTTGAGAACTGCCAGATCGCGACCCGCGCTCATCGTGAGTGGTGCAGCACAGAGCTCTCGAAGCAGTTCCCCGCCTACTCAGCGGACATCTGGGGAATCACAAGCTCATCGAGCCCCAATGGCTACCGGGCATGGGGCGGCCCGCCCATGCAATCGAAAGTGGATGGAAGTGTCGTATCCTGCGCCGCAGGCGGCTCCCTGATGCTCACGCCGGACATTTGTGTTCCCGCCGTGCATGCGATGAAAGCTAAATATGGCGACAAGATATGGGGCAAATACGGACTTGCCGATGCATTCAATCCGGAAACTGGATGGGTATCTACCGATACCCTGGGCCTGGATGTAGGCATGACACTGCTCAGCGCGGAAAATCTCCGGCAGGGAAGTGTCTGGAATTGGTTCATGGCCAATCCGGAGCCTCAGAAAGCCATGCACCTCGCCGGTATTGAGACGGTCCAGGGTAACTCCAATCGATAGGCAGACGCTTTGCAGCGTCTCGTGATCTGACAGGCGGCGCGTTGCGGATTGCAAACGCGGAGAGTGGATAGCCTAACTTCGCTTCGTACTCGTCCGCAGACTTTCGGGGCTCGCAGCGCAATTTTCACTTCCATCGTACCGCATGCTTCGTTTACTCTCACCGCACCGATGCCTCTACATCTCATGTGTAAGAACCTTGCTGCCCTGCTTCTCTTGTTTGCCACCATCCCTGCCTCGGCGCGTGACTCAACCGAGCATTGGTTTGAATTGCAGAGTCCGCACTTTGTTGTCCTGACCGACTCCAATGAAAAACAAGCTCGCCGCATTGCGAGCCAGTTTGAGCGAATGCGTGCCGTCTTTCACACACTCTTTCCCACGGCAACCGCCGACGCGGGCTCACCGATCGTCGTCGTCGCGTTGAAAGATAAGAAGGACTTCCAGGCTCTCGAACCCGCGGCCTATCTTGCCAAGGGCCAACTCGATCTCGCCGGGCTCTTTCTGCGAGCTCCAGACAAGAACTACGTCCTGCTTCGACTCGATGCCCAGGGCGAGCACCCCTTCGCGACGGTTTATCACGAATACACCCACCTCATGTTGAGCAAAGCAGAAGAGTGGCTGCCTCTCTGGCTCAACGAAGGGCTTGCGGAGTTTTACCAGAACACCGATATCCAGGACAAAGATGTGCTGCTCGGCCAGCCGAGCCCGGACGATATACTCTACCTCCGCCAGAATCGTCTGCTCCCACTGACCACTCTCTTCAAAGTGGACCACGCGTCCCCGTATTATCACGAAGAGCAAAAGGGCTCTATATTCTATGCCGAGTCATGGGCGCTGACGCACTACCTCGAGGTCACAGACCGCGAAAAGAGCACCGATCGTCTCGGGGACTATGTCAAACTTGTCAGCCAACATCAGGATCCAGTCACCGCCGCGCAAAACGCCTTCGGCGACCTGAACCAGCTGCAAAAAGCACTGGAGGCCTATATCGATCAGGGCAGCTTCAAGCTCTTCAAGATGAATTCGGCGGTCACCTTCGATGAGTCCTCACTCCAGGTCCGTCCGGTTTCGGCGTCCGAGGCCGACTCGGTCCGAGCGGATGTTCTCGTCTATAGCGATCGGATCAAGGATGCCCAGGCGCTGCTCGACGCCACCCTGCGCGACGACCCGAACAACGCCCTGGCTCATGAATCCATGGGCTATCTGAAATTCCGTGAGGGCGACTTCGCGGCCGCGAAGAAGTGGTATGGCGAAGCCGTGCAGCTCGACTCTCACAGTTATCTCGCGCATTATTACTTTGCCGCGATGTGCCTGAATGAGGGTGATACCAGTCATGATGAAGCGATCGAATCGAGCCTGCGCACCGCCATCAAGCTAAATCCGAGCTTTGCTCCGGCGTACGACTCGCTTGCCATGTTGTATGGCTCCCGACATATGAAGCTGGGTGAAGCCCACTTGCTTAACGCGCAGGCAATATTGCTTGAACCCGACAACCTGAACTTCCGCCTCAACGCAGCCAATGTTCTGATGGAGCAGGAACAGTTCGCAAGTGCAATCAACGTCCTGAAACTTGCCGCTCATGTGGCTAAGACTCCGGCCGAAACCGCTTTGGTCCAGAGCCGTCTGGACCAGGTCGAGCAGTTCCATTCTTCGATCGATCGTGCGCGAAGCGCAAACGCCGAAGCCATGACACAGGCATCGGTGGTGACAAGTTCGAACAGCAGAGTGGTGGTAACGACCGAACCGGCACCGCCGGCGGGGCCGAAATATCCCACGGAAGCACCATCCGGGCCTCGGCACACGGCGAAGGGCATTCTTCGTAGCGTGCAGTGCTCCTATCCTTCGGTGATCACACTCGGGATTGAACAGGGGGGCAAAACGGTTTCACTCTACAGCAACAACTATTACAAGATTGCTTTCTCGGCCACCAACTACACGCCGGCCAGCAATTTCAATCCCTGCAAGGGCATGGAAGGGATGAGGGCCCTCGTCGAATATGCGGAAGTGTCCGACAAAACGATTGCCGGTCAGATACTCTCGATCGAGCTTACGAAGTAGGCCACGCGCTCCGAGGCTAGATCTGAGAATAGGACGTGGGGCTGAGCAGCAGGTTCGAGATGTTGCTCACGATCGATTCGAAGCTGTATCTGGGGTCGGATGAGAGTGTCTTCCAAGCCGGGGCGTTGCGAAATGCGTCCCACTTCACATTCATCTCTGCCAGATCGGCGAAGGTCAGCATGTAGGTCAAGTTGGGCAAGCGAGACCCAATAAGGGTGTCGCCGTAAAAGACCTGTCCGAAGCCCGCCTTCTGGAAGATATCGAATTCACCGTGGTGGAACATTTCAACCTTTCGAACGTGATCCTGATTGCTCGGGCTTTCATAGGTGCGCAGTTGAAACAGCCGCTTGCCATGTTGCGCAGTGGCTGCGGGCACAACCAGATGCGGCCAGCCCTCGAAGGCGATGAGCAGCGAGCTCTCAACCCGCTGGAAAGCAGGTTCTTTGGCGGGAGCGTTCCAGAAGGGTTCGGCCGCCTTCATGAACGCATCATCGTGAGGCAGGCGCAGTTCGGCGGTGGCCAGCGTCTCAAGCGAAGTGCCCGGCAGGAGCAGGTAGATTGTTGGGGTCTCCGGGCCGATGTCGAGATTGAAAGCGCCGACGGGCGAGATGCCAAGCCGGTTGAGCGCCGGTATCAGCGCGTCGGACACATAACTGTTGGTGAGGTGGCTCTCGGGACCCGACTGCAGGTGATATTTGCGAAGCTCATAATATTCACGAGGCTTCCCCGATGGCGCCTGCGCCGCAGACTGTTTTGCGAAGGCGAGAGCGGATGCGGCGAGGGACGAAGTCAGAAATTGGCGTCTTTTCACGGGGCCTCCATTCAGGGTTCTCCGGTTGTCAAAGGCGATTGCGGGTTGCCTCTAGTGTGCCACGCGGGCGAGCAGGACGGCGGTCATCACGATCACTGTCACAAGCAGAACGCCGAGTCCGATGCCGGCAATACGCACCAGTCCGGTAAGAGACTCCACACCCTCGGCGAGCTTTGTCTGGGTTACGGCCTGTTTTTCCGATGTGTCGCTCAGTCGAGTGAGTTCTTCTTCAAGAAGCTTCAGCTGGAGCGCTTGATCCTGCACGGCGATGTTCAGGTCACGCTGGATCGCCTGTATTTTGGCTACGGTCTGACGCACCTCATTCGACAAGCCCGCGTTCTGCAACGGGCCGAGTGCGACGTCGAGGAGCGGCAGAAGACGCGTGAGGTGAGGCAGAAGAGGTTTGAGCTGGAGCAGGACTTTCCACATAGGGTTTTCTTTAGAGTTGTTGGCTTGTTCCGGGATCAGGATCTCCGCGGGCTTGTCGTCGGAGGCAAGGTCGATCAGCCGGTCTACGCGCGGATAGGCGGGATTCGGGTTGGCGGCTTCACCCGCTTTTGCTGGTTTTGCCGGTTTTTCATCATTCATGGAGGACGCCCAATATCAAGACAGTCATGAGATGCAGCGAGCGCCTACTTGGCGGAGCTCGATTTGGAGGGCTCCGCCTGTCTGGTCGCTTCGGCCTGCTGGCGCAGGGCATGAACCACCATACGCAGCATTTCTTCCTCGGGGGCGGGCTTGCCTGTCCAGATCTCGAACTGTCTCGCGCCCTGGTGAACAAACATCTCCACGCCAGTAACCACGGGAATACCCTTCTCTCGCGCCATGCGGATGAGCGGCGTATCGAGAGGGTTGTAAACCAGGTCGAAGACCAGCCGCGCATTGATCTCACTGGGCTCAAGCAGGCTTGCGGGCTTGACTCCGTGCATACCGGCAGGCGTGGCGTTGATGATGACATCGAAACTGGTCTTGGCCAGCTGCTCGCGTTTGAAGGTCTTGGCCTTGGCCTGACGCGCCAGTTTCTGTGCGGTCTCGGCGGTGCGGTTCAGCACGAATACTTCCGCCCCCTTGTCCCTGAGCCCGAAGACGGCGGCGCGCGCAGCACCTCCTGCACCCAAGACGAGAACCTTTGCGCCTTTCAACTGCAAACGGCGCTCGAGTGGGCGGACGATGGCGGCGACGTCAGTGTTGAAGCCGTAGAGCTTGCCCTCCTGCGAGCGGACGACGGTGTTGCAAGCACCGACCTTCTCCGAGAGGGGATCGGTCTTTTCCAAGTGCTCGAGAATCTCTTCCTTGAGCGGCATGGTGACGGCCAACCCGCTGATGGGAACCTCGCGCACCAGGGTGAGCAGGTCGCTGAGCCTGGTGGTCTGCAGGGCCAGGAAGACTCCGTTTACCGTCTCGCGGCGGAAGGCCGTGTTCATCATGAGTGGCGAGAGCGAATGCTTGATGGGATTCCCGGCAACGCCATAGACCTTGGTGGCGGCGTCGAGCTGGTCGATGCGGTAGGTCTCTTCGAGGGTGCGGGCGGAAATCTGCCCAGGTCCTGTTTCTTGGCCCACATGCGCGGCCGCGAAGGTGAAGACGCTACCCGCGCGCAGACCCAGGATGCGGCTGATGATGCCTTGGTCGCCCATGCAGATGCCGATGACATTGGCCAGATCGCGCGTGCGTTCAAGGAAGCGCATCATGGTGACGTTGTCGGCCAGCGTTTTGGCAGTGGAAACAATTTTGATGAACTCGGGCTCGTAGGGGCGGATGCGCTCGAAGATGCCGTCGAGATCCTTGGTCGTCGAGAAGTCGTGGTAGCTGATAAGCAGCGCCGCGCCGTGTGCGTGCAGCTTGTCGAGCTGGCCGCTCTTGAGGGCCTCGGCCGTCTGCAGCTCAACATCGACGAGGTGGAATCCCGAGGATGCCGCTTTTTCCAGCACTTCCATCTCGGCGGCGATGGTGCCCTTGAACTTGCCGCCGGTTGCGACTCGCCGGCAGGTGGCAACTGCTGTCACCTCGCTGCGCTCTCCCAGAAACTGCTTGATTTTGGCCAGCGCAGTCAGTGGCGTGGGCAGGTAGTCCAGACGGAATTCGATAAACGTGTTCTCGCGCACCGCCTCCGTCGCCTTCTCCACCATTTCGGCGGGAGTCGATCCGATGATGGCAACGCAGACTTTCCCTATCCGCGAGCGAATGAAATGGGGGGAAAGCGCCGTCACCACGCGCTCCTTGCTGGCGGGCGCTTCGTGCAGATTTTTGTGAGTGGCTTTCATGGGCGGCAATTGCGGCATCTTACCGGGTGCGTCGATAGGATGCAACCTCTCTTCCGTGAATCCTTTTAACCCGCCTCATTTCGACTCGCGGAGGAGTTCCTGCGTTACCCTTCTAGGTGGATAAGAGGTGGCACGTATGACCGACGTGGCGAGCCAACCGCCTATGAGCTCTTCTTTCGGGAGCCTTTCCCCCGAAGATAACTTTCCTCATCCCTGGAATCCGGACGGCTCGGGTTCGATTTCGACCGCCAGCCTGGAGAGCTGGGTCAGCGCCCGGCTCTCCCATCACCAAAAGGCCATCGACCGGCTGCTCGCGATCGAGGGGCCTCGCACGGCTGATAACACGCTACGCCGGTATGATGAGGCGGTCGCGGAACTATCGGCGATGGGTTCGCAGACCGCTCTGCTCAACAGTGTGTATCCAGACAAGGCGATCCGCGACACGGCCCAGGACCTGACACAGACCATCGCCCAGGCAGGAGTGGCGCTGGGGCTGAATCAGGATGTCTACAAGGCGCTGAGCGGGATTCCGCTCGACGGGCTTGACGATGCGACCCGGCACTATCTTGAGCGCACGCTGCTGCAGTATCGGTTGGCTGGCGTGGACAAGGACGACGCCACCCGCGCGCGCATCAAAGAACTGCAGGAAAAGGCGACCCAGCTGTCGCTTACCTTCAGCCGCAATGTGCAGGAAAACGTGAATACGGTCACGGTCGAGGACCCGGCAGAACTCTACGGTCTGCCCGAGGATTTTCTGCAGGCTCACCAGCCGGACGCGGGCGGAAGAATCATCCTCACCACCGACTTTCCCGACTATTTGCCGGTGATGACCTTCGCGCACGCGGCGGCGCTCCGCCGGCGAATGTTCCTGGCGTATAACACACGGGCCTTCCCTCAGAACCGGCAGATTCTGCTGGATCTGCTGGCCATCCGTAAAGAGATTGCGACCATTCTCGGCTTCACGAACTGGGCCGATCTCGCGACGGCCGACCAGATGATGGAGTCGTCAAAGAATACGCGGGCGTTTCTAGACGGACTGGATGTGGCGTCGAAGGGCGGTGCGGAGAAAGAGTACGCCATGATCCTGGAGTTCGCTCACAGACGGCAGGAGGGTCTGGAAGCAATCGATGCGGCTAGCCGCGGCTACTGGCTGGAGCAATACCGCCGCTCGGCCTTTGAGTTCGACTCGCAGTCGGTCCGCCCGTACTTCCCCTACGAGCGCGTGGAACAGGGTGTGCTGGCAACGGCGGCGCGGTTGTTTCAGGTGGAGTTCCGCCGGGTCCCCGACGCCCAGGCGTGGCATACCGATGTGGTGACCTACGAGGTTTACGAAGAGGGCTCCGCCAAGCGGGAGGACCGTGCGACCCTGATCGGCCGCTTTTATCTCGACATGCACCCGCGGGAGGGGAAGGATAAGTGGTTCTCGGCGCACCCGCTGATACCTGGTGTTTTCGATCATGAAGAGGGAGAACAGCATATCTCCCAGCAGATTCCGGAGGCCGCGCTGATCTGCAATTTTCCAGGTGGCAAACCAGGAGACCCGGGTCTGATGCAGCACTCCGATGTAGTGACCTATTTTCACGAGTTCGGACACCTGATGCATGCGCTGCTGGGCGGCCACCAGAGATGGGCCGGTCTGAGCGGCATTGCCACTGAAGGGGATTTCGTTGAGGTTCCCTCGCAGATGCTGGAGGAGTTCTTCCGCGATCATCGGCTGCTAGCTACCTTCGCGCATCACCACGAGACTGGGGAGCCGATCCCGGCGGAGCTGGTCAGGCGCATGAACCAGGCGGGAGCGTTCGGCCGCGCCGACTGGGTGCGAACGCAGCTCTTCTACACGACCTACTCGCTTCTCACGCATACCGAGGATTCGGCTAGGCTGGATCTGGATGGGCTGTTTCAGTCGCTCTATGCGCGCTTTTTGCCGTATACGTGGATCGACGGAAACCGCATGTATGCCAGTTTCACGCATCTGGTGGGCTATTCGTCGAACTACTACACCTACCTCTACGACAAGGTGATTGCGCTGGACTTTTACAGCCAGTTCTCGCGCACCAATCCGCTGGACGACTCGACTTCGATGAAGTATCGCCGAACGGTGCTGGAGCCGGGTGGGTCGATTCCCGGCAAACAGCTGGTTCTTCACTTCCTCGGGCGCAACCAGTCGACGGATGCCTTTACGGATTGGATCGGCGAGGAGTTCCAGGCTGGGGCGTCGGTTTACGATTAGGCCAGGTCGTACTCTTTTGGCTAAGTTAGCGTAACATGGCCGAGTTGGGTAGGATATAGCCATGAAGTTCGTTCAGATTGGCGACTTGAAGAATCACCTTAGCGCGTACCTGCGAGAGGTGCGAAAGGGTGAAGAGTTTATTGTCCGCGACCGGAATCTGCCGGTGGCGCGCATCATTCCTTATGTGCCGGAAAGCATTGAGGAGCAGGAGCGGATTTTGATTGCGCAAGGGAAATTGCGGCCTCCGAAGAATCCTGCGAAGGACCGGAAGAAGTGGCTGGAGGAGTTCTGGGCACTGCCACGTCCGAACCTCGACAGCGAAACAGCAAAAAGAGCAGTTCTCGAAGAGCGTGAGGAAGGCTGGTGACGGAGACGGCGTTTTGGGATACAAGCGGATTCGTTCCGTTATGCCTTCAGCAGCGAAACAGTTCCCACGCCAACCAACTGCTGGATCAGTATGCAATGGCGGTATGGTGGACTGCTCCAGTCGAAGCACGCAGCGCGTTCGCGCGCGGCCTGAGAAAGGGTGTGATCACTGCGCGGGAGCATCAGGAAGCCATTGTGGTGCTCGATCGGATGCGTTGGGAGTGGACCGAAGTATATCCCGATGATTTTTTGCGGTCATTTGCCGAAACGCTGACCGACCGCTTTCCTCTTCGCGCGGCTGATGCGCTTCAGCTTGCTGCGGCGGCCGAGTGGGCGATGCAGAGGCCGACAGGACGGCCGTTCATCTCAGGCGACAAGCGGCTACTGGAGGCGGCGGGGCAGTTAGGTTTTCGTACGATCGCGGTCTAGCGCGGTCTCGCCATATTGCAGCACTGGATTTGTACACGATTCGAAAAGGAGGCAGCACACCATGGCGGGTTCCGCGGTTCTGAGAAAGGCTTTTGATGGCAAATGGGCGCTCGTGACGGGCGCGAGCGCGGGTATCGGTGAGGCGCTGGCGATTGAACTGGCTGCGGCGGGGACGAACCTGATCCTGACGGCACGACGGGCCGAGCGGCTGGAGACGCTGGCGAGGCGTCTCAGGAGCGAACACAAAATTCAAACACAGGTGATCCCGGCCGATCTTGCCGATCCTGCGGCTCCTCAGCAGCTTTTCGATGCGACGGAAGGGCGCGGGACGGCAGTGGATGTTCTCATCAACAACGCGGGCTTCGGCTACTACGGCGAATTTGCAACTGGCGATCCGTCCTGGCAGCGGACTATGGTCGATGTGAACTGCGCGGCGGTGGTTGACCTGACACGGCTTTTTCTGCCACGCATGATCGAGAGAAAAAGAGGCTACATCATGATCGTGGCTTCGACGGCCGCGTATCAGCCGGTGGCGTACATGGCAACCTATGCCGCGACCAAAGCATTCGACCGCATGCTGGCAGAGGCGCTGGCGGAAGAGACAGCGCGGTTTGGGATTCGAGTAAGCGCTCTGTGTCCGGGACCGACGGAGTCGGAGTTTGGCGACGTGGCGGGCGTACGCTCGGGCGAGAGCCGCAAGTTTCAATCGGCTGCTGAGGTCGCGCGGATTGGGCTGGAGGGCATGGTGAAGGGCAAGCCGTGGGTGATTCCTTATACCAGCGGCCGGGCTCAGGTCTTTATGCAACGCTTTGTGCCGCGTCGAACGGTGACGGGCGCGGCGGAGCGGATGTTCCGGCCAGACAGCGTGAAGGAAGCTCTAAAGAAATAACGGGTCGTGATGTTTTCTCCGCCATGCTAATTCTGAGCGAAGGCGTCTATGCAGTGGGATAGGGGCGCGGCGACGCCTATGCGCATGAATTGTGCGGAGGGTCGATGGTTTTGCTGTTGTCTCGTTGGCGCGGAAGTTTGAAGCTCATTATTCTTTTGGCGGTCCTGAACTTTTCCGCTACAGAGTTTTCGGCGGCGCAGGTACTCACGGTGCCAACACAGCAACCGGAGGCGCAGCAGCAGCCGACTGGCCAGGCCGCAACACCGGCGCCACCGCAGATCGATCCGGTGATCCGCGCAAAGATTGCCGACGAGTTAAAAGAAAAGAAATTTGACGAGGCAATCGCAGACGCGAAGGCGATTCTGGAGAAGCACCCCGACAGCCCGCAGGTAAACAAGCTGGTTGGCGTTGTGTTTCTGGAAGCACAGAAGCCTGCGGATGCGTTGACGTACTTTCAGAAGGCCCAGAGTCTCGACTCGAGCGACGCGAGCGTGCATGCCCTGTTGCTGCAGGCTTTCGCAGCGATGGGCGACAAGACACAACGCGATGGGCAGCGCGCCATTCTGCGGGGCTTTCACGGTGACGGCAAGCATCCTGATCTGGCTGGAACGCAGGGTTTCGTGATCGAGATGATTCCGGTCGGGGACAAGGTGGTTCAGGCTTTCGAGTTCTACGAGCCGACGGGGAAGTTCCATTTCTATTACCGGTTCAATGTTTTCGATGCCAGCGATAACTTGAAGCGCTTCTATGCACTCGAGTCCGATGATGCGGACCAGGCGATATATGCGCAGCAGCATCCGAAGGAAGCCGCGGCCGGCGAACGGCGGTTTTCCATCGATTCCTACGAACAGAAAAAGCCGGACTCGGTAACGCAGGGATTGGTCGGATTTATTGACGGGCAGCCGACTTATGACGAGCTGCGCGCGCGGATTGTGAAGCTCGTCCTGGCCGAGCAGACACCGGCCACTCCAACGCCGGGAACAACCGCTCCCGCTGCTCCGAAATGACTGCTCTGCGCTAGGGCCTGTTAACAGGCCCTAATTACTTTTCGATTCGTAGACTGTTGATCGCGTCCAGTAGGTCTGGTTATCCCAGTTGATGTGGTTGCCGTCGGCCGTGACGGCTCCCTCGATGCGGTTGCCGTTCCAATACGTCGTCAGGTTGCCCGATGCATCGATCTGGCCGGTGGCACTCCTCCCTTGGCCCTTGTCGAGATTCAGATTGTTGCCGCCCTGCCTTATGGAGCAGGGCTGAGAGCGAATCCCATCCGCGTACCACGTCCCGGTCAGGTTTACCGGCTGATGCATTCCGGCCTGCCCGCGGGCGCCGCAGCGCAGCCAGTACGTGCCGTTCGTCCAGTCAATCTGGCTGCTGTCGGGGCTGAGCGTTCCGGTCACAGATTGCCATCCTGGCGCGACGATGCTCCTGGAACCCATTGGGCGGCCCACCGAAGTGTCTCCGAGCCCGTTATCCAGTGTGAGATAGGTTCCGCTGTCGGTGATTGTCGCATGGTTCGTTGGGTCTCCGTCCCCGCACCACACACCCAGGAAGGCACGGGGCTGCGACATGTCCGACGGAAATTGGGCGTCAAAAACCTTCTGCACGCTGCGCTGCAAACTGGCAGAAGGCTGCGGCATGGGAAGGACAACTTGCGGCGGCGCACCGCCCCACTGCCAGAAATTCATCCATACCGCTTTGGCCAGGTACCCAGAAAGCTCAGGACTGGGAAATCGCTGGGCATAAGGGACCGCCCAGCCAATCTCAAATCCGCCAATTTGAGCGGTCAGATTCTGGGGCACGTCTGTTCGCTTTTCGATGATCGACGGATCTTCGCGCCCTGCCACGGAGAACTTCACCAGCCGATGAATCGCGCCATTGTCCTCCGCGTATAAATTGAGTCCATTGGCCGCTGCGAGCTCGGCCAGCATCACCAGCGGGCCGAGCGCGTAAAGCTGATAGTGCTCGGCCATCCCGGCGCGATTCATCTCCGCCGTGAGCGATCCGTCGGGGTGGATCGCGTCCACGCCCATGCGATAGGTTGCAAGGCCCCAGATGAAGGCATTTGTGTCATCGTCGGCTATCCCTTGAGCCGCGACCGCGAGTCCGGCCCAGTACATGTGGTTGTTGTACGCATCGCTGCCGGGTTTGTTGCGCTGCATGTCGAAGTATTCGCGCACGCGCGCGGCCACCAGCCAAAACCACTTCTGTATCTCTGCGTCCTGGTCTGGCGTTCCCATGTGGCTGTTGCGCACTTTCAGGTAGGCAATGGCCGTGCCGCTGAGCATCCAATTCTGGATATAGACGCCGGTAATCTGCGGCATCTTGCCGGTCCAGGCGTAGGCCTGCGCAGCGGCATCGAGCAGCGAATAGACACAGGCCCCGGCGGCGCCGCTGCCCTTGCTCAGCCAGGCGTCGGCAGCGTTTGTGGTGTATTGCCCGAGGTGTGTGGGGCCTTCGGAGGCGGCATTGAACGCGGCCTGCTTCTTCGGATCGATGATCGACGCCTGCTTGTCGATGTAATAACCCTGGATGTCGAGCGTTTCGGCGAAGGTGGGCGGTGCTGGGCACTTGTACGGGGCGTCGGTCGACGAGATATTCAAGCCGTCCTAGGGAGAGCGGAGTCTCTCCGCGTGGGCTGCCAGGGCGAGGGAAACAAGCATTCCCGCCGCAAGAGGCCAGCATTTCGAAACGCTTCGCATTGTGCCAGCAATTCTAAACTAACGCTGTACATGCCTTCCCGCGTTACTCCGAAGGCATTGAAAATGCCTGACTAAAACGTTTGAGCTTGACTCCTGTTTTTCGCGGTAATTAGGATGAGCAGGCGCCGAGCCAGCAAGAACGCCGCCGGCATTTCTCAGGCTCTCCGAAGGAGAAACATGAAGTTTGTGAAGTTCAGGAAGTCCCTGCCCGTTACGGCCTTTGCCGCTCTGTTGGCTGTGGCCGTGCCAATGATCAGCGCTCAACGACCCAGCCAACCCGCTCCGCAGCACCATGCATGGGACGACAAATCTCTCTCCCCGGACGAGCGCGCCGATCTTGTGATCAAAGAGATGACGCTCGACGAGAAGATTCAGCTTGTTCATGGCACGGGCTGGGGCGCGCTGCGCGAAGGCGATCCGATTCCGGCGCGGTCGAATCTTGGGGCAAGCTTTGTCCCAGGGATCGACCGGCTCGGCATACCAGATATCAACATGGCTGACTCGGCGGTCGGTGTGCGGCTGGGGGCGATGCAAAGCCGCTATGCCACGCTACTGCCTTCGACGCTTGGGGCGGCTTCGAGCTGGGACCCGCAGGGAGCTTATCTGTATGGCTCGGTGATCGGCAGAGAATTGCGCGCGCAGGGATACAGCATGTCGATCGGCGGCGGCGTGGATATCACGCGTGAGCCGCGCAATGGCCGCAACTTTGAGTATGCGGGCGAAGATCCCGTCCTGGCGGGGACGATGACCGGCAACCTGATGAAGGGTCTGCAGGCGCAGCAGGTGATGGGCGACATCAAGCACTATGCCTTCAACGATCAAGAGACGGGGCGGGATATAGTGAACGCCAACATCGCTTACAAAGCCGCACGGGAGAGCGACCTGCTGGCCTTCGAGATTTCAATCGGCATCGCGGAGCCCTCGGGCGTGATGTGCGCCTACAACCGCGTGAACAGCGATTTCTCGTGCGAGAACGACTGGCTGCTGAATCAAGTTCTTAAGAAAGACTTCGGCTTCAAGGGCTGGGTGCTTTCGGACTGGGGCGGGACACACAGCACGGTGAAAGCGGCGTTGGCCGGTCTGGATCAGGAGATGCCTGAAGACATCTACTTTGGCGCTGCGCTCAAGGATGCCGTCAAAAAGGGACAGGTGCCGCTGTCGCGCATTGAGGACATGGACCATCGCATCCTGCGAAGCATGTTCGCCGCCGGCGTGATCGACAACCCGTCGATGCCGCGCTCGGTGGTCGATCCCTTCAAGGGCCTCGAAGACGCGCAGCACATCGCCGAAGAGAGTATCGTTCTGCTGAAAAACTCGGGCAACCTGCTGCCGCTCAAAGCGCCAGGATCCATTGCGATTATCGGATCGCACGCGGATAAGGGCGTGCTCTCCGGCGGCGGCTCGGCTCAGGTGGATCCGCCGGGTGGTAACGTGGCCGATCCGCACCCGGGCGGAGCGCGCTGGGGCGAGACCGTGTATTTCCCATCGTCGCCGATGAAGTACATCCAGAAGCATGCGCCCAACGCGAAGGTTGAGTTCAACCCAGGAACAGACAACGCTTCGGCGGCTGCGCTTGCAAAGTCCTCTGACGTGGCAATTGTCTTTGTGAATCAGCCGATGTATGAAAGCCACGATGCCCGAACGCTCTCGCTGCCCGACAACCAGGACGCGTTGGTGAGTGAGGTGGCTGCGGCCAATCCGCACACCATTGTGGTGCTCGAGACAGGCGGCCCGGTGACCATGCCGTGGGCCGATCAGGTGGCGGCCATTCTCGCCGCGTGGTATCCGGGCATTGGGGGCGGCCAGGCCATTGCCAACCTGCTATTTGGCGACGTAAATCCTTCGGCGAAGCTGCCGGTCACATTTGCCAAGAGCGATTCGCAGTTGGCATTTCCGGAGGTGCCGGGCATTGACCTCAAACCAGTGCAGATCCAATTGCCTACGGTCATGCGCGGCCAGCGAATCATGCACAACGAAATGCGGCTGCCGCCGTTTGACGTCGATTACAACGTTCAGGGCGCAAAAGTCGGGTACAAGTGGTTCGAGTCGAAGCAGATTCAGCCGTTATTCTGGTTCGGGTTCGGTCTGTCGTATACGACGTACGAATATTCCGGGTTGAACGTGGACAGCCAGGGTCGCGAGGTCAGCTTCGAGGTGAAGAACACGGGCAACCGCGCAGGAACTGAGATCGCCGAGGTCTACGCTTCGCTGCCGACGGCTGCGGGCGAGTCATATAAACGGCTTGTCGCCTTCGACCGCGTAACGCTGGCGCCGGGCGAGTCGAAGACGGTGACGCTGAAGATCGATCCGAAGTACGTCTCGGTCTTCGATGAAAAGAAGAATGGCTGGCAACTGCTTTCGGGAGACTACAAGATCCTGGCGGGATCATCATCGACGGATACGCCGTTGACGGGCGGTTTCCACATTCAGTAAGTAACTTAGAAGTAGTTGAGAACGGCGTCCTCGCGGGGATGCCGTTTTTGTTTTGCGGAAATCCTGGATTGCCGGCTCCTTGCCTGCCCGATGATGGCACGAGTAGACTGCCTGCCGGGTCCGTTGAAGCCCAAATTCAGGAGGCAGAAAAGCAATGAGTAAAGGTACGATTTCGCGGCGTGATCTTTTCGGAATGGGCGTTGGAGCAGTGGCAACCGCAGGGCTCGCTCCATTGGCCTTGACACAGTCGGCGTATGCAAGCGGCCTGGGCGGAAGTGCGCCGATTCAGGGAGCAGATGGCTCTCTCGGCTCCATCGATAAGGCAATTGCGTTTCAGGAAATGATGATGGACGCCTATGCGACCGGCGACACTGTGCGGCTGACACAGAGCTATTCCGACGGCAGCGGCCTGGAATCGACGGCGTTTACCTATGACAATGCTGTTTCAATCCACGCTTTTCTGCTGCATGGAGATCTGCAACGAGCGGAAGTGCTCGGCAACGGACTGATCTATGCGCAGGCGAATAATTTCCCATTCAACGACGGACGGTTTGCGCAGGCTTATTTCGTGAACGTGGCGGCATCGGATGGCAGTGGAGCATTCATCACGCCAGCGGCATTTCCGTTCTTCTTCTACACGAGCGCAGTGGGCGATCAGGCGTGGGCGGGCATGGCCCTCGCGCAACTTTACGGGCGCACGGGACAAAGCAAGTACCTGACGGGGGCCCTCAAGGTCGCGAACTGGATCGTGACGAACGCCTACAACACGCTTGGGCCGGGCGGATATTCGTACGGTACGAACATCAACCAGTTCAACCAGTCGGTACCGTCGACCAACGGCAAGTCGACCGAACACAACATCGACACCTATGCGTTTTTCACCATCCTGGCGGAGCTGACGCACCATGGGAAAGCAGATAACGGCGCGTCGTGGTCAAGCCTGGCGCAGCACGCGCTGACGTTTGTGGTTGCGATGTTCAACCCGGGGGGCGGGTACTTCTACACGGGGACGCTGGGCGATCAGATCACGATCAATCCCGATCCCATTCCAGAGGATTGCCAGACCTGGTCGTACCTGGGGCTGCTCGATAACAAGTACAAGCAAACGATCGACTGGGCGCTCGCCAATCTACAGGCGACGGACACGGCATCGTCTCCGAATAGCAGCCTCACCGGAAATCAGCAGATCAGCGGGATGGTGTACGACACGGCCAGTCTTGCTCCGACTATTCCGGGGTGTGATCCGAACGCGGTATGGCTGGAAGGGACGGGGCACACAATTGCGGCTCTGGTGGCGCGGGCTATTGCCGGGCGCGACAATCTTCCGACACTTTTCAAGGACCTGACGACGGCTGTCGGATTTCTGAACCAGATTCAGGTGGCGCAGAGCGGGCTCGGCGCTGGCCAGACGGTCAACGGTGTGACGATTCCGCTGGGCGAGGGTTTGCTTGCCTCGACGAGCCTGATGGATACGGGGTTCGGCTTCACGTATGGGCCATCGAAGCACATCGGGGCGACGGGCTGGTACCTGATCGCGGCGCTGGGCGGGAATCCATTCCAGCTTGGCTACGCGAGTATTCCACGATAGCCGGAGGCTTGATTGCGGGGTGAGATGGCCATGATCCGCCCCGCAATTGTCCTTGCGGCAAATTTCAGGCCCACGCCGCTCGCTCTTCGGGTGAGTCTCTCGTCTGAATTGTCTACGAGCGAACCATATGCGCTTTCTGTGCGTATCCCGTCTATCTATAAGCTCGAGCAACCAAATCACTGCGGAGCGAAACCTGTGGGCACTCTTTTCAACGACCTCAAGCACTCGCTGCATATGTTCGTGAAGAACCCCAGCTTCACTCTTACTGCTATCGCAGCCCTGGCGCTGGGCATCGGAGCGAACACAGCCATCTTCACCGTAGTGAACACGGTCCTGCTCAAGCCGCTGACGTATCCTGAGCCGGACCGGATTGTGCAGTGTATGAACACCTATCCGGAGGGAAGCGATCCGGGCGCGTCTGTCACCAAGTTTCATAACTGGCAGCAGCAGACCAGCGTCGTTCAGGATGTCGCAGCTTATGACTTTGGAGGGCCGGGATTCAACCTGACGGGGGCGGTGCCGGAGCAGGTGCATGGGCTGCATGTGACGGAAGGATATTTTCGGCTCTTCGGCGCGCCAATTATGCTGGGCCGCACGTTCACTCCGCAGGAAGACTCGCCCAACGGCGGCAAAGTGGTGGTGTTGACCTACGGTCTCTGGCAGCGCAAGTTCGGAGGCAATCCGCAGATCGTGGGGTCGGCAATCTCGCTCGGCAATGAACCCTACACGGTGGTTGGCGTGGTCGGAAAGGATTTCGATACCGATCCCGTCGCCGATTTGTGGCTGCCCTTCCAGTTCGATCCCAACAGCAATGACCAGGCGCACTATTTCATGGCGGCCGGACGCCTCAAGGCGGGTATCACGCTGGCCCAGGCCAACGCGCAAATGAAGCTCGCCGCCAATCAGTTCCACCGCCGCTACCCGCAGATCAATCCGCAGCTGGGATTCTCGGTACAGCCGCTGCGCGACTCGATAGTCAGCGATGTGCGGACGTCATTGCTGGTGCTGGTGGGCGCGGTCAGCTTCGTGCTGCTGATCGCGTGCGCCAACGTTGCCAACCTGCTGCTGGTGCGCGCAACCGGACGCAAGCGCGAGTTCGCCATCCGGGCTGCCATGGGCGCCGGCCGCGGCCGTATCATCCGCCAATTGCTGACCGAAAGCATGCTGCTCTCGCTATTTGGCGGGATTCTCGGTCTTATTCTTGGCTTCGGCGGCGTGCGCGCACTGCTGGCCGTCAGTCCGGGAGGCATTCCGCGCATCGGCGAGAACGGAGCCGGGGTGGGCATCGACTGGCGGGTGCTGGGTTTCACCCTCGGCGTCTCGCTGCTTACGGGGATTATCTTTGGGCTTTTCCCGGCGCTGAGCGCATCCAGTCCCGACCTGAACAGCACCCTGAAGGAGAGCAGCAATCGTGCGGGAACCGGCTTCCGCCAGAGTATTGCGCGGTCGCTGCTGGTGATCACGGAAGTCTGGCTGGCAGTGGTATTGCTGATCGGGGCTGCCCTGCTGATCCGGACATTCATTGCACTGCGTGGGGTGAATCCGGGCTTCAACGCGCATAACGTTCTCACCATGGAGATGTCGCTCACGGGCGATCGCTTTACGAAGACGGCCGGCGTAGCGCAGATGGTTCGCGATGGCCGCGAGCGCCTCAACGCCATTCCGGGCGTGGAGACTTCCGCCTCGACCTGCTGCCTGCCGCTCGAAGGTGGATTCGGCCTGCCGTTTATCGTGGTGGGACGTCCGCTGGGCAAAGACCCGGCGACAGGTGGCGCGGGCTGGATGAATGTGTCGCCGGGGTATTTTGATGTCTTCAGGATTCCCATTTTGCGCGGCCGTGATTTCACCGATCAGGATGTCGCAGGTGCGCCCGGCGTGGTGATCATCAACCAGGCAATGGCAAAGAAATTCTGGCCTAAGGAAAACCCCGTCGGGCAGCAGATTATTATCGGCAAGGGTGTCGGGCCGGAGTTTGAGGAGCCGCCGCGCCAGATCGTCGGCATCGTGGGAGATATTCACGACGGCGGACTCAACCGCGATCCCCGTCCGATCATGATTATTCCGCAGGCACAGGTCCTTGACGGCATTACCGCGCTCAATGCGCGCATCGGTCCCGTCGTTTGGCTAGTGCGCACGCGCACCGATCCGCACCAGTTCATCTCAACGGTAACCGAGCAACTACGGCAGGCCAGCGGAGGGTTTCCGGTAGCGCGTGTGCGGACGATGGAAGAAGTGGTTGTGCACTCGACTGCGCGGGAGGACTTCAATATGCTGCTGCTGACGATCTTTGGTGCGTCGGCTCTGGTG